>Ga0326597_10011270_pt1 | contig 11861 bp, 11 predicted proteins | sample RVTome_12_FD_203789 | JGI IMG/M metagenome (GOLD analysis project Ga0326597, IMG submission 203789) | Soil microbial communities from uranium-contaminated site in the Upper Colorado River Basin, Wyoming, United States - RVT100D185 | ecosystem: Environmental > Terrestrial > Soil > Contaminated >...
GGCTACTGGGAGGAGCCGGCACGCTACGAGAAGTGCTTCGTCGGCGGCTGGTACCTCACCGGCGACCTGGCGAAGCGTGATGCGGACGGCTACTTCTGGTTCGTCGGCCGCGCGGATGACGTCATCAAGACTTCCGGCCACCTCGTCGGGCCCTTCGAAGTGGAGAGCGTCCTGATGGGGCACAAGGCCGTCGCCGAGGCGGGGGTGATCGGCAAGCCGGATGCTGTGGCGATGGAGGTCGTCAAGGCCTTCGTGTCCCTCAAGGACGGCTGGGAGCCGACCCCGGAGCTCAAACGTGACCTGCTCGCCTTCGCGCGGACCCGGCTCGGCGCCGTGGTCGCGCCGAAGGAGATCGAGTTCCAGCGCAGCCTGCCGAAGACCCGGAGCGGCAAGATCATGCGTCGCCTGCTGAAGGCTCGCGAGCTCGGGCTGCCCGAGGGCGATACCTCCACGCTGGAGGAGACCTGAATGGCCGGCGCCGGACCTGCCGCCCCCCTTCAGCCCGAGCGCGAGCACGCGCTCGAGCTGTTCTACCAGATGCTCCTCATCCGCCGGTTCGAGGAGAAGTCCGCCGAGCTCTACACGCTGGGCAAGATCAGGGGCTTTCTCCACCTCTACATTGGGGAAGAGGCCGTCGCCGTCGGTGCCATGCAGGCCCTGACCATGGACGACGGCATCGTTGCCACCTACCGCGAGCATGGCCAGGCTCTGGCTCGCGGCATCCCGGCCGGCGCGCTCATGGCCGAGATGTACGGCAAGGCCAATGGCTGCAGCCGCGGGCGTGGCGGCTCGATGCATTTCTTCGACGTGGCGCGGCGGTTCTACGGCGGCCACGCCATCGTGGGCGGCGGGCTTCCTGTCGCGGTGGGCCTGGCGCTGGCGGACCTGATGCAGGGCCGCCCGCGCGTGACCGCCTGCTTCTTCGGGGACGGGGCGGTTGCCGAGGGAGAGTTCCACGAGTCGCTCAATCTCGCCGCGCTCTGGCGGTTGCCGGTGCTCTTCCTGTGCGAGAACAACCTCTACGCGATGGGTACCGCGCTCGAGCGCCACCAGGCCCAGCTCGACCTGCGCCTCAAGGCCCAGGGCTACGCGCTCCCGTCAGAGGCGGTGGACGGCATGGACGTGCTGGCGGTCGAGGACGCGACCCGCCGCGCTGCCTCCGGCGTCCGGCGGGGCGACGGTCCCTTTCTCCTCGAGCTCAGGACCTACCGCTTCCGCGCGCACTCCATGGCCGACCCCGAGCTCTACCGCACGAAGGAAGAAGTCGAGCAGTGGAAGAGACGCGACCCCCTCAGCCTCTTCATGGGCCGCTTGCGGTCCTGGCAGCTCCTCGACGACGCCTGCCTTGGCGCGATCGAAGCCCGCGTCGCCGGCCAGGTGGACGAGGCCGTCCGGTTTGCCGAGGCGGGCCCGTGGGAACCGGTCGAGGACCTATGCCGGGACGTCTACACCCCGGTCCAGCCATGACCAAGATGACCTACCGCGAGGCCGTGCGCAGCGCGCTCAGGGACGCGCTCCGGAGCGATTCGCGCGTATTCCTGATGGGCGAGGACGTGGGCCGCTACGGCGGCTGCTTCAAGGTGAGCCACGGCCTCCTCGAGGAGTTCGGCCCCGAGCGGGTGCGCGACACGCCGCTGTCGGAATCGACCTTCCTCGGCGCCGGCGTCGGCGCGGCCCTGGGCGGCTTGCGGCCCATCGTCGAGATCATGACGGTGAACTTCAGCCTCCTGGCCATGGACCAGGTCGTGAACAATGCCGCGACCCTCCGTCACATTCGGGCGGCCAGCTGAGCATACCCCTCGTGGTCCGGATGGCGACCGGGGCAGGCCGCCAGGTCGCGGCCCAGCATTCCCACAGCCTCGAGGGCTGGTACGCGCACATTCCCGGGATCAAGGTCGTCGCGCCTGCGACCCCGGCAGATGCCCGCGGCCTGCTGCAGGCAGCGCTCCGCGATCCCGATCCGGTCTTCGTCTTCGAGCATTCGGCGCTCTATGGCATGGACGGCGAAGTGGACGAGGGCGCGGCACCGGACGAGATCGGGCGCGCCCTCGTCCGGCGGCCGGGCGATGCCGTGAGCCTGATCACCTACGGAGGCTGCGTCGGGAAAGCGCTGCAGGCGGCCGACCAGCTCGCCGCCGACGGCATCGCGGTCGAGGTCCTCGATCTCCGCCCTCTGAGGCCGCTCGACACCCCGGCGGTCCTGGCCACGGTGGCCAAGACTCACCGGGCAGTCATCGTGGACGAGGGGTGGCGCACGTGCAGCTTTGCCGCCGAGGTGAGCGCCCAGATCATGGAAGGCGCCTTCTATAGCCTGGACGCGCCGGTGGGGCGGGTCTGCAGCGCCGAAGTGCCCATGCCCTACGCCAAGCACATGGAGGATGCGGCGTTGCCCCAGGTTGCGGCGATCGTCGGCGCGGTCAGGGAGACCCTCGGATCGCATGGCTGAGTTCGTGATGCCCATCCTCACCGCGGACATGACGGCCGGCACCCTCACCACGTGGCGCAAGCGGGTAGGGGACGCCGTCAAACGGGGTGACATCATCGCCGAGGTCGAGACCGACAAGGGTCTCATCGACGTTGAAGTCTTCACTTCAGGTGTGATCGAGAGCATCCTCGTCCCGGCCGGCGCGACTGTCCCCACGGGCACCGTGCTGGCCCTCATCCGGGAGGAAGCGGGCGCCCCCCTCTCCGTGGCTCCCTCGACGCCGGTAGAGCCTGTTCCGGCGGCGGCGCCCGCGGAGCGGCCTGCACCCGCGCCGCCGGGCGCGATCGCGGAAGTCCCCGGGCGCCCGCGCATCTCACCGCTCGCGAGGAAGGTGGCGGTCGAGCTCGGAGTGGATCCCGCCTCGGTCCGGGGTACCGGGCCGGGCGGTGCCGTCACTCGGGAGGACGTCGAGCGGGCGGCAGCCGCGCGGCTCAAGCCTCCCGCGCGTCCGGTCGAGCCGCCCGACCGCCAGGCCCGGATGCGGCAGCTGATCGGCGCGGCCATGGCCCGCTCCAAGCGTGAGATCCCGCACTACTACCTCGGCACGACCATCGACATGTCCCGCGCCATGACCTGGCTCGCCGAGGAGAACCTCAAGCGCCCCGTCACCGAGCGCCTGCTCCCCGGCACCCTCCTGATGAAGGCAACCGCCCTCGCCCTCCGCGAGGTGCCCGAGCTCAATGCCGTGGGGCGAGGGGCAGAGGCCGTCCCGAGCCCGGCGATCCACATCGGCGTGGCCATCTCGCTCCGCGGGGGCGGCCTCGTGGCGCCGGCGCTCCATGACGCCGACCGCCGGAGCCTGGGGGACCTCATGACGGGCCTGCGCGATCTGGTCCGCCGCGCGCGGAGCGGAGGGCTCAGGAGCTCCGAGCTGTCGGACGCGACCATCACGGTCACGAGTCTCGGGGAGCAGGGGGTGGAAACCGTGTTCGGCATCATCTATCCGCCGCAGGTCGCCATCGTGGGCTTCGGCAAGGTGGTGGACCGGCCGTGGGTGGTGGAGGGGCGGATCGTCGTGCGGCCTGTCCTTGCCGCGACGCTCTCGGCCGACCACAGGGTGAGTTACGGCCACCGCGGGGGCCTCTTCCTCGCGGCAGTGGACCGGTTGCTCCAGGAGCCCGGCCGGCTGTGACACGGGAAGAGGTGCGCGCCACCATGCTTCGCGTCCTGGGCGAGATCGCCCCCGAGGCCGACCTCGCTGCGCTCAAGCCAGACGTGGCCTTTCGGGATCAGCTCGACCTGGACTCGATGGATCTGCTGAACGTCGTGATTGGGCTTCATGCGGCGCTCGGCGTGGAGATTCCGGAAGCCGACTATTCGAGCCTGGTCACGCCCGACGGCTGCGTCGACTACCTGCTCTCCAAGCTTGAGCGCTGAGTCAGCGCCAGACTCCGGCGATGGGGGTGGCGCGGTGCGGGCAGCGACCATCGCTCACGCGGTTTTCGAGCACCTCGAAGCCGCGGCGCCGGATGATGCACTTCGAGCAGCGTGGGACTGGGTGCGAGGCTCATCTGCCAGGGGATCGTAGGCAGTGTTGGTCGGGATGAGCGCGATGGGTTCCACCAGCGATGCTCGCAGCGGGGCGGTCAGGACCGCACGGGGTGCCCGCGCCGCAGATGGGGTTCGAGCGCCACAGGGCGAGGGCCATCTGGCCAGTAACGTCGCGAAAAGTCGGACCTCCGGCTTTGGCATCGATGTTGCGCGTGGAATAGGTCTCGCGAGTTGCCCCCTCATGGCTCTGGCCTGCGACTGCGGTAGGACGACCGCGCTCCGCTGGAGGAACGGTGTCATTGAGCGCATGAACTGGGCCGCGCTGATCGGCGGGACCGCATGAGCGCCCGCACGACCCATGGGAAAGGAGATCAAGTGATGAACCGCACACAGCAGAAACCCGGGTGGCGCGCTTCACCGGAGCCGACCGCCGGGAGGTCGTCCTGCTCCAGGTCGTGGCCCCGGTCAACCCGGCGCCCCTCCTGCGTGACGACTCCGTCGCCCGCCGAACACTGGAGACGCGGTATAGCTAGGCCAACGCATACCTTGATGGCGTGGGGAAGCGCCTGCGGCGTCGTGGCGTGCCTGCCCGAACCCTCGTGCGCTCCGGCGATCCAGCCGCGGAGATTCTCGGGTGCGCGAAGGCCGAGGGCGCGAGCCTGATCGCCATGTCGACCCACGGTCGCAGTGGCCTTCGCCGGACCCTGTTCGGAAGCGTGGCCGAAGCGGTGGTCCGCCGCTCGCCCTTGCCGGTCCTGATGGTTCGGGCGACAGGGGCCTGACCAGCGCCGGTGGTGGAGCCATTGATGCCCTGGCATCAGCAGCCGGTCGAAGCCGTGCTCGAGGCCCTGAGGACATCTGGCGAGGGCCTCGCTGCCGCTGAGGCACAGCGCCGCCTTGCCGAGCACGGCCCGAACGCCCTGCGCGAGGGCAGGCGACGGACGGCACTCGGGATGCTCGCCGCCCAGTTCACGGACTTCATGATCCTTGTGCTCATCGGCGCGGCCGTGATCTCGGGCCTGATCGGCGACGTCGTCGATACGATCGCGATCGTTGCGATCGTCGTCCTGAACGCCGTGATCGGCTTCGTCCAGGAGTATCGGGCCGAGCGGGCGATGGCGGCGCTGAAGGCCATGGCGGCCCCGACCGCGACCGTTCTCCGCGAAGGGACGACGTCCGTGATCCCTGCGGCCGAGCTCGTGCCCGGTGACGTCGTGCTCCTCGAGGCCGGCCGAATCGCGCCCGCCGACCTTCGGCTGCTCGAAGCCGCCCTCCTGCGACTGGACGAGGCGCCCCTCACCGGCGAGTCTGTGCCGGTCGAGAAGACCATCGCGCCGCTGCCCGAGGCCGCCCTCGCCGTGGGCGACCGGAAGAACATGGCGTTCAAGGGCACGACGGTGACCTACGGCCGCGGCCGCGGCGTCGTCGTCGCGACCGGCATGGACACCGAGTTCGGCAGGATCGCCACGCTCCTCCAGGAAGCCGAGGAGGTCAAGACCCCGCTCCAGCGGCGGCTGGCCTGGTTCGGCCAGCGTCTGTCCCTCGCGGTCCTCGCCATCTGCGCCGTCGTGTTCACGGCCGGGCTCGCGCGCGGTGAGCTGCCGCTCCTCATCCTCCTGACCGCCGTGAGCCTCGCCGTGGCCGCGATCCCCGAGGCCCTGCCGGCCGTGGTCACGATCTCGCTCGCGCTCGGCGCCCGGAAGATGGTCGCCAAGAAGGCGCTGGTGCGGAAGCTCCCTGCCGTGGAGACGCTGGGCTCCGTGACCTACATCTGCTCCGACAAGACCGGCACGCTCACGATGAACCGGATGCGTGTCGAGGAGTGGTACTGCAACGACGCGGTCGACCGGGCTCCCGCATCGGGGGGGCCGTGGGCCGAGCTGCTCCTCGCCATGGCCCTCAGCAACGACGCCGGTCCCGACGCGGCGGGCACGATCATCGGCGACCCGACAGAGGTGGCCCTCTACCTGGCCGCCCGGGACGCCGGCGTCGAGAAGCCCAAAGAGGGGCCGCAGTTCGCGCGAGTCGCCGAGCTTCCCTTCGACTCCGAGCGCAAGTGCATGACGACGCTTCATCGCCACTCGGCGGGCGGCTTCATCTCCTTCACGAAGGGCGCAGTCGAGGCGGTCCTCGAGCGCTCCACCGAGGTCCTCACCTCGGCCGGCCCGCGCGAGGTCCGGCACCAGGAGCTGCTCGAGGTCGCAGAGCGTATGGCGGCCGATGGGCTCCGGGTGCTCGCCGTGGGCCTGCGCCGGTGGGCGGCCCTGCCCACCTCCGTCAGTCCCGAGTCGGTCGAGCGCGACCTCACGCTCCTCGGCTTCGCCGGCATCATGGACCCGCCGCGCGAGGAGGCGCGCGAGGCCGTCGCCACCTGTCGGGCGGCCGGCATCGTCCCGGTGATGATCACCGGCGACCACGCGCTGACGGCCCGGGCAATCGCCCGGCGGCTCGGCATCCTTGACGACGACGGCGCCGCGGTCATGACGGGGCCCGAGCTTGCCGCGCTCCCCCTCGATGCGTTCGAGGAACGCGTGAAGCAAGTGCGCGTGTACGCGCGCGTCGCGCCCGAGCAGAAGCTAAAGATCGTCACGGCCCTCCAGGACCAGGGAGAGTTCGTCGCCATGACCGGCGACGGCGTCAACGACGCGCCCGCGCTGAAGCGGGCCGACATCGGCGTGGCCATGGGCGTCACGGGAACCGACGTGGCGAAGGAATCGAGCGCCATGATCCTCCTCGACGACAACTTCGCCACCATCGTCCGCGCCGTGCGCGAAGGGCGCAAGATCTACGACAATCTCAGGCGGTTCATCAAATACGCCCTGGCGACCAACTCCGGGGAGATCTGGACTATCTTTCTGGCCCCGTTCCTCGGCCTACCGATCCCGTTGCTGCCGATCCAGATCCTCTGGATCAATCTCGTGACCGACGGTCTGCCGGGTCTCGCGCTGTCGGTCGAGCCCGAGGAGCCGGACGTCATGCGGCGCCCGCCGCGGCCTCCGACTGAAGGTGTGTTTGCGCACGGTCTCGGCTTCCACGCCGTCTGGGTCGGCCTGCTCATGGCGGGGCTCACCCTGGGCACCCAGGCCTGGTTTTTTCACGCCGGCTCCTCGCACTGGCAGACGATGACGTTCACTGTGCTCTGCCTGGCTCAGCTCGCCCACCTGCTCGCGATTCGCTCCGAGCGGCAGTCGCTCTTCACCCAAGGGCTACTGTCCAACAAGCCGCTCCTCGGCGCCGTCGGCCTCACTCTCGCGCTACAGCTCGCCACGATTTACGTGCCTGCCCTGAACGCCGTCTTCAAGACCGAGCCCCTGAGCGCCGTGGAGCTGACGCTGGCTGCCGCCGTCGCCGGCCTGGTCTTCGTGGCTGTCGAGATCGAGAAGTGGACGAAGCGCAGCTGCCCGTCGTGGCCGGTGACCGGTTGCTCGGGATGATCGACCGCGAGCAGATCCTTCACCACGTCCGCGTGCGGGCTGAACTCGGCACGTGAGCAGCGGACGCCATTGCGGTTTTTTCGAACAGACCGGATCGGCTTTTCTAGTTCCGCGGGATTCGGAGTCCAGGTATACGTGAGAGCTGAAGAGGGAGTTTCCCGCTCATGAACGAAGGAGGGGGTGCCATGTGGACGGATGGGGAGCAGTCCCTGCGAAAACCCCTTGCTCGGGCCGGACCCGAGGGGCGCAACCCCGTGAGCCTCTGGACGATCATCCTTGCTGGTGGGGAGGGAGTCCGGCTCCGCCCGTTGACCCGTCGGGTCTGCGGGGACGACCGCCCCAAGCAGTACGTCCCGCTGCTCGAAGCGCGCTCCCTCCTGGGCCAGACGCTCGACCGCGTGGCCAGGATCAGCCCCCCTGAGCGCACGGTCGTCGTAACCCAGCGGAGGCACAGCAAGTACATCGCGGATGAGTTCCGTGCTCGTCCAGCTCTGCGAGTCCTGATCCAGCCCGACGATCGAGGCACCGCGGCCGGCGTTCTCCTTCCCGCACACTGGATCCGGTGGCGTGACCCGGAGGCCCTGGTCGCGGTGTTCCCGGCAGACCACCTGATCCTCGAGGAGGACCTGTTCGCGGGGCATGTCTCCGCCGTGGCGGGCTACGTCACCACCCATTCGGAGCGGATCGTCCTTCTCGGGGCTCGCGCCACCGAGCCCGAGACCGAGTACGGGTGGATTGAGCCCGGCGAGCCCTTGGGCGTGGCCGGCGGGGAGCCCATCTTTGAGGTCCGGCGGTTCTGGGAGAAGCCCTCGCCGGAGGGGGCGTTGGCCTGCCTCCAGGCCGGCAGCCTCTGGAGCACCTTCGTGATGGTCGCGAAGGCTTCTGCTCTCGTCGCGGCCGGCGCGCGGTGTCTTCCCGTGCTGCATGAGCGCCTGGCCGGCATCGAGCGTTTTGCCGGCAGCGAGCATGAGCCCTGGGCGATCCACCAAGCCTACGTTTATTCGCCCCGGGCGAGCTTCTCCCGTGCCGTGCTCGAGGCTTGCCCGGCGCTCCTGGCGGTCTCGCGTCTCCCGGCGCTGACCTGGTGCGATCTCGGCAGCCCCGAGCGGGTGATGCGGACTCTCGCGAGCACGGGGCTGGCGCCCGCCTGGCTGGCGGTCCTTGGAGAGCCGGCGTGAGCCGAGATGCGAGAGCGCGGTGGGAGGAGGAGGAGTAGTGAGCGCGCAGAACTTGGCGGGGATGTTCTGGAGCCGTCTCGAGCACAGCGGGGTGGCCCCGGCCCAGATGGTCAAGCGGCAAGGCCAGTGGCGGACCCTCGGGTGGTCGGAGGTCGAAGCAGCGCCACCGGTCGGCCGGGCTGCAGGCCGAGGGCGAGCAGCCCCAGGGCCAGCTGCCGGACGGCCTCTCCGTCCACCTATACGCCGGAGCTGATCGCCCACATCCTTATGGCCGCCCGTTGACAAGGACAGACCAGGATCGATGCTGATCTTCAAGGCGCTCGCCTGTGACTATGACGGCACACTCGCGTCCGAGGACCGGCTCGGCCCGGAAGCGCTCGCGGCCCTGCGGAAGGAGGGGAGCAGTGCCTGGGCGGCGCTCACGTTCACGGCCGCGCCTCGAGCAACACCGCATGTCCGTCACCTCAGAAAATACGCCGACGTCTCCGTGAGGCCCGAACACGCGTTCCTGTTCCGTGCGCCGGACGGGCGCTTGATGGTGACGACGGTCAGCCTCAACGAGTTCCGGCGGCTCGTGGCGACCACGGACGAGGACGTCCTCGCCCACCACGCCGGGCGCCACGACTTCTCGCGGTGGATCCGGGGTGACTTTGCCGATCCCGAGCTGGCGGCTCAGCTCCGCAAGGCCGAGAGCCGGTGGCGGCGGGGCGATGTCGCCGACTTCCGAGGGCTCATCGACGAGGTGATCGCGGTGCGCTACTGGAGCGAGGAGCTGTGACCGTCGAACGCCCGCGGCGGGACCAGCGCTGGCTCGAGCTTGGTGCGCTCGCGCTGCTCATCGTCACGGGTGTCGCAATGTTCCGCCCTTTCTTCGTTCCACTCGCGTGGGCTGCGATCCTTGCCTACGCGACCTGGCCGCTCTTCCAAAGGATGGAAACCCGGCTGCGGGGACGGACCGCGTGGGCGGCGGGAGCGATGACGGCGCTGATCGTGCTCGTCGTGGTGGCGCCGGCCGTGCTCGTGTCGCTGGCCCTCGCCGCCGAAGCGCAGCAGGTGTACCTCGACCTCAAGGCGTGGGCCGCCAGGCAGCCGCTGGTCCTGCCGGCGTGGATGGGACAGATTCCGTGGATCGGGCCCCAGGTCAGGAGCTGGCTCGAGAGCCTTGTCGCGGACCCGGCCGGGGCGCGTCAGTGGCTGGTTGCCCAGGCCGGCCCCTGGGCTCGAACCATCGTCACGACGGTCGGCGACCTCGGTCGCAACCTCGCCGGCGCGGGCCTCGCTCTTTTCACTCTCTTCTTTCTCTACCGGCACGGCAGCGCGTTGCTCTCTCAAGTCGAGCGCGCAACGCACCGCCTCGCCGGAAAGCGGGTGCACGCCATGCTGCTCCCCCTGGGGCAAACAGTTCGCGCCGTGACGTACGGGATGCTGCTGACGGCGTTGGCCCAGGGGGCGCTGGCCACATTGGGCTACTGGGTGACGGGGCTCGGTGCCCCTGTGCTGCTCGGCGCGGCCACCACGCTTCTGGCGCTGATTCCGTTCGGGGCGCCGATCGTCTACGTGCCGGTCAGCGCCTGGCTCCTCGTCCAGGGCCGCCCGCTGGCCGGCCTGCTGCTCCTGGCGTGGGGGATCCTCGTCGTCAGCACCGTGGACAACCTGATCCGGTCCTGGTTCATCAGCGGGACGACCCGCGTGCCGTTCCTCCTGGTGTTCCTGGGCGTCCTCGGAGGGCTGGCGACCTTCGGCGCCATCGGCCTCTTCGTGGGACCGGTCACGATCACGCTGCTGCTCGTCCTCTGGCGCGAGTGGACGTCGGTTGAGCCCGGCGACGCGCCGTGAGCACGACGGCACGCGGGAGCTGGACAGCGCAGGAGGGGACGCCATCCCCGCTGGGCGTCACGTGGATCGAGAGCGAGCAGGGCTACAACTTCGCCCTGTACTCGAAGCACGCCGAGTGTTTCACGCTGCTGCTGTACCGCGATGACGACGTCGCCAACCCTGTGCCGGCTCAGCCCCTCAGTCACCAGCGCAACCCATACAATCAGAACAATGAGACGAGCTGGCTCGACTGGGACCGGCTCGAGGCCAGCCGGGACGTCCTCCGCTCTTCAAGCGCCTGATCGCGTTCCGCAAGGCCCACCGCTCGCTGGGCCGCAGCCGGTTCTGGCGGGACGACGTCCGCTGGTACGGGATCGGCCCCGAAGGGGCGTGAAAACGTAGCTGAAACCTCTGCCCGCTTTCGGGATCGGCATAAGGGAAAGGAGCAGCCAGTCCAAGTGTACGACGAAGCGACGGGGAGGTTACCATCGGCGCGCGGGAGACGAATGAACGACATCGCCGGCATCGAGCGGAGGACGAAGATCGTCTGCACCATCGGCCCGGCCACCTCGTCCCGGGCGCAGCTCCGGGCGCTCCTCGAGCGCGGGATGAACGTGGCCCGGCTCAACTTCGCTCACGGTGAGCCTGCTGAGCACGGGGCCGTCCTGGCCGGGATCCGCGCGTTCAGCGAAGAGCTCGACGTCCCCACGGCGGTCCTCCAGGATCTCGCGGGCCCGAAGGTCCGCATCGGCACGCTGGCGCACGGCAGCGTCGAGCTCGAACCCGGGCGCCGGTTTACCCTCACGACGCGCCCGGTCGAGGGCTCCCGCGATCGCGTGTCGGTCTCGTACGCGCGGCTCCCCGCCGAGGTCGGCGTCGGCGACACGTTGCTCCTCGCCGACGGCGTCATCCACCTCCGCGTCGAGGGCGTGACCGGCGAGGACATCCATTGCCAGGTGGTCGTCGGCGGCCGTCTCGGCAGCCGCAAGGGCGTCAACGTCCCCTCAGGGCTGCCCGGCCTGCCCATCCTCGCTGACAGGGAGCTGCGTGACCTGCGTGTCGGCCTGGAGCAGGGGATTGACTACCTCGGGCTGTCGTTCGTCCGCTCGGCCGAGGACGTGCGAGTCGCCCGGGCCCACATCGAGCGCCTCGGCGGCCACGTGCCCGTGATCGCGAAGATCGAGACCCAGGCGGCGCTGGACCACTTCGACGAGATCCTGGACGCTGCCGACGGGATCATGATCGCCCGCGGCGATCTCAGCATCGAGACGCCGTTCGCCCGTGTTCCCATCGTGCAGAAGCATCTCATCGCCGAGGCGAACCGGCGGGCCAAGCCGGTCATCACGGCCACCCAGATGCTCTTCTCGATGGTGTCCTCGCCGCAACCGACGCGGGCCGAGGTCGCCGACGTCGCGAATGCCGTCCTGGACGGGAGCGACGCCGTGATGCTGTCGGAGG
>Ga0326597_10011271_pt1 | contig 11861 bp, 8 predicted proteins | sample RVTome_12_FD_203789 | JGI IMG/M metagenome (GOLD analysis project Ga0326597, IMG submission 203789) | Soil microbial communities from uranium-contaminated site in the Upper Colorado River Basin, Wyoming, United States - RVT100D185 | ecosystem: Environmental > Terrestrial > Soil > Contaminated >...
ATGCCGGGCGGCGGCAGAGAGGCTCGCGCGCGACGGGGTGGCGGTGGAGGAAGCGCATCCCGATCTGGGCGATGCCGAGAAGACCTTTCTCACACTGCGCGGCGCGGTGTTTATCGGGCGCCATGCGCAGCTCATGGAGAAGTATCGCCACTGGTACAAGCAGGAAATCATCGACAACACCGAGTTCGGGCTCAAGCTCTCGCCGCGGGCGATCGTCGAAGCGGAAGTCGCGCAGGGCGAGCTGATCCGGCGTGCCGCCAGATTTTTCGAGAAATTCGACTTGCTGATCTGCCCCACGGTGACCTGTCCGCCGTTCGACGTCAACCAGAGGTACCGCGAAGCCGTGGACGGTGTGCGCTTCGAGGGTTACATGGGCTGGCTGATCCTGACGCTCGCCATCACCGTGACCGCCTGCCCGGTGATTGCCCTGCCGGGCGGATTTACCCGGTCCGGCCTGCCGATCGGCTTGCAGCTGGTAGGACCGCCGCGCAGCGAGGCGAAGCTCATTGCCATGGCGGCGTACCTGGAATCATTGCTGAACGTTGCGCCCCGGGCGCCGATCGACCCACGATAAGGGAAGGCGGTACAAAAAAACCCCGGCATATGCCGGGGGAAACAGGGGAGGGATAGAACCACGCCGGGTAAAGTGCTGCCGGCAATAGTCCTGGTGCCCGTTAATTAGCATGGGGCGTGCCAGATTGGGTTGGTGATATGTATCAACGGGTTGTCGCTACAACCGGCACCACGAGGAGAGTATTCTGTCGCCGGGAAGAGACGGAACAATTTCTCGCTCGGGACATCTCGCTGAGCTTGAGCGGGTTTTTCTGTCGCTCCCACCCGACAATAATGCCGGCGGGCGGCGTTCGGGCGGCCGGGTATTGCCCGCTGTGTATCCTCACCGACTGAAGCGGAATTGAAGTGAGCGACGCGAAACCGCTTCCCCTTCAAGGCATCCAGGTGATCGAGCTCGGCACGCTGATCGCCGGGCCGTTCTGCGCGCGCCTGCTCGCGGAGTTCGGGGCGGAAGTGATCAAGATCGAGCCGCCCGGTCTCGGCGACCCCCTGAGGAAATGGCGCAAGCTGCACCAGGGCACTTCGCTGTGGTGGTACGCGCAGGCGCGCAACAAGAAATCGGTGACGCTCGACCTCAAGCAGCCGGAAGCGCAGGAGATCGTGCGCAAGCTCGCGGAGGGCGCGGACATCGTGGTCGAAAACTTCCGGCCCGGCGCGATGGAGAAGTGGGGCCTGGGCTGGGACCGGCTCTCGAAGCTGAACCCGGGGCTCGTCATGGTGCGGCTCTCGGGCTTCGGGCAGACCGGGCCCTACCGCGACCGGCCCGGCTTCGGCGCCATCGGCGAATCGATGGGAGGGATGCGCTACGTCACGGGCTACCCCGACCGGCCGCCGGTGCGCGTTGGCGTCTCGATCGGGGATTCGATCGCCGCGCTGCACGGCGTGATCGGTGCGCTGATGGCGCTCCACCACCGCAACGTCAACGGCGGGCGCGGCCAGGTCGTCGATGTGGCGCTCTACGAAGCGGTGTTCAACATGATGGAGAGCGTGCTGCCCGAATACGACAGGTTCGGCTTCGTGCGCGAGAGGAGCGGCGCGTCGCTTCCCGGCATCGTGCCCTCCAACACCTATGTCACGCGCGACGACAAGTATGTCGTGATCGGCGCGAACGCCGATCCCATCTTCAAGCGCATGATGAACGCCGTCGGCCGGCCCGACCTCGCGAACGACCCCGCGCTCGCGCACAACGACGGGCGCGTCGCGCGCACCGAGGAAATCGAAGAAGTGATCGGCGATTGGGTCGCCGCGCACGACCTCGAGCACGTGCTGCAGGTGCTGGAGCAGGCCGACGTGCCGAGCAGCAAGATCTACGATATCGCCGATATCGCGCGCGATCCGCATTACGCGATGCGCGGGATGATCCAGCAGTTCACGCTCGAGGACGGCAAACCGCTCAAGCTTCCGGGCATCGTGCCGAAGCTCTCGGAGACCCCGGGAAGCACGAAATGGGTCGGTCCGGCGCTTGGCGAGCACACGGCCGAAGTGCTCGCCGCGCTCGGCTATAGCGAGGAGCAGCAGGAGGAACTCAAGCGCCGCGGTGTAATTTAGCGACTCGAGTGCGATCGTCAACCCGCGAGTTCGCTATTCAAGCGCTTGTCAGCCACACTTTTCCAGTTTCGCCTTCCCAAGCAAGCGCCGCTGGTGAATGACTACTGCACGACCGAATGGGCGATCTTCTCCAACAACGCAGCTTGTGTTTTCATCTGAGCGGGATTGCCTTTTACGCCGTGCCGGGGGCGAATGACCTGGTGCAGATATTCGGCAGAGTTATAAGCAAGCCAGACTTGACCCTTGGCGTCTTCCCATACGAGAAACTTCTGCGGTAAATCGATTCCCAAGGTCGGCGACCGCACAAAAAGCGGCGTACCGTTTTTCGGGTTCCCGAACACCACCACCACCAGCGGCTTCAGCGTCAATCCCACGCCTTCAGCGGCCTGCGAATGGTCGAGGCGACCGAAGACCGTCATGCTGCTTGCTTTCAGCGCTGCTTCCAACCGGTTCACGGTTTCGCTGGCCGAATAGCTGCTGGGTTGTGCAATAAGCCCCTCAACGGCCGTGATCTCATCGGCCCGGGCCCCAAGGGAAAGCACCAATGCAACGACCACAAAAATGAACTTGTTCATGTTGTCTTCTCCTATGTCGCTTGTTGCTTATCGCTCGTGGGTTAAGGTAACCGTAGCGCCCTCGGCGGACGGTCGCGCCGGGTTACTTAAGGGCTTCGCTGACTATTTTTCCTATCGTTTCGTCGATGTTCTTGACGTACTTCGCAGCGCCCTTGATGGCGTATCGCTGGTCGATGTAACTGCCATTGATGTAACTCAACCAGACTTTCCCCTGGGCATCCTCCCACGCCAGCGCTTTGAATGGGAGGTCCAGCGCCGCCAATGGCGCTTCCGCAATAATGTATGGGCCGCCTGCGCCGCGCCCGAAGATGACCAGTTGGTTGGGCCGGATATCAACTTTCACTTTCTTGGACATTTCCTGATAGTCGATGCGGTTAAAAATGTTTGCACCAACGCCCTTGGCTGCAGCCTCCACTCGGTCAATCGTTTCTTTCACCGAGTATTTGCTCGGTTTGGTGACGATACCGCTGTCCGTGCTTAGTACTCCACCCTGCTGTGCAAGCGCGTTGACAGACAACAGAATCGCAGCGGTTCCCAACAGCAGCTTTCTCATGTGATGACTCCTCTCGTGTGGACCACGGCCAAAAAAGATTAGGTGATACAGCGGAAGTGAATATCGCTCCACGCCGCCGCGACGTAAATCCGACTGAAGTCTCTGGATGAAAGTCTTGATCCAGGGCAGTTTGCTAGAATGACCCGGGACTTTGGTCACACGACTTAAGTCCTGCTCCCACGGCGGCTTCAGTCGGTGTTATCCTGAAAAAAACGTGCGGAGCTTAAAGGAAGAAATCGTTGAAGGTTCTCGTCGTCGACGATCACACGCTGATCCGCGAAGCGCTGCGCAACGTCCTTGCCGTACTCGATTCGGATTGCGAAGTGCTCGAGGCGCCGGACGGCGCGACCGCTTTGCGCCTCGCCGGCGAGCAGCCGGGGCTGGACCTCGTGCTGCTCGACCTCAATTTACCGGATATGGACGGCTTTGCCGTGCTGAGCGAAGTGCGCCGGCGGTATCCTGCCACCGGAGTGGTGGTGCTGTCGGGCGCCAAGGATCAGAAATCCGTAACCGGCGCGATTCAGTTGGGCGCCGTCGGCTACATCCCGAAATCGACGCCTCACGAAGTGATGGTGAGTGCACTGCGACTGGTGTGTGCGGGCGGCGTATACCTGCCGCCCGAGGCGCTTGCGGGAGCGCACCCTGCGTCACGGCTGGTCGGTGAACCGCTGCTTACGGTCCGCGAGGGCGAGGTGCTTGCGTTGATGCTGCAAGGGAAGTCCAACAAGCGCATATGCAGGGAGCTCGGGGTCGCCGAAGCCACCGTGAAAAATCACGTTACCGCCATCCTGAAGGCGTTCAACGTCACCAACCGGACGGAGGCGGTGATCGCCGCAGGGCGGCTGGGCTGGAAGCAGGACCGGGTCAACTGACTGCGTGGAATTGGGCACCCGCGCGGCGGGCTTTGAGCAGCTGGCTGACCAGTGCGCGCAGCTTGAGCGGCGTGACCGGCTTGGTGAGCAGGTGCAGATCCTCCATTTCGGCTTCGCGCAGGACGCCACCGCTCGTGTCGCCGCTGATCAGGAAGGCCGGCAAGTCCGCGGAGTATGTGGCGCGCAATTGCCCGATTGCGTGGATGCCGGTACTGCCATCGCGCAGGCGGTAATCCGAGACTACGAGGTCAAGCGGCCGATTGTGGGCGGCAAGTCCGTGCACGGCTTCGGCGGCGGATGCGGCCGCCACCACGTCGCAACCCCAGTCCGAGAGCAGTCCGCGCATGCCGTCGCGCGCCAGGACGTCGTCATCGATGAGCGCCACGAGCGTGCCTCTGGGAATGCCGGTGTCGACAGCGCGCACCGGCTGCGTCGCCTCTCCCGGCGTTCCCCGCGGCACGGTCACGATGAATGTCGAGCCCTTGCCCACTTTCGAACGGACTTCAACGTGATGACCGAGCAGCCGCGCAAGGCGGTCGACGATTGCAAGTCCCAGCCCCAGTCCCTGGCTACGGTCGTGGTCGGGATTAGCTAGCTGGTAGAACTCCGCGAAAATTCGTTGATGCTCGTCGGCAGGAATGCCGCGGCCGGTATCACAAACCAGGATGTACAGCTTTGCTCCACGACGACGGCAACCGACGATGACCCCACCGCGCCGCGTATAGCGCAGGGCGTTCGATACGAGATTGGTCACGATGCGCTCGAGCAGTAGCGGGTCGCTGCTGACCCAGACCCGGCTCGGAACAACACGGAACCTGAGCCCTTTTTCCTGGGCCGCTTGCATGAACTCGTCTTCCATCCGGCTGAGCAGGCTGTTCACCGGAAAGTCGGCGATTTCGGGCGTTACGGCTCCCGCGTCCAGGCGTGAAATATCGAGCAGCGAGTCGAGCAGCGCGCCGATTGCCGACACGGAAGCGTCGATGCGGTCGACGAGTCTGCGTTGCTCGGCCAGCAGCGGTTTGCCGCGCAGTTGCGCGACGAAGAGCCCAAGCGCGTGCATCGGCTGGCGCAGGTCGTGGCTCGCGGCAGCCAGAAAGCGCGATTTTGCCTGGTTGGCGAGCGCGAGGTCCCGGGTGCGCCCCTCGATTTTTTGCTCCAGCTCTTCATGCGACTGACTGAGGCTCCCGGCCATGGCATTGAATTGAGACGCAAGCATCTCGAATTCGTCTCCGGTCTCGACGCGCACTCGATAGTCGAGCCGGCCGGCGGCCAGCCGCATGGCCCCGGTTTCAAGGGCCTTCACCGGGGCAGCGATTCTCCTCGCGATCACGAGCGCGCCCAGCGAAGCCAGGACGAGCGACAGCGCGGCAATGACGCCAAGACGAGTCAGGCTCGCGTAGACGGGCCCGTATGCTTCCGCGATCGGCTGCTCAACCACCACCGTCCATCCGGGCACCCCCATCGGCGCGGATGCTGCGATCACGTTCGTCCCGGCGTGACTCTGCGCGAGCACCGCGCCGTTCTTCGCGCGGATCTGCGCAAGCTGGGAGAAATCGCTGTTCTGCAGCACGAGATTGAGATCAGGATGGGCAATCAGCCGGCCGGTGCTGTCGGTGACATAGGCATATCCGGTGCGCCCGACTTCGATGCGCGATACGCTTTCCCACACGAACTTCAGGTTGATTTCCGCCAGCGCGACCGTTTCCGCACCCCGGCGCGCGGGTACCGCGACGCGAGTATAAGGCTCCGTCCCCTTGCGAAAATAAACGGGACTGAAGTGAAGCGCCCCTGCGCGGGCTGCGACAAAGCCCGCGTCGTTGGAGTAATCGGTTCCCGATGCGATCACGTCGAGCTCCGTGCGTGAGACCAGGAGTTCCTCGCCTCCGCGCCGGTCGAGCTGCCGGATATCCGTGACTGCCGGGACTTGCTTCAATAGATTGCGGTATTCGAAGCGACGCTGTAACAATGCCTGCTTGCCCAGGTCGCGCATGGGCAGCGTCACCCATGCGATCTGCTCGACGATGCCCTTTACGTAATCGTCGATGCGCGTGGCCGCGACGAGCGCTTTTTCCTGCGTGAGAGCGGACACCGCGGCGCGGCTGTCGCGGTACGAGAAATACGCTTGAACGAGTCCCGCGAGAAATAGCGCGCCGATGACGAATCCGCCGATCAGGATCGTGTATTTCCGGTGCAGCGTGCGTGAAGCGCTCATTCAATCAGGCGGTCGGCGCGCAGCCGAAGTTCGCGTGGCAGAGCGAGTCCGATGCGCGCCGCCGTCTTTGCGTTGATCGAGAATTCGAATGCCGACGGCTGCTCGATGGGAAGGTCACCGGCGGCGGCCCCTTTCAGGATGCGGTCGACGTAATGCGCGGCACGCCTGAACTGATCCCCGAGGTTTACGCCGTAGCTCATCAGGCCGCCCGCATCGGTGAATTCGGCGAATCCATAGATGGCCGGCAGGCGCATGGCATTCACGGCGCGGACGATATCCTGACGGCGGCTGACGAAAACCGGGTCGGACAGCAGCACCAGTCCATCGAAACGCAACTCTCCAACTTCACGCAGTGCGCCATCGACGCCGTCATAGCCGGTAACCTGGATCCGCTGCAATGTGAGCTTCAGCCGCGTCGCTGCAGTCACGCCGAAGGCCCACTGGGTGTCGTGCCCTGAATTGCCGGTTCGGGTCATCACGGCCAGGCGTCTCGCGGTGGGCACGGCTTCCCTGAGCAGCTCGATCATCTTCGCCGCCAAATCTCCCGACTGATTGGACAGCCCGGTTGCATTGCCGCCGGGCCGGGACAAACTTGTCGCGAGTCCGGCGCCGACAGGATCGGCGACCATCATGAATACGACTGGAATGGTGCGCGTCGCTTTGACCGCCGCAAGCGCGGCCGGCAGCGGCGGCGCGACGATCACGTCCACGTTTGCTCGTACGAGCTCCGCAGCGAGACCGGGGAGCAGTTCGAGGCGGCCGAGCGCTGCGCGCTTCTCGAAGAGGATGTTCTGCCCCTGCACGTACCCGAGGTCCTCGAGTCCGCGCAAGAAAGCGAGCGCAAGCTGATCGTCATCCATCGCGTGGCTCGCCGTGAGATACCCGACGCGAGGCACGCGGGCTTTTTGTTGTGCGTGGAGGGTTGCCGGAAGCAAAAATACCGCCGGCGCGAACATTGCGGCCGAAACCAGTTTTCGCTTGTTTGCATCGATCACGAGGCTTGCCGGGGTAAAGGCGACGCGGATAGAGACTACTCGCGGCCATACGCAGTTGCAACGCGCGGAAAATGGCCCATTCCTGGCCGAGCACGCTACCGACTAGGCCCGCACAGCGTCGGGCTGCGGTGCCGATCCGTCTCGCGGTTTCAGGCGGCTTGCCACAACGTCGCCTGACGCCCGTGGGAACTACGCCGGAATTGCCAGGACCGAGCGCCGTTGTTATCGTAAATACCGGTTCTACGCCATCCGGCGAGTCGGACGTGATGGCGCGCTGGCAGCAAACGATATTCCGCAAGAAATACAAGCATGAAATATCGCCAACCGCATGCGCTTGCTGAAATGGGAAGAATCCGCCACGTAGCCGCGGCTGCCACATCGGGTGGTAGCGTGTCCTTCCCCCGCGAGCAGACGTTCTCGACCGGGCCCGCGGATTCTTAAATTGAGTAATTCTCCGTTAGGAAAAAACCTCGCGCCGGGTGTAGAAGGGCGCGAGGTTTTTTCCTGGGCGATGTTCGACTTCGCCAACTCGGGCTACACCACCGTCGTCATCACCGCAATCTTCAACGCCTATTTCGTTGGCGTGGTGGCGGGCAACGCGCCGTGGGCGACCTTTGCCTGGACCGCCGCGCTCGCGGTTTCCTATGCACTGATCGTGCTGACCGCCCCGGTGTTGGGCGCCTATGCCGACGTGCACGCGGCAAAGAAGCGCTTGCTGGTGTTCACCACGGTGGGGTGCGTCGTCTTCACCGCGGGACTGGCGCTCGTCGGGCGCGGGGAGCTCGTGCTCGGCATCGCGCTGGTGATCCTCTCCAATTTCTTTTTCGGCAGCGGTGAGAATCTGATCGCCGCGTTCCTGCCGGAGATTGCGCGTGGCGAGGCGATGGGCAGGGTCTCCGGGTGGGGCTGGAGCCTGGGCTACCTCGGCGGCCTCGTTGCCCTCGGGCTGTGCCTCGTCTACGTGACCCATGCGCAGGCGCAGGGCGCGACCGCCGACGAGTTCGTGCCCGTCACCATGCTGATTACCGCCGCCCTGTTCGCGATCGCGAGCCTGCCAACGTTCTTTTTCCTGCGAGAGCGGGCGCAACCGGTCGCCGGTGCCTCCGATATCGTGAGAAGCGCGTTTGCGCGCCTCGCGGACACGCTCGGGCATGCGCGGCGCCACGCGGACTTGTGGCGTTTCCTGGTGTGCGTGGTGTTCTACCAGGCGGGCATCCAGACCGTGGTCGCGCTGGCCGCGGTCTACGCCCAGGAGGTCATGAAGTTCACCACGCGCGACACGCTTGCCCTGATCCTGGTGGTAAACGTCACTGCGGCGGCGGGCGCATTCGCCTTTGGCCACGTGCAGGACCGGCTTGGGCACGTGAGGACGCTTGTCATCACCCTCATCGGCTGGCTCGCCGCAGTGGTCCTGGCGTGGATGGCCGTGAGCGTGACGATGTTCTGGGTCGTTGCCAACCTGGTCGGGGTCTGCCTGGGCTCCAGCCAGTCGGCGGGCCGCGCCCTGGTGGGCTACTTGAGTCCGCCTGCGCGCACGGCGGAATTCTTCGGCTTGTGGGGGCTCGCGGTAAAGCTCTCGGCGATACTCGGGCCCATGACCTACGGCGTCGTCACCTGGGTCACGCTCGGGAATCACCGCTTCGCGATGCTGGTGACCGGCGTCTTCTTCGTGATCGGCATCGGCATACTCGCCGGTCTGGATCCTGCCCGCGGGCGTGCTGCGGCACTGCAGTACAAGGAGTGACGCGGCACGCCATGGCCGAATGATCACGCTTCTTTGCGTTGCGCCGATACACTACAATCTCTTTCCCGCGAAATTCCATTGAGAGGACCCGGTTCGGGGCAGAGCATGGCAATCAAGTGGCGGGGCGGCGCCGATGGCGTCCACCCGATGGCGAACCCGGCGCAGGCGCGCCAGATCGTGGCCGCGCTGCCGGCCCAGGATTCGACCAAGGCGCTCGAGGAGATCGGCGAGTGGCTCGACTCGCTCAATCGGGCCGATGGTCTCAAGGTCGACCGGCGCTACGAGAGCGTGGATCTCCTCGACGGCGCGGCCCAGCGCCACCAGCGGGATGTCACGCAGGAATACCTGTCCACGCCCCGCGTGCAGAAGTTCCAGGAAAACCGGCTGTGGAGCGCCGGGTTCGGCACCTGCAAGGAACTGGGCGACGCCTATGTCCGGTGCATCAAGGAGTGCGTCAGCGGATTCGATGGCGCCTCCGCCGTCGAGAAGGTCCTGCCGGCGATCGTGGCGCGCGCCTTGCACTCGCTGGCGCTGCAGCTGAAGTGGATACTGCTGCGTTACGGGCTCGTCGATAAGCGCATCTGGTCGCATCTCGCGCTGCTGTACCGTCTCGCCGAGGAAAAGGGAATAAGCGAACGTGAAATCGCGGTGTATCCCACGCCGCATCCCAGGAGCACGGTAAAGCGCGAGTTCCTGAAGGCGCTGATGCTTCCTGCCTCCTCGCTCGACGGCTTGACGCCGGTGAAGCAGCAGATCGCCGAGCGCGCGATCGAGCACTTTGCGGACTCGTTCGTGCTGTCCGCGGGGCCGAAAGGCTGCACCCACGGTTTCGATCTGGCGGTCCCCCGGTCGCCGGCGCGGCTGGTGCCGGGAGTGGCGCCGTCCGGGCTGCTGTTCTTCGGCGCGGGGGACGCGCTGGCCGGTATCGAGCGGCTCACGGAGCAGGCAACCGCGCGGGGCGGCAGTCCGCAGGGGGTCGATCTCGGCGGCAGCTATGACAAGGATGAGGTCATCGCAGTGTTCGGACACCTCGCGCAGTACTGGTCCGACCGGCCGCCCGCGCGCGGGTCGGAGCGCCGGCTGACCGCCGCCCGCATTACGGTCGTGCCGGGAGCGGATCAGGTATTCAGCGTGCTGGAGCCGGGCAGCAGCAACCCGCTCGACTTCAGCCGGAACCAGACCGCCGAGAGCTGGATCGTCGAGAACGTGAGCGACGGCGGCTACGGAGCGATCGTGCCGCCCCAGCTGATCGACTGGGTGAGGGTCGGCGCCCTGATCGGGATGAAGGCAGAAATCTCCGAGCACCTGGGTATCGGCGTGATCCGGCGCATCACGCGCGACGCGCACCAGCAGCGGCGGGTCGGCATCCAGGTCCTGACGAAAACCGCTGTCCCGGTCACGATTTCGAAGGCCAACACGATGTCGGCGCTCAACTTCGACCTGCGGGAGGAATCGGCAATCCTGCTGACCGTCAAGCCCGATGCCCGGGGTGAGGTCGAGTTGTTGTTGCGTGAGGGAATATTCGACGGCCGCGACGGTCTCGACATGACCGTGCAACGCCGGAACTATCGGCTCGTGCCCTCGCGCATCCTCGAGTCCGGCGAGGATTTTCGGTGGGTCAGGTTCAAGGTCACGCGGCACGGCGGATGACCCCGCGCCGGAACTGGTTCGCTCCGGGACGCTGCACTACAATCCGGCGATCGAGGTAAGGCTCGCCCACGCGGCGCGACGCCGGGATATCAGGGAAGCACATGGCAATCAACTGGCTGGGAGGCAAGGTCGACCATCCGATGGCCGACGGCAAGCGGGCGCGGGAAATCATCGATGCGTTGCCGGTGAACGATCCTCCCAAGGCGCTCGAGGAAATCAACGAGTGGCTCGACACGATCCATCAGACCGGCGAGTTCAAGCTCAACCAGCGCTATGACAACATCGACCTGCTCGACGGCGCCGCGCGCAACCACGTGCGCAAGCTGTCGCAGGACTATCTTTCGATGTCCCGCCAGCTGAAGTTCCAGGAGAACCGGCTGTGGAACGCGCTCTACGGCCTGTGGCGGCAGCTGGGCGACGGCTACCTGCGGTGTGTGAAGCAGTACGAGGACGGGCAGATCGGCATGACGATCATCCGGAAGAGCCTGCCGGTCATCGTCGCCCGCGCCATCCGCGCGCTGACGTCCCAGCTCAAGTGGCGATTGCTGCGCTACGGCCCGGTCGAGCGGCGCATCTGGTCGGAGCTCGCGCAGGCGTACTCGATTGCCGAGCAAAGGGGCTTTGCCGATGGCGCAGTCACGCTCTACCCCGGCGCGCGCGGCGAGAGCACGGTCAGGCGCGAGTTTCTGACGGCGATGATGCTGTCCGCCTCGTCTCCCGAGGGCCTGCCGCCGCTGCGCCAGGAAATCGCGGAGCGGACTGCGGCGCACCTGGCGGGCGCGTTCCACATTTCGAACCGGCCGGACGGCTGCACGCATTACGTGGATCTAGCGTCGCCCGGCCCGGCGGTGCGGCTGTTCAAGGGGGTGGCGGCCAAGGCCACGTTGCGATATTTCGGCGCCGGGAAGGGTCTCGCAAATCTGAGCGCGTTGATCGGAAAAATCCAGCAATCGGGCGCGCTGCCGCAGGGCGTCCATCTCGGCGGCGACTACGGCAAGGACAACGTGGTCGGCACGATGCGGCATCTCGCCCAGTACTGGTCGGAGCAGCCGCCGGCACGCAGCTCGGAGCGCCGGCCAAGCGCCGGCCGTCTCACGGTGGTGCCAGGGCTGAAGGACATCCTCAGGACGCTCGATCCC
>Ga0326597_10011272_pt1 | contig 11860 bp, 8 predicted proteins | sample RVTome_12_FD_203789 | JGI IMG/M metagenome (GOLD analysis project Ga0326597, IMG submission 203789) | Soil microbial communities from uranium-contaminated site in the Upper Colorado River Basin, Wyoming, United States - RVT100D185 | ecosystem: Environmental > Terrestrial > Soil > Contaminated >...
GGCGCGAGCCCGCGCGGCAGCACGAGCGGGATCCACCGAACACTCGTCGCCTGCAACCGCTCGGTGACCTGCCGCCAGGCGTCCCGGAGCGCGTCCCGCTCCCAGCGCAGCACGCGAGTCGAATCAGCGAGCGGGCCGACGTGGGCGTCGGTGATGAGCGCGTTGAACGCTCCGACGTCGAGCAGCGTCGCCAGCGAGTCGAGCGCGGCGAGCCGCGCGACACCACCCGTCGGAGGCGGCAGCGCGGGGAAGTCCGCCTGCAGGCCCCGCACACCTTGCCGGGTGATCCAGGCAGGCACGCCGGTGGCCGGCGGAGGCGGCTCCGCCGGCCGACGCCGCGGCAAACGCTCCACAGTCACGCCAGCGGGCGGTCGCTCGCGTGGTGAGCGAGGGGTGACTGGGAGCGGACCGCCCGTGAGGCGGAGCGGGATGCGCGGTCCAGCGGTCGGGATGCGGGCCCATTCGGCGGGACGTCGCGTCCAGCGGGCCAGGGCGACAAGAAACGCCTGCGTGCCGGTGGGCGCGGAGGGAGCGACGGCCGATTTCTCGGACGCGGCGCTCCCTCCCAGGGCGCCGAGCACGGGGCGGGACGCCACCACCACGAGGCCGTCGGAGACCCGACTGGCCGCCACGACCGCCGCGCCGGGGCGAGCGGCGCGCCGGTTTCCTGGCGGTTGCACGAGCGCGCCTTCGACCGTCCGCGCGATCACCTGCGTTTCGTCCGCGACGAGCAACGCGTGGCTGGTGTCGGCGGGAAACGCGTCGAACCCGGTGCCACGCAGCCCGGCGGTCAGTACCGGCCGCGCGCGCGGCGGGGCATCGGTCGCCGCGCCATTCCGCAACGTGGAATCGCCGATGGTGATGCCCGCGCCGCTCCAGGCGAGCCAGCGATTCATCAGCCACCGGTCGAAGGTGCCGCTGCCGCCGGGTGGGTAGCCGAGCACGACCACGCCACCGCGCAGCGTCCACTCGGTGAGGATCGCGAGATCGCCGAGGTCGAGGGCGTCGGTCGCCGCCGTGGGGCGGTGGCCACCGAGGACCATCACCACACGGAAGCGGTGGAGATCGTCACGCGTGAGGTGGGGATAATAGCGGCGGTACTCGACCGTATAGCCGGCGCCCTGCCACGGGCGCGCGGTGGCCTCGAGCTCGGGTCCTTGGGTGAGGGCCTCGTCGAGCAGCAGCAGGCGACGGGCCTGGGGCTGACACGCGCTGAGGAGGGCGACGGCAACCATCGCGGCGGAGCTTCGGCCCGGGGTGCGGCCTCTGGCGAAGCGGCCGCTCTCTTCGGCGGCAATTCCAGTCGTGCGAATCCGCCCTCCTCGTGAATCGGTCCCGGCGGCCTTTGTACGGGCTCGCCGACCAGAGGACCCACATACACGTAAGGAATGATACTCGCCCGGGGCCAGCGCGAGGCAGAAGTCGCTTACGGGTTCACAACAGCAGGTCGCTGCGCACCCGCTTGCGGATCGCCCACCACAGCGCGCCCCAGACGGTCGACCGCCGCACCGTGATCTTGGCCTGCCCCGTCGCGCCCGCCCGTAGCGATCCACCGTCGGCGGCCAACCGCACTCGCGCCTCGAGCTGATCCCCCGCCCCCGCGGCGGCGACGCTCGTCACCTGCGCCACGATCGGCCGGCTCGCGTCTGCGTAGGGCAGCACGGCGACGCGCTGCCCCGGCGCGACCTGCGTGGCACCCGCGCGCTCCAGGCGGACCCGCAGCTCGACCGAATCGCCGGCGCCGATCCGTATGACCTCCGTGCCCGCGTCCACCGGCCGACCGACCGTCTCCTCGGGGCGAGGGGTGAGGACCGTCCCACCGACGGGAGCCCGCAGGACGAGCGCTCGGACGCGGGCTTCGAGCCCCACCGCGTCCGCCTCCGCCTCGGCGCGCTCGGCTCCGAGACGGCTCGCCTCGGCAGCCGCATTGCGCGCCCGGGCCCGAGCCTCCAGGGCGGCGAGGGAATCGGCGCGCCGCCGCGCGCCAAGCGTGAGGGTATCGAGATCGAAATCCCGAAGCTCGACCAGAGCGGCGCCGGCGGTCACCCGCGCGCCCTCCCGCGCGTCCACGCGGAAGACGAGAGCCGACTCGGGCGCTTGGAGGGCGATCTCCAGCGCCGGGGCGGTGGTGAACCGCCCGGCCACAGTGATCGGCCAGGGAAGGAGGAATCCCAGCAGCAGCACAATTCCGCCGGCCGCTCCGACGCGACGCCACAGCCGGCCGGACCGCCAGGTGGCGCGATGCTCCCGCATCGCATTCACGACCGCCTGGGCCCATTCGCGCAAGGACCTTCGCGTCATCGCCCATACGGCGAACAGGAACGCGACGGCGCCGATCGCCCCCAACGTCCGATTCACCCACCCGAAGGCGGCGCCCGCGATCAGGACCAGGATGGTCGCCGAATAGGCGACCGCCAGCAGGCCGTACACGAAAAAAATGCGCCGCTCGCGGGCGTCGGCCTGGGGTGATGGCAGCTCCAGCCGCAGCACGTGGCGCCGTACCAGCCAGGAAAGGTGAGCGAACGCCCGGTCGCGCAGATTGGGGATCTCGAGCCAATCCGAAAGGGCGTAGTAGCCGTCGAGTGGGATGAGCGGGTTGGCGTTGGCAAGTACAGTCGTGATGCCGCCGACCACGACGGCGTACAACGCGACCTGCGCGACGAGCGTCCCCGGCGCGGCAACCCACCACACGATCGCCGCCAGCCCGGCCAGGACGAGCTGGATCCACGAACCCGCCGCCGTCACCCACAACCGCGCGCGCAGCTCGGGGAAGGTCCATGCGTCGTTCACGTTACAGTAGAACGCCGGCTGGAAGTAGATGAGCATCGCCCCCATCTCGTGGACGTGCCCGCCGAAGTACTTGCACGCGAAGCCATGGCCGAGCTCATGGATGCAGATGATCACGAGTGCGGTCGTGTAAAGGGTGAGGAAAGAGGCCAGTGTGTAGCTGCTCGGCGTGAATAGCTGCCCCAGCGCATGCCCCAGTTCCGGCCAGCGCGCTGCGGCCACCACGGCGTACACGAGAAAAAGGGCGACCGAAATCGCCAGGAAGGCCGGCGAAAAGAAGAACCGTAGCCGCGGCGTCCAGCGCTCGAAGAACTCGTCGGGGTCCCCGACCGACCACCGCATCCGGAGCACGCTCCCGGTGTAGTGCGTCCGCTTCAGGCGCCGGTGCCGCTCGGCGCGCAACCGTTCCAGCATCAGGACCGATTTCTCGGCGACGGAGCGTTCGACCAGGCCCATCTGGGTGAGCTTCCGCGCGAAGGTCTCCACCGCCGCCGGGGTGAAGGGGAGGCCCTGCTCCGCCAGACCGTGCGCCACTTCGGCGGCCGTGCGCGCACCATCAAACTGCTGCATCACGACCGCTTCGACGGGGCGGAACCGGAAGTACTTGCGTTGCTCCGGGTCCTTCACGATGTAGCTCTGCTCGCCGCGGTAGACCTGCTCGACGAATACGAGATCTGGGCGGAGGCGAGGCCGCTTCACTGTGCGCTGCGCACGACCTGCTCGCCGGCCACCAGGCCGCTCGTCACCTCGAGGCGACCGTCGGGCAGCGTCCCCCCGACGGTGACCGCTCGGAGCACGGCGCGCCCGTGGTCCCACACCAGCACATAGCCCTGCTCCGCGATCGCCTCCGGCGGTACGGCCACCACTCGGCGACTCTCCGCACCGACTCGCACCGTCACCGCGGCTCCCGGGAGGAGACCGCTACCGGGCGCGAGCTGCACGATGAACTCGCGCGTGCCACTCGCGGGGTCGACGGCCGGGGAAGCGCGGATCACGGTTCCGTGGGTCGGTGTCCCGCCCTGTCCGAGAATCTGCGCCGTCCCTCCGGTGCGCAGCCTACCGACCGCGCCTTCCGGAACCCGGACGGATACGCGCAGCGGTCCGAGCGCCGACACCCGGAACAACGAGTCCCCCGTGGCTACCAGACGGCGTGGACGGGCGAGCCGCGCTGTGACGACGCCCGGAAACGGGGCGATGACCCGCGTCAGCGCGAAGTTGCGGCGCGCCTGCCGCCGGTTCAATGCCGCATGCTGGAACGCGAACTCGGCGGCCTCCGAGTCCGCCGACGAGATGGCCCGGATCTGCGCCAGCTCCCGCTGCCGCGCGATGTCCCGCTCCGCCACCGCGTACGCTTGGTCGGCCTGCGCCATGGCGATCTCCTGGTCCACGCTTTCGAGCTGTGCGAGCAGCTGACCCTCCCCGACCCGCGCGCCGAGGTCGACGTACACTGATTCGACGATCCCTGGCGCCCGAGCGTATACCAGGGCATCGTGCTCCACATACAGCTGGGCGAGGAGCGCCAGCGGCACCTCCACCGTCGCGGTGTCCACCGTCAGGAGGGGCACCCCGGCCGACGCGGCGACTGCGGGTCGTGGCCGCGGATCGCGCCCGCACCCGGCCAGGAGCGTCCACGCGGCGAGCAGGCTGCGGCCGCGCGCGCTCATGCCCATAGGCGCCACCACAGGAGCCGGAGCCAGCGCACCGGCCTGCGCAATACGCGGCCGGCCACGGACGTCGACGCGGTGAGCACCTTCACGTGCGCCGCCATCCCGGGCCGCAATAGTCCGTCGGGGTTGGCGACCCGGGCGCGGACGGGGAACAACACCTCCGGGCCCGTATCGGTCGGCAGCTGGCCGAGCAGCGTCACTTGTCCCGCGAACGTACGCTGCGGCAACGCGTCCACCCGCAGGTGCACCGGCTGGCCCACGATGACGCGGGCGATGTCGCGCTGCCGGACTCCGAATTGCAGCTCCAGTGTGTCGGTGCGTCCCAATGTCACCACGAGGTCCCCCTCTTCGAGGCGCGCCCCGAGGCGCTCCTCCGGCCGTGGTGTCAGCACCATCCCGCTGGCGGGCGCGCGGACGGTCGCGGCGGCAAACCGCTCGTCCAGCAAGGAGAGTTCCTCCCCGAGGGCCTGGGCGCGAGCCCGTTGCAGTCGCTCCTCGGTCGGGTCCCCGCGGCTCCCGGCGGCGGCGGCAGCGCGCCCGGCGGCAGCGACTTCCGCCGCCTTGATCGCGCGCGCCGTGCGGAGCTCGACGTCACGCAACTGCACGAGCGGCGCCCCCCGCGCCACGGCGGCCCCTTCCCGCACCAGGACGCGCTCCACGATCCCCGGCACGAGCGTGTGAGCCTCCGTGTACGTCCAGGCGCGGAAGCTCGGGCGTTCGCCGGTAACGCGCAGCGGCCACCGCAACAGCGTCACGGCCGCGAGGCCGAGGAGAACCGCGGCCGCGTAGGTCTGGCGGCGACGCTTCGGCAGCTGGAGGAAGGCGCGTTTCTTCGCGGCCAGCGCGCCGAGCGCATCCACCAGCGGGACTTGGTTGTAGAGCTGGGCGTTGCGGAGCGCGACGGTGGTCTGGTTGGCCAGAATCTCGGCGAGTTCGCGCTGGGTCGGGCTCACGAAGCCCGGCTGTTTGGACTCGAACAGCAGGACCCCGAGGGCGCCCGCTTCGTCCTTGAGCGGCAGGTACAATGTGCTGCGCAGCTCCTCTTCCTCCAGCTCGGAGCCGAACGCCGTGACGAAGGCGCGGTCTGCCTCGTTCGCCGGCGCGGTGCGATCGGCGAGTGAGTACCCCTCGGCGCGTAGTACCGCCCAGGTACCGCGCGCGGCGAGCCGCTTCGTTCGCTCGTCCTTCGCGTCGACCTGTTCCTGGCCCGCGATCGCGCGGATCTCGCAGCGCTGGCGCTCGACCAGACCGATGGCAGCGCGGTCGAACTCGAGCGCCCGGTGGGCGAGGTTCACGACGGCATGCAGGATGCGATCGAGATCGAGCGTCGACGTGATCTCGCGGCTGATGTCGAGCAGCGTCGCAAGGTCGCTGGCCCGTCGTTCGGCGAGGTGGAGCTGGGCGTTGCGCAAGGCGATCGCCGCGCTGGTCGCGAGCCCCTCGAGCAGGTCGCGGTCCCGCTCGGTGAAGATGCCCGCGTCGGTCACCTTGTTGGTGACCTGAATCGCTCCCACGGTCACACCCTTGGCGATCATTGGGCTCGCCATCACGGAGGTCGTGATCATGCGGCTGGAGCGATCCACCCCCGGCTGGAAGCGCTCGTCGGTAAGCGCCTCCCGGACGATGGTGGAGCGCTGCTTGCGCGCGACGTCGCCAACGAACCCGGTGCCCACCGGCATGGTCGTGCCCACGAGCTTCTGGCTGGCGCTGCCCAGCGCGAGGCGGCAGCGCAGCTCCTCACCTTCGGCGATCCAGAGGGAGCCGCCCTGAGCGCCGACGGCCCGGATCACGGTGTCAAAGACCTTCGGGAGCAGCTCGTTGAAATCGAGAGAAGAGCTGAATTCCTGGCTGATGGTGTGCAGCAGTCGGAGACGTTCGAGCTCTTCGCGAAGATCTTCGGCTGGAACCGTGGGGGCCCCGGACTCTCCGTCCATGGCAAATGAAGAGGCAGTCCGCGTCGGGGAGTGTCAAGCAGGGCAGACACGACGAGCCGGAGCTGCGTAGGCGCAACTCCGGCGCGGTTAGGCGGTTGAACCTGGCACGGATTAACGCAGCTGAATCGGTGCGATCCGCTCTTCCAGCTCCTGAGCGGTCAACTCCAGCGCCTCGGCGTTCTTCCCCGTTGCCTGCTTCACCATCGCCTGCTGTTCCGGAGTCAGCGTGATCCGGACGGGCTCCTTCGAGCCGGGCATGTCATCCTCCTGCTCTCAGTGATGGTCAGTGCATCAGAGACTGAGTGTGGCGCCCGACTACTTCGGCGGCCAGACCTTCGCCGGGGCGATGCGCTCTTCCAGCTCCTGAGCGGACAGCTCCAGGGCTTCGGCGTTCTTGCCGGTCGCCCGCTTGACCATCTCCTGCTGTTCCGGAGTCAGCTTGATCCGGACGGGCTCGTTGGTGCCAGCCATTGGGAACCTCCTGAAGGGTGTTCTGACGGACGGTGTGACGGCCATTCCGTCTCCGACCGCTGGGGCAATCTGGACGAGGGCCGTGAATGCGGCGTGACAGCTGGCTTGCCTCCGCGTGACACGATCGTACATTTGCGGGTTCCGCAAGCGGTTGGGACTTGTCGCCGCCTTTGTCTTGACCCTGCTGGGCCCGCCTTCCCTCGTGTTGGCGACCGGCGCTCCGTTTCGGGGAGCCGGGACGTCAAAGGGCCTCGCCCTGCTCGCCTACCTGCTGCTCGAATCCGGTCCGCACACGCGCGAGGAGCTTGCCGCGCTGCTGTGGAGCGACTCGCCGGACAGTGCGGCCCGGGCCTCGTTGCGTCAGACACTGAAGCGGCTACGCGCCGTAGTGGGCGAGGCGCTGCGGGCGGACCGGAACACGATCCAGCTCGAGGTCGCGGCGGACTGTGACGTACAAACGTTTCTGCTCGCCGCTGAGCGCGAACCCGCGCGCGCCGCCACCTTCCCGGTGGAGCAGTTCCTCAGCGGCTTGTCGTTGCGTCACGCGCCCGCCTTCGAGGAGTGGATGACCCGCAAGCGGCAGACGCTGGTACAACGTCGGCGCGAAGCCCTGCGGCGGCTGGCGCGTGACGCGATGGCGCAGACGCGCTGGCGCGAAGCCGCTGCCTGGTCGGAGCGGTGGCTGGAGGGTGATCCACTCTCGGACGAGGCTGCTCGCCTCGCGATCGAGAGCCGGTTCCTGGCCGGCGATCGTGGCGCGGCTCTGGCCCACTTTCGGGACTTCCGTGAGCGCCTGAGGCGCGAGGTCGGCGCCGTGCCGGGCGCGGACCTGCTGGCCACGGCCGCGCGCATCGAGTCGGCGACTGGTGCCCCACGAACCAGCGGGCCGAGCGGTGTCCCGTCGGCACCGGTCCTGGAAGCCAGCCTGATCGGTCGCGAACCGCAGTGGCGCGTACTGCAGGACGTGTGGCGCGCCGTCCGCCGCGGCGCGGGGCGCGTCGTGTTGATCGAGGGGGAAGCCGGACTGGGGAAAACGCGCCTGGCAGAGGAATTCCTGCGCTGGACCGGGATCGAGGGCGCGACCGTCCTCCACGGGCGGGCGTATCGGCCCACCGCGGGGATGCCGTTCGCCCCTGTGATCGAGGCCGCGCGCGGGGCCCTCGATGCCCCGGGTCTCGCGGGGACGGACCCGGAGTGGCTCGCGGAGGCGGCGCGCCTCCTGCCCGAATTGCGCCACCGCTTTCCCAACCTCCCCCCACCCGCGGCGCCGGCGGGCGGCGGCGAACGCTGGCGGCTGTACGAGGGCGTCGCACAGGTCCTGCTCGCGCTCGCCGCCGAACGGCCGCTGCTGCTGTTCATCGACGACGTCCAGTGGTGCGACGGCGAGACCTGCGCAATGCTTCACTTCTTGTGCCGCCGCGTCGAACGGGCACCGATGGGGATCGTCGGCACGCTCACGCAAGGCGAGGGGGAGCGGGACGCGCCCGCGGCGCGGCTGTGTCGCGTGCTGCGCACCCAGGCACACGCCCTGACGGTGCCGCTCACACCGCTCACCGAAGACGAGGTCTGGCGGTTGGTGCGCGAGATGGGACGCATCACGGCGCCGACCGGCGCGCGCCGCCTCGCGCACCGGCTGCACGAGGCCTCGGACGGCAATCCCTTTTATGTGATCGAGCTGGTCAAAACGCTGTTCGCGCAGGGGTTGCTCACCGTGGATGCGGTTACGGGCGAGTGGTGCGCGCCCGCGAGCGCCGGAGAGCGCTACGCCAACGTCGAGCTGCCGGCGACCGTGCGGGATGCCATCGGCGAGCGGGTGGAAGGCCTCTCGTACGACCTGCGCGACCTGCTCGCCACGGTGGCCGTCGTGGGCCGTGGCGCGCCGGCGGAGCTCATGTCACACGTTCATGGGATGTCGCGTCTGCGGGTCGCCGCGCTGGCCGACGGGCTGGTGGAGCGGCGGCTGTTGGTCGAGGATCGGGGGATGTACCGCTGCGCCCATTCGCTCATCGCCGACGTCGTGCGTGATCGTCTCACGCCGGCGCGGCGCCGCGAGGTGCACCGGGCCGTCGCGCTTTCGCTGGCCGCGCTTCCCGATACCGCGACCGTCACCGATCTTGCCGGGGAAATCGCCTGGCACGCCGAACGTGGGGGAGAACGAGCGGTTGCATACTGCCAGGCATTGCTGGCGAGCGCCGCCGCCGCGGCGCGTTGCGCGTTCGAGGAAGCGGCGGCGTGGCTCGATCTCGCCGCGGGAGTGGCCGAACCGGGCCCCGAAACCGACGCGGTAAACCTGCGCACGGCCGAAGTGCTCCGGCTGGCCGGCTGGAACGAATCGCCGCCCGCTATGCCGCGTACCAGTACCGGGCAGCGGATCGATCCGATCGACCTCGACGTCGGGGTCCGGCTCTAGCGCGCCGGACCGGCGGCCCGCGCGCACCGGAAGCCGGTGTACCAGAAGCGGCGGTCGTCGGGGATGGCGCCGCGGGAGTTCGCTGCCGCGTTGTCCGGAGGCGTGTTGAAGGCGCCGCCCTTGATCACGTGCCAGACCTCACCGCCCGGGCCGGCCTGCTCGGCGGCGACCCACTCCCACGCATTGCCCGCCATGTCCATAGCCCCGACGAACGAGCGGCCCAATGGGAACCCGCCCACCGGTTTCAGAGTATCGGCCGTGGAGCCGGCGTTGGCCCGGCCACGATCCCAGGAGTCGCCCCAAGGGTAGCGCCACCCGTCGGGCCCGCGCGCCGCGGCCTCCCATTCATCCTCGGTGGGGAGCCGGGCGCCGCGCCATTCGCAGAACCGTTGGGCTTCACTCCACAGGATGCCGGTCGCCGGCCAATCGGGCGCTGGGCTCCCGCGCCACGGCGCCGTCGCCCGGGTGGAATCGAGATAGCGTTGGTAGGCCGCGATCGTTACTTCGGTCGAGTCGATGTAGAACGAATCGAGCGCGACCGTCTGCCTCGGGCGGCGCGCGCTCCCGCCCACGGGGTAGCGTCCGGATGGCACCAACACCATCCCCGCAGGGCGGGCGGATCGGGGCAGAGTCCGCTGGAGCCCGCGCAGCATCAGGAAGGCCGCGACGGCGACCAATGTCACCACGCCTGCAACGGCGAGCCACTTACCGGCGCCGGGGCCTTGCACGGCCGATGGCTGGAGCAGCCGATCGGTGAATGCCTGCGCGGTAGGTGGTCGATCGGCTGGGATTTTCGAAAGCGCGGACAGGACCGCTTGCTCGATGTGTTCCGGGATGCTGGCGCGGACGGTGCGGAGCCGACGCGGCGGATCGGCGATGATGCGCGCCATCACCGCCTGAACGGTGGGACCGGTGAACGGCGGCTCACCCACCAGCAACTCATACAACAGGACGCCGAGGGCATAGACGTCGCTGCGGCCGTCGAGCCGTTTCTCTCCGGCCGCCTGTTCGGGACTCATATACTTGACCGTGCCCACGCTGATGCCGGTGCCTGTCAGCGTGTGCTCCGAGCTGTCGCCGCTGATCGCCTTGGCGATGCCGAAGTCGGCCACCAGCGCGTGGCCGCGTGAGAGCAAGATGTTGGCGGGCTTGATGTCGCGATGGACGATGCCGCGCTCGTGGGCGTACTGCAGGGCCTCGCCGACTTCGGCGATGAGCCGCACGGCTTCGTCGAGCGGGAGCGGCCCTTCGCGCTCCAGCCGGTCCTTGAGCGATTTTCCCTCGACGTACCCCATCGCGTAGAACAGGACCCCGTCGGCTTCGCCGGTCTCGAACACCGGGACGATATGCGGATGCGAGAGTTGGGCGGCGAGCTGCACCTCACGCTGGAACCGCTTGCTGCCGAGGTACTCGCGGGTCTGCGGGGCCAGGGCCTTGATCGCCACCTGCCGCCCGAGCTTGACGTCGGTTCCGAGATAGACGGTGGCCATGCCGCCCCGGCCCAGCTCCCGCTCCAGGGTGTAGCGCCCTGTCAGCGCGCGCGCCAGCCGGTCGAACAGCGGATCATTCATCCGGCCGCGAGGGTGTAGGGCAGCAGCGCGTGGCGCATCTCGTCGGCGGTTTGCCACCGCTCGGCGGGCCGCTTCTTGAGCGCGCGGGCGACCACGGCCGCGAGTGCCGGGGGCACGTCGCGGCGGAGGCCGTGGAGGTCGGGCGGTTCGTGGTGTTGCTGCATGTCGATGACCGCGGCGGCGCTGGGGCCCGAAAACGGAGGCCGGCCTGCCAAGGCCTCGAACAACACGATCCCGAGCGAGTAGAGATCGGTGCGGCCGTCTACTTCGTCGGCACCAGCCGCCTGTTCGGGGCTCATGTACTCTTCCGTCCCGACCACGAAGCCGCTGCGTGTCACACGATCCTCGCCTGACTGTGCGATGGCCCGCGCGATTCCGAAGTCCACCAACACCGCCCCTTCCGTGGCGAGCACGATGTTGTCGGGCTTGATGTCGCGGTGAGCGAGGCCCTGCGCGTGGGCATGCGCCAGGGCCTCGAGGATCTCGCACGCGGTGCGGGTGGCCAATTCGATCGTCAGACGCCGCTCGCGCTGCAGGGCGCTGCGCAGCGACTCGCCCGGCACGTACGGCATCACAAACCAGAGCAGGTAGTCGGTCTCCCCGCTGTCCAGCAACGGGGCGATGTGCGGGTTGTGGAGCTTCGCAGCGTAACGGATTTCGCGCAGGAACCGATCGGCTGCGACCGATACGGCCAGCTCTGGGTGCAGGACCTTGATGGCCACCCGGTTGCCCGCCCGGTCGAACGCGCCGAAGATCGAGGCGTTGCCGCCTCGCCCGACCGCCGTGATGACTTCGTAGCGGTCTCCCAGCGCCTTGCGCACCCGTTCAATCAGGTCCCGGCGCGACATCGTCGCTCTCCTTGGTGGCCGCCTAAGATGCCGTTGCCGCACACCTCGCGAAAGGTAGCTTGGCGACAACCCCGCACCTCCGGGAGGCTTGTCGATGACTGGCTCCATGCTCCGCCTCGGCCTGGGCGGCGCGCTCCTGCCCGCCCTGCTGCCGGGGCAGCGTCGTCTCACC
>Ga0326597_10011273_pt1 | contig 11859 bp, 9 predicted proteins | sample RVTome_12_FD_203789 | JGI IMG/M metagenome (GOLD analysis project Ga0326597, IMG submission 203789) | Soil microbial communities from uranium-contaminated site in the Upper Colorado River Basin, Wyoming, United States - RVT100D185 | ecosystem: Environmental > Terrestrial > Soil > Contaminated >...
AAAAACGCCAGCGTCCGGCTCCAGGCCAGGTCCGCCGCCTCCTTGCTGTACCGCGCGGCGTTGGTGTCGTTGTTGAACGCGTGGTTCGCGCCCTCGTACATATGGATCTCGTAGGCCTTGCCGTTCGCCTTGAGCGCCGCCTCGTACGCGGGGATGCCCGCGTTGATCCGCTCGTCGAGCCCCGCGTACTGGAGCAGGAGCGGCGCCGTGATCGTCGGCACCTCCTCGGCGGGAAGCTGGGCGCCGTAGTACGGCACGCTCGCGGCGAGCGCCGTGCCCGCGGCGGCGAGCCGGTTCGCGTAGCCGCCGCCCCAGCAGAAGCCGACGGCGCCGACCTTGCCGGTGGACTCGGGGTGCCCGGCGAGGTACGGCACCGCGCCCGCGAAGCGCGCCAGCGTCTCGCCGGCGTCGATCTCGCCGAACATCGCCCGCGCCTGGTCCTCGTCCGACGGCGTCCCGCCGAGCGGCGACAGGGCATCGACCGCGAGCGTGAGGAACCCTTCCACGGCCAGCCGTCGCGCGACGTCCTCGATGTGCGGGTTGAGGCCGCGGTTCTCGTGAATGACGATGACCGCCGGCCGCTTCCCGCCGCCCTTGAGGCTCGCGAGGTAGCCCATCATCTTCCCGGCGGGCGTGTCGTAGGTGACGCGCTCGATCGCCAGCCGCGTATCATCCGGCGACACGACCTGCGCGCGCGCGTAGTCGTTCTGCAGCAGCGAGAGCGCGGCGGCCGCCGCCGCCGTCCCGCCGGCCAGCCTCGCCAGCCGGTCCAGCAGCTCGCGACGGCTCATCGACCCGTGGGTGAACTCGTCGTACACGTCGATCATCCGTTTGTCCATGGGACCTCCTCCTTCGCCTTCCGCGCGCGGCCGGACGCGGCAGCAGGATCAGGACTGTGTGTCCGACGCTTCATTCTACACGCAGGGCCGGCATCGGATCTTCACGATATGATGGGCCCGTGCACGCGCGTCTCGCCCGCTACGCCTGGGGCGTCCTCGCCTACAACCTCGCGGTGATTCTCTGGGGCGCGTACGTGCGCGCCACCGGGTCCGGCGCCGGCTGCGGCAGCCACTGGCCGCTCTGCAACGGCGAGGTGATCCCGCGCGGCGCCAGCATCGCCACGCTCGTCGAGTTCTCGCACCGCGCGACCAGCGGCCTCGCCCTCCTCGCGGTCGTCGCGCTCGTCGTCTGGGTCTGGCGGGCCAGGCCGCGGGGTCATCCGGCGCGAACGGGCGCGGCGTGCTCGCTGCTGTTCATCCTGACCGAGGCCGCGGTCGGAGCCGGGCTGGTGCTGTTCGACCTGGTGGCCGACAACGAGAGCTTCGCGCGCGCGCTGTTCATGGCCGTGCACCTGATGAACACCTTCGCGCTCGTCGCGAGCCTGACGCTCACGGCGCACTGGACATCGGGCGGCGCGCCGGTCCGGCCCGGCCGGCGGCCGGGCGCGGCCGCGATGCTCGCCGCGGGCGCGCTCGGCCTCGTGCTGATCGGCACGAGCGGCGCCGTCGCCGCGCTCGGCGACACGCTCTACCCGGCCGCCTCGCTGGCCGAGGCTCTCCGCGCGGATCTCTCCCCGACCTCGCACCTGCTGATTCGCCTGCGCCTGCTGCACCCGGCCATCGCGCTCATCGTCTCGTTCGGTCTGGTGGCGATGGTCAGGCCGATCGTCGCGCGCGGCGCGCGCGGCGCGGAGGGCCGGACGGCCGGGCGGGCGGTCGTGGCGGCCGTCGTCGCGCAACTCGCCGCCGGCGGCGTCAACGTGATCCTGCTCGCGCCGGTGTGGATGCAGATGGTCCACCTGCTGCTGGCCGACGCGCTCTGGATCGCCTTCGTGCTGCTGGCCGCCGACGCGCTGGCCGATCGGCCCGAGATCGCCGAGCAACGAGCGGCGCCCGCCGCCTGACGCCGGCTCGACGCCTGCGCGCCCGGCCGGTCTCGCGTCACCTCTGTCGCCGTTCGGATCACGCGGTGCCGCGTCACCCGAGTCCCGAACCCCGAAATCCCGTCTGGATCCTCCTCGTCATCTTCGCGCCTGCGTGGTCCCGTCGGACGGAAGCGCAGCGTGTGACACGCTCCAGGCCTGAGGCCTGGAGCCTGAAGCCTGAGGTCTAGACATCTTCTAAAGCCCGTGTCCTTACGAATGAAGCAAGTTTTGGGCTTTAGAAGCTGTCTTAGTTGCGGCCGCTCTGCGGCCGCCTAGTAGCGAAGATTCGCCGTCCTGGCCCGCTGGTCCGTCACTCGGCGGTTTGAGGCGAAGCTTCGCTACCAGGCCGTGGTGAAAGTCGACACGGCCTGCGAGGTCACGGAGAGCATGGCCACCGCGTCAGAGACCATGGAGAAATCAGGAGCATCTCCGTGCCCTCGGTTTCTCGGTGTTCACGCTCCGCGTCCTCGCAGCCCGTGGACTGACTTCTGCCACGGGCTGCCCCCCCACCGCAATCAGGTGCCCATCGGTGCGGATGAAGATCCGCCCTCCAGAGATCGCCGGCGACGCGACGATCCGCCGTCCGATGTCGTTGCGTGCGACGAGCTCGAACGCGCGGCCGGCCCTGATCACGACCGTCTCGCCGGTCTCGCTCCACAGGTACACCTTGCCGTCGGCCGCCACCGGCGACGCCGCGAAGAGCCCGCCCAGACGCTGCTGCCAGATGCGCTCGCCCGTCTTCGCGTCGACGGCCGTCGCGATGCCGCCGTCGTTGGCCATGTAGATCAAGCCGTCGTAGTGGAGGATCGACGAGATGTACGGCGCGCCGGATCCGACGCGCCAGGCGACGTGGCTCTTCGAGATGTCACCGCGGCCGCCGAGCCGGATCGCCATGTAGGGGCCGCTCCGGTACCCCCGGCTCAGGTACAGGATGCCGTCGGCGAACACCGGCGTCGGGACGGCAAAGCGGGTCGGCTGGTCGGTGTGCCAGAGGAACTCGCCGGTGCGCGGGTCGTACGCGTCGATCCGCTCGCTGGAGTTGACGATCAGCTCCGGGCCGCGCGGCCCGGACACGACGATCGGCGAGCTGTAGGCGCTGCGTCCGGTGCCGCGATCGACCTTCCAGCGGGTCTCGCCGGTACGCGCGTCGAGCGCGACGACGTACGACGCCGTCGGGTTGTCGCACAGCAGGATCAGCTGGCCGTCGTGGAGCGTGGGCGAGCTGCCGGCGCCCCACTGGATGTCGAACGCGCCGTAGTCCCGGCCGAGGTGCCGCTGCCAGACCACCCCGCCGTCGCCGGCGGCGAGCGCAAGGACCTGGCCCGTGCCGAACGACGCGTAGACCCGCTCGCCGTCGGTGGCCGGCGTCGCGCTCGCGAGGTTGTGCTTCTCGTGAACGCCGGTCAGGCTGCCGTCCGCCCGCACGCGGCGCTCCCACAGCCGCTCGCCGTCGGCGTGGCGAAACGCCTCGACGACGAAGAAGATCTCGGAGGAGACTGCGCCGCGGGCGCCGCCGAGCGGGCGCTCCATCTCGGCCGGCACGTCGCGCCCGCCGGCCAGCGTGGGATGCGACCCCGGGTTGAGCGGGCTCCGCCCGGCCTGCGACGTGACGAACGCGCGGTCGCCCCAGACGATCGGCGACGAGACGCCGAGGCCCGCGAGCGGCGCCGTCCAGGCGACATTCTCGGTGGCGCTCCACCGCGTCGGCAGCCCGGTCTCGGCGGACACGGCGATCGATCGCGGTCCCCTCCACTGCGGCCACTGATCGGCCGCCAGCGCGGCGATCGGCACCGCGGCGAGCACGAGCGTGGTGATGAAACGGCGCATGGATCCTCCCGGGTCTCTGTGGCACAGGTCTCTGAGCGGTGAAGCACCGATGATGCCCTACGCGCGCCGGAGAAGGCAAGGCGGCTGCCGTGGGATCGCCCAGGGCAGATCGAAGAGCGGCACGCCCAGCCGCCGCGCGGCGTCCGCTGACGGCGCTCGGGGAGGAATAGCTCACAGCGCGCGGAAGGCCGCGCGGACGGCGGCGGCGTGTTCCTCTGGCACGCCGGCCTGCTCTGCGTACTCGGGCCACCGCTCGAGCGCCGCGGTCACCCGATCGACAATGGCGGCGCCTCCCTGCCGCAGGCCCGCGGCGGCGCCCAGCGCCAACACGTCGTCTCTCGTGAAGCCGTCGGTCTTTCCCCCGAGCGTCATCTGGTGCCGCCGCGTGAAGCCGGCGCCCCGGGCGAAGGTGAGGTCGTAGGCCGGCGAGAGCCGCCAGGCGCCGCGATCGTCCATCAGGAATCCGAAGTTCTTCACGTGGTCGTCCTGGTTGACGGCGGCCACGTTGAACACCGCGCGGCGGAACGCCTCCTCGATCGCGCGATAGTCCAGCTTCAGCGCGACGACCGTGCGCAGGTACGACTCGTAGGAGAACGTGCCGGGCGCGTTGTAGTCGGCGTGCTGCAGGCCGCCGAGGCTGTGGACGTGGAGCCGCCGGCCGCCGGCGCGGTCGAACCGGCGCGACAGGAAGTGGCCGAGGCCGCGGTCCTCGACGAGCGCCGTCTCGGGGACGTCGACGCCGGCGTCGCGCGCGAGGCGCGAGTAGGCGTACTCGACACGGTTGTACGGCCGCGCCTGGGAATCCGGCGCGCCCAGCTCGCCGACGCCGTCGAACTTGATGATCCACGGTTCGTCGCCAGGCCTCGGCTTCGCGAACCCGGATCGCACGGTGTCGGCCGACCGGTTCCAGAGGATCACGGCCTTCGGCCGCGCCCCGCCGGCGGAGGCGCCCACGCGCATGATGTCGGGTAACGCCACGTCGGTCCGGCCCTCGACGACCAGCCGTGCCTGGGCGACGAGCGCGGCCACCTCGATCGACTCCTGCTCGGCCGTGCGGGCCGGCAGGCGGATCGCCGGGCGGAACTCGAGCGCACCGATGGCGCGCGAACCGATGTAGAGCAGCTTCTGCACCGGGCTGAGCGCCGCGTCCGGACGTCCCTTGTCCCGGAAGGAGCGTTCGATGATCGCGTTGCCGAACCGGTCGGGCAGCGCGTCGGCCAGCACGCCCGGCAGGCCGGCGAAGGCCTCGACGCGCGCCAGCTCCGGAAACGTGATGGGACCGGCGTGCGACAGCGGCAGCTTGAGCGGAGAGATCTCGAGACCGGATCGCCGGAAGTCGGGATCGTACTCGAACGTGATCGTGCCGTCGGTTTCCTCCGCGACCGCGCCGACCAGGCGGTCCCAGAGCGCGACCTCGGCGAGCGCGGCGACGTCAGCCACGTCGTCGCCTGCGCGCGCGCTGGCGCGGCCGGCCGGCGGTCTTCATCAGTTGCAGTGGCGAGACCTTCGGTGGGGGGAGGAAGGCGTCGAGCGCGTCGAGTCGATCGAGCACGCGGAGGATCCGGACGAGGGTGGACAGGCGGGGGTCCTGGCCCTGCTCGGCGCGCTTGACGGTGGTTGGGCTGAGCGACGCCCGCCGTGCGAGATCGACCTGCGTGAGATCGCGCTGAAGCCGGGCGCGGCGCAGTCGGACCCCAATCTCGGCCACTATTTCACGATCGAGCTGTTCGGCCAACATAGTGACTATTAAACAATGTTTTTGTTAATAAGGACACTATATAGACCTTTATACTTAGATATATAAATAGCCTTATATTAGCTATTAAATCATATTCTAAAGCCTATAGGTCTGAATAAGGCCTTTTAATGCCTTCAGCAGCTGTCATGGGCGTGGCCTCATCGTGATGCGACCCGGTTTCGCAGGTCCTTGAACACCTCATGCCACAGCCAGAGGGCCGCGGCGTCGACGAGGAGCCGGCCACCGGTCTTCGTGAGGGATGACGCCGAAGACCGAGAGCAGAATGACCACGGCGATTCCGGCCGTGGGGAGACCAAGCAGGATCCGCATGCGCGGCGACTGCGCCTCGAGATCGTGCACCTTGTCGGCGCGCTCGGAGCGCTTCACCCACCGCCACATGTCCGTCTCCTCTCGTCGGATCGCGGGCGATCGGGCGATCAGCCCGCGAGACCTCACCCCGCCCACTCGGCGTCCCGCGCCTCGGGCGTGAACTCGTGGAACTCCCCGATCGGTCGGAGTTCCAGGCGCCGGTAGAGCGGCCGGGCCCGGGCGTTGCTCTGCAAGACGACGGTTTCCGCGTGCAGCTCGTCGCGCGCGAACCGCAGCGCGTCGGCGAGGACGGCCGTGGCCAGCCCGCGGCCGCGCGCGCCGGGACGCGTCGCGACGCCGTAGAGACCCACGATGTGCTCGCTCACGCACAGCTCCGCGGTCGAGAGCGGGATCCCGTCCTCGTAGAGCAGGAACAGATGGCGATCGGTCGAGGGACGCAGGATGACGCCGGCCGCCTGCTCGAAGAATACGGGCAGCGTCTCGTCGGGCGGCGTCGTCGCGACCTCGAGCACCCGCGCGTGGTCGACGACCTCTTCCGGGCTCGTCGCGCGCCGGAGGTCCCAGGCACCGGGCGACGGCAGCTCGAGCTGATCCAGCTCGCCCGCCATCCCCATCTCGATCGCGGTCAGCGCCAGGCCGTGCTGGTACAAGACGTCGCCCGCCCACAGCCCCGTCGGGCCGACCCACCACGTGAACGGCAGCTGGCGGTCGAGGTAGTGCGAGAGCACCCAGCGGACGTCGTCGGACGTCAGCAGGTGGCGGCGCGCGCCGCACACGACGTTGAGGGCGTCGCTCGGCAGGCCCGAGTCGACCAGCGTGCAGCCCGCGTGCTCGAGCACCGAGGCACCGGGCATCCGCGCCGCGACGCCGGTCAGATGGCGGCGCAGGTTGCGTTCCGACCAGCTGATCAGGAAGGCGTCGTCCACGAGGAGGAACTCCAGCGCGGATCGTAACACCAAACCACTGGGGATCGGCGGGCCGCGGGATCGGGGACTTGTTGTTGATCAGGCGATTGGGGGTAATCGGGTACGGTCATCTGACGATGGCGTGAACCTGTGGAACGACGATCGGCCGATTGGCGCCCATGACAGACAGCACACGCACGGCGACCTTCGACGGCGTGCGCGTCGTCTACGGAGCGGACCTCCCCGTTCGACTGGCTGGCGCGAGGCGTGCGCGCGGTGCTCGACGCCGAGGGCGTCACGAGGGCCGTGGCCGTCGGCCACAGCAACGGCGTGCCGGTCGTGCGGCAGCTCCAGCGGCTGCACACGCAACACATCGAGGCGCTCGTGGCGGTCGACGGGCCGTTCCGGCCGGCGATCCCGCTCGCGCGGCCCGACGCGGCCGCGTTCATGCGCAGCCAGGCCGATCGCGCCCGGCTGGAAGCGTTCCTGGACAGGCTGGGATAGCTCGCGCTCTCTTCCGGCGCCTCACCCATCATTCATTCAGGGCTCGCGGGGCCCCACCCCCGCTCGGCGCTCGCTCGGCGGCGCGGCCACGGCCGCGCGTCCCTCCGGCGCCTCGCGCGGGGTGACCACCGGAATGGTCACGCGCGACGGATAGCGCGCCGAGCGGAAGATGCGGTGCGTGGCGGCGCGGAAGTCCTCGGCCTTCGCCTCGAAGATGTTCGGGACGAAGGTCTGGGGGTTCCGGTCGATGATGGGGAACCACGTGCTCTGCACCTGCACCATCACGCGGTGCCCCTTGCGGAACGTGTAGTTCTGCGTGTGCAGGCTGAACGTGTGCTCGAGCACCGCGGTCGGCCTGATCGGCTCGGGCTGCTCGAAGCTGGTGCGGTAGCGGCCGCGGAACACCTCGTTCGATACCATCAGCTGGAACCCCGCCATGTCCCAGTCGTCCGGCAGCGCCTCGGGGTAGACGTCCACGAGCTTGACGATCCAGTCCGCGTCGCTGCCGGTCGTGGACGCGAACAGGTGCGCCACGACTTCGCCGGCGATCGTCAGGTCCTCCTGGAGCACGTCGCTCTCCCAGCTCAGCACGTCGGGCCGATCGTCTACGAACCGCTGGTCCTCGACGAGCCACGTGGACCACTTCGACCCGCCGCTGAAGTAGGTCGCCTGGATCGGCCGGTGACGGTACGGCACCGGGTGCTCGGGGTCGGAGACATAGGCGTCGAACCCGTCGGTGGCCGGCGGCTCCATCGACAACTGTTCGCCCGCATGGAAGTAGAGGTCGCGGTTCTCGGTGTCGTTCGTGGGCGGCCAGGCGTCCCACCGCCGCCACTGGTTCGATCCCGCCTCGAACGTCAGGGCCTCGGGCAGGTCGAGCGTGCCCTTGTCCTTGAGGAAGTAGGCGAACCACGGCGCCTGCACCTGGTCGCGGAAGTACTCGCCCGTGGCGCTCCCGAACTCGATCGCGCCGAGGGTGTCGCCCGTCCGGTTCCACCCGCCGTGGTTCCACGGCCCGACGACGAGGTGGTTGAGATTGTGCGTGTCGTGCTGCTCCAGCGCCTCGTAGATGCGGATCGGTCCGTAGAAGTCCTCCTGGTCCCACCAGCCGGCCACGTTGAGCGTCGGTACCTTCACGTTCTGGATGTGCGGGATGAGCGTCTGCCGCTTCCAGAACGCGTCGTAGTCGGGGTGCGCCACATAGTCGTTCCACGTCGGGATCGACCCGTGCAGGTACTTCTCGTTCACGTTCGAGAGCGGCCCGAGCGACAGATACCAGTCGTACGTGTCGTAGCGGTCGAAGACGAACGGCTTCTGCTCCTTGTCGCTCTCCATTCGGACGGCGTACTCGAAGCCGTAGCTGAGACGAAACGCGCCGTTGTGGTGGAAGTCGTCGCCCAGCCACATGTCGGCCGGCGAGGCCTGCGGCGAGATGGCCTCGAGCGCCGGGTGCGGCTCGAGCGCGCCCATGATCGTCGTCCAGCCGTCGTAGGACACGCCAAGCATGCCGACGCGGCCGTTGTGGCTCGGCACGTCCTCGAGCAGCCACTCGATCGTGTCGTAGGTGTCGGTGCCCTCGTCCAGCGCGTCGGTGTCGCCGGGCACACGCGCGGGCCGCTGCATGACGAACTCCCCCTCGGAGCCGTACTTGCCGCGGATGTCCTCGAACACGAAGATGTAGCCCTCGTCCGCGAGGGCTTTGTATGACGTCGTGAGGCTGCGGCCCGAGCTCTCGACGCCGTACGGCGTGCGCCGTATGATGATCGGCAGCGGCTCGCGCTGGTCGGCAGGCGTGAAGATCTTCGCGTGCAGCCGGACGCCGTCGCGCATCGGGATCATCACGTCGCGGCCGGTGTATGCCTCGTCGGGCGTCGCGGGCGGCGCGGGTGCGCAGGCCGTCGCCAGCGCCAGCACGAGTGCCGCCGCTCCGGCCGTCAGATGTCGCCAGGAAAATCCGCGGGTGCGCATGGCCGCTCCTTCCGAAGAGAAGGGACGAGGCGGGATCGTAGCATGGAGCGTAGGGGCCGGCTTCAGCCGGTCCGGGGTGAACCGGTGACCGACAGCTCGGCGATCGACCAGTAGAACTCGAGATCCTGGCCGACCTGCTGCAGCCGCAGGTAGCGCCAGGCGGCAGGCGCGAGCGGCACGCGGACGGGGTTGCGCGTCGCGTCGGTGAACGCGCCGGCCACGCGCAGCCCGCCCGTGTGCCCCCGCCACAGCTCCGTCCACGCCTCGCCGTCGAGCGAACCCTCGACGACGAGCGCGCGCGGGAAGTCGGCGCGGAACGGCCCGAGGTCGAGCACGACGCCGCCCACCTCGCGCGGTCCTCCGAGATCGATCCGCACCCAGTCGCCCGGCCCCTGCGGGCCGCGCGTGCTCCAGCGGGTCTCGAGCTTCCCGTCCAGCATGTTGGCCACGTCGTCCGGCCACCGGCTCGCCGTCGCGCCGGCGATCGGCAGCGACGGCCCGGGCGCGGCCATCGCCGCCGCGGCCGATTCCGTGATCTCGTACAGCCGCTGCCCGTCCGCCTCGCGCACGAACCGCAGGTCGGGGTGGCGCTCGATGTAGGCGCGCCAGGTGTCGTCGGGATCGCTTCCGGTGTTCAGGACGACGTGGCGCAGGCCGAGCGACGCGAGGCCCGTGAACACGCTCTCGTCCTCCTGCCTGACGGCGAGCACCATCGGATCGTAGTGCGGCGGGGAGTACCCGCTGTAGCCGTTGACGATCGGATGGCGATGCGCCATGCCGCGATACATCGCGGTGACGTCGTACGAGACCTCGCCCATCGGCAGCTCGAGAACGGCCCCGGCCGCCGCGGCGGCCGTCAGGATCGAGGGCGCGGGCGGCCGTTCGAGCGGCATGAGGCGCCAGCCGTCGGCCAGCACGCCAATCGACGCCGCGGCCACGAGCGCGATCTGGCCGCGCCGGCCGAGTCGCGGCAGCAGGCGCGCGAGCGCCAGGCCGCCGGCGGCGGCCAGGCACAGCATCGCGAGCATGGCGAAGCGCGCCGGCACGCGCAGCCCGCTGTAGCCCGGCAGCAGCGTGAGCCACCGGTAGGGCGCCCAGTAGAGCACCCGCTCGCCGTCGAGCGTCGGCGACGGGCCGAGAGAGAGAATCCACACGACGAGGGTGGCCGCGACATAGAAGACGAGCGGGGACTCGGCCCTGAACAGGCGTCTCAGCGCCGTGCCCGAGAGGATCACGAGCAGCCACAGGTAGGTCGCCTGGGTGACGGGCCGCGACAGCCGCTGGGCCGAGACGAGGAGGCCCGCCACCTCGAATCGCCACGGTCCGAGGACGATGACGCTCAAGGCGACCAGCGTGAACAGCCCGGCGAGCGCGGCGAGTGGCACCCTCACCGCGCGCGGCGCGAGCGGCCGCACCGGCACGTCCTCGGGCCGGCGCGTCCGCCCCCAGACGAACCCGGCGACGATGAGGAGGAGGACCACCGTGAGGCCGGGGAAGATCTCGGCCTCGGGGCCCGGCGACGGCAACAGGCGTCCCCAGATCGACAGCGAGCCGAAGGCGTGGACGAAGTCGGTGAGGTCCACGCTGAAGTGGGCCATCTCGTCGACGCCGCGCCGGAGGCCGAAGCGCTCGTGCACGTCGCGGTAGTGCAGCAGGAACGGCACGATCGGCAGCGAGGCCGCCACGAACGTGCCGCCGATCGCCGCGAGCGTCGCGACACGGCGGTCGCGGGGCAGAAACCACAGCAACCATAGCCCGAGCAGTATCGGGAAGAACAGCAGGTAGTAGCCGTTGGTGAGCCCCTGCAGCAGGACCGCGCCGCCGAACAGCGCGAGCCAGCGCGGCCGGCGGTCTTCGACGTACTTGTGCAGGCCCACGAGCGCGAGCGGCATCCAGAAGGACGCGAGCACCTGGATGTGCGGAAACTGCGCCATGCGATAGGGTGCGAAGCCGTAGACGAGCCCCGCCAGGAACGCCGCGTCGTGCCGTTTCGTCAGCGTGAAGCCGAGCGCGTAGGCGCCGGTGGCCGAGAGGACGAACGTCAGCAGAAAGGCCAGGTTGTAGGCGAGCTGGGCGTTGCCCGAGATCAAGATGACCGGCGTCGTGAAGAGCGACAGGCCGAACAGGTGCTCGGAGAGCACGAGCGTGTCGGGCGCCGGAAAGAACGCCGGCGCGTTCCACCAGGCGGCGGTGAGCGGCGCGGCCTGGGAATTCCACCAGAGAATCCAGGCGTTGAGCAGCGGATCGCCGAGATCGCTGGGGACGATCGTGGCGAGATGGAGCACCAGCGGGTACGTCAGGCCGAGGGTGATCGCCGTGTAGAGGCAGACCGCCAGGACGGCGGCTCGTCGCGAGGTCATGTGCGCTTCGTCCGGCCGATTCTGACAGACTTGGCGGGTGCACTCAACCACGGACGGCCCGCCGTCCGGCATGACGCCTCTAGCCGCGGAGCGTCGCAGCCCAGTCAGCCAGCTTCGTCGGCTTGATGCCGTACGTCTTCTCGCTGCCGGCGATGTCGGCGTTGTAGCCCACCTTGTCGAACCACTCGAGCATGATCGCGAAATCCTCGCTGTTCTTGCGGACCTCCTCGATCGGGATCCGGACGAACTCGATGGACTTGCCCAGCGCCTTCGACAGTGTGGCGGCCGCCGTCGGCATCGTCA
>Ga0326597_10011275_pt1 | contig 11858 bp, 10 predicted proteins | sample RVTome_12_FD_203789 | JGI IMG/M metagenome (GOLD analysis project Ga0326597, IMG submission 203789) | Soil microbial communities from uranium-contaminated site in the Upper Colorado River Basin, Wyoming, United States - RVT100D185 | ecosystem: Environmental > Terrestrial > Soil > Contaminated >...
CCGCGACGAGGAAACCGGGGCGTTCTGGTCGCCGACGCCGCTGCCCGCCCGCGGCACCTCCGGTTACGTGTGCCGGCACGGCTTCGGCTACAGCGTGTTCGAACACTACGAAGCCGGCATCGCCTCCGAACTGTTCACTTACGTCGCCATGGACGCGGCGGTGAAGTTTGCGGTGGTCAAGCTGCGCAACTCGTCGACGCAAGCACGCAGCCTGTCGTTGACCGGCTATTGGGAACTGGTGCTCGGCGAGTGGCGACACGCCAATCTGATGCACATCGTCACCGAAACGGATGCGCACAGCGGCGCGCTGTTTGCCCGCAATGCCTACGGCCGCGAATGCCGAAATCGGGTGGTGTTTGCGCATGTCAGCGAGCGGGAGCGCTCGGTGAGCGGAAATCGCACCGAGTTCATCGGCCGCAACGGCTCGCTGGCCAAACCGGCGGCGATGCGCCGCAAGCGCCTGTCGGGCCGAACCGGTGCGGCTCTCGATCCGTGCGCCGCGATCCAGACCCGCATCGAACTGGCCGCGGGGCAGGAACGCCAGATCGTGTTCATCTTCGGCGCGGCAGCCACCGGCGACGAGGCGCGGCGGTTCATACGGCGCTTCGGCGGGCAGGAGAGGGCGCGGGAGGCGCTGGAAGCGGTATGGGAACACTGGAACCGCACCCTCGGCGCGGTGAATGTGGACACCCCCGACCCCGCGCTGAACGTGCTGGCCAACGGCTGGCTGGTCTATCAGACCCTATCGTGCAGGCTGTGGGGACGCAGTGGCTATTACCAGTCCGGCGGTGCCTACGGCTTCCGCGATCAATTGCAGGACACCATGGCGCTTGTCCATGCCACCCCGTGGCTGGCCCGCGAGCAGTTGATCCGGCACGCCGGGCGCCAGTTCATCAAGGGCGACGTGCAGCACTGGTGGCATCCGCCCAACGGACAGGGCGTGCGCACCCATGTTTCCGACGACTACCTGTGGCTGCCGTATGCCACCTGTCGTTATGTGCGGGCCACCGGCGATACCGGTGTGCTCGACGAGTCCATCCATTTTCTCGAAGGCCGCGAGCTGTATGCGAAAGAGGAAGCCTACTACGACCATCCGCAACGCTCGACTGAAGCGGCCAGCCTTTATGAACACTGCGTGCGCGCCATCAAGCACGGCTTGCGTTTCGGCGTCCACCATTTGCCGCTGATGGGCTGCGGCGACTGGAACGACGGCATGAATCTCGTCGGTCGCGATGGCAAGGGCGAAAGCGTTTGGCTGGCGTGGTTCCTGGTCGAGAATCTCGAGTCGTTTGCCGGTCTGGCGCGTGATCGCGGCGACGCCGACTTTGCCGAGCTGTGCACCGCGCAGGCGGCCCAACTGCGCGGCAACATCGAGGCCCACGCCTGGGACGGCGCCTGGTACCGGCGCGCCTGGTTCGACGACGGCACGCCGCTGGGCTCCTCCAGCAACGACGAATGCCAGATCGACTCGATCAGCCAGAGCTGGGCGGTCATTTCGGGAGGCGGCGATCCCGGGCGCGTGCACCAGGCGATGGCGGCGGTCGACCAGCGCCTGGTGCGGCGCGACGAGCAACTCATCCAGCTGCTCGACCCGCCCTTCGATACATCCGACTTGGAACCGGGCTACATCAAGGGCTACATCCCCGGCGTGCGCGAGAATGGCGGCCAGTACACCCATGCCGCGATCTGGACCACGATGGCCTTCGCCATGATGGGCGACACCGAACGCGCGTGGGAATTCTTCACCCTGCTCAATCCCGTCCATCACGGCAGCACCGCGGAAGCCATCGAGCGCTACAAGGTCGAGCCCTACGTCATGTGCGCGGACATCTATGGCGTGTCGCCACACACCGGCCGCGGCGGCTGGACGTGGTATACCGGAGCGGCGGGCTGGATGTACCGGCTCACCGTGGAAACCCTGCTGGGCCTGCACCTGGAAGTGGACCATCTGTGCATTGCGCCGTGCGTCCCGGTGGATTGGCAGGCGTACACAATCCACTACCGCTATCGCGAGACCGTCTACCACATCACCGTCAAGCGGGTCGCCGAGCAAACGGGACAGGCGATCCGTGTGACGGTGGACGGCGCCGCGGTGGATGGAACCGGCGTGCGCGGGTCGGTTGGCCAAGGGGCGGCGCGGCCGCAAGGCGTGATCCCCCTGGTGGATGACCGCCAGGAGCACTATGTCGAGGTGGTTTTGAGCGCTGCAGACGCTGCCAGCTAGCGACGAGCGGTTCGATGCCGGATGAATGAAGCCGCCGACCTGACGACCGAAGAGAAGCAGGTATTGAAGAAAGCTACCCGGGCCGAGTTAGAGGCCAGGAGACGAAAGCCAGGAAACATAAGCGCAAGTTGCTCGATGAACTGATGGAAGGCGTCGATGCCATGCAGCAACAGCGCGAGGGGAAGATCACCCTGCGCTCGCATGCAGTCCAGGACCTTCCTCCGCTCGAAGTGGACGCGGCTCTCATCCGCGACACGCGCGAGCGTATGCACGTCTCCCGCGCGGTGTTTGCCCGCCCGCTCCGCATATCGAAGCGCACCCTGGAGAATTGGGAGCAAGGACGCGCGCGGCCTAATGCCCAGGCCGCTGCGTTGATTCTGATGGTGGGACCGTTTCCCGATACGCTGGCGAAGCTCAGCGAGTTGGGCAACCGGGCGGCCTGAGTGTGCTCGGACGCACAAGCGGCTTGACCAGAGCGTGACGGCAGGCCGGATTGGCTATCCCCCGATCGCAATTCCTGACATGGGTCGCTGGGGGAATTTTCGGGGGTATTTCTGGCGTTTAGCTTTTGAGGATGTTGCTTAACATGGCAGTGTGATTGTCGCCGCCTCCACCCGTTTTTATCTATAAAAGCAATGTGTTATTTAGAATATGGCCACTCACTATGCGGCCTTTTCTTTGCGCGCGGCCGCTCAGTGTAATTTCCATTATCGGATTTGAAGCGGTCTGCTATCCGATCCATCTTCCATTGGTCCAGCCGCGTAGCGCCGGCTCGGCTCGGGGTGCGCCGCACGTCTGCCGAGTTGGCTTTCATACCCTAATGTCGCCTCAATAGCGACCATTCGGAACTTTTTTAAACGCCGTGCGAGCCTTGGCACTTGGTTCACTTTGAGGCGCTTACGTCGCCGTATGGTTGTCGCAAGCGCTCGAAAATAAACCAGTTGCTGCAGCAGTGGCCACCCCGAACGGTTCGGCGGAATCACCACCATCGAGCTGCGCGGTTATGCACCCTACATGGCGCTCGGGCGGCGCGATGACGACGATCCTCAGGCACGCCTGCCGAAGGCGCGAGAACGGACTTTCACGGCAGTAGCGGTCATCCTTCATAACTTTCTGCTGTCGTCATCTGTCTGCCGGGAGATATTAGCTTGAATGGGAATGCTCCGGCTGGCCCTCGGGCGGGCGTGACCTGAGAAAGAAATATTCCACGATCAGGATGACCGCCATGACGGCGGCTGCCACGACCAAAACCAGAGGGTCAGAGGTACCTTTTACCCAAAGAAAGCCGCTAAGGACGAGCAGATCCATGGCGATTGCAATGACCGGAATCGCGGGATGTGCCTCCACCTCCTTTCGCAGATGGCGCAGCACACCCCAATGGATGGCGATGTCCATGATCAGGTAAAAGATGATGCCCAGCGCCGCGATGCGGGACAAGTCGAAGAACGCTGTCAGCAGCAGGCCCAGCACGACCGTATAAACGAGGGTGTGCTTCTGGATGCTGCCCGGCATGTGGAAGTGTCGGTGGGGAACCAACTTCATCTCGGTCAGCATCGCCAGCATGCGTGACACGGCGAAAATGCTGGCGATGATGCCACCGGCGGTGGCGAGCAGGGCCAGCACCACGGTAAACCAGACTGCGTACTCGCCCAGTGCCGGGCGAGCCGCGGCGGCCAGCGAGTAGTTGCGCGTTGCGATGATCTCCTCCAGCGACAAGTTGCTGGAGACCGCGAAGCCGACCAGCGCGTAAATCACCACGCAGAGGCCGATAGAGATCATGATGGCCTTGCCCAGGTTCCGGCGCGGGTCTTTAAGTTCCGAACCGCTGTTGGTGATGGTGGTGAAACCTTTGAAGGCCAGAATGCCGAGTGCCGTAGCACCGAGAAAACCGGTCGTCAGAGACGCCCCGGGGTCTGCCGCGGCGAAATCCATTGTCACCGAGTTCGCGACCCACACCCCGACCACGCCGAACAGGACGATGCCACCGATTTTGATGAAGCCGAGCACCGAGGCCACTCCCTGGATCAAACCCGTGACGGACAGGTTGATCAGGAAAGCCGCCAGCAACAGCCCCGCCCCCAGCGCGGGAACCAGCCAACTGCCGTCATCGATTTCAAACAGCTGCACGGCGTAGGACCCGAAGGTTCGCGCCAGGAAGCTCTGGGCGATGACCATGGAGAAATACATCAACAGGGCATGGAAGGCGGTGGTCAGGGTTCCGCCATATGCCTTTTCCAAATACTTGGCGATGCCACCAGCGGAGGGGTAGGCGTTGGATAATTTGACGTAGGAGTAAGCACTCAACGAGACGATCAGCGCGGCAGAGAGAAACGCCAGAGGAAACAGGCTCCCGGTCATCTCCGCCATCTGGCCGGTCAGCGCGAAAATCCCGGCGCCGATCATTACGCCCGTGCCCAAGGAAACGGCACCAATCAGTGAAAGGCTGTCCGTCTGGTATTTTGACGTTCTGTCTGGGGTAGCATCCATGCGATTACTGTTTGCCCGGACGAACGCCCAGATTGTAGATTCCCGCGATCAATACCCCGGCAAACCAGCACAGGATGAAGATGGTGACCAGGCCCAGTGCGACCTCGGAGACAGGCACGCTGGTTTTCAGAATTGGCCCCACGTCGAGACCGTGTAACAGGCTGTTGAAAAACACCACTGCCTTGTCATGCGGCACGGTAGCCATCGTGAGCATGCAGCCGAGGTAGAACATCACGCCGGTCGCGCCGAAGGCGAATCCTAGGTATTTGGGGTTTAGATGCAGCAAGGGAATCGACGGCGACCGGCCATTTCCGGAAGTAGATCTGTCGCGCTGATTAGGGTCGGTGCTCATGGTCATTCTCTCCCTCCTCTTCATCTTTGTGCATACCGAAGTGCATCAGGTGGCAGAGCATCATCGCGCCGAACGCTATAGCCAGCACCCAGCCACTTCCCAACCCCATGGCAGGGAGGAGGAAGATCAGCAGCAGCGCCAGGCCGCAGCCTATCACCATCGTCAGGACGTGTTTCATCATTCTCTACTCGGGTTTGATCGTGGGTGCTGAACAGGCATCACTTGCGCCTCATTACTAATGATCGCTGCGGGGACCCTGGCCACAGCAACCTTCGGACCTGTCATCCGACTTGGCGTCGGCGGCGGCGGATGGGAACGTTCCCCGACAGCCCTCGCCGAAAAGGGCAAATGCCTTTCCTTCGAATTCGGCGTGGAGGCCGGAGGCGATATCCACGGATATACCGCAGATAGCGGTCGGTCGTTTCGGCCTAAATACCTGCTCGTCAATAGCCTCCAGGTGGCGGATGCGGGTCGCAAGCGGGTACCGTCTGCTTGGCAAAAGTGCTCGATATTTACGAGCAGGCATTTAGAGTGTGTTCATGGCCATATCCCTCGCTTGTCAGTGGTGATTGCCATTTTGATTTCTCCAGGGTGATCACGCATTTCATGCAGGCGTATCCTCTCGCGTGGTGGTCATGGCGCGCCATTGCCCCCAGCGCGGGATGAACATCGGCACGCGCTTGCGGTAAGCACGGTACTCGTCACCGCGTTCTTTCTCCACGTCTCGTTCTTCGCTTCGCGCCAGCAAGTAATAGGCAGCCACGATGATGGGAAACAGCACGACGGAGAAAATAGTTGGCCAATGGACGACGCCCTCACCGAAAAGTGCGATGAAGAGACCCGTGTATTGCGGGTGCCGCACCAATCCGTAGAGACGATCCGTAACCAGCCGATTTTCCTTTTGGGCGCGGTGCAGTTCGCGCCACCCCTCCATGAAAATTCCGATACCGACGAAAAGCAGCGCGTAGCCGAGGATCATCGCGATCATCATGCCCGTTTCGCCCAAATCCAGCAGCGTGGACCAGAGGCTGGCGTTGAGGTTGGTTTGATCGAGCCCGAAGAACCGCACCAGCACGTAGATGGTGAGCGGAAACCCGTACATCTCCGCATACAGGGCAATGATGAAGGCTTGAACCACGCCGGCACTCGCCCACTCCTTCCAGGTCCTGGGCGCAAGGTAACGGTACAGAAACCAGGAGACTACCACGATCATGATCAGGGCGATGCCCCAGGCTCCGGTATGTACGATGTGGTCTGTCATGATGCTTTCCTGCTTCCTGCTTCCTGCTTCCTGCTTCCTGCTTCCTGGTTCTTGATTCACGCCCTTGGATGTGGCGGGGTCATCTGACGTCTCTGGTTCCTGTGCTGCGGGGATTGGCGCTGTCTTTAACCTCAGCATGCGTGCGTTGATCGCCACGATCACCGTGCTCGCGGACATGAGTACGGAACCCAGCGCGAGAGTGAGCAGCACACCCAATGCGTGAAGGCAGAGACAGGGACCACTCCTCCGTAACGAGGCGCGCGAGCTCGCGCGCCTCCGCGTAGTAGCGCCCGAGCGGCCCATCCTCGCGCGGCCGTGCCGAGCCGAAGAACATGATCGTGTCGTGAACCCGCTCCCGCTGAAACGCCTGCAGCGGCTGGAGGTGATACGCAAAGGCCGGCTGTCGTCGCTGTTGAGAAAGGCCTCGCTTCTATAGGCGAGGATGGGATCGGAGCTCATGAGGATCCCTTGACTCTCTCGTCCGCGTACCCTCGAAGTCGGAGCACCTCCTTCAGGATCGCGAGATCCTCTCGAGCTCGAAGGACAAGGACGTGAACCCGAGACCCCGGTGCGGCGATGTCGCGGTCCGCGTTGCTCGGCGCGTTCGCATCCTCGGCGAGCTCGAGCCCCGCAAACCGGAGCGCGCTCGTGGCATCCCGGCGAACCCGCGCGCTGTTCTCGCCAATGCCGCCGGTGAACACGACCGCGTCCACCCCTCCAAGAACGCTCGCCATCGCGCCCAGAGCCCGGCGAATGGAGAGCACGAACCGCTCGTAGGCGAGCCGCGCGCGCGAGGAGCCTTTGTCCGCGGCCTTCAGTACCTCCCTCAGATCATCGGAGACGCCGGACACCCCGCGAAGCCCGGAACGCTTCGTTAGAGTCTCGCGGAGCTCGTCGACACCCACTTCGCAGTGCTGCTGGAGGTACAGCAGAACCCCCGGATCGACCGAGCCCGAGCGCGTGGCCATCATCAAGCCCTCGAGGGGCGAAAACCCCATGGTGGTGTCCACCGACCGGCCGCCCTGGGCCGCCGTGATCGAGCAGCCGCCGCCAAGATGGCAGACGATCAATCGCGAGGGCCGGGCGCCGAGAAGCTCGCTTGTTCGCTCGACCGCGTACCCCACGCTGAGCCCGTGGAAGCCGAAGCGACGAAGGCCCCACCGCTCCGTCCATTCGAAGGGCAGGCCATAGCCGGCTGCCGCCTCCGGCAGGGTCGCGTGAAACGCAGTGTCGAACGCCGCGACCTGCGGAATCGCAGGGAAAGCGGCGCTGACGGCGTCGATGCCCGCGAGCGAAGCATGCATGTGCTCGGGGTCGAGATCGGCAAGCCCCGCGAGCTCTTCACGAACGCTCTCGTCGATGACGACAGCCTCGCGGAAGCGCGTGCCGCCGTGCACCACCCGGTGGCCCGCGGCGTCGAACGTGGGCGCCCGCGCGAGCGCGGCCCGGAGCTGCCCCGCACGGGCAGCGCTGTCCTCCGCCGCCCACGGCTCGCTCCCGCCGTCGAGGACCGTCTTGTCCGCCGCAAGCACCGCCCACTTCACGCTGCTCGATCCGGTGTTGAGGACCAAGACGCGCGTCATGGGCGCCCTCTTTTCGATGCAATGCGAAGCATCAGCTCATTCCATGACTTGGCGAATGCAGCCGTGCCTTCCCGCTGCAGGTCGGCAGCAAGCGTCTGATCGTTGACCCCCGCGGCGGCAAAGTCCGCGAGCACTGCTTCGGCGTCGCCGCCGTCGAGGGGCATGGAACCTTTCACCTCCCCATGATCGGCGAGGGCGAGCAGCGTCTTCTCGGGCATGGTGTTGATCGTGTCTGGAGCCGCCAGCGCTTCGACGTAGAGGCCGTCAGGGGCCGTCGGGTCCTTGGTCCCGGTGCTGCCCCACAGCAAGCGCTGCGGTCCGGCCCCACGAGCAGCCAGCCCTTGCCAGCGGGCTGAAGCCAAGAACTCACGGTAGGCTTTGTACGTGCGCATCGCAATGGCAATGCCAAGCCGGTTGCGGAGCGCGTCCTGAACCTTGTCGTTGACGGCGACGTCCCACCGGCTGACGAAGACCGAGGCCACGGACGCGACCCTCGGGTCGCGGCCCGCCGCGATGCGCCGTTCGATACCGCGCATATACGCCTCGACAGCCGCGATGTAGTGCTCGCGCGAGAACAGCAGCGTCACATTCACCGGCACACCATCGAAGATCGATTGCTCTATCGCCGGTAGGCCGGCGCGGGTACCGGGGATCTTGATGAAGAAGTTGGGGCGCTCTGCGCGCGCGTGCAGCTCTGCGGCCGCCTTGATGCTGCCGGCGGTGTCGTCCGCGAGCAGGGGCGACACCTCTAGCGATACCCAGCCGTCGACACCGCCCGTGGCGTCGTGGATCGGCCGGAAAAGATCCGCGGCTTGGACCAGGTCCTCTGTCGCAAGCTCGAAGAACAACGCCTCGTCCGACTTGCCGGCGAGCGATCTTCTACGGATCGCGTCATCGTAGAATTCGCCAGCCTTGATGGCGTGGTCGAAGATCGTGGGATTGGAGGTGAGGCCAGTCACCGCGAACTCTCTGATATAGCGAGCGAGCGTTCCGCTCGCCAGGAGCGCATGGGTAATGTTGTCGAGCCAGAGGCTTTGTCCCAACTCGTGAAGCTGTTGTGTAGCGTTCATATGCTCTCCCGGTCTCTCATAGCCACCCGCCCTCAAACCCTGCTCTGCGAAGTCCGCTCGAGATGTACCGGCACTTTCGTGTCAGCGCCCACAGCAAGCCGCTGCGATAGTTCTCGATCATCGCAATGATCGGTCCCTGATTGATCCCGTAGTGCCACGGTGAGACCCACCAGCCATAAGGATTGCCGGCTTCGCCCGGGTGGGAGGGATTGAAGGATGCTTTGAACCCGTAGGAGTTGTACTCGGTCAGCTTCGCTTGATGAATGCAGCGGTGGAGCGCGGCCAACACGATTTCTGGCGCGAAGGGCAGCGACGCCACAATGGCCCATGGTGCAAGGGTCCCGTCGTCGGGGCCGTACGGCACCCCGCGTGCCATATAGTCAAAGAACCGGCGCTCGATGCCGTCGATCTTGATGGTGTCTGGGCCGGGACCCTCGCTTGCGGTGATTCCCCAGCAACAAGGACCATAGTCTTTGAAGCCGAGCGGGTTATCGACCGCGTACTGTTGCTGAACATAGGTGGCACGGCGGCTGTTCTCGAAATAGTCGATACCTTTGTCGCGCATGAAGGCGTCCTGGATGCCGCGAAAGTCCACCCAGACATGCGAGAGCTGATGGGTAAACAGCGGTCCGGCGTATAGATACTCCTGTCCGTAACAGCGCTCCCACCGGTACGTGGAGGTCCACGCCATGTAGCTCTCCTTGGGCAGCGGATGAGTCGGCGAGCCCAGCCCCAGGACATACAGCAGCAGTGCTTCATCGTAGCCCGCCCACCGGTAGTTGAGGAAGCCGCTTTCTGGCCTCCAACCGTGCGTCACCGTCGCCCCATGGTTTTGCGCCCACTGCCAATCGGCGCGGCGATACAGCGCATCGCCGAGGTCGCGGATTTCGCGCTCGGTAGCCGTCTGGGCGTCGAAATACATCCCGGCGGTCAACGCGCCGGCCAGCAAGAAGGCGCTATCCACCGTCGATAGTTCGCACTGCCAGGCGCGACGGCCGGTCTGCATGTCGAGAAAGTGATAGTAGAAGCCGTGGTAGCCGGTGGTGTCGGGCTCGGGGCCTTGCCGGCTGTTCCAGAAGAATCGCAACGTCGCAAGCGTTCGTTCCGCTGCGGCGGAGCGCGAGATGAATCCGCGCTCCACGCCGACGGGATACGCCGCCAAGGCAAGGCCGGTCGCTGCGATGCTCGCAGGCCAATCCTCAGCGGTCTTGTCGATCACCAGGCCGTTGGCGGGATTCGCTTCATGCAAAAAATATCCGAATGTTTCGCGCTGCAGTTTTTCCAGTCCGGCATCAACGGTTGGTTTCTTGCTGCTCATGTTTCGGTCCGATGGCCGAACGGTATCGGCCCTGGCGTTCGATAGGCGCCCATCACCACCGGTGGTTACTCATTTGGAGGCCGCGCTATCGCCTTTTCCGCCGCGACAAGCGCCTTGGCAAACGTTTATTCGTCAAATGGCTTGAGCGTGGTCAGCCCGAGGCTTTCCCAGTCCTGCATACCGCCGCGATACCAGAGGATTTTGTGCGCCGGATAGCCGATTTTCAGCAGGCCCTCGATCGTGGTCGATGACTGTCCGCACCAAGGGCCGTTGCAGAACAGCACCAGCGTCTTGACGTTGTCGAAATTCCAGAAGTCATCCCGCCGCCTGGCGCCCAGTTGGCTTTCCAGAATTTCCTGGACGGCGGCCGGATCCGACTTGCCGATGTCAAGTGTGTCCCACGGGATGTTCACCGTCCCGGGGATGATGCCCTTTTCGACCCAGGCCGAAGTACGCGAGTCGATCACCATCATGGACGCATCGCCGTCGCTTATTTTCTCGAGAAAGTGCAACACTTCGAGCTCGGCTATGGTTTTTACGCCTGGCGCCAGCTCACCGGGCTGAATGCAGAATGGCGGGCATTTGCGCGAAGTCCTGGCGAAATCCGGATTGACCGAGTTGCTCTGATTCTGATTGCGCATGATCGTGACCTTCCGGCCCTGATGCATCACGTCCACCGACGCCAGAGCGCCGGTGATGTTCACCTCCAAAGCCGGTGCTGCGCCGGGCACAGGCACGCCGGTCGGCAACGCGGTTGAAGCCGACGGTTGGTCGTTCTTCATGTGCGGTCACTCCTTAGTTGTCTACGTGTCGCGCATCCCCTAATGCCGTGCGCCCGCGTCTTGCCTCCGGCGTCACGCTTCGAGGCTCGCGCAGACCCGCCGCAGCAGGACCCGTACTTCCTTGCCGAGGGCATGCACTTCCGGTTTGTCGACCAGCTGCAACACGGCCTCGGGATCCATGAACGCAACGGTTATGGTTTCATCGGCTTCTTCGCGCACGACCACGTTGCACGGCAGTAACAAGCCGATGTCGGGGTCAGCCTCGATCGCGCGGTGTGCGAGCGGGGGGTTGCATGCGCCGAGTATGCGATACGGCCGGCGCTCGATATCGAGCTTGGCTTTCAGCGTCGCCTTGACATCGATATCGGTGAGCACGCCGAAGCCTTCCTTTTTCAGCGCCTCGGTGACTTTCGCAATGGCGGTATCAAACGGCACCTTGAGCTGAGCGCTGAATCCGTACATGAATCGACTCCTCGTAAGTGGTGGAACTATCGGTTGGGCGCCGCAATTTCCGGACGGGCCGGGCGACTTTCGAGAACTGGAATCTCACCGTGTCCCAGCTGTCGATCCTCTTCGAAGGTCGGCTTGATGCAGTGCTCGATCTCTGATCTTATGAACTATGCGAACTTACGTTGACACAGAAATCTGAACAGTCCCTTCGATTGCAGCATGGCCATCACCTTTTACGCATGACAGCAACAATTCCACCAACGACTAAAACCACGACCAGTATCATCCATAGTCCGCCCCACCCGCCCATGTAGCCAGTTCCCCAGCCTCC
>Ga0326597_10011276_pt1 | contig 11857 bp, 13 predicted proteins | sample RVTome_12_FD_203789 | JGI IMG/M metagenome (GOLD analysis project Ga0326597, IMG submission 203789) | Soil microbial communities from uranium-contaminated site in the Upper Colorado River Basin, Wyoming, United States - RVT100D185 | ecosystem: Environmental > Terrestrial > Soil > Contaminated >...
TCGATGAGAAGAGTGGTCATGCCGTTGCCGACGGGTTGACCCAGTTCTTCGCGGGGAGTGGGTACTAGTGGTACGAACCGCGACAGCCGGTCGATTCCCCAGATAACGAGGGGCCGACGTGGGTCGGCGATCCTCACGACAGCGTCCGGTAGATCCTCTCCAGCTCCTCGAGGGAGCCAAACCGGATCTCGACCTTGCCCTTGCCGGTGCGATAGTTGATCTTGACCCTCGAGCCGAGACGATCGGAGAGTCGCTTCTCCAGCTCGATGATCTCGACCGGTCTTATCTGACGGACGGTTGGCCGCGCCGACGGCTCCTCCTCCACCTCCCGACGTGTGCGAACGGCGTCCTCGATCTGGCGAACACTCCACCCCTCACTCACTGCCTTCTCGGCCAGATATGTCGCGTACTTCTCGTCCTCCAAACCGATGAGGGCGCGGGCGTGCCCGGCACTGAGACTCCCGGCGTCGATCATGCCCTGGATAGGCCCGGGGAGTTGCAGCAGTCTCAAGGTGTTCGACACGGCCGGACGAGATTTGCCTACCCGCTGGGCGATCTTCTCCTGATTCATTCCAGGATTTTCCAGGAGTTGCCGGTAGGCGTGAGCTTCCTCGAGTGGGGTCAGATCCTGACGTTGCACATTCTCTACCAACGCCTCGACGAGTGTGGTCTCACCGGTGGAACCGCGAACCACCGCAGGGATCGTCGACAATCCCGCCTTCCGGGCCGCCCGCCAGCGACGCTCCCCGGCGATCAAGTAGTGGGTCCCGTCATCTGCCCGGTAGACCACCACGGGCTGGAGGATCCCGACCTCGGTGATGGACGCCGCCAGCTCGCTCAGAGTCTCGTCATCGAATCGACTCCTGGGCTGATCCGGGTTGGGCTTGATCCCATCGACGGGTATCTCCCGGTAGGTCTGTTGATCCCCTGGCTCGGGCTCGGTCGGGATCAGCGATTCAAGACCGCGACCCAAACCGGCCCTTCTCCTGGTGGTCACTGCAATGCTCTCCTACTCAATGTCGCTCCACGAACTCACGTCCGAGTTGACGGTAGGCGATCGCCCCACGACTCATCGGATCAAACGCCTGTATCGGCTCGCCATATGACGGTGCCTCGGAGAGACGAACCGATCTGGGGATGACCGTGTTATAGGCGACATCCCCAAAGTAATTCCTGACCTGTTCCGCCACCTCCCTCGACAGTTTGGTACGTCCGTCATACATGGTGAGCACAACTCCACCAACCTTCAACATCGGGTTGAGGCTTGATGTGACCAAACCCACGTTCTTGAGCAGTTGACTGAGACCTTCCAGCGCGTAGTACTCACACTGGATGGGGATGAGCACCTCCTGGGCCGCGGTGAGTGCATTGACTGTCAGCAGACCCAAAGACGGTGGACTATCGATCAACACCACCTCATAATCGTCATCGATCTCGGCAATGGCGCCACGCAGCCGTGTTTCACGTGAAAACATCGATACCAGCTCGATTTCGGCTCCCGCCAGATCGATGGTGGCAGGGACAACAAAGAGATTCAGCACCGAGGTTGGCTCGACTGCATCCTCCAGGGGTGACTCTTTGAGCAAGACATCGTATATCGAGACATCGATCGCGCTCCGGTCGATACCCAGTCCACTGGTGGCATTGCCCTGTGGGTCTAGATCGATGAGAAGGACCCGCTTACCCTGAAATGCCAATGCTGCGGCGAGGTTGATGGCGGTTGTCGACTTGCCGACACCACCCTTCTGATTGGCCAGGGCGACCACGATGGCTTTGGTCATTGGCGGCGCATGATAAGAAGCCAGACAGGCTGGTCAAGCACTTCCGGAGGTATTTCTATCGCGGACCATCCGGGCTGATCGGGTTTTGTCTGCCATGACCCGCCCACGACAGCGACCCCACCGGGTTGGAGATGTCTCTCCACCACCGGGGTGAGCTCGGTCGGCGCAAGACTGGCACGACTCACCATGGCCGGTGTCGTCCCGTCCAGATCAGCCATTTCTCCATGCACCACCTGACAGTTGTCCAGATCGAGAATACGCAGGACCCGTCTCAACAGGTCGATGCGACGCCTGGATCGATCGATCAATCTGAAATATGTGCCGGGTGAGACGATGGCCAGGGGGATCCCGGGCAGCCCGACACCGGTGCCCAGATCCCACACCTCGTCGACTGGCCCAAGCTGGGTGGCGAAGAGCAATGAGTCGGCCAGATGACGTCTGTCCACACGTGATGCCTCACCCGGCCCGATTCCGCCGGCGGTGATCCCCTCCCCGATGAGCCACTCCCGATAACGGGTTAGTTGGTCGATCTGATCACGGTCCAAATCGAGTTGGGCATAGTCGGCAGCCCGAATCCACAGGGGTTTCACGTGAAACCCGATACTCAGATCCTCATGGGTGGCAACACATCACGGCGATATGGCAACGGGTCACTCCTCTTCGCTGTCATCCGCCCGGGACAGCACCACGTAACGACGAGGGGGCTCCCCCTCCGAGTAGGACGTCACTCCCTGATGCTCGGCGGCGACGTCATGTATCACCTTACGATCCGCCGGGCTCATCGGCTCCAACATGATCTCACCACCCTCGTCCACGAGTTGTGCGATCAACTGTTCTGCATAGATCGAGAGTGCTTTTCGCCGTCTCTCCGCATAACCGGCGATGTCGAGCCGCAGCCGTGCGGTGTCCTGGCTGTAACGTTGCAGCACGGTGCGGGTCAACTCGTGGATGGCCGATCTGACCGTGCCGCGTATCCCCACCATCGCCTCGGTCTGGTCACCGCTGACATCGGCGACTATCACGTCGTCATCGAGATAGGTCGAGACGGTGCCCTCCAGGCCGTACGCCTCGACGAGACCCTCGAGAAACTCACCGGCCACTTCGGCCTGTTCTTCCAGGGTCAAACTGGGTCGATCGTCGGTCAATTTGTGCTCCGTTCTGACATGTCGTCCCCCGGACCTAGGTTTTGATGCCGGCTTGCTCGGTTTCCTCCCCCCATTCTTAGCACCGGAGCGCTCTTGCTGTCGCTTCTGACCGCCCTTCCCTTGCGGCTGGCCACTTTTGTCGTTGCGTCCCCGACGATTGCGCCGTCTTCGTCCCGACCGTTTCTTCACCCGAACCACGGCATCTTGACCGCCGATTCCCAGGAAACCCTTGACAGGCTCGCTGACTACCTGGATGGCCACGTCATCTGGGTCGTCGACACCCAACTCCTGCATGGCTGCCTCCACGGCGAGTGCCACCGATTTGGCCCTGACTTCGATCTCGACGTATTCCACGTCATCTCCTCCTGCGCCGACGGCGCTTGTCTGCCGCACCCGGCTGTGGCTTCTTGAGCTCCGAGTCATTGGAGCCATCGGTTGGATCGGGGCGATTGCCCGATTTGTCGGCCTCCTTGGGCTCCGACCCGGGAAGGGACGGGCGCCCGTCGATCTTGAAGATGAGGACTTGCTGACCGAGTCTGAAGAGGTTGGATGTCGCCCAATAGAGGACTAGACCTGCCGGGAAATTCCACGAGATGAAGCCGATGAACAAAGGCATTATCTTGGTGACTGCCTGTTGGGCACCGCCACCGGGCTGGGTGCTGCGGTCTTGCCCGTAAGTGGCGTGCCACTGCTGGATGTACTGGGTGGCAACCATCAGCATGATCATGATCAGGTAGGGGATGGCCTGAGCGAACCCGAGTTCGCCAACGGCTGCCGAAGGTGAGGTCTCCAGCCTCATTCCCAGGAAGAAATGCACACCGGCCTCGATCGACTCGCCCAAGGCCTCGCCCAAGGCACTGTCGGCTGCGACGTAGTCGAGTGGCACACGTAGCAGCCGGAACAGTGCGAACCATATCGGCATCTGAACCAGTAGCGGCAACAGACAACCACCGGGGGTGGCGCCTGCGTCCTTCTGAGCGGCCATGAGACGTCTTTGCATCTCTTGAGGGTCGTCCTTGTACTCCGCTTGAATCTTTTTGATCTTCGGTTGCAGTGCACTGAATGCCCTCGTGGCCCGGGTCTGTTTCAACGTCAACGGGAAGACGACGATGTTGATGGCAATTGTGAGCAGGATGATGGAGAGCCCATAGGACACCCCGTCGCTCAGGAACCCATGGAGGAAGTCGAAGAAGAACGACAGGACCGAGCCCAAGAGCTCGATGAGTGAATCAAAAAGGGCGCCCATCTAGTGACTTCTCCAATTCTCCGGTACCGGGTCGTACCCCCCTGGTCGAAGCGGGTGGCACCTACCGATCCGCCTCACCCCCAACCACCCACCACGGATCACACCAAACCTCGCGATCGCCTCGATCGCATAGGTGGAGCACGTGGGCTGATAACGACAATTGGCGCCGAGGTTGGGACTTACCAGTTTTTGGTAAATCCTGATCACCAACACCAGCCCGGTGCGGGGACGCAACAACTCAGACATCGATCGAGCCTTGGAGCGCGTGCCCAATCCAGGCTTTGAGCCTGTCATATGGGGCGTCGGTCACCTGGTCGGTTGCGATGATCACGTAATCAATTCCTGGTTTCAGTTCGACGGAGCCCGCCGCAGTGCGCAAACGTCTTTTGATGCGGTTGCGTTTGACCGCCGTTCCACATCGTTTCGACACCACGAGCCCGAGACGGGGCGGGCCTGGCCTGCCTGGCGAGCTGACCACGACGATTCCACCTCTGCGACGACGACTCCCGTCGGAGAGGACTCTACGAAAGTCTCGAGAGCTACGTAGGGATTCGTAGTTAGGCAGCGAGACGCTTCCGGCCCTTTTGGCGACGATTCTTGATCGTCGCCCGCCCGGCTCGGGTGCGCATGCGAAGCCGAAATCCGTGACGTCGCTTTCTACGACGAACTTTTGGTTGGTAGGTCCTCTTCATGGGAAAGAATCAGTGGTGGGTGGGAAACCTGGACAGGTTACGGAATGACCCGCTGCTATGCAATGTGGGCCGAGGCGGGGGTGCCGGCCGCGCACCGCCATTTGAGGACGAGCGCGCCGACCGACATTTTTGGGGGGCGATCGCGGCAGCCGGCGAGCGACCGGCGTCTGTTTGCCTGATCCTCAGCCCGTCCGACGATGGTCGGGTCCGTAGTCCCCTGGATAACGAGGATCGATCCGCCCACGAGGCAGCGTCCGAAGCCGGCCGGCAATCAGGATCGCGAAGAAAGTGGGTAGTCCGCGAAAAGATGATTAGCTCGCCTTGGTCGTTTTCGGGCATGGTCGTACCGATCCATCATTTGGAAAATCATTGAGCTAGCAGGGAATTCGCTGTGGATATACGACCAACGGTTCATCCACAGCGGCGATTCTCGCGGTCTTGACGGCTCCATCCCCAAAGCTGATACTCCTGCGACTCACCCGGGAGTGCCTACTTCCCCGTCGTTTGCTGGATGACAGCGGCGCAAACCCGGGCCGACAACAAAGCAAACACGCGGGAGGATGTGCACAGAGGTTTCCACAGGTGTGGACGGTTCTGTGGACAAACTCGGCTTTACCAAGAGGGGTCTCTGTGACGCAACCCGAAAGAGCAACCGATCTGTGGGCCGACTTCAGAAATGCCTTGAAGTCGGGCGTGTCCGAAGCGAATTGGGACACATGGCTTTCCCGGCTCGAGCCGGAAGGGGAGGGTGATCGGATCGTATTGGTGGCACCTTCGGAGTTCCACCTCCGCTGGGTGCAGGACAAACACGGTGATCTCGTTGCCAGTGCATATCGATCGACATTTGGGACCAGCGCCGCTCCTGCCTATCGGGTCAATGACTCTCTCCCCGCCGAACAGGCCCTTCCCCTCGACAACTCCGACGCCGGACCTTCGTCAATGGTCGTGCCGGGCGATCACCATGGGTTACCAACCCGAGCCACAAACCTCATCAATCGCTACCGTTTCGAGAGCTTCGTGGTGGGCCAGTCCAATCGCTTCGCCTGGGCGGCGGCCATGGCAGTGGCCGAGCAGCCGGGTGCTCACTACAACCCTCTGTTTATCTACGGGGGTGCCGGTCTGGGCAAGACCCACCTTCTCAACGCGGTGGGACATCAGGCCCTCGAGATGTACCCCGACCTCGTGGTCCGTTATGTGTCGTCGGAGAACTTCCTGAACGATTTCATCGAATCGATTCGCCGGAAGCGTCCCGACGACTTCAAGTCACGGTACCGAGGTGTTGACATCCTCCTTCTCGACGACGTGCAGTTCTTCGAGGGAAAGGAACAGATACTCGAGGAGTTCTTCCACACCTTCAATTCGCTGTACGAGTCGGGTAAGCAGATGGTCATCAGCTCGGACCGCCATCCACGTAACCTCTCGTCCCTCGAGGACCGGCTGCGAAGCAGGTTCGAATGGGGGCTCCTCACCGACATCCAGCCGCCCGACATGGAGACGCGTCTGGCCATCCTCCGTCGTAACGCCGAATTCGCGCCGCGTCCTGTCCCGGTCGACGTCTTGGAGCACATTGCCGGCCTCGTGTCGGACAACATCCGGGAGTTGGAGGGGGCACTCACCCGGGTCACCGCATGGTCAGCTCTGAACCGTCGTGACATCGACCTGCAGACAGCCGAGCGTGTCCTGAAAGACATCGTCAGTGCCGACGAGCCGCTTCCACTGGGACCCGACACGATCATCCGCACCACTGCAGGCGCTTATGGCTTTTCGGTCGAGGATGTCCTCAGCTCCAGCCGGAGGCAGCCACTAGTGCTGTGCCGGCAGATCTCGATGTACCTGTGCAGGGAATTGACCGATCTGTCGCTACCGAAGATCGGTGAGCATTTCAACCGCGATCACACCACCGTCTTGCACTCCGTGGAGAAGGTGAAGCGAATTCTCCGCTCGGATCGCGCGGTGTTCGACCGTGTCAACCAACTCACACAGGAGCTGAGGAAAGGTGGTGGTGTTTCCACAGGCTCCTGAGTTATCCACGCCCCGTCAACAGATCGGGCGCAATCGCACACAGGCCGATCCACAGGAGAAATCCCTACAAACCCTTGACCAGAAAACCGGTTTCCACACTTCCACAACCCCCTACTACAACTAATAGTCTCTGAAATGGAATTAGATAACAACAGAAGAAGGGATAACCGTCTGTGAGAATCCGAGCCCAGCGAGATGATCTCGCCGACGTGCTTGCCCGTGCCAACCGGGCAGTGGGCACACGTACGGCACTGCCCGTCTTGCAGGGCCTTCTCTGTGAGGTGTCGGGAAACACACTTCGTGTCACCGGCACCGACCTGGACATGACCGTGCGGACCCAGGCCGAGGTAGAGGTCATGGAAGAGGGTCGAGCCGTCATCCCGGGCCGCCTTCTGTCTGAGGCCGTCCGCAAGATGCCCGCCGGTCAAGTGGTCATCGGTGCCACCGACACCGACATCGAGATCCAGGGCAACGGGCCACGATTCACACTCCGTCCCCTCACGGCAGAGGACTTCCCGATCCAGGATGAGATCGTGAGCGACGGTGTCGAGGTGGACGGTGAGGCGTTCGCCGAGGCGATCAATCAGGTGACGATCGCGGCCTCGGGTGACGGCGCCCGCCCGATCTTGACCGGCGTCCTCTTCGAGAGCTCAGACGAGGGCTTGCGGATGGTGGCGACGGACTCGTACCGACTGGCAAAACGGGACTTGTCCGGTGTCGGTCTCGACGTGACGGGATTGGTCCCTGCTCGCGGGCTGCGCGAGCTTCCCAGGACCATTGGCGCGCCCAAGGTCACTGCTCAGATCCGGGAACGTGAGGCAGTGTTCTCCTCCGAGCGGGGCACACTGCGTCTCCGGCTGATCGATGGCAACTTCCCGAAATACCAGTCACTTCTTCCCGAGACCTATCCCAACCAGGTGATCCTCGACAGGGATGAGCTGTTGGACGCTCTCGGCCGGGTCGGTCTGGTGGCCGAGGATCACATCCCGGTGCGGCTCAAGCTCATGGAAGGCGGTGTCGAGGTGGCAGTGAGCCGACAGGATGTCGGAGCAGAGACCGAGCACCTCGACGGTGAGTACACCGGTTCGGATGAAGAGGTGTCGATTGCATTCAACCCGAGGTATCTCCAGGACGGTGTCACCGCGATCCTCGGTGACTCGGTGCGGGTCCGCGTGACCGATTCGTTCAAACCCGGTGTCATCGATGCCGGTGACAGCAGCGATTTCCTCTACCTGTTGATGCCCGTCCGGGTCTGAATGAGGGTCGACTGGGTCTCCCTCCATAATTTCAGGAGCTACTCGAGCCTGGAGTGGAGCCCTGATCGGGAGGTGAACCTTCTCATCGGCCCCAACGGCGCCGGTAAGACCAATCTCCTCGAGAGCATCGCCTATCTGGCCACCCTGAAGTCCTTTCGCTCGGTCCCAGACCTGGCGGTGCTGAAAGACGGTGAGGCGACGTCGATCGTCAGGGCCGGGCTGGTTGGTGATGAGCGAGAGCGGTTGGTAGAGATCGAGATCCCGAGAATCGGCCCCCGTCGCACACAGGTCGACAAGACGAAGCTGGTCCGCAGCTCGGACATGCTCGGCGTGCTTCGGGTGGTGGCGTTTCTCCCGGACGATCTCGATCTGGTCAAGCGAGGCCCGGCATACCGCCGTGACCTACTCGACGACATAGCGGTTCAACTCTGGCCGGCTGCCCATGTCGACCAGACGGAATTCGACCGTGCCCTTCGGCAAAGGAACGCCTTTCTCAAACAGGGCAATCAGGATGAAGCGACGCTCTCCGTCTGGGACTCGCGATTCGCCCAGGCGGGTGGCCGGGTGGTGGCGAGGAGGTCGAGGGTCATCGAGACCCTGGCCCCGTTGCTCGATGAGGCGTATGCCGAGGTTGCCCATTTGTTGACCAGCGCCGCCTTCACATACGCGCCCTCGTGGGGCCACGAGCTGGGTAGGGAATCGGCAGCCGATTACGGGGCCCGGCTGATCGAAGCCCTTGAAGAGAGTCGTCGGATGGACTACGAACGAAGGATGACAACAGTTGGCCCACACCGCGATGAGCCCGGATTCACCATCGACGGTCATGAGGCGCGGAGCCACGGAAGCCAGGGGGAGCAGCGAACGATGGCTCTGGCAGTCAAGATCTCTGCTCACCGCGCCATTGCAGAGGCGGTGGGTGAGGCACCGGTCCTCCTCCTCGACGATGTCTTCTCCGAGCTCGACCCCGGGCGCGCCAAGGCATTGGCAGGAGCACTTCCCGACCACACCCAGACCCTGATCACCTCGGCGCATCCCGACGACATACCGATCTCAGGGTCGATATGGCACGTGGGAGACGGGGTGGTCAGCAGATGAGCAGTGACCTCGAGCCTTTCTCGGAGTCCGTGGACGACATGTTCTCCCGGCTCGGGCTCCCCAAGCCGGAGGTGATGGCCGCGGTGAGCTCGGAATGGGATGAGCTGGCGGGGCCACCGTGGTCGGGAAGGTCGAAACCCCTCTACATAAAGGGCTCAACACTGGTCGTGGAGGCGTCGAGCGGGTCGATGATCGCCTTTCTCCGCTACGGCGAGGAGAGCCTGCTCCGCAAGCTCGCCGAACGATTGGGAGATGGCACGATCCAGACCGTCGAGATCCGCTCCCCCGACCGTAACTAGCAGGGAAAAAGTGGGTGGGATGGATTCGTTTCTGTCTGCTGATTCAGGTAGAATGACACGTGTGAAAGTTGCCGCAGATTCGGCAGGTTTCTTCCCCACCAGGTCAGCAATCACACAGCATTTAGGAGGGTCGTGACGACCACCCGCGACAGTTACCAGGCCAAGGACATCACCGTACTGGAGGGTCTCGAGGCCGTCCGCAGACGACCGGGGATGTACATCGGGTCGACCGGCCCCCGTGGGCTCCATCACCTCGTGTGGGAGGTCGTGGACAACTCCGTCGACGAGGCCATGGCCGGTCACTGCACCAAGATCTCCGTCACCCTCCGAGCCGATGGCGGGGTCGAGGTCGTGGACGACGGCCGCGGGATCCCGATCGACCGTCACCAGAAGACGAAGAGGTCTGCCCTGACCACCGTTCTCACCACTCTTCACGCCGGAGGTAAGTTCGAGCAAGGTGCATACACCGTCTCCGGTGGGCTTCACGGTGTTGGTCTCTCGGTCGTCAACGCATTGTCCGCGACGCTCGAGGCGGAGATCCGCAGGGACGGGTTTCTCTACGTCCAAGAGTTCAAGATCGGTGCCCCCAAGACCAAAGAGCCCAAGAGGGTGCGGGCGGTGAAGAAAAGTGGCACGACCATCAGGTTCTGGCCCGACCCCGACGTGTTCACCGATACCACCGAGTTCGAGTACGACATAATCGCCTCACGTCTCCGGGAGACCGCATTCCTGAACCGAGGGCTTCTGATAACGCTCACCGACGAGCGTGGAGATGTTCCACAGAACGACAGTTTCCAGTACAAGGGCGGGCTGGTCGACTTCGTCAACCATCTCAACGCCAAACGCGACCCGCTTCACCCCCACATCGTCGACATCTCCGATGTGGCAGAGGACGCCGAGGTCGAGGTCGCCCTCCAGTGGACCAGCTCGTACACCGAGTCGATCCTCTCGTTTGCCAACAACATCAACACCCACGAGGGCGGCACCCATGAGGAGGGCTTTCGCAAGGCCCTGACCAAATCGATCAACGATTTCGCCCGTGGCAAGAACCTGCTGAAGGAGAAAGACGAAAACCTCACGGGTGAGGATGTGCGCGAAGGCCTCACCGCGGTGGTGTCCGTCAGGGTCAAAGACCCTCAGTTCGAGGGTCAGACCAAGACGAAGCTGGGCAATACCGAGGTCCGCTCCTATGTCGAGAAGGCTCTCAACCGCCGTTTCCCCGAGTGGCTGGAGAAGCACTCGCCTGAGGCCCGCCGCATCATCGACAAATGCATCAATGCTGCCAAGGCGAGAGAGGCGGCACGCAAAGCCCGCGAGTTGACTCGTCGCAAGTCCGGGCTGGAGACCGGGGGTCTTCCCGACAAGCTGGCCGATTGCTCTAGTCGTGACCCGGGTGAGAGTGAGATCTTCATCGTGGAGGGCAAGTCAGCAGCGGGACCTGCCAAATCGGCCCGCGATTCTGAGACCCAGGCGATCCTTCCCATCAGGGGGAAGATCCTCAACGTGGAGAAGGCGCGTCTGGCCAAGGCCCTGCAAAACACGGAGGTCCAGGACATCATCACCGCCATGGGCACCGGCATCGGTGACGACTTCGACATCACCAAGGCGCGGTATCACAAGGTCGTACTGTTGGCGGATGCGGATGTCGACGGTGCGCATATCCGCACGCTCCTGCTCACCCTGCTGTTCCGTCACATGCGGCCGCTGATCGATGTCGGCTACGTCTATGTGGCCCAGCCCCCGCTCTACCGCATGAAGGTCGGGTCCCAGGTCCACTATCTCAAGGACGACGCCGAACTCGAGGAGTTCAAGAAGGAGCACCCCAAGGTCAAGCCCACTCGATTCAAGGGTCTTGGTGAGATGAATGCTCGTGAGCTGTGGGAGACCACCATGAATCCCGAGACACGAACCCTGCTCCGGGTGGAGATGGAGGATGCGGCGAGGGCGGAGGAGGTCTTCGAGACCCTCATGGGGGACGACGTCGCATCACGCAAGCTCTTCATCCAGCAGAACGCCGATGACGTCCGGTTCCTGGACATCTAGTGGGCCACTAGGAAGGCTTAGAAGTGACGGACGAGCGCACATCGATGGGGCCCTACCCACAAGTCGAGATCACCAACGAGATGGAGGCCAGCTTCATCGATTACGCCATGTCGGTGATCGTCGCCCGAGCCCTGCCTGACGTGCGTGACGGTCTCAAGCCGGTTCAACGTCGGATCATATACTCGATGTTCGAGAACAACATCAGCCCGACCTCCGCCCACCGCAAGTGCTCAAAGGTCGTGGGCGACGTGATGGGCAACTACCACCCCCACGGTGAC
>Ga0326597_10011277_pt1 | contig 11857 bp, 13 predicted proteins | sample RVTome_12_FD_203789 | JGI IMG/M metagenome (GOLD analysis project Ga0326597, IMG submission 203789) | Soil microbial communities from uranium-contaminated site in the Upper Colorado River Basin, Wyoming, United States - RVT100D185 | ecosystem: Environmental > Terrestrial > Soil > Contaminated >...
CGGCCGCGCGCTGGTGGCGGAAGGCGTCGGCCTGGTGACACGCATCGTCTCGCGCCGCGACGACCGCCTCTATCTCAACGACGGCATTCACGGCAGCCTGGACGAGCTGACGCTTCCCGGCTGGACGGCGGACTATCCCCGCCGCGTGCTCACGCGCGACGCGGACGCGAACGTCCGCGAGCGCACGGGCGCGACGATGCCCTTCAAGGTTTTCGGACCCACCTGCGACACGCTGGACGTGCTGCCGCGGCCGCTGATTCTGCCCTCCGACATCGCCGAGGGCGACTTCATCGTCTTCGAGACGATCGGCGCCTATTCGGCAGCGCTCCGAACCGGCTTCAACGGGTTCTACCCAGACGAGTGGGCCATCGTCGATCACCCGTGATTCGCGCAACTCGCGCGTGCAGAGGGCGCACCAAATCTTTACCATGCCGGGCGAAGATCGCGGCGACGAGTTTTCGCGCGGAACCCATGTCGTATCCCAAGGACCGCCTGGTTCATCTCGTGGCGCTCGCGGGCGAAGGCTCGAGCGAGAAACGCCGCGCGCTGCTCGACGAGGTGACCGCGCTCTTTCTCGAACGCCCCGACGCCTATTCCGACGCCGAGCGCGAACAGTTCGGCGTGATCCTCGGCCGGCTCGCCCGCGGCACGGGGCTCGAAGAGCGCAAGCATCTCTCCGAATGCCTGGCCGCCGTCGCCCAAGCGCCGCGCGCGCTGATCCTCGAACTTGCCAACGACGCGCCCGCCGTGGCTTATCCCGTGATCTCCAGGAGCCCCGCGTTGAACGAGGTGGATATCGCGGCCTATGCGACGACGGGTACGCCCGAGCAGAAGCTCGCACTTTGCGAGCGCGCCGATCTTGGCCCGGAGATCGTCGAGACGCTGATCGAAAACGCCAATGAGCGCATGGTCGAGGCGCTCCTGAAGAACACCGCGCTCGGATTCGGGCGCTCGCAATTCGAACGCCTCGTCCGCCGCGCGTCCGGCCGCAAGCGGCTGCAACGCGCGCTTCTCGCGCGCGGCGATCTTCCGGTCGATCTGATGAACGGCATGTTCTTCACGGCCCCGGGCGAGCTCAAGATGAAGATCCTCGGCCGCAATGCGGGCCTGGACGAGAGCACGCTCGATCTGCCCCCGCCCGCCGAACGCGCCGAAGCCGCGCAAGAGGACGCGCCCGACGAAGGCGGGCTGGTGCGTCTCCTGCGCAAGGGCGACCGCGACGGATTTCTCGCGGCCTTCACGCGGCTCGCGGGCCTCGACGGCCGCACGACGCGGCGCATTCTTTCCGACCGCGGCGGCGAGGCGCTGGCCGTCGTCTGCCGGGCGCTGCATTTCGACCGCGCGACGTTTTCCTCGATCGTGCTGCTGGCCAATGCCGCGCGCAAGCAAGACGAAACCGACGGCATCCTCGATCTCTACGAGCGCGTGCCGGTCGAGGCGGCCGAACGCACGATGCGGATTTGGCGGCGTTGCCGCGAAATCCTCGCCGACGCGCCATCCGCGCCGCGCGCGGCGTGACATTGGTGAGTAGTGAATAGTCCATCGTGCGTGGGCACGCCGTACGCGCTACGCCCTAGTGTCGTGGTTTCGAAGTTCGCACCATTACCGATATCACGCTCCTTGCGAACTTCGAAACCGGAACGACACTAGGAATCAATGGGTTGCTAGTGTCCCTTCGATTCCGAAATTCGCCAGGAGCCTGACATCTTGATCGTACGAATTTCGGAATCGGGACACTAGACTGCCTCGTGCGCCTCGGCGCGTTCGCGGGTCTTGAGGTATTTCACCTTGGGAAACTTGTCGGCGGCATAGCCCAGTTCCCATTGGCTCTTGGCCAGGAACACCGGTGCGCCGTCGCGATCCTCCGCCATCTGCGCGCGATAGACCCCCGCGAAGCGCTCGATCTCGTCCGGCGGCGCCGACAGCCAGCGCGCGCATTCATAGGGCGAAACATCGAGCTCGATCGCGAGCCCGTATTCGGCGGCGAGCCGGTTCTTGAGCACGTCGAGCTGCAGCGCGCCCACCACGCCCACCACCCAATTGGCGCCGATCATCGGCTTGAACACCTGGGTGACGCCTTCCTCGGCGAGACTCTCCAACGCGCGCTTCAGATGCTTGGCCTTCATCGCGTCGGCAAGGCGCACGCGGCGCAGCATTTCCGGCGCGAAATTGGGAATCCCGATGAAACGCACATCGTCGGCTTCCGACAGCGTGTCGCCGACGCGCAGCACGCCGTGATTGGGAATGCCGATGATGTCGCCGGGCCAGGCCTCGTCGACCGTCTCGCGCTCCTGGGCGAAGAACAGGATCGGGTTGTGCACGCCGATGGCCTTTCCGGTCCCGGATTGCTTGAGCTTCATGCCGCGCTTGAAGCGCCCCGAACACAACCGCAGGAACGCGACGCGGTCGCGATGATTGGGATCCATGTTGGCCTGGACCTTGAAGACGAAGCCGGTGACGTCCTTGTCGCCCGGATCGACCGCGCGCGGCTGGGCCGCCTGCGGGCGGGGTGAGGGCGCGTGCGCGGCGAGCGCGCCCAGCAGCTCGGTCACGCCGAAGCCCTTCAGCGCCGCGCCGAAGAAGACGGGCGTGAGGTGCCCCGTGCGGTAGGTGTCGGCGTCGAAGGGCGCGCACGCGCCCCGCACCAGCGCCAGATCGTCTTCCAGCTTGGTGCGCACGTCATCGGGCAATGTCTTCAACGCTTCGCCAAGCGCCATACGCGGCTGGCCGGGCGCGAAGGCCACGAAATCGCCGCGCGTAAAATCCGCCGCGCCCTTGAAGTTCGATCCCATCCCGGCCGGCCACATGACGGGCGCGCATTCCAGCTGGAGCTGATCGGCGATCTCGTCGATCAGTTCGAAGGGATCGCGCGCCTCGCGGTCCATCTTGTTGACGAAGGTCATGATCGGAATGTCGCGCAGCCGGCACACTTCGAAGAGCTTGCGTGTCTGGCTCTCGATGCCCTTGGCCGCGTCGATCACCATGACGGCGGAATCGGCGGCCGTCAGCGTGCGATACGTGTCCTCGGAGAAATCCTCGTGACCCGGCGTATCGAGCAGGTTGAACACTGCGTCCGCGTATTCGAACGTCATCACGGCGGTGGTTACCGAGATGCCGCGTTCCTGTTCGATCTTCATCCAGTCGGAGCGCGCGCGCCTGGCATCGCCGCGCGCCTTGACCTGGCCCGCGAGCCGGATCGCGCCGCCCAGGAGCAGCAATTGCTCCGTCAGCGTCGTCTTGCCGGCGTCGGGATGCGAGATGATGGCAAACGTGCGCCGTCGCGCGGCTTCGCTCGCGGGCGTCTTTTCGCGGGGTTTTGTCGCGTCGCTCATGAGGCCGCAGGCAAATACACGAGGGTGCGAAGTTTGTCATCCCCCGTCGAAAGCAGGCACGCAACGGGCTAAGGCGCGGGAAGGTTATGCTTCGCGCAGCGGCCGTGTGCGAAGGCGTGTTTCCTCGATGACCGTAAAACGCCCAAGCAGGCCCTCTCCAAAATGGGCAATCGCCTCTTGCAGCCGGGGCCACGCCAGATGTGACAGCCCGTCGGGAATGCGCATGAGCACAATACCGAATGATGGTTGCGTGGCCCCACCGAAAATCAGCTCTCCGAAATCCTTGTCCCCCGTCAGCAAGAGACGTTGTTGCTGAAGAGCAATCGCGAGGATATCGCGATCCTTCGTGGAAGGGCTTTGCTCGATCACGGAGGTGACGTCATGACCCGCGCCGCGAAGTGAAGAAACGATCTTCGTCGATATGCATTCGTCGGCGAGCCATTTCATGACTATTCAGGCGACGTCGTAGATCACTTCGTCGTTGCGCATATAGTCAGCAGCAAATGCCAGGGCCGCGCGGATATCCTCCTTGGTCAGCCGCGGGTGATCGTCGATGATTTGCTCATCCGTCATGCCGGCCCCGAGCTTGCGCAGGATGAGCTCCACCGTAAGCCGGGTCCCCCGGATCACCGGCTTGCCCACCATGACTTCCGGATCGATCTCGATGCGCTCGTGTTTCATGGCGATCTTCCTTTTATCTTCATATTATAGCATAGCTACGAAGACGGCTGAACCCTCGGACACGGGCCGAAGATACGAAGCCCGCATCGCCGCCTCACACCACCGGTTCGTCCACGAAGGTCCGGCCCTCGCGATCCTCGATCTCGACGATCCAGATGTCGCGGTCGAACGTGATCTGCTTCGCGAAATAGGCGGCGGCGGCATCCTCGCCGGCGCTTTCGCCGAGCGGACGCATCCAGACGCGCTCGCCCTGGCCGCGGCGTGCTGGGCTCAGCACCGTGCATGTGCCGTCGAGCCGGCTCACCTTCACGAACACGGCGCCTGCTTCCGCGGCGCCCTTGCGCACGACGAAAGCTTGCGCGCCCGCCACTTCGGCGCGCCGGATCAGGGCCTTGACGGCGATCGTGCTTTTCAGGCGCGGCATCGCGTATCAGGTATCAGGATACGATACGCTTGTTCAATTCCGATTCCCGATCCCTGAGCCCGGATCACGCCGCGTCTTCCAGTGCGCCGTTCTGCATCAGGGCATGGGGCAGCGTCACGCGCGCGATCGTCCCCTCGCCGAGCGCGGATTCGAGCGCGAACGTGCCCCCATGCAGCGCCGCCAGCGCGCGGACGAGGGCGAGACCCAGCCCGGTGCCCTCCTTGGCGCGCGTGTGCTCGCCCTTGGCCTGCTCGAAGGGCTGGCCGAGACGGACGATATCCTCGGGCGCGATACCGACGCCGGTATCGTGCACGGAAAGTTCGATTCCCTCACCCGCGGCGCGCGCCTCGATGCGCACGCTTCCGTCGCGCGGCGTGAATTTGACGCCGTTGGACACGAGATTGATCAGCATCTGCTTGACCGCGCGGCGGTCGGCGAAGATGCGCGCGGCCTCGGGCGCGATCGCGCTTTCCAGGCGCACGCCCTTGCGCTCTGCTTGAAGCTTGACGAAGCCGAGCGCTTGGGCGGCCGCGTCCGCGACGTCGCAGGTCTCTTCGGTGATCGCGAAGCGGCCGGCCTCGATCTTCGACATGTCCAGGATCGTATTGATGAGATCCAGGAGATGCGTGCCCGATTCCTGGATGAGCTTCGAATATTCCACATAGCGCGGCGAACCCACGGGACCGAACATCTCGTGCGTCATCACTTCCGAGAATCCGATGATTGCGTTGAGCGGGGTCCTGAGCTCGTGGCTCATATTGGCGAGGAAGCGCGACTTCGCCAGATTGGCGGCTTCGGCGGCGTCGCGCGCCTCGACGAGCGCGCGTTCCTGCTCCTTGCGCTCGGCGATGTCGCGCGTCACCGCCACGATGTCGGCCGCGCCCGATTGCGTCTTGGGTCCCGCCGGGCGGCAGCGCAGCTCCGCCCAGACATGGCTGCCGTCCTTGCGTTTGAGCCGCACCTCGGCCGAGGCCGTGCGCCCGCGATAGCTGGCCTCGACGAAGGCGGCCTCGATCGTCTTGAGATCGCCGGGATGTGCGAGCGCGGAGGCGGGCCTCCCCAGAAGCTCATCGGGCATGTAGCCCAGCATGCTTTCCGAAATCGGGCTCGCGAAGCGGATGCACCCGTCGGGCGCGTGCCGCGTGATGAGATCGGTCGCGCTTTCGGCGAGGAAGCGGTAGCGCGCCTCGCCCGCCTCGGCTGCCGCGTCGGCTGCCGCGCGGCGTTCCTGAGCGGTGATCGCGATGATCGCCGCCTGCGCGATGGCGAGCGCGGCGGAGACGGCCAGCACCGCCCATTGCGGATCGGGCAGGCGCGCCTCGGGCAGGTCGCCCTGGGCCGACAGCACGGCGAGGACCGCCACGCCCGCGATGGATACGAGCCCGCCCAATACGACGACGCGCCGCCCGCCGGCGAGCGCGCCTTCGAAGGGCACGAGCGCGAACCAGATCAGAAAGGGCGAAACCAGCCCGCCCGTGAACGCCGCCAGATAGGCGATAAGCCCCGCGAAGACCGCCAAGCCCAGCCCTTCGAGAACGAGAAGCGGTATGGGCAGGAGCGCGGCCAGCGCGAGCAGGCCGGGTGCCGCGAGCCCTGTGAAGGCCGCGAACTCGGCCGCGTCGGGTTCGCGCGCGATGAGGCCGATATAGAGCGCGGCAAGCACGAGCCCGAGCACGCCCTTGGCGCCTTGCGCGCGGACGTAGCGCAGGCGCGCGTCTCGCGCGCGCTCCGTCTCGCGATGCAGGCCGGGAACTTCCATGTCGACCAACGCCCTTCTTCGCTCGCGGCGGATGTCCGCGGCGCTCTCCCATGCTGTTGATTTATGTTTAAGGAAGGTTGAACGAAATTCATCCGATTGCGGAGGTTTTGTGCCAATTCCGGAGGCGGCTTAACGAAGCGGTAAACATCGTAATCAAGCGCGAAAGCGGATTCGCGTCGCGACGCGCAGCCGGTGAAGCCACAATCGCGTGCCGCCCGCTCGGCATTGCCGCCCGTTCGCGAGGGATTGAATAAAACTGCAAACAAATTGCGCCGAAACTTCCAACGCTTCCGAAAACGGCCGCGTGTAACTTCGCCTCGTCGCTTGGGGTGCGTAGGGGTCGAATGCTGCAAGCCGTCCGCATAACGGAACCGCTGGATCGCGCGGATGCCACGGAGACGGCGCTCTTCGAAGCGCTGGACTGCCTGCGCACCGGGATCACGGTCTTCGATCGCGACGAACGCCTCGTCTATTGCAACGAGCACTACCGCTATCTGTTCCGCTCCTGCCCGTCGGTCGGTGTCCTGATCGGCCGCACCTACGAAGCGCTGATCCGGATGGAAATCGCCAATGGCGAGATCGCCGGCAACGCTGTGATCGCCGATCCGGATTCGCTCGTCGCCGATCGCCTGGCGCATATGCGCTACGGCGAGTACCGGCCGTACGATCTGCGCTTGTCCGACGGCCGCCTCGTCGAAATCAAGGCGCGCCGGACGCGTTCGGGCGGCTGGGTCGCGCTATGGTGCGAGGCGACGCATGCGCGCCAGACGCTGGACCGTCTCGAGGACGTGATCTCGCTTTCCGCCGACGCATTCGCCTTTTGGGACCAGGCCGATCGTCTGGTGCTCTGCAACGCCCATTTTGCCGAGCTGCACGGCGCGGCGTCCGAGCAGACCCTGTTCGGCCGTACCTTCCTCGACATCGTGCGCGAAAGCGCGGAGCGCGGTCTGTTCCTGGTTCCCGAGGACATCGAGAGCTGGGTCGCCACGCGCCGCGCGGCGCACCGCAAGCCCGCCGGCGTCGTCACCATCTCGATGCCGGACGGCAAGAGCTATCTCGTCAAGGAGCGCCGGACGCGCGATGGCGGCCGGGCGACGGTCTTGACCGACGCGACCGCGCATCATCGCATGGAAGTGGCGCTCGCCGAGCAAACCCGGACGCTCGCCCGCGCGCGCGAGGCGCTCGCGCGCACGCGCAGTGAGGCCAAGCGCAAGGCAAGCTATCTCGCGGAACTGAGCGCACGGCTGAACACCGCGGAAGCCCACGCGGAGGCGGCGAAGACCGCGCTTCTGCGCACGATGAGCCACGAACTCAGATCGCCGCTCAACGCGATCATGGGCTTCTCGGATCTCTTGCGCGCGCGCGCCGACAAGCTTTCCCACGAGCAAATCCGCGATTATGCGGGCGCGGTGCACGAAGGCGGCGGACGGCTTCTCAAGCTGATCAATCAGCTCGTCGATCTCAGCAAGATCGCCGCCGGGCGCTACCCGTTGGAGCGCGAGCCGGTCGCGGCCGCCGGCGCACTCGCCGCCGCGGCCCAATGCGTCGAGGACGCGGCCCGGTCGTGCAAGGTCGAGCTCGTCTCGGACTTGCCCGACCCGTCTCTCAAAGTTCAAGCCGACGAGCAGGCGCTCGCCGCCGCGCTCAGCTATTTGGTCGACAACGCCGTCAAGCACGGCCGGCCGGCCGGTACGGTCCATCTCTCCGCCAAGGCCGATGGCGGGCGCGTCGTCTTCCGCGTCGCCGATGACGGTCCGGGAATCCCGGACACCGACAAACCCAGGATGTTCGAGCCTTTCGCGCAAGGCACGCGCGCGAAGGAGCATCATGGCGGGGCGGGCCTCGGCCTGACCCTCGCCCGGGCGCTCGTCGAATTGCATGGCGGCACCATCACGCTCGCCGATGCGCCCGAAGGCGGTCTTGCCGTCGCGCTCGCGCTCGCGCGCGCATGACGTCCCTCAGCGTCCCCTGCGCCTGACCCTCCCCTCAAGGCGCAACCCCAGCCGCCGTTCCAGATCACCCCTCCTGGAACGGCGGCGCTTTCGCCATGATTCAAATTTTCCGAAATCTTTCGGTGCATTTGCGGAAAATAAAAGGAGATATCAAATATAATCGATCTGAATATTTTCTGCGGAACATGATTTCTTTCGACTTTGTCTTTATATCTGCGGTTTGTTTCAAATTCTACAGGTGCAATTGAAGGGGTTGCAAGACAAGGCCGCTATACTTTCCTCATCGCGAGAGGGAAGCCATGTTCGTTCTCCGCGCGCTGTTCTGGCTCGCCGCCGTCGCCATCCTGATGCCCGAAGAGCTCGATCTCGGGCTGTCGGCCGAATTCGCGCACGACCGGACGTTCGCCTGCCGCGGCGACGGCGATCTTTGCGAAAGCGGCCTCGAAATCGCGGCCACGGTCCGCGCCGCCGCGCGCGACGGGCTCTCCCGTGTCCGGCGCGATCTCGCCGAGGCTCGCGGCGCGCGCGAAGCGCCCGGGTTCTGAAACGGAGTTGACACGTGCCAGCCTCGCGCCGCCCAATCGCGCGCGGCAGAAAGGTGGACGCGATGTCGAGCACCGGCGACACGTCCCACGATCCCGAAACCCATCGCCTCGTCGCCCCGCGCGGCTTCGAGGATTTGCGCGTGGGCGAGGTTTTCGCGATGCCCTCGCGCACGATCACGGACGCGAATTTCGCTCATTTCCAGGCGGTCAGCCTCGACAATCACCCGATCCATTACGACACCGAATATTGCCGCGCGCTCGGCCATCGCGCGCCGCTCGCCCATGGGCTTCAGGTGCTGGCCTTCACGGCCGCGGGCGCGGGGCTGTTTCCCCACGTGATCGGCAAGGCGCTCATCGGCTTCATCGAAGTGAATGCCCGCTTTCTGAAGGCCGTCCATCCCGGCGACACGCTCTATCCGAAGCTCGTGATCGAGGAGCTGACGGCGCAGCGCACGACCGGCATCGTCGCGATGCGCGCGAGCGTGCACAATCAGAAAGGCGAGCTCGTCCTCGACGGCGTGCACAAATATCTGCTGAAGCGCGCGCGCCCTCAGCCCTGAGATTCGTCTTCGGCGCGCGCGCGATCATGCCGTAATGTGCGGCCAGCCGGTCGAGCGCGATCTGCAGCACGATCTTGGCGGAGCGTTGCGGCCAGCCCTTCTCCTGCTCCATGGCCTCGAGCCCCTTGAGATGGCAGCGCACGTCGAGGGCGAGATCGGCAAGCCCGGAGCCCGCGGCCGAGAGCGCGCGCGCGAGCCGCTGCTTGGCCGCGAGCACGGTGTCGGGGAGGGTAGCGTCGTGCTTGGGGCCGCGCCGCCCGCCGAGAACGGGCGCGCTCCAATCCGCCGTCAGACGCGGTGTGAGCTGCGCAAGCGTGAAGTCTGCGCGCAAGCGTTCGCCGGCGGCGAATTGCGCTTGCGTCACGAGATTGCGTCGCCTGAGCCAGCCGAGCGGCGACTCGCCTTCGTTCACGGTGACGCGGCGTTCGATGCCGTCCGCGTCGCGCACCGATTTGCGCGCGCGCAACTGGTGCTGCGCCGCATAGGGATCGCTCTGCGCGACCGCGCGGCGCAGCCAGCCTTGCCCGGCATCGCTGAGCCGGAAACCGTCCGCCTCCGCATCGGCCGCGATCCAGCCCCGCCGGCGGAAGGCCTCGACCATCGCCGGCGAAACGCGAAGCACGGCGCGTGGCGCACCCTTGCGCGAGGGAAGCACGACGGCAAAGCGACCCCCTTGGTCGCGGACGAGACGCGCGCGCGGCGCCTCGAGCTTGCGCAATACGCGCTTTCCTTCGCGCGCGATCTCGCCCTCGGCGATCGAAGGGGCCGCGCTCACGGCGCGACCTCGATCTCGCCGGCATCGCGTAGCAGGATTTCGAGGCGTTGCAGGCGGCGGTCGAGCGCGGAATTGTCGCGCAGATCCTCGATGCGATGACAAGCATGGGACGCGGTAGTGCGGTCGCGCCCGAAGGCGGCACCCACTTCGGTCAGGCTGAGCCCATAGGCGACATGCGAAAGATACATCGCGACCTGGCGGGCGAACGCGATGCGTGCTGCGCGTCTTGTCCCGGCCTTCAGCTCGTCCATCGACACGTCGTAGGCATGGGCCACGACCGCCTGGGCGAGGGCCGCGCGCGTCTGCCCCGACCAGGGCTTGCGCGGACGTTCCGGCCGGACCTTGCCTGGGCTCGCTTGCGCCCGAAACCGCCCCTCGACCGTCATCGTCCGACCCCTTCCGCCCAATCCGGAGTATCGACCACCGGTTGGGGAAATTATCCTATTGCTACTAGAAGTGAGGATAAGTTTCATAGCATGCCGCTCACGAAATTCGTACATCAAGTGCGGATTTGGGCTAATATGCTTAGGCCGTCCGGGCCAGCGCGGGGATAAGCATGGAAAACCGCATACGGCATATCCGGCGCCTGCGCGGTTTGACCTTGAAGGAGGTTGCCGAACGCGCCGGCACGACGCCGCAGACCATTTCGCGGTTGGAAACCAGCGTAATGGGCCTATCGACGGATTGGCTCGCGCGGCTGGCCGCGGCGCTCGGCGTGCGCCAGGCCGAACTTCTCGACGAAGCAGGCACGGGGGCCATCCCCTTCGTCGGCATCGTTGGGCCGGACGGGATTGTCTCGGCGGAATTCGCCGACGATCAGGATTTCGCCTTCCGCATACCGGCGGAGCACCCCCTCGCGGTGCGGATGGAATCCGATTGCGGGCCCTATCGCCGCGGTGAAATCGTGCTGGCCAGCCGATCGGAGACCGACGATCTTTCCAATTGCTGGAACCACGACTGCATCGTCGAGACGCGCGACGGCGCGCTTCTGCTGCGCCGCCTCGTCGAGGGCGATGCGGGCCGTGCCATCCTTGTCGGCCTCGATTCGGGGGCTGAGGTCCGCCACGGCGCCGAACTCGCTTGGGCCGCGCGCATCGTGATGCGGATTACTTGCCCGAAACAGTAAAAAATTTACGAAAACCGTGCAGTAGCGCGCGCTACGCCGGCTCGGACTGATCCGCCTGCCGGTCGGAAATGCCCAATTTGAACTTGCGGGGCTTGCGATGGCGGCGTTCTTCGCCGGCATAGGGCCGCGGCGTATGCCGGCGATCGGGCCCGACGAAACTGTCCGTGGCGATGAAGGACCGCACGGGCTTGGTCACCGCGATGAGCTTTTTGCGCACGGTCTCCGGGCTCACCGGCCGGGCGATGAGATCATTGGCGCCCGCGTCGCGCGTGAGTTCGACATGGCGCCGTCTTGGCGCGCCCGAAACCAGGATGACGGGGACCATGGGGTCCAGCACGCGCGTGTCGCGCCGGACCGCGAGGGCGAAGCTCACCGGATTGGCGGGCCGGGCGGCCTCGTCGAGAAAGACGGCGTCGAAGCATTCCGCGCGCATGAGCCCGAGGGCCGCGTCTGTCGAATTCGCCCATGCGATCCGCTGCACGCCCAGCACGTCCAGGATACCGCGCAACAATTGCGCGCTGTACGGCCTGGAATCGACGATCAGGACGCGGACGTCCTTGAGCTCCGGCGCATCCATGGCCCTGAGATCCTTTGAGGCACGGCGACATCTTGGACCGGCCCCGTAAAATCCCGGTAAATCGCGCTATTGCGGCGGCGGCACGAAGCGGTCGAGCCCGCGGGTTCCGACGAAGGGCTTGAACCC
>Ga0326597_10011278_pt1 | contig 11857 bp, 11 predicted proteins | sample RVTome_12_FD_203789 | JGI IMG/M metagenome (GOLD analysis project Ga0326597, IMG submission 203789) | Soil microbial communities from uranium-contaminated site in the Upper Colorado River Basin, Wyoming, United States - RVT100D185 | ecosystem: Environmental > Terrestrial > Soil > Contaminated >...
TCGGGGGCATCAACGCCTCCGGCCCCCTTCAAACCGTAGAAGCGTATGATCCGAAGACCGACACGTGGACTAGCGGAGTCCCTCTCCCGTCAGCGCGTTATGCGCTGTCTGCGGGCGTCGTCGGTGGAACGCTCTACGCTGTGGGAGGCACAAACACCGCCGAAATACTGGACTTGAACGAGGCTTTCAGCCCATTTCTTTCTGTGGCGATTGACATCAAGCCGGGTGATCCCAACAACACCATCAACCTGAATTCGCGGGCGACCATTCAGGTGGCGATTCTGAGCTTGGCGGAGTTTGATGCGCTGACTGTGGACCCGGCCTCGCTGACTCTCGCTAATGCCCGCGTCGTCACCACCGGGAGAGGCACGGCCATCACTTCGATCCGCGACGTAGACGGCGACGGCCGGCTCGACCTGGTAGTGCACTTCCGCACCCACGAGCTGCAACTCACCCCCAGCGACACGGAAGCCGTGCTGAGGGGCACAACCTTCTCCGGCCAGCGCATCCGCGGGGCCGATTCCATCCGCGTCCTCCCCGAGCGGCCCCTGGGGCAAAACGATGCTCGCGGGCGACAGCGCCGCTAGTGCCGTTCCAAACTATTGGCAGCAGTACCCCGTGAAGAATTCGCCGAAGCTCCTCCTTCGTTCTCTCTCCCGCTGCTAAGCCCAAGAAAGTTGGAACGGCACTAGCAGGGTGTTGAAAAGGTTGGGCCAGACAAGCCTCAGCGGTTGAAGCCGTGCTTTTTTCCGGGCTTTTCAGCCGGGCTTCCCCCGGTCCCGAAGCTTCGGGACTCGGGACAGGTAAGCCCGGCCCCGACAAAGACGACGTTTTTTCGGCCTCCTGTTAGTGCCGCTGCCGGGAGAACTCTCTCAAGCGCCGGCCATAGCCGCCGGGTGAGCGGAAGTCCTGCCAGATGGCGGCGGTGCCGACGGGCACCAGCTTGAGCCGGCGGTGCTCCCGGAACACAACCTCTTTGGCCGTGCGCGCCTTCTGCAATTCTCCCCGGACGGCCGGCGAGAACAGCACCGGGTGGCCGGAGCGGCGGCGGAAGACTGGAGCCACAATCTCCTGTCCGGGGCGTCGCCTCCGAAACGCTTTCGTCAGGCGCTGGATGTCAACGCGGGTGAGCAGCGGGTAGTCCACCGGATAGAGCAGGAAGGCGGACGCGGCGGGGACGCGGCCAAGGCCGGCCAGCAGGGAGCTGAGTTGTCCCGTGCGCCAGCGGCGGTTCACCACCACCGCGACCCCGCGCGGCACCGCCCGCCGCACGCGCGCCGCCAGATACCCCAAGACGACCACCGGCCGCGCCAGGCCGGCGCAGTTCGCCACCGCGATTGCCAGCGCGGTCTTTTCTCCGAACTTGGCCAGGGGTTTGAGGAATCCTTTTTGGGCAGAGCCGCCTGCCCCGCCTCTTGCGGGGCCGGCGGCGAGGATGAGAGGCACGATGGGCATTCTGGAGCGCTCCGTGCCTTGGCTTGGTTTGCGGCGGCGGGTACTTGTACGGGATTCGCCAATCACGCTATGCTCACGGATTCTCAGGCGCAGCGAAAAGTCCGGCTGGTTACCTTTTGGTCTGAGAGGAACCCGGGATGATTCCTCCCGCAGAGATCGAGCGGCGCTACACCCAGCTCCGCACTTGCCTGCAGGCCTCCAACCTCGACGCGCTGCTCGTCTGCGGCAATCAGTATACGGGCTTTGAAGGGGCGGTGCGATACGTCTCCGGGTTCGAGATCGTCCACCGCTACGTCTATGTGGTGATTCCGCTGGTGGGCGAGCCTGTGCTGCTCTTTCCCACCGAGGCGCGCTGGATCGGCGACAAGTCCAAGCCCTGGGTGCGGGAGCACATCTGGGCCGACGTGCCCGGAGAGTGGCTGCGCGAGCAGGCCCGCGCGCGGTGCTGGAAGCGGCTAGGCGTCTACGGCATGGATTACATCATGACCGTGCGCGACTACCGCGCGCTCGCCGAGAGCGACATGGAGCTGGTGCGCTTCGACTACGAGTTCGACATGGCGCGCGCGGTCAAAAGCCCGGCCGAGCTGGACTGCATCCGCGAGAGCATGGACATCATCCTCGACGGCTTCTGGGAGCTCCTGAAGGCGTATAAGCCGGGCAAGACCGAAGCCGAAATCATGGCCCCGGCCGTGGAGCTTTTCTTCGCCCGCGGCGCCGGCCCGCGCATGATGAACATTGTGCTTTCAGGCACGCACGGTGAGGCCGATGCGCACTTCAAGGTGCCAGGCAAGCGCGTGGTGAACCCCGACGACCTATTGCTCTACTCGCTCGAGCTCGGCGGCTCAGACGGCTATTGGGTGGAGTTCTCCCGCCCCATCATTCAGGGGCCGCCCAGCGCCCGCACCCGCAAAATGATGGACATCTACCCCGAGGCGGTCGAGGCCGCCCGGCTCAAGATGCGCGCCGGCGAGAAAGCCTCCAGCGTCCACCGGGCATTCTCGGAAATCTTTGCCCGCCACGGCTTCAGCTTCGGCCACCTCTCCGGCCACTCCATCGGCAACACCATGATCGAGCACCCTGCCATCGGAGCCAAGAACGACACCGTGCTGGAAGAAAACATGGTGCTGGCCTTCCACCCGCAGGCAGTGGACACTGACGGCAAGGTATGCCTCTACATGCAGGACACCTACCGCGTGGGCAAGACCGAAGGCGAGTGCCTGGCCAGCGTGCCCTGGCAGTTCTTCACCGGCAGCGAAGTCCGGGCCGATCGCAAATGAGCCTGTCGTTCCCAGCCGGCGCCGCGCCTCTCATGTCAGGAACCGGCGCAGCCCGCGCGCCGAAGCGTTCCCTGCATTCCTATCTGGACGAAGTCCGCGACGGCCTGCCGGTTTCGCGCAAAATGGCGTGCCGGTTGATACAGTGCAGCGGGGAGGAGCTGCCTGAGTTGCTGGCGGCAGCGCGTGCCGTGCGGGCGCGCTTCAAGCCGCCGATCATTACTTACTCGCGCAAAGTTTTTCTTCCGCTCACCAACCTCTGCCGGGACTACTGCCGCTACTGCACCTTCCGCCGCGACCCCGGCGAGCCCGGCGCCCACACCATGACGCCGGAAGAAGTTCTGGAGGTGGCGCGAGCGGGAGAGAAGCTCGGCTGCCGCGAGGCGCTCTTCAGTCTGGGCGACAAGCCGGAGCGGACGTTTCCTGAGATGCGGACGGAGCTGCGCCGCCTGGACTACAAGTCCACGCTGCACTACCTGGAAGCGATGTGCGAGTTGGTCCTGCGCGAGACGCGGCTGCTGCCCCACGCCAACCCGGGCTTGCTGAGCGCCGCTTGGCTGCGGCGCCTGCGACGGGTCAATCCGAGCTTGGGTTTGATGGTCGAGACAACCAGCGCAGCGCTGCTTTGCTCCGGCGCCGCCCACGACAACGCTCCCGACAAAATTCCTTCCCTGCGCCTGCAAACCATCGCGGAAGCGGGCAAGCAGGGAATTCCGTTCACTACTGGGCTGCTCATTGGCATCGGCGAGACGCCCGAGGACCGCGTGGACACACTGCTCGCCATCGGTGAGCTGCACCGCCGTTACGGGCACATCCAGGAAGTGATCGTGCAGAATTTCCGCGCCAAGCCCACGATTCCCATGAGCGGCTGGCCGGAGCCCTCGCGCGGCACCATGCTGCGCACGCTGGCGGTGGCCCGGCTTCTGCTGCCGGCAATGAACATCCAGGCGCCACCCAACCTGAGCGCCCCCGACTACGAAGAGTTGCTCGATGCCGGCCTAAACGACTGGGGCGGCGTCTCGCCGCTCACGCCCGATTTCATCAACCCGGAAGCGCCCTGGCCGCACCTGGCGGAGCTTGAACGGCGCACCGCGCGCGCCGGCTTCCGCCTCCGGCACCGGCTGCCGGTCTATCCCGAGTTTCTACCGGCCGCGGTCGGCGTCGGGGGACTCTTGGCCGACAGAGTCCGCGCCGAATCCGACGCCGACGGGTACGCCCGGAGCGAAGCATGATCGTCATCTTTACTGGCGGCACGGGCGGGGCCAAGTTTGCCGAGGGCCTCAAGCAGGTGGTGCGCCAGGAAGAGTTAACCTTCATCGTCAACACCGGCGACGACCTGCTCTGGTGGGGCCTGCCGGTCTCGCCCGACCTCGACTCCATCACCTATGCAGTGGCGGGCCTGCTCAGCCGTGAGCGCGGCTGGGGTGTCGAGGGCGACACTTTCAATTGTCTTGAGGCGATGGAACGATTGGGAGCGCCCCACTGGTTCCGAGTCGGCGACTGCGACCTGGCGCTGCACCTCACCCGGGCGCAGCTCTTGACCCAGGGCCGATCGCTCAGCGAGGCGACGTACGAGCTGGCTGCGCGGCTGGGAGTCACGGCGCGCATCCTGCCTATGTCGGACGACCGCATCGAGACGCGGGTTGAGACGCCGCTGGGCGAGCTGAGCTTTGAAGAGTACTTTGTACGCGAGCGGCATCAGGTTCAGGTCAGTCGCGTGCGTTTTGTGCGCGCGAGTGAGGCCCGGCCGGCTGCGGGCGTGCTGGAGGCGATCGAGTCGGCTGAAGCGATCCTGCTGGCGCCGAGCAATCCCGTCACCAGCATTGGGCCGATTCTGGCGGTGCCCGGCATCCGCGAAGCGCTGCGCACCACGTCGGCTCCCATCGGCGCGATCAGCCCCATCGTTGGCGGCGCTGCCGTCAGCGGCCCGGCGGCGGCGCTGATGCAGGCGCAAGGGCTGCCGGCTTCGATTGAAGGTGTGGCCCGTGCCTACGCCGATTTTCTGGACGTGCTGGTTGTTGACACCCTCGACGCCCCGGAAACGGAAGAGATCGAAGCCTTGGGTATTCGCACGCTAGCGACCAACACGATCATGACGAGCCAGGAAGTCCGGGCCGCGCTGGCGGAATTCGCTCTGGCAGGGACCCGCGCCGCCGTCCGCGAGGCCGTGCGATGATCCTCGTCCCGGTCAAGAACCTCAGCAACGCCAAGCAGCGGCTTTCCTCCGTGCTCAGCGCGGGAGAGCGCACGGCCCTGGCCCGGGCGATGCTCGAGGATGTCCTGACGACCCTTGGAGAGTGGAAAAGCCGCCCGCCCGTCGCTGTAGTGACAAGCGATCCCTTCGCGCTCATATTGGCGCGGAGTTTTCGCTTCGAGGTCATCGCGGATCCCGATGACTCCGGCGAAACCGAAGCCATCGAGCACGCTTCGCGCGTTTGCGCTGCCCGCGGAATCGGCACCACCCTCATCTTGCCGGGCGACATCCCGCTGCTGCAAGCGCGCGAAGTGGAAGCGGTGCTGGCGGCAGCGCCGCCCCAAGGTGCCGTGCTGGTGCCCTCGTACGATGGCCGCGGCACCAACGCAGTCCTGCGGCGGCCCGCCGAGTTGTTCCCGCTCACCTTCGGCGGCGACAGCTTCGAGCGCCACTTGGCGCGGGTGCGCCGGACGGGAACGCCGTGCGTCGTCCGCCGGCTGCCCGGCATCGCCCTCGACGTTGATACGCCCGAGGACCTGGCGTTCCTGCTCGCTGCCGAGACCGCTTCGCGCGCCCAGGTGCTCCTGCAAGACTGGGACGTGGCCGAGCGGTTGCAGCCGGCAGCGAGTCCGTGAGCCGCTTATGGGAGAACTGCGCGCCCTGCCGCTGCGGGGTATGGGCGAAATCCGGCGCGGCGACTCGCTGGTGGAGGCGATTCTGGCGGCGCTCCGGCGCCGAAAACTGCGCCTGCGACCAGGGGACATTCTGGTGGTGACGCATAAGGTGGTCTCGAAGGCGGAGGGACGGGTGGTACCGCTCAAGACAGTTTCGCCCTCGGCGCGCGCGGTGCGCTGGGCGCGGGGCTCGGGCCACGACCCGCGGGTTGCAGAGCTGGCGCTGCGCGAGAGTCGGCGCGTGGTGCGGCGCGGCCACGGCGTGCTCATCACTGAGACGCGCCACGGCTTCACCTGCGCCAACAGCGGCGTCGACCTTTCCAACGTCGACGGCGGCAGGAGCGCCGCCTTGCTGCCCCGCAACTCCGACCGCTCCGCGGCGCGCTTGCACCGCGCCCTGAAGCGCCGCCTGGGAATTTCGATCCCTGTCCTTATCACCGATACCTTCGGCCGGGCGTGGCGACTAGGACTCACGGAGGCCACCATTGGCCTGGCGGGGATGAAGCCATTCCGCGATTATCGCGGGCGGCGGGATCCCTACGGTTATCGTTTGCATGCCTCGCTCGAAGCGGTAGCCGACGAGTTGGCGGCGCTGGCCGGGCTCGCCTGCGGGAAGCTCGACCGTGCGCCCGTTTGCCTCATCCGCGGCTTCCGCTACCAACCCGGGCGCGGCCGGGCGCGAGACTTGCTCCGCCCGCGGGAGCATGATCTGTTCCGCTAGGGGGCCCTATGGGACAAGCGTTGACGCGAGCTGAGCTGGAGAATTTCCCGACGCTCGACTGGTCGGATGTTTGCCCGCGCCTGACGCCCGAGGTGCGCGTGGCGCTCGAGGCGGTGCTCACCACGCAGGACGGCGGCGCCCTCAGCGAGGAGCAGGCCCTGCGCCTCGCTCGCGCCGAAGGCGGCGATTTGCTGGGCCTGCTGGTGGCGGCCGACCGGCTGCGCCGGGCGCTAGTGGGCGACGTGGTGACCTATGTGGTCAACCGCAACATCAACTTCACCAACGTCTGCTTCGTGGGCTGCAAATTCTGCGCCTTCAGCCGCGGCCCGCGCGAAGCCGACGCCTACAACCTGACACTCGACCAGGTAGCGGACAAAGCGCGCCAAGCTTGGGAAAACGGCGCCACCGAGGTCTGCATCCAGGGCGGGCTGCCGCGCGAGCTGCCTCCCTTCCACTACCGGGACATCCTGCGCGTGGTGAAGCGGGCCGTGCCGGAAATTCACACACACGCCTTTTCGCCGATGGAGATTGTTTACGGCGTCGAGCTGACGCGAATGCCGCTGCGCGAGTACCTGCTGATGTTAAAGGAGGCGGGCCTCGGGACGCTGCCGGGGACGGCGGCGGAAATCCTCGACGACGACGTGCGCCTCGTGCTTTCCCGTAACAAGCTGACCACGCGCCAGTGGGTTGAGGTCATCACCGCCGCGCACCGCTGCGGCATCCGCACCACCTCCACGCTGATGTACGGCCACATCGAGACGCCGGCGCACTGGGTGGCGCAGTTGCTCCTCCTGCGGAGGATTCAAGGGGAGACAGGCGGCTTCACCGAGTTCGTGCCGCTGGGCTTCGTGCACCAGAATACGCTGCTCTTCCACCAGGGCATCGCCCGACCGGGTCCGACGCTGGAGGAGCACCTGAAGATCCACGCCCTGGCCCGCGTCCTGCTCGCCGGCTCCATCAACAACATACAGATCTCTTGGGTGAAGCTGGGCCGCTGGCTCTCGCAGCTCTGCCTGCAGGCGGGCGCCAACGACTACGGCGGCACTCTCATTGAAGAGAACATCTCGCGGCTGGCCGGGGCTACCGCGGGCCAGTGCCTCGGCGTGGAAGAATTCCACCAGCGCATTCTCGAACTCGGGCGCATCCCCGCCGAGCGCAACACCACCTACTCCCACATCCGAACCTTCCCCGAGCTCTCGGTCATGCCCGCCGCCGAGGTCACCGCGGAGGCGAAACTGTGAGCCGCACCATCGCCATCGTCGGCGGCACCGGCCCGGAAGGAACCGGCCTAGCGCAACGTTGGGCGCGCGCCGGCGAAACCATCATCATTGGCTCGCGCGATGCCGACCGGGCGAAGCAGATTGCCGCCCGCCTGGCGACGGAGGTGGGCGCGGGGGCGAATATCATTGGGCTGGAGAACTCGGCCGCCGTGGCTGCCGCCGGCGTCGTCGTGCTCACGGTGCCTTTTGCCGGCCACGCGGGCATCCTGAAGCACGTGAAGAAGTCGTTCAAACCGGGTGCCATCGTGATCGACGCCACGGTGCCGCTGGCGGCGGAGGTGGGTGGACGGGCGACGCGGATGCTCGGCGTTTGGCAGGGCTCGGCGGCACAGCAGGCGGCCGAGCTGGTCCCGAAGGGCGTCAGCGTGGCGGCGGCGTTTCAGAATTTGTCTGCCAAGCTCCTAGAAGGCGACGCCACCGTCGAGTGCGACGTCATCATCTGCAGCGATGACGAAGCTGCCCGGCAGGTGGCGGCCGAGTTGGCGGAAAAAATCCCCGGTGTGCGCGCAGTGAACGGCGGAGCGTTGGAAAACGCCCGCATCGTCGAGCAGATCACCGCGCTGCTCATCACTCTCAACCTCAAGCACGGCGTCACCCACGCCGGCCTGCGCATCACCGGCCTGCCCACCAAGCCCACGGGCTCATAACTTCCCCCAAGCGACAATCCGCTCCGGCACTACGCGAATCACCGGCGCGTCCGCTGGCAGCAGCCCCGACCGGTATTGCCGATACTTGCGCCGCAGCAAACGATGCGCCTTCCGCCAGTCCCGGCCGCTGTGGAGCAGCCGGGCGCGCCCGTGAACGAGGACATACCACAGGCGGCGCCAATCGTCGTGGTAGCCATCGACCAACAGCGCAACCCTCGGGTTTGCTTTCAGGTTCCGCACGCGCAGCAGTTGGTCGAGCGACCGCCGCTTGGGCTTGAGGTCGAGCGCTGAATAGAAGGCGCGGCCGTCGAAGGCGAAGCAGATGGGGATGAGATGAGGTCGGCCGTCGCTGCCCACAGTGGCCAACCGAGCCACACGCGCTTCCTGCAGCCGAGTACGAACCGCTCTTGAAAGCGCGGGCCGTGCCGCCATGTGCCCTTCAGTCCGCCGTGGCTTCGGCCAGCACGCCCGCTGCGCGCGCCTGCTCGGTCATGACGCCGAGGAAGGCGCGGGCGGCGTGCGAGAGCGGGTCGCCGCGCCGAAACACCACGCGCATTTTGCGCTCGATGCGCAACTCAGGGATCTCCACTTCCACCACTTCGCCGCGGGCCAGCTCGTCTTCGATGCAAATGCGCGGCACCAGCGCCACTGCCTGCCGCATCTGCACGAACTTCTTGATGGACTCCACCGTGGGCAGCTCGATGTCCATGTGCAGCGGCACGCGGTGTTTCTCGAAGGTGCGCAGTACGCGCTCGCGATAGGGTGACCAGACGTGGTGGGCGGCGAAGCTCTCCTGCCCCAGTTCGTGAATCGGAACCCGGCGGCGCCGGGCTAACGGGTGCGTAGGGTAGACGATGAAGCTCAGCCAGTCGCGATGGACGATGTGCGTGGACAGGTGCGGGTCGTCGGGCTTGTAGGAAAGCACCCCTAAGTCCAGGTTGCGTTTTATCAACTCTTGCGGGATGGTCCGCGCCAGGCTCCGCACCGCTTCCACCGTGACATGAGGATGAAGCTGGCGATAACGGGCGATTACGGGCAACAAATAGAGCGCGCCTGTTTCGTTGGCCCCGATGCGAACCCGCCCGCGCTTCAAGTGGCGCAGTTCGGCCAGCGCGGGCCGGATTTCCTGTCGCAGGTTCACCAGCCGTTCGGCGTAATCGAGCAGCAGCTCGCCGGCGTCGGTCAGCGCCGGAACCTTGCTGGTGCGGTCGAAAAGGGTCTCGCCCAGTTCTTGCTCCAGCCGGCGGACCGCCAGGCTGACGGCGGGCTGGGTGCGGTAGAGAGTCTTGGCCGCGCGCGAGAAGCTTTTCTCGCGTGCCACCGCAATCAAAACCTCCATGTCGTGCAGGTTCATCGCTCCGGGCCCCGATAGATGGGGCTCTGGGCCACCGGGGCCGCAGGCTATATCATAAGCCGAAGTTATTGCAACAGAAAAATAATAAATTTGACTTTTCCCTACTTTCCCCTACACTGCCCCCTCTGTCGGAGGACTTGCCTGCGATGGCATCCAGCAGCGTTCTGATGCGCACCCAGCGCCCGGTGGGTATCGCCAGCTACGGCGCCTACGTGCCCCGCTGGCGCGTGCGCACCGAAGCCATCGCCGCCTGCTGGGGACTGGAGCGCCGCCGCGTGCCCATCCGCGCCAAGTCGGTCCCGGGGCCCGACGAAGACACCGCCACCATGTGCATCGAAGCGGCGCAGAACGCCCTGCGTCGCGTGCGCGTTCCACCGGAAGAGATCCGCGCAGTTTGGGTGGGGACCGAGTCCAAGCCCTATGCCGTCAAGCCCACCTCGACCATAGTGGCGGAGGCGCTCGGCCTCACCCCCTTTATTTCCGCCGCCGACATGGAGTTCGCTTGCAAGGCGGGCTCCGAGGCCATGCAGACGGCCATGGCCTACGTCGGCTCGGGCATGGCGCCCTACGCGCTCGCCATCGGCATGGACACGGCGCAGTCGCGCCCGGGTGATTCCCTCGAATACACCGCCGCCGCCGGCGGCGCCGCCTTCCTTTTCGGCCGCGCCGAGTCGGCAGTGGCCGAGGTCGAAGGCAGCCTCTCCTTCGTCACCGACACGCCCGACTTTTTCCGGCCCGCCCACAGCCATTATCCGCAGCACGGCCAGCGCTTCACCGGCGACGCCGCCTACTTTTACCACTCGCTCGGCGCCGCACGCGCGCTGCTGCAAGAACTGGGTCGCCTGCCGAAGGACTACCACTGGGCGGTCTTCCACCAGCCCAACCCTAAGTTCGTGCGCCGCCTGGCCCGCGAGCTGGGCTTCAGCCAGGAACAGATCGAGCCGGGCTTCCTGGTGCCGAAGATCGGCAACACCTATGCCGGCTCTTCGCTCCTTGGCCTGGCCGCCGTGCTCGACGTTGCCGCGCCCGGCGACCGCATCTTCTTCACCTCCTACGGCTCGGGCGCGGGCTCCGATGCGATCTCGCTGGTCGTCACCGAGCGCATCGCCGCCGTGCGCAACGGTGTGCCGCGCGTCCGCGACTACATCGAGCGCCGCAAAGAAATCGCCGACTACGGTGTCTACCTGCGCCTGATGAAGAAGATTCACCGCGAATAGGAGAGTCGAGAACGTGCGCGAAGTCAGCATCATTGGAGTCGGGCAGACGCCGGTGGGCGAGCACTGGCAGCGCTCGCTTCGCGAGCTCGGCGTCGAGGCCGTGCGCGCGGCGCTGGCCGATGCCGGCCTCGAGAGGCCGCAGGCGCTCTTCGTCGGCAACATGATGTCGGGCGTGCTCAACCACCAGGAGAACCTGGCCACGCTTATCGCCGACTTCGCCGGCTTCCCCGGCATTGAGGCGCTCAAGATCGAGGCTGCCTGCGCCTCCGGCGGCGCCGTGGTGCGCGCCGCGCAGCTGGCGGTGGCTTCGCGGGCCTGCGACATCGCCGTGGCTGTGGGTCTCGAGAAAATGACCGACCTGCCCATCGATATCGTCACCGAAGGCCTTGCCACCGCCGCCGACGCCGACTTCGAGGCCGCCCACGGCATCACCTTCACCGCGCTCAACGCCCTGCTGATGCGGCTCTACATGGAGCGCTACGGTTACCAGCGCGCGGACTTCGCGCCCTTCATCGTCCACGCCCACGAAAACGCGATCGGGAATCCCAACGCCATGTTCCACGACCGCGTCACAGTGGAGGAGTTCCTTGAGTCGGCGATGGTCGCCGACCCCATCTCCATCCTCGACTCCTCGCCGGTCTCCGACGGCGCCGCCGCCGTGGTCGTCTGTCCCAGCGAACAGGCGCGCGCCTTCACCGACCGGCCCATTCGCATCATGGCCTCGGCCACTGCCACCGACACCATCGGGCTGGCCACGCGCCGCGACCCGTTGCGCTTCGAGGCCTGCTACGCCTCCGTCCATCGCGCTTACCAACAAGCGAACCTGCGGCCCGAAGACATCGACCTCGCCGAGCTGCACGATGCCTTCACCATTGTCTCCGCACTCTCGCTCGAGGCTGCCTGCTTCGCTGAGCCTGGCCAGGGCGTGCGCTTCGCCCAGGAGTGCAACATCAGCCTGAACGGCAGGCTCCCGATGTCCACGCAGGGCGGGCTCAAGGCGCGCGGGCACCCGGTGGGCGCCAGCGGGACCTACCAGATTGT
>Ga0326597_10011279_pt1 | contig 11857 bp, 12 predicted proteins | sample RVTome_12_FD_203789 | JGI IMG/M metagenome (GOLD analysis project Ga0326597, IMG submission 203789) | Soil microbial communities from uranium-contaminated site in the Upper Colorado River Basin, Wyoming, United States - RVT100D185 | ecosystem: Environmental > Terrestrial > Soil > Contaminated >...
GCGGGCCTTGCCCAGGGCGCGTTCGCTGAAGGTGATGGGCGCCAGGCCCGGCGGACAGGAGAGGCACTTCTGGGTGCCGCTGTAGGCGAGTTCGATCCCCCACTTGTCCAGCTCGACGGGCACCCCCCCCAGGGAGGTGACGCAGTCCAGCAGGAGGAGCGCCCCGTGCTTGCGGCACATAGCGCCGATCTCCTCCATGGGCTGGAGGACCCCGGTGCTCGTCTCGGCGTGGACGATGCCCACCAGCACCGCGTCGGGGTGGGCGCCCAGGGCTTTCTTCACGTCCTGCGGGTCGATGGGCCTGCCCCAGGGCGCCTCGACGCGGATGACCCGGGCGCCGTAGCGGCCGGCCACGTCGGCCATGCGCTCGCCGAACACCCCGTTGACGCAGATGATCGCCTTCTCGCCCTCCTCGACCATGTTGCAGACCGAGGCCTCCATGGCGGCGCTGCCCGTGCCCGAGACCGGGAAGGTGACCCGGTTCTTGGTGTTGAAGAGCCCGCGCAGCATCTGCTGGCAGTCGTCCATCACGGCCAGGAAGTCGGGGTCCAGGTGGCCCACGACGTGGGTGCTCATCGCCTTGAGGACCCGGGGGTGCACGGGGCTGGGGCCGGGGCCCAGGAGCAGGCGCAGATGGGGGTTCAACTCGCCGATCGTCATTGAGTCCTCGCATGGCTGGGGAAAAAAGCCCCGGCGCCCTCGGGAGCCGGGCAGGCGGGAAAACGGGCGGCATCCTAGCACACGGAAGGAGGCGCGGAAACGCCCGGAGGCCCACTCCGCCGGGCGGACGGAGGGGCCTCCGGGGAGGATCCGGGGGCTGTTCCAGGAAGGCGGAGCTTAGGACCCCAGGTTGACCACCACCGATTTGACCTCCAGGTACATCTCGAGGCCCTCGCGGCCGCCCTCGCGGCCGAGGCCGCTCTGCTTGAAGCCGCCGAAGGGGATCTCGTGGGTGTAGCCGGCGGCGTCGTTCACCCCGATGAGCCCGTAGTCGAGCTGCTCGGTCACCCGGACCACCCGCGACATGTCCTTGGTGTAGAGGTAGCAGGCGAGGCCGAAGATGGTGTCGTTGGCCCGGCGGATGAGCTCCTCCTCGGTCTTGAAGGTGAGGATGGGGGCCACGGGACCGAAGATCTCCTCCTGGCAGACCGGCCAGTCGTCCTTCACGTCCACCATGACGGTGGGGGCGTAGAAGTAGCCCTTCGCGTAGGCGCCCTCGCGCATGTAGTCGCCGCCCGCCAGCACCTTCGCGCCCCGCTTCTTCGCGTCCTCCACCAGGGCGTGGATCCCCTTGCGGGTCTCCTCGTTGATGAGGGGGCCCACCTGCATCCCCGGCTCGAAGCCCGGCCCCACCTTGAGAGCCTTCACCTTCGCGACGAAGGCCTCGGTGAACTTCTGGGCGATGCTCTCCTGGACGTAGATGCGGTTCGCGCAGATGCACGACTGGCCGCCGACCCGGAGGTATTTGATGGCCACCGCGCCGTCCACGGCGGCGTCGAAGTCGGCGTCATCGAAGACGATGAAGGGCGCGTTCCCGCCCAGCTCGAAGGTGATGCGCTTGATCTGCCTCGCCGCCTGCTCCATGAGGGCCTTGCCCACCTCGGTGGAGCCGGTGAAGCCGATCTTCTTCACCTTGGGATTCTCCATCATCTCGGCCGCCATGGGCCGCGACTTGGAGCCGGTCACCACGTTCAGCACCCCGGGCGGGATGCCCGCCTCGTGGCAGGCACGGGCGATGGCCAGGGCGGTGAGGGGGGTGGCCGAGGCGGGCCGCAGCACCACCGTGCAGCCCGCCGCCATGGCGGGGGCGATCTTACGGGTGATCATGTTCGCCGGGAAGTTCCAGGGGGTGATGGCCCCCACCACCCCGACCGGGCTGGCCTGCACCCACAGGCGCTTGTTCTTGAAGGGGGAGGGGACCGTCTCCCCGTAGGCGCGGCGCGCCTCCTCGGCGTACCAGTTGAAGTAGCCTATGGAGAAGCCGACTTCCCCCTTCGACTCGGCGAAGGGCTTGCCGTTCTCGAGCGTCATGAGGCGGGCGATCTCCTCGAGGCGCTCGCTCATCTGGGCCTCGGCCTTCCGGAGGAGCGCCCCCCGCTCTTTGCCCGGGGTGGAGGCCCAGCCGGGGAAGGCCGCGTGGGCCGCGTCGATGGCCCTCCGCACCTCGGGGACGCCCCCGTCGGCCACCGTGGCCACCAGGTTGCCGTTGGCCGGGTCGCGGACCTCGAACCGCCCCCTCCCCTCCGCCTCGACCCATTGGCCGTTGATGTACATGGAGTAATGCTCGGCGCACATGGCGGCCTCCTTGGGCCCGCCGCGCGCCCCTCCGAAAGGGCGCCGATGGGCCGGCTTGAGGTTCCCGCCCGCGGGCCGGGACGGAACATCCGCGGGATGGCCGCGGCCTTGCCGCGCGCGAGCGGATGGGAACTACCGGTGGTTGCCGTTCTCCTTCATCACCGCCTGGGCGAAATCGAATCCCAGCAGGGCGAGGACAAAAACCACGATGATCGCCAGGGGGACGGACTTCAGGCTGACCGCATAGATACCCAAGAACAGGGCGACCAGGACGATGCCAATCAGGCTGTTGACGATGTTTCCCACAGTATCCGGAGCCTCCATGGTGCCCCGCGGCTCTCGCGCTCCGCCCGGGGGCGGCACCTGCCCCGGCGGCTCTCCATCCGCCTTCCCCGTCCCGCCCTCATCCCCCCTCGACCGAGCGCGCCAGCCAGCCGGCCGTCCGGAGGAGCTGGGCGTCCCCGCCCTTGGAGGCCACGAGCTGCGCCCCGATGGGCAGCCCGCCGGACCCCTCGAGGATGGGAAGGCTCACCGCCGGCAGCCCGCAAAGGGTCCAGAGCGTGCAAAACACCGGGCTCCCCGTGGACTCCAGGCCCCGGGGCGCCTCGCCGGTGGCCGCGGGCGTGAGAATGGCATCATACCACTTCAATATCTCGTCCAGGATGCGGACCAGGAGGAGCCGCCCCTCAAGGGCGCGGTTGTAGTCCACGGCCGGCACCTTCTGCCCGCGCTCGATCATCTCCCGGAGGATGGGGCTCAGCTTTTCCTTGCCGTGGGCGTATTCCCGCTCGAAGTTCCGGGCGAGGTCCGGCTCCAGGATCATCCGGTGCCATTCCACCGCGTTGCCGAAGACCTCGGGGAGCTGCACCTCCTCCGCGTCCTCCCCCAAGTGCTCCATCAATTCGGCGAAGGCGGCGCGGGTGTCCTCGTCGGCCTTCTCCCACACCGGGGTCTTGATAAAGGCCAGGCGGGGCGGCAGGGGGGGCTCCGAGGCCACCGCCTGGACCAGGGAGGGCCGTGCCCGGGGCAGCGTGTCGGGGTCGTGCTCGTCGTACGCCATCATCGGCTCCGCGGCGAGCGCCACGTCCTCGAGGGTGCGCCCGAACACGCCGACGTGGTCCAGCGGCCGCGACTGCTGGAGCATGTGGTGGCGGGAGATCAGCCCGTGGGAGGGCTTGTAGCCGTAAATCCCGCAGTAGGAAGCAGGGCGGAGGGTCGAGCCGTTGGTCTGGGTCCCGATGGCCACGGGCACCATGCCCGCCGCGACGGCCGCGGCCGAGCCGCTCGAGGAGCCCCCCGGGGTCCGCTCGGGGTCGCGCGGATTCCGCGTCTTTCCCGGGGAGTAGACGGCCAGCTCGGTCGTGACGGTCTTGCCCATGATGACGGCCCCGGCCTGGCGGAGCAGGGCCACCGCCGTGGCGTCGGCCAGGGGCTGCCGGCCGGCGTGGAGGACGGTACCGTCCTCGGTGGGCATGTCGTGGGTGTCGAAGATGTCCTTGACGCCGACCGGCACCCCGTGGAGCGGACCGAGGGCCCGGCCTTCCTTCCGGGCCAAGTCCGCCGCTCGCGCCTGGGCGAGGGCCAAGCCGCGGTCCAGGAAGGCCCAGGCGCCCACCCGCTCCTCCAGCGCCGCGGTGTGGTCCAGGCAGGCCCGCACCAGCTCCTCGGAGGTAATCTGGCCGGCGCGGATGGCCTCCGCCGCCTGGCCGGCCGTCATCTGGATAAGTTCCATGCTCTTCCTAGGTGGGAATGGCTCCCAAGAAGCGCGGGGCAAGCGCTATTTTGCAACTCCGTAGACTTGATCGGGCAGCCACATGGCGATTCCCGGGAACATGTAGAGGATCACCATGGAAATAATCACCATGATCATGAACGGCATGGCCCCCCGGAAGATATCCGCCAGCGAAACATGCGGGGGGGCGATTCCCTTGAGGTAGAAGCACGCCATGGCCATCGGAGGACTCAGAAATGCGGTCTGGAGATTGAGGGCCACCAGGATGCCGAAAAAAAGGGGATCAATCTTGAAGTGGTCCACCAGCGGCAAAAAGATGGGCACGAAGATGATGATGATTTCCGTCCACTCAAGCGGCCAGCCCAGCAGGAAGATGATGGCCTGCGCCACAAGGAGAAACTGGAAGGGCGACAAATTCAACCCCTCGACGAACTGCTTGATGAAGGCTTCCCCCCCCAAATACGCGAACACGGACGAGAAGGTCGCCGATCCCACGAAAAGCCAGCACACCATGGCCGAGGTGCGCACGGTGAGGAAGACCGACTCTTTCAGGCGCTCCCAGGTGAGCTCCCGGTAGCCCGCTGCCAGCAGCAAGGCACCGCCCGACCCCACCGCCGCGGCCTCCGAGGGCGTTCCAAAACCAAAAAGGACGGCCCCCAGAACCCCGATGATGAGAACCGAAAGCGGGACGAACGACGTGATGAGCAACCAGGCGACCTGAAGGAAAGGGAGATCCGACTCTTCCTTGGGGAGCTTCGGGGCGAGGGAAGGATTTAGGATGGCCCTGCCCACCACGTAGAGAATGTAGAGGCCGGTCAGCAAAAGCCCCGGGAACATGGCGCCCGCATAAAGCCTGACCACGGAGATGCCGCTCGTGGCGCCATAGACGATGAGCAGGATGCTCGGCGGGATCATGATGCCCAGGCAGCCGCCCGCGCAGATGACGCCCGCGGACAGCTTGTGGTCGTAGCCCGCCCTCAGCATGGCGGGGTACGCGAGCAGCCCCATCAACGTCACCACGGCGCCGACGATGCCGGTGGCCGTGGCGAACAGGGCGCACGTCGCAAGCGAGGCCACCGCCAAGGAACCGGGCACCCTGTTCGCCGCGATGCTCATGCTGTAGAAGAGCCGGTCAATGATGTTGGCGCGCTCGACGATGTAGCCCATGAAGAGAAACAGCGGGATCGCCACCAGGACATCGTTCGTCATCACGGAGTAGGTTTGGTTCACGAGGAGATCGAAGATCCGGTTCGCGAAGATGTTCTGCATCTGGTCGGGCATGGCGTAGGCGTAGTAGCCGAAAGCCACCCCCAGGGCCATCAGGGTGAAGCAGATGGGGAAGCCCAGCATGATGAGGAAGATGAAGATTCCCAGTTGAACGAGGGCGACTTCGGGATTGCTCATCCGCCGGCCCTCTTCGCTTTTTCGGCCTCCTGCCGCTTCCTGGCTTCGATCGCGGCCCTGAGCGCGACGTCCGTCTCCTCCACGTCGTGCAGCCGGGGCGGCCACTCTCCCGTTCTCAGGCAAATGACGCAGCGGATGATCTGCGCGATCCCCTGGAGCAGAAGGAAAAAAGCCGCGACCGGGATCACCGTCTTGAGGGGAGAAACCGGCACCCCCACCGGGCTATTGATGCTGATCTCGCCGACCGGGCCGGCCGGGCCATAAGGCCTGTAACTCCAGGACTCCCGGGCAAAGTCGTACCCGGAATACACCAAGGCCAGAACGCCGGGGAAGAAAAATATGATGTACAGCACGAACTCGACTCCCGCCTGGACGCGCGGGGGCCAAAGACGGAAGAGAAAATCCGCGCGCACATGACTATCCCGCGAGAGGGCGTATGCCCCTCCCATCATGAACAGCGTGCCGTACATGATGTAGCTGACGTCGAAGGCCCAAGCGGTGGGATTGCGAAATATCTTGCGAAGGATGACTTCGTAGCAAACGGCGAGCGTCAGCAACAGGATGCACCAGGCGAAGGCGTGACCGACCTTCAGGCTGAGGCTGTCGATGTACAGGAGAACCCTCTGCATGCGGACGCTCTCTCAAAGGGGGGCAGGTCCTCACGCGGGCGGGGCGGCGCATGGGCGCCGCCCCGCTGCGCGCTGGCAAGGTTCTTTCCGGTTCCGGGCCGCGGCCTAGACGAAGCCGAGCTTCCCGAAGTGGTGCTCGTACGCCAGCTTGTAGTCGGCCGAGTTGAACAGCTCGTAGTAGGCCACCCGCTTCGAGAAGGCCTTCTGCGACGCCGTCACCCTCTTGAAGAACTCGTCCTTCTCCAGCTCCGGCATGATCTTGTCCCAGGCCTTGAGCTGATCCTGCATGACCGCGGTCGGCGTGCGGACGATCTTGACCCCCGCCTTGTCCCGCAGCCACTCGAGGTCGGCCGAGTAGCGGTCGAGCCCCTTCCAGTAGTTGTTCGAGGAGGCCGCCTCGGCCGCGTACTTGAGGATGGCCTGGTGCTCCTTGGGGAGGGAGTTGTACTTCGCCTTGTTGAAGATGATCTCGAAGAACTCCGCCGCCTGATGGTAGCTGCCCATCATGTAGACCTTGCTCACGTCCTGGGCGCCGAAGGAGCGGTCGGAGGTGGGGTTGTTGAACTCGAACGCCTCGATGACGCCGCGCTCGAGCGCGGGGACGATCTCGCCGCCGGGGAGCTGGGTCACCTTGACGCCCATCGCCTGGAACAGGTCGGCCGCGAGCCCCACCGTCCGGTACTTGAGGCCCGCCATCTGCTTGGAGTCCGTGATGGGGGTCTTGAACCATCCGAGCGGCTGGGTCGGCATCGGCATGCAGAAGAACCCGACGGTGTTGATGCCCAGCTTCTCGATGAGCTCCTCGTAGAGCTTCTGGCCGCCGCCGTAGGCGATCCAGGCGAGGATGTGGTGGGCGTTCTGCCCGAAGACGGGCCCCGTCCCGAACAGCGAGGCCGCCTTGCTCTTGCCGTACCAGTAGACCGTCACCTGGTGGCCGGCGTCGAGGACGCCCTTGTGCACGGCGTCCTGGACGCGGAAGGCCTTCACCACGGCGCCGTCGACCAGGTAGTCGATCTTGAGCCGCCCCCCGGCCATCTCGTTGACGCGCTTCACGTAGTCTTCGGCGAACTCGTTGAAGATGTCCTTCGCACCCCAGGCTCCCTGCATCTTCAGCGTGACCGTCTGGGCCCGCGAGACCATCGGCGCTTCCACCGCCTTGGGAGCGGAGGCGGGAGGAGTGGCCGGCGCGGATTTCCTGCCGGCCGCGTAGCCGACGACCCCCCCGGCGATGAGGCCTCCTACGCCCGCGATGACCGATCGGCGGGAAATCCCGGCATTGCCTTTCGCTTTCTGCTCCTCGGGTGCCATCTCGAAACCCTCCTTAGAAACAGAAACGCCCCCTCACCGCGCCATCGAAACACGCAGCAAAAAGATGCGGGCCCCCATGCCCCTGCCTTCCCCTCTCCCTGCAGGGAGGGGGGAGAGAAAAGAGTTCGCCTAAGAGGCCGCTGCAATTCACATAAAAGAGATGATCGCTTATACTTTAAGCACATCAAGGGTGTCAAGAAATAAACCCTTGAGGGCCGGGTTCTGTTCCCGGCCCTGGGCCATTCCCTCCCGAGCCGTCTTCGGCCGGTGAGGCTCCGGGCGGCGTTCTGGTGGAATTCATCCGCTTCGGTCCTTTTCCCGGAACAGGAGGGACGCCCGTGCGCGCCGCATTCGCCCTGATAGAAGTGGAGCCCGGCCGGGTCGAGGCCGTGGCGGATTCTCTCATCGAGATCGAGCCCGTCCACGAGGTCTATTCCATCAGCGGGGAGTACGACATCCTGGCCAAGCTGGTGGTGGAGTCCATGGACGACGTGCCGGGCATCATCACCGGGCGCATCCAGCGGATCCCGGGCCTGCGGCGGAGCCACACCCTCCTCGCCTTCAGCGCCTTCAAGTAGCCTCCTGCGCCTCTCCGGCGGGCCGCCGGTCCGGGGGGCCTGCGCGCCTGGAGGCGGGCGGCGTCCTGTGAGAGAATCCCGCCGGGTCCACCCCAGCCATCATCCCGACTTATCGACCGGAGGAAATAGAATGCCGAAGATGACCGGCGCCCAATACCTCGCCGAGGCGCTCAAGGGCTACGGCGTCACCCATCTGTTCCACGTCCCGGCCATCCTGCGCCGCACCATGGTGGAGATGGAGGAGCGCACCCAGATCAACCGCGTGGTCACCCACGGGGAGAAGGCCGCCGCCTACATGGCCGACGGCTACGCCCGCGCCTCGGGCCGTCCCGGGGTGTGCGGCGCCCAGGTCATCGGGGCCCTCAACCTGGCCGCCGGCCTGCGGGACGCCTGGCTCGCCCGCTCCCCCGTCATCGCCTTCACCGGGGGCCGCTCCGCCGCCACCAAGTTCCGGGGCGTGTACCAGGAGGTGGACGACGTGCCCTCCTTCGAGCCCGTGACCAAGTTCAACGCCACGGTGGACAACGTGGCCCGCATCCCGGACATGCTCTGCCAGGCCTTCCGCGCCGCTACCACGGGCTCGCCCGGGCCGGTGCACCTCCAGTTCGCCGGGAACGAGGGCCAGCTCGACGCCGAGGAGGCGGACATGGAGGTGCGCGTCGAGCCCGAGTTCTCCCGCGTGTCGCCCTTCCGGCCCGAGCCCGACCCGGCCAAGGTGCGCGAGGCGGCGAGGCTCCTCGGCGCGGCCCGGAAGCCCGTCATCGTCGCGGGCGGCGGGGTGCGCGCCTCGGGCGCCTCGAAGGAGCTCCTCGAGCTCGCCGAGAAGCTCCAGATCCCCGTCGCCACCTCCCTGAACGGGAAGGACTCCATCCCGGCCAGGCACCCCCTCTCGGTGGGGGTGGTGGGCACCTACTCCCGCAAGAGCGCCAACCGGGTGGTGAAGGAGGCCGACCTCGTCTTCTTCGTGGGCTCCTCGGCGGGCGGCATGGCCACCCACTTCTGGGCCGTCCCCCCCATCGGCACCCCGGCCATCCAGCTCGACATCGACCCCATGACCCTGGGGCGCAACTACCCCCTGAAGGCCGCCGTCAACGGGGACGCCAAGGTCTCCCTCAAGAAGCTGGCCGAGGCCGCCGACCCCTCGACCGCCGCCTCGCGCAAGCCCTGGGTCGAGCGCGCCCAGGCCATCGTCAAGGAGTTCTATGAGGAGTACGCCCCGCTCCTCAACTCCGAGCAGGTGCCCATGCGGCCCGAGCGCATCTGCAGGGAGCTCTCGGAGCATCTCCCCTCGGACGCCATCGCGGCGGTGGACACCGGCCACTCCGGCATGTGGATGGGGGGCATGTGGGACCTGAAGCAGGGCCAGGGCTACATGCGCAGCGCCGGCCACCTGGGCTGGGCCTTCCCGGCGGCCTTGGGCGCCAAGTGCGGCGCGCCGGGGCGGCCCGTCGTCTGCTTCACCGGGGACGCCGGCTTCTACTACCACATCGGCGAGATCGAGACGGCCGCCCGCTGGAACATCAACGCCGTCATCCTGGTGAACGACAACCGCTCCGGCAACCAGTCCAAGCGCGGCTTCGACCGCGCCTACGGCGGCCAGCAGACCAAGAAGGGCTTCGAGCTCTGGGGCTTCAACGAGGTGAACCTGGCCAAGGTGGCCGAGAGCCTGGGGGCGACCGGCATCCGGGTCGAGAAGCCGGGCGACCTCAAGGGCGCCCTCGACAAGGCCTTCTCCATCAAGAAGGGCCCCGTCGTCCTCGACGTCATCAGCGACATCGACGCCGCCGCGCCGCTGGCGTTTTCGTAGTTAAAAAGGCGCAGAGGCATCCTGTAGGGGCGCACGGCCGTGCGCCCCTGCCTTTTTCTACCGGTGGCAAACTCACACTGGCCACGGATGTCATTCCGAGGGAGCCCTTCACTTCGTTCAGGGCAGGCTCCTCGGCCGGCTGGACCGACAGCAAACGAGCCAAACTGACCCTCTGGCCATTCTTGACAGCCCGGGGGGCGTGGCCTACCCTTGGGCTGATTGTTTAACGTTGTAGAACGTTCTGCAATAAGGAGGGCTTAGCATGGCCTTCAAAACCACCAAGCTGGGAGCGGGCAAGGTGAGGCGGCTGCCCCTGACCCAAGCGAGAAATCGCCTTGGCGCCGTCGTCAAGGACGTTCACCTCCGCAAGGAATACGTGATCCTGGAGAAGGATGGCATCCCCCTCGCCGCGCTCATGGACGTGGATGAGTTCGAGGACTATCTGGAACTCCGCGACCCCAAGGTCCAGGCGCACATCCGGAAGAGCCAGGAGGAGTATCTGGCGGGCAAGGCCCGCCCCGCCGAGGAGTTCTTCCGGGAGCTCCGCGAGGAGACTCGCCGGAAGGCGAAGCGGCGCCGGAGCGCATGACGTCCCCGTTTTCCCTTCGCACCACCCCTCGCTACGAGCGCCTGGCCCGGGGCCTCCGGAGGGGCCACCCGGAGTTCGAGGCCCTTCAGGAACGGGCGGGGGCCATTCTCACGGCCGATCCCTTTAACCGCACCAGGAGCCACCGCATCCGGAAACTTGAGGCGGTTCCCTCCGGCGAGGGCCAGTGGCGTCTTTCCCTCGGCCGGTTCCGCTTCCGCTACGACGTCTACGGGGACGAGGTCGTGCTGCGCTACTGCGGCCTGCGGAGGGAGGACACCTACCGCTGAGGGTCCCAAGGGCGATCGCGCGGCTTTAGACAAGTTTGGGGCATAGCATCGTCATTCGGCATTCTCCACAAAGCGGTTGAGGCCGACACCATTTTCTTCCAATTTCCCATAGCGGCGCATCAAGTTTCCCCGGGAAAGAAGGATGGAGGCGACGAGCTGCCAATATTGCCTCTGCCTCGCTATTGCCTTCCATCATCCCCAACCTTTGCAGGACCCTTTTCGTATGCACGTCCGGCTTGATATCCATCAGGGCAAAATCTTCTGGTCCGAGTTGAATTCCCCCCAAGGCATGGAGAAGAAGTACCACCATTGAAGCGATGCCAGGACCAATACCGTGAATCTCCTGCAAGGCGCTTCTGATTTCCCAAGAACGCCGACCCTTCCATATACCCGTTGCATCTCCATTGAATCGCTCGCATATCAGGCGTCCTGCCGAAATAAAAGTCTTGGCGGCATCCTTGGGATATCTCGGCTTGCCCTCAATTTTGAGGATCGCCTGGTGCATCTCTTCTACGGACATATTGGCCATCTTGCATGGATCCAAATGACCAAGCACCTTTTTGATCTTACCGGGAATTCTCCATGCTGTTTCAGCCTTGATTTGTCGATCAACAGATGCGGCAAGAACAAAAGCAAATGGGTCATCCCGAAGAAGGTTGCCCACCATTGCATCAGATTCAAAAACCAAATCCCCTGCACCTATGGTTTTCCCGAATTCGAGCAAGACTTCGACTAACGCAGAGTGGATTGTCTCCATGTTTTTTACTCCCCGTCCAGCGGGATGTTCTCGTAGTCGGGGATGGCGCCCGAGCCCTTTTTCGCGGCGAGGGACTTGCGGCGGAACTCCATCACGAGCTCGCCCCGCTGGTTGTGGGCGCGGGTCTCGATGGTGACGACGCCCCGGTCGGGCTTGCTCCGGGACTCGCGCTTTTCCACCACCACGCTCTCGGCGTAGAGGGTGTCGCCGGCGAAGACGGGGGCGGGCATCCGGATGTGCTCCCACTCCAGGTTGGCGATGGAGCGGTAGGACATGTCCGTCACCGTCATGCCGGTCACGATGGCGAGGGTGAGGGCCGAGTTGACGATGGGCTTCCCGAACGGGGTCTTCGAGGCGTAGTGGCGGTCGAAGTGGATGGGGTGGGTGTTGTTCGTGAGGAGGGTGAACCAGGTGTTGTCGGACTCCAATATGGTGCGGCCCGGGCGGTGCTTGACGACCTCGCCCACCACG
>Ga0326597_10011280_pt1 | contig 11857 bp, 13 predicted proteins | sample RVTome_12_FD_203789 | JGI IMG/M metagenome (GOLD analysis project Ga0326597, IMG submission 203789) | Soil microbial communities from uranium-contaminated site in the Upper Colorado River Basin, Wyoming, United States - RVT100D185 | ecosystem: Environmental > Terrestrial > Soil > Contaminated >...
TGGTTGTGTACGGCGACGGTGAGCGGCTCACGCAGGTGGTCGCCAACCTCCTCGCCAACCTGCGAGTGCATACGCCCCCCGGTACGGCTGCCATCCTCAACCTGACGGCCGTCGACGGCTGGGTGGAGGCGAGTCTCGCCGATACCGGACATGGGTTTCCTCCCGACGCCCTTCCCCTCGTATTCGACCGTTTCTATCGAGCTGATCCGTCTCGCAGCCGGCGAAGCGGCGGCTCCGGATTAGGTCTGGCAATAGTGGCCGCGATTGTCGAAGCTCACGGTGGCACTGTCCAAGCCTTCAACGACCACGGGGCTGTGATCACCTTCCGGATACCTCCGAATTCCCAAGGCCCAAACTCTCGGCCAACTCTCAGCTAGTTCGTGACGGCTTCTCAGGCCAATGCTGGATGCTGTTGGAGATGGCAAACCAGGAACGAAAGGAGTCCATCATGAATTTCAGGAAGACATCGGCGATCGGCGCCGCAACCGTTGCCCTCGGGTTGCTGTTGGGGGCAACCGTTTTCGGACCGGGGTCGGCTACTGCCCAGGAGTCAACGACGGAAACCACCGCAGACGCCGAACAGCGTTCGGAGCGGGTGCGGGCGGCTCTTGAATCTCTCGTCGAGGACGGCACTATCACCGCGGCACAGGCCGACGCAGTCGCGGAGCATCTCGCCAGCACCTTCCCGGGGCGCCATGGACACTTCATTGGTCGCGGACCCGGCCTGGCCTCGTTCGAGGCGGCCGCCGAAATCATCGGCATCGAAAACTCCGAACTCAGGCAGGCTCTGGCCGATGGCGCGACAGTGGCTGAAGTTGCCGAAGACAACGGCGTCGACGTCGAGACACTGATCGATGGATTGGTCGCTGCCCTCGACGAGAAGCTGGATGAGCTAGTCGCCGATGGCCGGATCACCGAGGAGCAAGCCGCCGAGATCAGGAACAACGCTCCCGAGCGGATCGAGAACTTCGTCAACTCCGAAGTCCGGATCCCACGCGGTTTCTGGCTGACCCCTGGTGACGAACCCGACGCCTGAGCCGACCCGGTCGGAAATCCAGCCCACCTGCCGCACGGCAGGTGGGCTTGCACTTTCTCGACGCTCAACCGTGGATGGCAGTTGCCAATCTCGTGGCTTCGTCGGTCGGCGGAAGGTCAACCGATTCCAGGGTCACCGGATGATCCGAGACATAGTTCGCCAGTCCCGTCATTGCCTCTTCGATCATTCCCGCCACGGCTGCGACCACCTCCTGGCGGCCCGGGTCGTCCCCTGGCTCGAGCACGCGCATTCTTATCGTTACCCGCGACCCTCCATCGTGTGGCTCGATGGTGTCAGTCATCATCCCGACCACTGCCCCCGGAATCTCGAACCGCACTGTCCAGTAGTCGGGCGGCCGGTAGTCCAGTATCTCTTCCACCACGACTCCATCGCCATGCTGGCAGTGACTGACAGTGCCGACGCCCCGTCGGGAAGAATCAGCGAACTCGTCGATCCTCATCGCTTCAGGAGACCACGAAGGCCGGTGGCGAGGGGAGCTGATTAGTTCGAAGACCGTGCCGGGCGGGGCCGGAATTTCACTGCTGATGGTGACCATCGCCTCCTGCTCGCTCACCACGACCCGGCGAGTCTCCAATTGCCGCTGCCAGGCGGCCTCGAGGTCGTGGGCCCAGCCACAAACCTCGCCAACGTCATAGTCCTCGCAATATCGGACCAGGGAAAGCCGTTCCGGCTGAAGGGTCGTCGCCTGAATGCAAGCGTCGGTAATGAAGGCGTATGCCCCCATCCCCAATGTCTCCTTCAACTGGTTCTTCAGCAGCCGGTGGACCAGGATCACGTCGCTGCCCAGCAACTCCTGACGACCGACGATCTCGTGACGAATTGCCAGTCCGTGGTGGACCACGACCTTGAGGTCGAGGGTCGGCAATAGCTGGCAGGCGTTGCACTCGCAGTAGCTCGCTCGAAAGATCGACTCGAGGCGCCGCTTGAAATTGAAGTAGGTGGACTCGATCAGATCGAGCAGAAGCGAACCGTCGAGATGATCAGTTGGCGAGTAGACGAATACTGCGTCCCCTTCCAATCCAGCCAGACTGAACTGCGGTTGGAGACCTTTGACCACGGTGCCAATCAGGTCGGCGAGGATGTCGTCGGCGTGATCAAGTTCGACACCAGCCAGATACCTCGTGTATCCAGAGATGTCAGCGATGAGAAGGCAGGCAGGCTGGGCAGCAGGCATCGCGCCTCGATCCTATAAGGTGGCGACTGATGACGAGTCTCGGTCCTGACCATTTGCGGCGCATACCCCTGCTCGCCGACCTTGCGGATGAGACCCTGTCCGTAGTCAACTCGTTGGCGACTTCCTTCACGGTTCGACCCGGTCATGTCCTGGTGGAGCGAGGACAGCCCGGTTCGGGGATGTTTCTGATCGAGGCCGGCACGGTTGAGGTCGACCTCGACGGCAGTCGCAAGGTGGAGCTCGGACCCGGGGAGTTCTTTGGCGAGCTCTCCCTGCTGACCGATCGGCATCGTACGGCCCGGGTCCACGCCGTGACAGAGGTGACTGGTCTCGCTATTGGCCGCCGCGAGTTCGAGGAATTGGTCGAGACCCAGCCGGGTTTGGGGTTGGCGATGCTCAGAGTGCTGGCGGGTCGGCTCGCCGAGGCGCAGGAGCCGGTTGTTTGAACGACAAACGATTCGCCACAGTGCTGGGTCACCGCATGGCGTACGTGGAAACCGGTACCGGGGACCCGATCGTTCTCCTCCACGGCAATCCGACGTCATCGTTTCTGTGGCGGAACGTCATCCCACCGCTCGCCGGCCTGGGGAGATGCATAGCTCCTGACCTCATCGGAATGGGCGACTCGGAAAAGCTGGCCGACAGCGGGCCGGGAAGCTATCGCTTTGTCGAGCATCGCCGCTACCTCGATGCTCTGTTGGAGGACGTGGGAGTCACGGATGCAGTCACCCTCGTGATCCACGACTGGGGCTCGGCGCTCGGCTTTGACTGGGCTCTTCGTCACCCTGACCGCGTCAAAGGCATTGTCTACATGGAAGCGCTCATCGGTCCGGTCACCTGGGCTGCCTGGCCCGAACAGGCCCGCTCGATTTTCTCGGGCTTTCGCTCCGAAGCAGGCGAGGAACTGGTCTTGCAAAAGAACTACTTCGTCGAGCGGGTTTTGCCGGCGTCAGTGCTGACGCCGCTTGCTCCCGAGGTGCACGACGAGTACCGCCGGCCCTTTCTCGAGCCCGGCGAGTCGCGTCGCCCCACTCTCACCTGGCCCCGCGAGATTCCCTTTGATGCCGAGCCGGCAGACGTCCACGAGATTGTGACCGCCTACAACGGCTGGCTCGCGTCAAGCCCGATTCCCAAGCTGTTTGTAAACGCCGAACCGGGATTCTTCAGCCCTGGTATTGCCAGGGCAACTGCCGGCTGGCCTCACCAGGAGACAGTCACTGTGCCCGGGCATCATTTCTTGCAGGAAGACTCGGGCGACAAGATCGGCGCCGCCATCGCGACGTGGCTTCGAAGGACCTAGCTGGCCTTCTGTCTACTCTCGAACTCTGTCTCGCTGGCTATCAGAGACGACCTGGCGGGAGGCAGTTCTATTGGTGGCCGGCGAAGGCCCAGCCAGCGCCGAATCCCATCAGCCTCTTGCCGCCGCTCTTGCTGGATCAGCTTCGCCATCCGGAACATGTAGTCAGGGTTGAGGGACACGGTGCCTCCGATCGACGGATTACATGTGTGAAACTACCGGAGATTGCGGACAGATCCGGTCCGTGATTTTGGCGTATCCTGAACCTAGTGGACCCGCCAGCCCGCATGTTGCGACTCTTGTCTCTGCTCCAGGCCCGCCCCAATTGGACCGGACCCGAGCTTGCATCGAGGTTGGGGGTCACGTCTCGCACCTTGCGTCGCGATGTCAGCCGGTTGCGAGCCCTCGGCTACCCGGTCGAAGCCCTCTCGGGTCCTGCCGGTGGATACCAACTCGCCCCTGGCGGAGCCCTCCCCCCTCTGCTCCTCGATGACGATGAGGCCATCGCGGTGGCGCTCGGCCTCCGAGTCGCAGCCGGCGGCGGCCTGGCCGGCTTCGAAGACGCTGCCATTGCGGCCCTCGCCAAGATCGAGCAGGTGCTCCCGGCCCGGTTGCGCGATCGTCTCAGTGCGATTGATGCAGCCACCGTGCGACTGCGGCCTTCCGAAAGCCCCGGTACGCCCCTCGATACGGACCTGCTAGTGATCACTGCTCAGGCCTGCCGCCGAACCGAACGTCTGCGATTCGACTATGTCGATTCGGCGGGGAAGGCGACTGAGCGGCACGTAGAACCACTTCAGCTCGTCTTTGCCTCCCGACGCTGGTATCTCGTGGCTCGGGATCGAGATCGAGACGCCTGGCGGACATTCCGGGTGGACCGGATTCGCCGCCCGGTCCTCACCGGGCTTCGCTTTGAGCATGTTGACCCTCCCAACGCTGCTGCGCTGGTGTCTGAGGGACTGGCGGTCTCTTCCTACCGTTGGCAGGCGAAGGTCCTCCTCAAGATCAAGCCCGCCGAGGCGGTGCGGGTCGTGTCGCCTACGGTCGGGGTGGTCTCCCCATCCGGGCGAGACACGTTGCTGAGGATCGGTGCCGACGACCTTCCGTGGATCGCGCGCTATCTATCCGGTCTTCCGTGCGGGTTTACGATCATCGACCCGCCTGAGTTACAAGACGCGTTCAAAGCGCATTTGCAATCGCTGCTTAGTACCACGGCCTAGACCCTCAGCAGCCACCCCGGACGCAGACCGAGTCCAGCCGAGCCGCCACTTCGGGAGCGACCGCCCAGCGCCGGGCCTGCTCGACCGACAGGAGCTCAAGCGTGGCGCCCATGACTCCAACGGTGCCTGCCGTGCGGTCGGCCGACGCTGTCAAGACCGGCGATGTCGACCCCAGGGCAGACCGAATCACATGACCCTGGCGACGATCCACCCAGGTGGGCACCGCCACAACCTCCTCCAACTGCCAGGAGCCTTCCTGCTTCACGACCCTCACTATCATCATCAAGCCATCCTGGGTCTTGGCGTCGGTTTGATTGGAAAGGAAGTTTCCCAAGCCGAAGGCAACCGGCTTGTTAGCGATCCATGCCAGAGGCTGCACGACGTGAGCGTGGTGACCGACGATCAGGTCAATGTCGTCGGAAGCGGCCAACCGGTCAGCCAGATCGGTCTGATACGCAATCGGGTTGGAGTTGTACTCCGCTCCCCAATGCAGGGAAACGACCACGAACTCGGCACCCACCCTCCGCAGCCTGGCAGCGTCTGTAAGGATTCGCTCAGGATCGATGAGGTTGGCAAGCCACGGTTGATCGCCCGGTACCGAGAACCCGTTGAATCCATAGCTGTACGAGACATGGCCAACAATCAGGCCATCGACCGTGTAGAGAATCCCATTGGCGGTCCCAGCATCAAGTGCGGTGCCCGTGTGTGCCAATCCCACCTGCTCTAGGGCCGCGATCGTGGACTGCACCCCCTCTACTCCGAAATCGAGGGAGTGATTGGAAGCGGTTGAACATGCATCAAAGCCGGCGGCATCGAGTCCTATCGCAACGGCGGCCGGGGCGGCGATGAGGGGGAACGGCGAGGAAGTCACTCCTGGCACGCCGATCGCCACTTCAAGGTGACACACGGCCCAGTCCACGGCTCCGATCGCAGGAGCCACTTCCGAAAAGATCGGAGCGAAGTCATGAGCGATTCCGCGGGCCTGGCCGTAGCGGGCGGCGCTATTGGTGACAGGTGTATGAGGAAGGACATCTCCTGTGAACAAGAAGGTGGCCTCCGCTGAGACCGCTGGAGGACCGGGGTCGATGGCGGCCACTGGCAGAGTCGAAAAGGCAGTCATCACACCAAGACAGGCCATCCAGGAAGGGCCCCTCTTTGGGTGTCTGAACTGCATCCGCGCAATTCTGGCCGACAGAGATGGCGCGCCAAGGGAAAGAAGGCCTTTTTGGCGACACGAACGCATAACGTCGCCTGGTGACGAGCGGAAGACGGACCAACCTAGCTCTGGGCATTCTGCTCATAGGGGCCGTCATCACCGGCCTCGCTTCCAACACCATCGGTGTCGACTGGCCACTGGATCTCGCCACCGTCCACGGTGTCATGGCCCTGGCCATCCTGGGGCTGGCGCCGTGGAAGTCGCTCGTGATTCGTCGCAGCCTCAGACGGCGGCGCAGGGGAAACTGGAGCTCCCTCGTCCTGCTGGGCGTCACCCTGACGGCTCTCTTCAGTGGCATCTTTCACTCCACTGGCCTAGCAACCCACATCGGCCCGCTCACGATCATGCAGGTCCACCTGGGAGCGGCGGTGATTGCGCTGGCCATGGCGGTCCAGCACTTTCTGCGTCATCCTGTTCCACCCAGGACTACTGACGTCGACCGGCGCACCTTGCTACGGGCGACGGTGCTGGCCTCCGGGGCGGGCGTTGGGTGGCTGGGCTGGCAGCAAACCTTGCGTGCCTTGGCCTGGCCCGGGTCCGATCGGAGGTTCACCGGCTCGCATGAACGAGGTTCGGGAGATCCAAGTGCTCTCCCCGTCACCTCGTGGTTCGATGACGGAGTTCCGGCCATCGATCCCGATGACTGGCGGGTTAACGTCGCCGGTGAAGACTGGTCTCTGGCCACGATTGGAGAGCAACCTCACGAACGATTCGATGCCCTGCTCGACTGCACCGGGGGCTGGTATTCGATTCAGACCTGGGAGGGAGTCCGCCTCGATCATCTCCTCGAAGCGGGTGATTGGCGCAGCTTCGAAGTGCGATCAGCCACCGGATACTCGCTGCTGTTCCCGATGCGAGACCTGGGCAGGGTCTATCTGGTCACAAGCTTGAGAGGCGAGCCGTTGAGCCCGGGACATGGATACCCGGCTCGGATCGTGGCGCCTGATCGTCGCGGGTTCTGGTGGGTGAAGTGGGTGGTGTCGATTCAGCCATCAATGCGACCGTGGTGGTTGCAGTCGCCGTTTCCCCTGACCTGAGTTCAGCGGCTGGCGGCCTTCTTGTACCGGTTCACCGCCAGGGGAATGAAGATCGCCAGGATCAGAATTATGTAGAGGATCGAGGCCAGCACCGGGTTTTGCAGTGGCCACGCATCCGACGCCACTGACTCCGAAGGGAGGTTGCCGAACAATTGGCGGACGGCCTGGGTGACCGCCGACACCGGGTTCCATTCCGCCACGACTTTGAGGGCGGCTGGCAACCCGTCGGTTCCCACGAAAGTGTTGGCGATAAAGGTGAGTGGAAAGATCACGATGAACGAAGCGTTATTGAAGACCTCAACACTGCTCACCGACAGCCCCACCGTGGCCATCACCCATGAGATGGCATAAGCGAAGAGAAGGAGGAGCAGGAACCCGGCGACAGCCTCGAGAAACGAAGTTCGGATCCGCCAACCGACCAGCACCCCCGTAAGTCCCATAATCACCACAACCAGAGTGTTGTTGAGAAGGTCACTGGTGGTGCGACCGATCAACACCGCCGATCGAGCCATAGGCAATGACCGGAAGCGATCGATGATGCCGTTTTTCATGTCGTTGGCGAGACCCGAACCGGTAATGGTTGCCCCGAAGATGCAGGTCTGGACGAAGATCCCGCCCATCAGGTATTCGCGATAGTCAACCCCGGGAATAACAATCTCCGCCCCGAAGACGTAGGCGAACAGCAGGACAAACATGATCGGCTGAATCGTGGAGAAGACCAACAAATCGGGCACCCGGGCGATCTTGAGCAGGTTGCGCTTGGCCACTACGGCGCCATCCGCCAGAGCTGAGGGGATTGACGTCACTGGTTGGTCTCCTCCTCGGCAACATGCCCGGTCAATGTCATGAAGACATCGTCGAGAGTGGGGCGTCGCAAGGTGAGGTCAAGCACTTTCACTGCCTGGAGGTCAAGCGCCCTGAGGGTCTCGACCAGCGTCTCACCTTCACTCGAGACGGGAACGGTGAGATGCCGGGTGTGTTCATCGATGGTTACCGCGCCCAATCCGATGGCCGCGAGAACACTGGCGGCTGGAGCGATCTGATCCGGTGCCGCCACTGTCAATTCGAGGCGCTCACCGCCGACTTGAGACTTCAATTCGTCGGCTGTACCCAGGGCGATCACTCGACCGTGATCGATCACCGCAATCTTGTCGGCCAGGCGGTCGGCTTCGTCGAGAAAGTGAGTGGTGAGCAGCAAGGTGGACCCTTCCGCCACGAGGTCGGCGATCACATCCCACAGGGCGATGCGGCTGCGAGGATCGAGACCGGTGGTGGGTTCGTCCAAAAAGATCACGCTGGGCCGGGCCACCAGGGCGGCTGCCAGGTCGAGACGTCGCCGCATGCCCCCGGAGTAGGTCTTGACCTGACGATCGCCGGCCTCGTCGAGATCAAACTGGTCGAGCAGTTCCCGCGCCCGGGTCCGGCTGGTGCTCTTCCCCAGGTGGTAGAGGCGCCCGACCATGTCGAGATTCTCATAGCCAGTGAGGTTCTCGTCGACGGCTGCGTACTGACCGGACAAGCCGATGACGCTGCGGACCTCGGCGGCATTGGCGGCGACATCTATCCCGCTGACCTTCGCCCACCCTCCATCTGGCTTCAACAAAGTTGTGAAGATCCGCACCGACGTGGTCTTGCCGGCACCGTTAGGACCCAGGAGACCCATGACGGTTCCTTCCGGCACCGACAAGTCGAGGCCCTCCAGGGCGACTATCGACCCGTAATGTTTGACAAGGCCTTCAGCCTCGATTGCCAGAGACAACTGTGCTCCTGATGTGCGACCGGGAACCTTGGTGTCTACCCGACGCGGTGTCAACTCGACAAAGGCGAGTCACTCAGCGCCGGTACCATCAACCATCGATGATGGGCAGCCCCGGCTCTCCCCCACCGGCCCACGTGGCCGAGACCCTCTGGACTCGAATCAGAAATCTCGACCTGAAGGTCATCGGGTTCTTGCAGCGACGAAGTGTCGCCCTGCTCCGGGTCTCGTTGGGAATCGTGTTTCTCTGGTTTGGGGCTCTCAAGGTCACCGGGGCGACGCCAGTGACAGACCTCGTTGCCTCGGTCGTCTACTGGGTCGACCCCGACTGGTTCGTACCCGTCCTGGGTGTGGTCGAGATGGTGGTAGGGGCCGGGCTCATTGCCGCGAGAGCAATGCGGCTGGTGCTCCTACTGTTTGTCATCCAGATGGTTGGAACCTTTCTGGTGTTGATCGTCCGCCCCGACATCGCGTTCCAGAACGGCAATCCAGCCTTGCTCACCGTCGAAGGTGAGTTCGTCGTCAAGAACTTGGTCCTGCTGTCAGCCGGGCTCGTCGTCGGCGCCGGAGTCCGGGCGCTGCCGGGTTGGGACGAAGAGCGCCGGGTCAACGCCCCAAGCTAGGCAGTATCCCGGTGCCCGGAGCGACGACTAAACCACCAGACCGTCAGCACGCCCAGGAGAACAACCCCCAGCCCGATCGCCCCAACGCCACCACCTGACGAGGTCTGGCCCACGGCGGCTAGGTAAATCGACTCCTCGGGCGCTACCAACGAACCCTCCCGTCCCGGGTCGCCGGAGTCGTACTTGACCTTGGGATGGCCGGACTCGGTGGTGTAGTGCGGCCATGGAAGGTTTTCCGTGAACACGGCATCCACCGGTTCGCTTCCCTCCACCGCAACGGTCACCGTCCACACCGCCGGAGATGGATACCGCACAGTTCCCAAAAAGATGTCGCCAGATGCCGGTGCCAGTTGAACCGCCGCAACAGTCTCGGCGGCGTTCGAGGTGAAGCTGAGCGTCACCGCGGACCCGCCCGAGTCGATAGCCACCGCATATGCCACGAGCAGCGGATCCTCGGCCTCGGCTACAAATGCCTCGACCACGAGTTCCGGAGCCGATGTGGAACTCGACATCGTCAGGGCAACGAGGCCAAGAACCGTGAAGTGCACGTACACCTAGTGGTGTTCGGTCACGCCACGGTCACTTCGCACCCGATCACGGCGACACTTCCGTCGGCGAGGGTTCCGGGCGAATCGATCGTCTCATCCGGTGGGAAGAACTCGTACACGCCGTTGCTGTTCATGTCGATGTGGACCATCGGGAACACCATGTCGGTCGCGGTCAGGGGCAGATCGAGAGTTACAACCACATCGGTCGACGTGCCCGCTGGAAGCAGGTCCGAGTTACCGATCACGGGACCCGGCTGCCCGTCGCTGTTTCCATGCACGGCGATGAAGCCGGGCGAGGGAAGCGTTACCGATGCCACCGTGATGGTGGTGCCGTCCGAGGATTGATCCTCTGCGGCGATGTCGGAAGGGGAGACGGCCGGAGCGGCCGCGCCGGTCGTATCCGTGCCGGCGGTGGTAGTCGTGGTTTCGTCGGCGTCTCCTCCACAGGCAGAAGAGAGGGCCAACGCGGCCAGAATCAACAAGGTTCTTTTCATGTTTTCTCCTCTTGATGCGACGTCCCCGTTCAGGAGCCGCTCAGGACAATACGGCTGGGCTGGCGCTATGGGTTCACCCGAAAAGGGTCTGTCAGCCTGTCACCGTCACGGTGCCCGTCATCTCGGGGTGGATCTCGCAGAAATAGGCGTAATCACCGGCAGCATCGAACGTATGAGTGTGCTGGGCTCCGGGGCTGATGTTGCCAGAGTTGAACGAGAAGTCCTCTGCTGTCCAGGTGTGAGCCACCGTGTCGGAGTTGACGATTGTCAGCGGTTCCCCCACCGTGATTGCAGGCGATCCGGTGAAGGTCAAGTCCACAATGGTGATCGTGGCGGTCGCTGGTGGATCCGGCTGCGCACAACTCGCGATCACGACAAGCATTATCAGATATTTCTTCAGGGAGGTTTTCCTTTTGACACCATTGACTACGACGGTGTCCGCTGTCCCGGTTCCCGATGGGGACATCAGGTGAGACGAATCACCGATGAACAACGGCGTGCCCGTCTCGGGCGTTACCACCGATTGACCCTCTCGGACCGCTCGGGGAGCATGGCCGAGATCGCCCACAGCCTGGTCGGAATTCACTCCTCCGATCCGGTCACTGTGTTCCTCTCGGCCCGCGCCCGCAACCCAGCCCTCAATATCAATGACATCGAAAACAGCCTCTACAACGAGAGATCGGTAATACGGGTGTTGGGGATGCGCAGGACGTTGTTCGTGGTATCCCGGGTAGATGTCCGGCTGCTGGTATGGGGGTGTGCGGAGCCGATGGTTCGAGCCGAGACCACCCGTCTTGAGAAGATGCTGTTGGAGGCGGGGATTAGCGACGACCCGGGGCCATGGCTCAAGCAGGTGATGGAGGAGACGTTCACGGCCATCCGGGAGCGAGGTGAAGCCGCTGCGGCCGAGTTGACCAAAGCCGTCCCTGCCCTCTCCCATCAAGTCAGCTTCGGTGAAGGACGCCGCTGGGCCGGCACCGTGGGTGTTTCGACCCGGGTCCTCTTTCTCTTGGCGACAAATGCCCGGATCGTCCGGTCGCGGCCCCGGGGCAGTTGGATCTCCGGGCAATATCGGTGGTCCGCCTTCGAAGACTGGATGGGGGGTCCGCTGCGCCCGCTCGACCGCGAACAGGCCCGGGCGGACCTGGTGCGCCGATGGCTGACACAGTACGGCCCCGGAACCCTCACCGATCTGAAATGGTGGACGGGTTGGCCGGTGGCGGGCGTCCGCAAGGCCTTGGAACAGGTCGGTGCCGTTGAAGTCGGCCTCTCCACCGGTGACGGGTACATGTTGTCCGAGGAAGACCCGCCTGCCGATCCGCCCCCGTGGGCGGCGTTCCTTCCGGGTCTCGACTCCACAGTTATGGGTTGGAAGGATCGCGACTGGTATCTGGGAACGCACGGTCCCCGACTCTTCGACACCAACGGCAACGCC
>Ga0326597_10011282_pt1 | contig 11856 bp, 13 predicted proteins | sample RVTome_12_FD_203789 | JGI IMG/M metagenome (GOLD analysis project Ga0326597, IMG submission 203789) | Soil microbial communities from uranium-contaminated site in the Upper Colorado River Basin, Wyoming, United States - RVT100D185 | ecosystem: Environmental > Terrestrial > Soil > Contaminated >...
CTCCCGGCTGATGGGCGCTCCCGGCTCCGACGGCTCACTCATCGTCGCGCACGGACAGCCAAGTCCCCTCCGGACATGCAATTAGAAGGCATCGTCGGCGGAGAGTCAAATGGGGGCGCCGCCTCCGTGGCGACGCCCCCAGGTGGGCGGAAGGCTGTCCCGCCCCCTAGTTGGCCTTGCCCGAGACCGTGAACTTGGCCCGGCGATTCTGCTGCCAGCAGGCCTCGGTCGACTCGCTGCAGGCCGGCACTTCCTTCCCGTAGGAGACCGTCCGCAGCTGCGACGCGGGGACTCCCAGCGAGAGGAGGTAGTCGGCGACGGCCTTGGCCCGGCGCTCCCCAAGAGCGAGGTTGTACTCCACCGTGCCCCGCTCGTCGCAGTGGCCCTCGGCCGTCACGCGGAGGAAGTCGAACTTCTTGAGCACTTCGGCGTTCTTGGACAGGGTGCCGCGTTCGGACTCGCGGACATCCGACTTGTCGTAGTCGAAGTACACGTTCGCGAGCAGGCCCATGCGGTCGATCTCGTCGGCGCTCATCGCCTTGATGCGGTCGTACTCGCTGAGGACGGGCTCGGGCTTGGGCGGAGGTGGAGGCGCCGGAGGCGGCGGCTCGGGTGCGACGGGCGGCGGTGGCGGCGGTGCCGGTGCGGGCTTCTTGGCGCACCCGGCGAGGCCGACCGCGAGGACGAGCGCGACGATTGTGGCCGTGTTCTTCATGTATTTGACCCCCCTCTTCTCCGCCGGGCGGCCTCCCGAGAAGACGGGAACAACCCCCGTTCGTGGATGGGGACGGCAGTGGGATACTGCCGTCGTTCTATCGACTATTCCTTTCGCGGCTCGTCACGAAGGGACTTCTTGAAGTTGCGGATGCCTTCGCCGATCCCGCGGCCGAGCTCGGGAAGCCGGCTCGCCCCGAAGATCAGGACGACGATCAGGAGGACAAGCAGCATCTCGGGCAATCCGAGGCCGAACATCAACCCCTCCTGCGCGCCCGACGGGGCCCGCCAGCGGCGGAATCATATACCGGCTAGGGGCCCTCCACCACCCGAATCACGCGAAGGGCCTCGTTCAGACGGCCCTTCCGATAACCTACGGGGTCGATCTGGGCCGAGGCGTAACCGGCGGCCCGCACCGCCGCCACCGCCGCCTGGCGCACGGCGAGGTCGTCGAGACGCCCCATCTCCGCGGGAGCGATCTCGATCCGGGCCGCATCGCCCAGGTGGCGCACCCGCAGCTCCCGGAAGCCGAGCGCCCGCAACCCCGTCTCCGCCCGGTCGATCCGGGCCAGCACGTCGGGTGTGACGGCCGTGCCGTAGGGCACGCGCGAGGAGAGGCAGGGTGAGGCCGGCAGGTCCCAGGTGGGAAGACCCAGCTCGCGCGAGAGACCGCGCACGTTGTCCTTGCCAAGACCGGCCTCGGCGAGGGGGGCGCGAACGCCCGCCTCCCGCGCCGCCTGGTGGCCGGGCCGGAAGTCGGAAAGGTCGTCGAGGATCAGCCCGTAGGCCACGTGGGACAGGCCCTCGCGGGCGGCCAGGGGAATGAGCTCGCGGAACAGCTCGCTCTTGCAGTGGTAGCAGCGGTCGGAACCGTTACGGACATAGAGGGGGTTCTGGAGCTCGCTCGTGCGGATCAACCGATGAGGAAAACCGAAGCGGCTCTGGACGTCCAGCGCCTGCTCGCGCTGGGAGGCGGCCAGGGACTCGGAGTCGGCGGTGACGGCGAGAGCGCGCGCGCCGAGAACCCGGTGGGCCATCACCGCGAGCAGCGCGCTGTCCACCCCTCCCGAGTAGGCCACCAGCACCGAGCCCATCCCCTCGAGGACGCGCTCGAGTGCCTCGCCCTTCGACCCCGTCTCGTCCGTCACTCTCGCCACTCCTCCTCGTCCTGCGGTGCGATGTCCAGCTCGAGGGGGGCCAGCCCCACGACCTCGAGCTCCACCCCGCACTCGGGGCAGCTGATGATCTCCCCCTTGTCCACATCATACTCGTCGATCTCGATGTCGGCTTCGCACTCGGGGCAGACGGCCATCGGGGTCCCTCCGGAGGCGGAATCATAACCCCACCCGATCGACGGTTCGTCGCGTCCATCCGACCGCATGCGACCGTGCGGTGCGACGACCGGGGGGAGCCGGGGATGACGTCAAGTGGGCTCAGCCGCCCTCGGCGCGTCGGTGGAGGCGGGCCTCGATCTCTCGGGCCTTCTTCACCTCCGCGCTCGCGTCCGCGGAGCGTCCCTGCCGTCCGTAGACGTCGGCGAGGACATAGTGCCCGAGCGGCGCCACCTCCGAGGACCGGTCCACCTCGAGGCCGCGACGGGCGAGCTCGGCCGCCGCTTCGAGCCGCCCCGCGGAGAGCTCCTCGCGGGCGAGGAAGAAGAAGGCGGGCCCGAACTCGGGGGCTTTCTCGGTGCAGGCGCGGAGCTCTTCGAGGTAGCCGGCGCGATCACCCCGCTCGCGGAGGAGCTGCGCGAGGTTGAAGCGCGCGCGGCCGTTGTCGGCGAAGCGCGCGAGCTCCTCCCGGTACAGCCGCTCGGCCGCCGCCGTCTCCCCTCGAGCCTCGAGCACGCGGGCCAGGTTGTAGCGGCTCGCGCGCAGGTCCTCCTCCAGCTCGAGCCCCCGGCGCACGAGGCGCTCTGCCCCTCCGACATCGCCCCGGCGGAAGGCCAGCGCGGCGAGGCTGTTGTAGGCCGCTCCCATCTCCGGGTTGTGCTCGAGCGCGGCGCGAAAGCTCCTCTCGGCCTCCTCCAGCCGCCCGAGGTCCACGTACAGCGTGGCGAGCTGGTACCAGATCTGCGGGCTGCGGGGCATCATCGCCGTCAACGCCCGTCACCCCAACGCGTCGGTGGGGATCACCCAGGACGACGGGTCGATCGAGTTCGAGCCCATCGACTTCGGGGCTCCGACCGCGCTCACGCAACCGCGGTGGTGGCTCCTCGGGGCACGTTGGAGCTTCTAGTCACGCCGGTCGACCGCTCCCCACGTCGGGGGAGGGGGAGCGCCTGTGCCATCGGTCCCCGTCGCTCCCGCGGGAGGGATCGACAGGGACCGCGGCCAGGTTTGTTCATCGACCCCCCACCCTGTCCCTAGCGTTTGTGGCCTCGGGGCGAATCGCCCGAGCGGCCGCCGGACTTGCGCACGAGGCGGATCTCGCCGATCGTCATCGACCGGTCGGCCGCCTTCACCATGTCGTACACGGTGAGCGCCGCCACCGTCACCGCGTGCAGCGCCTCCATCTCGGCGCCGGTCTTCGCGTCCGTGCGGACGCGCGCCTCGATGACGAAGCCGTCACGGCGAGGACTGAGGTCGACGTCGACGTGGGTGAGAGGCAGGGGGTGGCACATCGGGACGAGCTCCGCCGTGCGCTTGGCGGCGAGGACGCCGGCGACGCGCGCCACCTCCACCACCGCACCCTTCTCCAGCCGGCCCGCGCGGACGAGCCGCATCGCGGCCGCGGACACCTTGATGCGTCCGCGCGCGACCGCCTCGCGTGCGGTCACAGGCTTGGCCGACACGTCGACCATGCGCGCCCGCCCTTCTCGATCGACGTGACTCAACGAGGGGCCGGGTGGTCCCGGCGAGGGCCGACCGACGCTAGAGTGGCGCACCGTCATCCTCCATGAAGCGGCCGAGAAGCACCGCCTCCGCCTTCTCACCGACCCCGGCCTCGGTCCGGTCGGCGTCGAGAACGACCAGGGCGTTCGCCCTCGCGTGGGCGACGAGGTCTCCCGAGCCCATCGAGCGTACGGGCCGGGCCACCAGGCGCCCGTCCTCCCAGCGCACGCGCGCCGGCACGTGGGCTCTTCGTCCCGAGTGGTTCGCGACCGGAGCGAGCAGCTCCACTCCGACGCGCGGCCTCGAGACGACGCGAGCCCCCTGCATGTGCAGGAGCGCCGCGCGCACGAAGAGATCGAAGGTCACCTGGGCCGAGACCGGGTTGCCGGGGAGGCCGAACGCGAGCGTGTCGCCCCGCCGGGCGAAGACCAGCGGCGCTCCCGGCTTGATCGCCACCTTCGTGAACAGGAAGGTGAAGCCGAGCTCCTCGAGAGCGGGAAGGACGAGATCGTAGTCGCCGGCGGAGACTCCTCCCGAGACCACGAGCACGTCGGCGGCGAGCCCCCGCCGTAGCGCGTCCTCGAGCTGGGTCGAATCGTCGGGGGCCACGCCGAGGACCTGGACCTTCGCCCCCGCCGCACGGGCCAGGGCGCACACGGCGGGACCGTTGGTGTTGCGGATCTGCCCGGGGCGGGGGGATGCGCCCACGTCCACGACCTCGTCGCCGGTGACGAGAACGCCGACGTCCGGCCGGCGCCCCACGCGCACGCGCGCGCGGCCGGCCGAGGCCAGGACCGCCACCGCCGCCGGGTCGAGGAGTCGTCCGCGCTCCATCACCACGTCGCCCTCGCTCACCTCGGACGCGCGGGGGGCGATGTTCGCCCCGGCCGAAACCGGCGAGAGGATCGTGACCCGGAACTCGTCGAGCGGTCGCGTCTTCTCGACCTGCTGCACGGCGGTGGCCCCCTCGGGAACCGGAGCGCCGGTCATGATCCGGACGGCCTGCCCGGGACCGACCGGCCGGCTCGGCCACTGTCCGGCCCGCACTTCCCCCACCACCTCGAGGGCGGCCGGCGCCCCGGCCACGTCCGCCGCCCGCAGCGCGTAGCCGTCCATCGCCGAGCGGTCGAAGGGCGGGAGGTCGACGTCGGAGCGCACGTCCTCGGCGAGAACCCGCGCGGCGGCGTCCTCGAGCCCCACCTCCTCGCCGGGGAGCACTCGCGCCTCTCGCAGAACGATCTCGAGGGCCTGCTCGACCGTGATCATGCGCGATTCACCCGCCGCCGATTGTAGCTCTCGGCCGGCAGGGAAACCCCCGGGCGCCCGGGAACCTGCGCTACGATGGCTCGTTTGGAGGTGCGGGTGGTTCCGACCGTGGCGTGGGAAGACGGCGTCGTCGTGATGATCGATCAGCGCCGCCTGCCCACCGAGGAAACCAGCGTTCGGTGCCGCACCCACCAGGAGGTCGCCACCGCGATCCGGGACATGGTGATCCGTGGCGCCCCCGCCATCGGTGTCGCCGCCGCCCTGGGCCTCGCCCTGGGGGCCGGCGGCACTGCCAGCGAAGCCGGCGCGCTGCGCGCGGAGTGGGACGACATGTGCTCGGCCATGGCCTCGACCCGACCGACAGCGGTCAACCTCTTCTGGGCCATCGAGCGCATGCGGCGGCGGTTCGATTCGTTGGCCGCGGTCGGGGGAGTGACCCTGAGGCGGGCGCTGCTCGACGAGGCTCTGGCCGTCCAGAACGAGGACCTCGACAGCTGCCGGCGGATCGGGGACCGGGGGGCCGAGCTCCTCCCCGCCCCCGCCCGGGTGCTGACGCACTGCAACGCCGGCGCCCTCGCCACCGCCGGCTATGGCACCGCCCTCGGTGTCGTCCGCAGCGCGGCGCGCGCGGGCCGCCTCGAGCACGTCTTCGCCGACGAGACCCGACCCTTCCTCCAGGGCGCGCGCCTGACCGCGTGGGAGCTGCACCGCGACCACATCCCCGTCACGGTGATCACGGACTCGATGGCCGCGCACATAATGGCGCGGGGCGAGGTCAACGTGGTGGTCGTGGGCGCCGACCGGATCGCCAGAAACGGAGACGTGGCCAACAAGATCGGGACCTACGGGCTCGCCGTCCTCGCCCGCGAGCACGGCATCCCCTTCTACGTGGCGGCGCCCGTTTCGACCTTCGACCTCGCAACACCGTGCGGGGAGGACATCCCCATCGAGGAGCGCGCGGCCGAGGAGGTGACGCACGTGGGCGGGCGGCGGATCGTTCCCGAAGGCGTTCCCGTGCGCCACCCCGCCTTCGACATCACGCCCCACCGCTACGTGACCGCGATCGTCTGCGAGAACGGCGTGGCCCGGCCCCCCTACACCCGGAGCCTCGAGGCCCTGGCCACGGGAACGGCCTAGGGCATTGGGACTCGTCCTCGGCATCGAGACCTCGTGCGATGAGACGGCGGCCGCCGTCGTCGAGAGCGCGCGCCGCACGCTGTCGAGTGTCGTCTCGAGCCAGATCGCGGTGCATGCGCCCTACGGGGGCGTCGTCCCCGAGCTCGCCTCGCGCCACCACATCGAGAACATCTGTGGCGTGATCGAGTCGGCCCTCGCCGGGGCCGGCGTCGGCTTCGAGGGCCTCGAGGCCGTCGCCGTGACCCAGGGGCCGGGCCTGGTGGGCTCGCTTCTCGTCGGCGTGCAGGTGGCCAAGGCGATCGCTCTCGTCCACCGCCTGCCCCTCGTGCCCGTCCACCACGTGGCGGGACACGTCGAGTCCGTCTTCCTCGCCCACGGGGAGATTCCCCTCCCCGCGGTCGCCCTCGTCGTCTCCGGAGGCCACACCAGCCTCTACGACGTGCCCGCGGAGGGCGAGCACCGCCTTCTCGGCCGGACGCGCGACGATGCCGCCGGCGAGGCCTTCGACAAGGTCGCCAAGCTCCTCGGGCTGGGATACCCGGGAGGACCGATCATCGATCGCCTCGCCGAGGGCGCGGACGACCGGGCGATCGAGTTCACCATCGCCCGGATCAAGGACGGGCGACCGGACTTCTCCTTCAGCGGGATCAAGACCGCGGTGCTCCTCCACGTGCGTCGGGAGGGGATCGCGCCGGTCCTTGACCCCGGCGAGGTGCCGCCCGGGACGTTGGACCTGCTCGCCTCGTTCCAAAGGGCGGTGGTGAGCGCCCTCGTGCGAGGCCTCGAGCGAGCAGCGGAGGCCCAGCGGCCGGCCAGCCTGATCCTCACCGGCGGCGTCGCCGCGAACTCCCGGCTGCGCCGCGAGGCCCGCGAGGCCGCCGCGCGCCTGGGGCTGCCGCTGTTCGTCCCGCCCTTGTCGCTGACCACCGACAACGCGGCCATGATCGCCGCGGCCGGGTGGATCAATCTCCGCCGTGGGATCCGCGGGTCACTGGACATGAACGCCGAGCCCCACCTCCCCCTCGGCTAGTGTCGCGTCGCGAAGTCCCGGACCCGGGTTCTTCCTTGCTCCTTGACAGGAGAGCGAGCGCTGATCTACCGTAAAAAAACGTAAACGGGACCGCGGAGGCTGCCGAGTGGACGCCGAGAGACGGCTCGCCCTGTCGAACTTCTATCGCGAGGAGTTCCTGCGACACATCGAGTACATGCAGGCGAGCGAGACTGTTGGTGGAGAGAACGCCGGAGCGGTCGATCGGGCGAGGCGGGCCGTCCTCGCGCACCTCGACGACGTCTGCGCGCTCGAGAGCTTCCCCACCCTCGCCGAGACCCTCCTCCGAAGGTTCGACGCCCTGACCGGCCTGAGCAGCCTCGACCCCCGGCAGAGGCATTGAGCGCGCGCTTCTCCCGAGCGCGGCTGCGCCGCGCGGCGCAGGCCGTGCTGCGTGAGTCCCTGGCCGCGGCCGACCCCCGGGGCCTCGTCGAGAGCCACCTTCGCGTCCGCGGTGGAGTGGTCCAGGCCGCGGGCGTCCGCTTCCGCCCGGGCGTGGGGCGACTCGCCCTGGTCGCGGCGGGGAAGGCCGCGATCCCCATGGCACGGATGGCCGAGCGGATTCTCGGCCGGCACCTCTCGGAGGGGATCGTCGTCACGAACGCGGGGGAGGCTCGTTTCGACCGCCTGCGGCTGCGGACGGCCAACCACCCCGTACCCGATGCGCGAGGTCTGGCCGCCGCAAGGGAGGTCGAGGAGCTCGCGCGAGGCCTGGGCCGCGAGGACCTCCTTCTCGTGCTGCTCTCCGGGGGCGCTTCGGCGCTCCTGCCCGCCCCCGCCGAGGGACTCACCCTCGACGACAAGCAGCGCACCACCGCGCTCTTGCTGCGGGCGGGAGCCACCATCCACGAGCTCAACGCGGTGCGCAAGCACCTCTCCCGGCTCAAGGGGGGCGGCCTCGCTCGCGCGGCCTCGCCCGCGCGGGTGGCGGCGCTCGTCCTCTCGGACGTCGTGGGCGACGATCTCTCGACGATCGCCTCGGGGCCGACGGCGCCCGACCCCACGACGTACGCCGAGGCTGTGGCCGTCCTGACCCGGCGTGGGGTGACCCCCGACGTCCCCGCTGCGGTGCGGGCCCGCCTCGAGTCCGGCACGCGGGGGGACGCCGAGGAGACGCCCGGCCCCGGGGATCCGCTGTTCCGCCGGGTGGCCACGCAGATCGTGGGGAGCAACCGGCTCAGCGTCGACGCCGCCGCGCGCGAGGCCCGCCGCCAGGGCCTGCGCCCCCTGGTGCTGACGACGCGCCTGGAGGGCGAGGCCCGCGAGGCCGCCCGACTGCTCGTGGCGATCCTGCGCGAGTGTGTCGAGACGTCGCGTCCGGCGGCACCCCCGGTTTGCCTGCTGGCGGGGGGAGAAACGACGGTGACGGTCCGCGGCGGGGGGCAGGGCGGACGCAACCAGGAGCTCGCGGTCGCGGCCGCCGAGGCCCTCGTGGGATTCCCGGGCCCCGCGGTGGTGGCGAGCTTCGGAACGGACGGGATCGACGGCCAGAGCGACGCCGCCGGAGGTGTCGTCGACGACCAGACCGTCGCCCGGGCCTCCGGCCTGGGCCTGGCTCCGCCCGCCGTCTTCCTCGCCGCCAGCGACACCCGGAACTTCCTGGGCCCTCTCGGCGATCTGATCCGCACGGGTCCCACGGGCACCAACGTCTGCGACGTCGTGGCCCTGCTGACTGGTGGCCCCCTCGGCCGGCGGCTATAATCCGCGGGAGCTTCGCCTTGCGAGGAGGGCCGGTTTTGACAGACAAGCCCGTCGACCCACCCGACGGGACCCAGAACGACGACGCCCGGAACGCCGAGGACGAGGAATCGGGGGTGGAGTCCGCCCTGGAGCAGCCTCCCGAGGGCGACCCCGCCGAGCACCTCGAGCGCCGCGCCCGCCTCGCCGAGGACCGCCTGACCGAGGTGCTCACCGCCTATCGCCAGGTGCGCACCGAGAACGAGGGGTTTCGCGAGCGCGTGACCCGCGACGTGGAGCGGGCCTTCGATCGCCGGCGCGAGCGCCTCCTCCTCAAGTTCATCGAGATCCTCGACAACCTCGACCGCGCCCTCGAGGCGGCCGAGCAGACCTCCGCCGGAACCCCGCTCATCGAGGGGCTCATCCTCGTCCGCACGCAGCTTCTCCAGACCCTCCAGCAGGAAGGCCTCGAACGCATCCCCGTGCTCGGCTTGCCCTTCGACCCCGCCGTGAGCGAGGCGGTCGGCACGCAGCCAGTGGCCGATCCTGATCACGACCAGGTGGTGGTCAAGGAGCTCTTCCGAGGCTACCGGCTGAACGGCCGGGTGGCCCGGGCCGGGCAGGTCTTCGTCGGCGAGTACCGCGAGGGAGCCGAGTCCGACAATCGAGCTTCGAGCGATCTCATCGGAGCCGACGAGGACGAAGAAGAGCGGGACGTCCTCCCGGGGGAGCCGAGACCGCGGAGCACGGACGACGAGAACGACGGCTGAAGACCGCCTCTCCCCCCGAGGTGAGGGGATGGGGCGGCAGCGGGTCTCGAGTCGCCTCTCGCTTTCCGTGGCCTTCGCAGCAGCGGGCGCGGCGGTCCTCGCCATCGCTCTTCCCGGACGATCTCCCCCCCCTCGGATCTTCTCCCGCCTCGTCCACGAGATGCCGGTGGCGGAGGCCTACTTTCTCCCCGCGCTGACGATCGACGGAACCAGCCTGGGGGAGGTCGAGTTCCTCCAGCGGGGGTGGGTCCCGATGACACCGGGCCGAACGGGTCAGCTCAGCCGGGGGCCGGTGGCCACGATCCGGCTGCCGGCCGTACCCGCAGAGGCCCGTCTCCGCATCGAGGTCGAGCCGCTGAGGAGAGAAGGAGAGGAGCGTCCTCCCGAGATTCGGGTTTCGATCAACGGTTCCCTCCACGCCGAGTTCAACGCGGTGCGCCGCACGGTCCAACATGACTCCGTGGTTCCCCGCAGCGCGTGGATCGACGGCACCAACGAGATCAAGATCGCGTGCCGACCGTGTGCGTCGTTCCGGATCAGGTCCCTGCGCCTCACCCCGACGCTGTCGGATGGGGAGCCCGATTCCGTTCTTGGCCGGCTGACGCGGGGGTCCGCGGTCGACGGAGACTCCATCCTCCAGCTCCCCGGGGCCCGGCTCACCTTCTGCCTCGCGTTGCCGGAACGCGCCTCGCTCTCGTTCGCGACGCGGCGGAGGACGTCGTCCTCGCTTCGACAGACGGTGATCGTCGAGCGGCGCGGCGGCGAGCCACGCGTCCTCTTCGACGGGACGACGGACGAAGACCGTCTGGTGTCGGTGCCGCTGGCCAGTGCGGTCGGTCCGGCTTGCCTTCGCTTCGAGGTGCGGCAAGGCGACGAGGGAGCGTCGCCGGCACCGCTCGAGCCGGCCCTTTGGGTGCGCCCACGATTGCTCGTTCCCCGACGGGAGGATCCGGCCGAGCCCTCGCCGCGCCTCCCCCGTCGCCCCAACGTCGTCCTCTACATCATCGACACGCTCCGCGCCGATCACCTCTCGATCTACGGCTACTCCCGCCCGACGTCACCACACATCTCCCGCTTCGCGCGGGATGCCATCACGTTCGAGCACGCGTACGCCCATTCGGTGTGGACCAAACCTTCCGTCGGCAGCCTCCTCACCGGGCTCCTGCCCCGTCACCATGGCGCCATCGACGACGTGGCGCACCTCGACCCCGAAGTGCCCCAGATTGCGACCTACCTCCACAGGCTCGGGTACCGCACGGTGGGCGTCCAGCTCAACGGCAACGTGAGCCGACTCTACGGCTTCGAGCGGGACTACGACCTCTTCATCGGCGGTCGCGAGATCCGGGCCGACGTGGGGACCGAGGCGCTTCGAAAGGAGGGCTCCCGGATCGCGCACCAGAAGCTCCTCGAGATCGCCGACGAGCTCGAGGAGCCCTTCTTCCTGCTGATCCAGACCGCGGACCCGCACGACCCCTACGAGCCCCCGGCTCGCTATCGGGGATTCGTGGCCAACCACCCCCTGCGTGGTCTCTCTCCGCAGGTGGCCTTCGACCGGTGGATCGAGGTGGCGCAAGAGCACTGGGGAAGCGAGGAGCACGCCCTCCTGACGAGCTACCTGATGGGCCTCTACGACGGCGAGATCCAGCAGAACGACGAGTGGTTCGGCCGGCTCCTCGGATTCCTGCGGGAGCGAGGGCTCTACGAACGCTCCGCGATCTTCCTGACCGCCGACCACGGCGAGGCCTTCAACGACCATGGGACGGAAGCGGGGCACGGAGGCTCGTTTTGCGATCACACGGCGCGCGTCCCCCTCGTCTTCAAGCCTCCCTGGGAGCATGGAGGGTCGCGCGTGACCGTGCCCGTGCAGCACGCCGACGTCCTCCCGACCATCCTCGAGATGACCGACGCCCTGCCGCGGGGGCCTCTGGACGGAGCCAGCCTGTTCGAAGCGGAGCGCGGCCGCCTCGGACCTCGGCTCATCCGCATCTCCCGCTTCAGGGACCGCCGCATCTTGCGGTTCCATTGGGGAGGGCGGGCGGTCGTCTGGTGGCCTTGGAAGCTGGTGCAGGACAACGTGGGTGAGCACCGATACAAGCTGTTCCGACTCTCGGACGATCCGCGGACGACCGATGAGCTCGTGGCGCCGGGCTTGGCCCGGGAGTGGCTGCAGTACCGGGTGCTCCGGGACGAGATGAACCGCTTCACGCGAGGCGCGCCATTGGAGGCCACTCCCGGTCTGTCGGCCGAGCAGCTCGAAGAGCTCCGGGCTCTCGGCTACGTCCGTTAGCGTTGGCGCAAGAACAATTTCACATCCCCTGAGCGGGAGCGAGGGTGTAGTTCCATGCAGGCAGTGCCCGATGTGGGCGGAGCCTGAGTCGCGAGATCTGGTCGGCATCTGGCTTCTGGCCGG
>Ga0326597_10011283_pt1 | contig 11855 bp, 11 predicted proteins | sample RVTome_12_FD_203789 | JGI IMG/M metagenome (GOLD analysis project Ga0326597, IMG submission 203789) | Soil microbial communities from uranium-contaminated site in the Upper Colorado River Basin, Wyoming, United States - RVT100D185 | ecosystem: Environmental > Terrestrial > Soil > Contaminated >...
AGGCGCCGGACGTCGAACGGCTGGCCGTGTCCCCCGCGGACGAGGATCCGCACGCTGCCCCGCGCGATCAGGAACACGCTGTGGCCGGGGTCGCCCTCGGTGACGAGCACGTCGCCCGGAGCGTAGCGTCGCCTCGTCACGTCGCCGGCGATGAGCGGCACTTGCTCGCGAGGAAAGTCGGCGAACAGGGCGGCGCCGAGACCGGGGCCGTCCTCCCGCTGGGTGCGACCGAGAAGGAGAAGGAAGGCATGAAGCCGCCTCATGTCGTCGTCGGGATCGCCCGGCATCGGGATATCGTCGCCCTCGAGATCCGACTCGGTGAGAAGCGGCCGCAGCTCACCTCGCGTGGGCGCGGCCGGCTCCTCGAAGAGGACGAGCTCCATTCCCGGATCGCCGTCCGCGGGCGTCGCGTCGGGCACCGGCGCGAGGTCAGCCTCGTCGACGAACGCCTCGGGTTCCTCCGGGACGAGCTCGGTCTCCGGGACGACCATCTCTTCGCCGGCCGACGCCCCCTCGAGCGCCCCGCCGACCGAGGACGGCTCGGCCGAGTCAGGGGCGGACGCGGCGGGTGGCTCGGGGAGGCCGGGGGCGGGAGCCGTCCCGCCGAACGCGCCTTGGGGCGCCTTGTCCCAGTCTTCTCCCCCTCGGGGGGTCGGTGCGGAGGTGGAGCGTTCCGCCGTCACCCGGGCCTCGTGCAGCGTCCGGATGCGGTCGCGAACCTGTGGATCGCGGGAGTCGATGGCCTCGGCTCGGCGCAGGGCCTCGATCGCCTTGTCGTGGAAGCCGTACCGGGCCTGCTCGTCCGCGACCCCGAGAAGCACGGGCAACGCCTCGCTGCCGCGCTCGGCGAGCACGAGCAGGTCCGCATAGCGCAGCCGCTCGGCGAGGGTCGGCTGACGGCCTTCGAAGGCCGACCGCAGGGCCTTGGCCGCCTTGGCGTACTTGCCGCGCGACACGAGCGTGTCGACGTCGGCCGCTCGCTTTGAACCCGAGATCCAGGACAGAGGCATCGAACTCTCCTGCGGCATCCCTGTTCAAGGTTCGTGCCGGCTCGAGAGAGGCACTCGTGACTGGAATCACGCGATTTGCGCGGAGTCGGGCCTGGCCGGATCGATGTCTGTGCGGGAGGACGGCCGGTTTCCGGACGTTTTCAGGGCCGCCACGGCGTGGACCGACTGGGGGGGCGTCGACCCCCGGAGGGGGGGAGCGGACCGGCGGCGGGGGCGGGGCTGCCCGGGCCGCCGGTCAGGTCTCAGTGCATGTTCGCGTACTTCGCTTCGAGCTGCTCTCTCGACTCCGTGTGCTCCGGGTCGAGGATGATGCACTCGTCCACCGGGCAAACCTCGACGCAGCGGGGAGTCTCGAAGGCGCCGACGCACTCCGTGCATTTCTCGGGATTGATGACGTAGACGGGGTCTCCGGCGGTGATGGCCTCGTTCGGGCACTCAGGCTCGCATGCACCGCAGTTGATGCAGTCTTCATTGATCTTCATCGCCATCGAACAGATCCTCCTGATGAGTGCGTCCCGCGCAATCCCTGCGCGCGGAAAGTCCTCGGGCAAGTGTTCTGCACGATTCACGCCACTTCAGACGGATTGGACACCTGATGCGGTCTTGGCCTCGTCTGAAGTTATACTTAGCGGTCTTTCGAGCGAGCCTCTCACGTGCCCGCGGAGCACCTCGTGTACGCCCTCTACAGCATCCTCCTCGCCGCCGGCTTCGTCCTCTCCCTGCCCTGGTTCCTCTGGAAGGGCCGCTCTTCCGGGAAATACCTGCGCACCTTTCGCGAGCGCATGGGTCGCCTGCCCGTGTATCTCAACGTGGACGGGGATCTCTCGATCTGGATCCACGCGGTCTCGGTGGGGGAGGTTCTCGCCGCGCGCCCGTTGGTGCCCGCCCTCAAGGCGCGCTTCCCGCGCCATCGCCTGTTTCTCTCGACGACGACGATGACCGGGAACGCGGTGGCCGCGAAGAGCGTTCGCGGCCTCGACGGGCTGTTCTACGCGCCCTTCGACTGGCAGGGACCCGTGCGGCGGGCCCTGGGGATTCTCAACCCAGCGCTCCTCGTGCTGGTCGAGACGGAGCTGTGGCCCAATCTGATTCACGAGGCCCAGCGGCGCGGGACACGCGTGGCCCTCGTGAACGGTCGGATCTCGAACCGCTCCCTCCCCCGCTACCTCAAGGTGCGTCGCTTCCTGCAGCACGTGCTCGGCGAGATGGACCTCTTCCTGATGCAGGGCGAGGCCCACGCCGAGCGGATCCTGGCCATGGGCGCGCCGGCGGCGCGGGTGCAGGTCACCGGCAACCTCAAGTTCGACGCGGTCGAGCCGGGCCGGCCCCCCGAGCGCCTCGTGAGGCTCCTCGACGGGCAGCCCGCGGGCCCGAGGCGACTCTTCGTCGCCGGCAGCACCGTGGCCGGAGAGGAGGAGCTCGTCTTGCGAGCCTTCCACGCCGTGCGCGAGCGCGTGGGCAACGCCGCCCTCCTCATCGCCCCCCGGCACCCGGAGCGTTTTGCCGCGGTGCCTCCCCTCGTCGAGGCGGCGGGGTTCCGCTGCCGTCTCCGCAGCCGCCTCGATCCGGGCGAGTGGAAGGACGGCGAGGTGCTGCTGCTCGACACGCTCGGCGAGCTGGCCGGCGTCTATCCCCTGGCCACGGTCGTCTTCATCGGCGGGAGCCTGGTTCCCTCCGGCGGCCACAACATCCTCGAGCCCGCCGTCGCCGGCCGCGCGGTCGTCGTCGGGCCGCACATGGAGAACTTCCAGGAGATCGCCGACAAGTTCCGCGCCGCGGAGGCGCTCGTGCAGGTCCGCTCGCCGGAGGACCTCGGGCGGGAGGTGACCGCCCTCATGCTCGACGAAGGGCGACGCCGCGCGCTCGGCGAGAGGGCGCGAGGCCTCGTGGAGCGCAACCGGGGCGCGGTCCCGAAGACCGTCGACGCGCTCGCGCCGCTCCTCGCGTGAGCGACGCGCTGGGAGCCCTCTTCGGCGCCGTCGCCCGCCTGCGCGCCGCCGCGTACCGTCGTGGCGTGCTGTCGCGGACGCGGCTCGAGGGTCCGGTGGTGAGCGTGGGCAACCTCAGCGTCGGGGGCAGCGGCAAGACTCCCCTCGTGCGCCACGTCGCGCAGCTGCTCCGTGCCGCGGGCCACGACGTCGCGGTGCTCAGCCGTGGCTACGGGGGGCGTTTCCGGGGGGAGGCCCTCCTGGTGAGCGACGGCGCGAGCGTCCTCGCCGACGCCGATCTCGCCGGGGACGAGCCGGTGATGCTGGCGCGCGCGCTCCCCGGGGTCGTGGTGGCGGTGGGTCCCCGCCGCGACGCGGTGGGGCGCTTCGTCGAGGCGCGCTTCGGCCCCCGCGTGCACGTCCTCGACGACGGCTTCCAGCACCTTCGGCTCGAGCGCGACCTCGACCTGGTGTGCCTCGACGTCCGCGACCTCGACGACCGGCCGCTGCCCGCCGGTCGCCTCCGCGAGCCGAAGGATGCCCTGGGGCGCGCCGACCTCGTTCTCCTCACGCGCCTCGAGGCGGCGTCCGAGGAGGAGATCCATTCTCTCGAGTCGCGCCTGGGTCCGGATCGGACCCATCGCGTGGAGCGCCGGGCCAGCGGCTGGACGACCCTCGATGGGAGTCCGGTCCCCACGCCCGGTCGGGTGTTCCTCTTCGCCGGCATCGCCCGGCCCGAGCGCTTCGCGCACGACGCGAACGCCTCGGGCGCGAGCGTCGTGGGGGAGTCCTTCTTCCCCGACCACCACCGCTACCGCGACGGCGAGGTCGAGTCTCTCGCCGCGCGGGCGAGGGCGGCGGGAGCCGAGGTGCTCGCCACCACGGAGAAGGACGCGGTCCGTCTCGCCTCCCGCCGTTTGGGCACGGACATGCCCCTGGTCGTGCTCCAGGTGTCGGTGCGGGTGGCGGACGAGGAGCGCTTTCGCGCCCGGCTCCTCGCGGCGGTGGGGCAGGCGGCGTGACGCGCGAGGCGCGCCACGCGGTCGAGGCGACGATCGCCGTCAGCGTCTCCGCCCTCGTGCGGCGGCTTCCCCGGCGCGCCACGCTCGCGCTCGGCGGCGCCCTCGGGAGACTGTGGGGCGCGCTCGACCGTCGCCACCTCCGGATTGCGGCCGACAACCTCCGGCTGTCCTTTCCCGAGTGGGACGAGGCCCGCGTCCTCGCCACCGCCCGCGGCGTCTACGCGCACTTCGGCCGGGTGCTCCTCGACATCCTGTGGATGGAAGGGCGTCCGCCCCGGGACCTGCTCGCCGTCGCCGACGTCGAGGGGCTCGAGCACCTTCGCGCCGCCATTGCCTCCGGGCGAGGCGTCGTGTGCCCGACCGCGCACTTCGGGAACTGGGAGTTCCAGGGCGTCGCCTCGAGCCTGCTCGTGGGTCCCTCCTCGGTCGTCGCCCGTCCGCTCGACAACCCCCACCTCGACCGCCGGCTCGTGCGCTTTCGCACCTCGACCGGGAACACGGTGATCTACAAGCAGCGCGCGCTCGCCCAGGTCATGAAGGCGATCCGACAAGGGGGTACGGTCGCCATCGTCGTCGACCAGAACGTCCAGGAGAAGGACGGGATCTTCGTCCAGTTCTTCGGTCGACCCGCGTGCACGACCACCGTCGCCGCGGCGCTGGCGCTCAAGACCGGCTGCATCATCCTTCCCGTGCGCTGCCCGATGGGTCCGGACGGGCGGTACCGGCTGATCTACGGCCCTCCCGTCGAGTGGACGGGCGGAGGGCGCCGCGACGAGGACGTGGACCGTCTGACCCAGCACCTGACGTCGGTCATCGAGGGCTGGGTGCGCGAGTCGTCCGAGCAGTGGCTCTGGCTCCACCGGCGGTGGAAGACACAGCCAAAGGCGCCGACGGCGAGCACCAGGCGCGCGCCGGTGGCGGAGGCACGCACCCACGGGGCGCCGGTGCCGGGAAGCGGCGGCGGCGAGCGGGAGAACGCGCGGTGAGGCCGGCCGAGCGCGTTCTCGTCCGCGCGCCCAACTGGGTCGGAGACGTCGTCCTCTCGCTTCCCGCGGTGCGCGACGTCCGCCGGGCCTTTCCTTCCGCCCGCCTCGAGGTGCTGGCCCGGCCGTGGGTGGCCGGGCTGTACGAGGCGGTGCCGGGGGTGGACGCGGTGCGGGAGAGCCGGGGGACGCTCCCCGACGCCGCGGCCATCCGCGGGCAGTACGACCTCGCCGTGCTCCTGCCGAACTCCTTTGCCACCGCCTTCACCGTCTGGCGGGCCGGCATTCCCGAGCGGTGCGGCTACGCGACGGACGGCCGCGGTCCGCTCCTCACGCGACGCTGCCGCGTGCCGCGCGCGGCGATCGAGCGCAGCCAGGTGTACTACTATCGGGCCATGCTCGAGGGCGTGGGGGTGGCGGTCGAAGGTCCGCCCGACGGCTCGCTGCGGTGTCCCGACGTGTGGAGCGCGCGCGGGGCGACGCTGCTCGCCGACGAGGGGCCGTGGATCGGCGTCAACCCCGGCGCGTTCTACGGCTCGGCCAAGCGCTGGCTCCCCGAGCGTTTCGCCGCCGCCGCAGACATCGTCGCCCGGCGCCGGGGGGCCCGGGTCGCGATCGTGGGGAGCGCGGCGGAGAGGGCGCAGGGCGAGGAGATCGCCTCTCTCCTCCAGGCGCCGGCCCGCGTGCTGTGCGGCGAGACGACGCTCGCCGAGCTCGTGGGAGTGCTCTCCCGGCTGAAGCTGCTTCTCACCAACGACTCGGGGCCGATGCATCTCGCGGCCGCGCTCGGAGTACCCCTCGTCGCCGTCTTCGGCTCGACGAACTGGCGAGAGACCGGGCCCGCCTCGCCCTTTGCCCGGGTGGTGCGCGAGGACACCTCCTGCGCGCCATGCCTCCTGCGCGAGTGCCCCATCGACCACCGCTGCATGAAGCGAGTCGGTGTCGACCGCGTGGCCGAAGAGGCCCTGGAGCTGGTCGCCTCGTGAGCCCGCGTCCCGCCATCTTCCTCGACCGCGACGGGACCCTCTCGCACGAGGTGGGCTATGTGAACCACCCGTCCCGGTTCCGCCTCTACCCCTGGTCGGTCGGGGCGGTGCGGGCGATCAACCAGGCGGGGTGGCTCGCGGTGATCGTGACCAACCAGGCCGGCGTCGCCCGCGGCTACTTCCCCGAGGTCGTGGTCGACGAGGTGAACGGCCGGCTGCGGGAGTCGATGGCGGCGGGGGGGGCGCGCCTCGACGGGCTCTACGTCTGCCTCCATCACCCCACGGTCGGGGAGCCGCCCTACCGCCGCGACTGCGACTGCCGGAAGCCGCGCCCGGGGATGCTGCGCCGGGCGGAGGAGGAGCTCGGCGCCGACCTCGCGCGCTCGTGGGTGGTGGGCGACCGCCTGAGCGACGTGCAGCTGGCGTGGTCGGTCGGCGCGCGAGGCGCCCTCGTCCTCTCCGGCTACGGGAAGGGCGAGAGCACCTACCTCGCCCCGCAGTGGGAGCGGACGCCCGACCTGGTGGCCCCAAACGCGCTGTTCGCGGTGGAGCAGATCCTGGGGAGAGACGAGTGACCCCGAGCGGCGCGGAACGGCTCGCCGAGGTGGTGCGCGCTTTTCGGGGACGGCGGGTCCTCGTGATCGCCGACTTCGTGAGCGACGAGTTCGTGTACGGGCGAGTCGAGCGCATCAGCCGCGAGGCGCCCGTTCTCATCCTGCGCTACGACACCACCGACGTGCGCCTCGGGGGCGGGGCCAACGCCGTGCACAACATCGCCACCCTCGGGGCGAGCCCGGTGCCCTTCGCCGTTCTCGGCCGCGACGAGCGCGGCCGCGCCCTGCGGCGGCAGCTCCGCGACCTGGGCATCGCCACCTCGCGCGTGGTCGAGGAGCCCGGCTACGCGACGCCGATCAAGACGCGGGTTCTCGCCGGGCGTCCGCACTCGACCAAGCAGCAGGTCGTGCGCATCGACAAGGCCGAGCCCCTTCCCGGGCGCAGCCGGGCCCGGGCGGCGGTGCTCCAGGCCCTGCGCGTCTACCGCGGCGAGGCCCACGGGGTCCTCGTCAGCGACTACGGCTTCGGCCTCGTGACCCCCGAGCTCGTCAAGGCCGCGATCGCCTTCGCGAAGCGGCGAGGCATTCCCGTCACCGTCGACTCGCGCTACGGGCTCATGCGCTTCCGCGGTATGACCGCGGTGACGCCCAACGAGCCCGAGGTGGAGGCCGCGCTCGGCGTCGCGATCGGTCACGACCGCAACCGGCTCGAGGGCGCGGGCAAGCTCCTCCTGCGCCGCCTCGGCTGCGAAGCCGTCCTCATCACCCGCGGCGGGGACGGCATGGCTCTCTTCGAGCGAGGTAAGCCGCCCCTGCACGTTCCCGTCTACGGCTCGGACGAGGTCTCCGACGTGACGGGGGCGGGGGACACCGTGATCGCCACCTTCACCCTCGCCCTCTCCGCGGGGGCGACGCCGGCGGAAGCGGCCCGCCTCGCGAACTACGCGGGGGGCGTCGTGGTGATGAAGCACGCGACGGCGACGCTGTCAGCGGCGGAGCTCGTGGCCGCCGCGCGCGGAGACGGCCCTCGTTGAGGAAGGCGGCGACCAAGATCGGCTCGCTCCGCGAGGTCGCCGAGCGAGTGGAGGCGGCCCGGCGGGAGGGACGCACGGTCGCCCTCGCCAACGGGTGCTTCGACGTGCTGCACGTCGGCCACGTGCGCTATCTGGAGGGCGCGCGAGCGGAGGCCGACGTGCTCGTGGTCGGCGTGAACGGCGACACCTCGGTTCGTCGGCTGAAGGGGGAGGGCCGGCCGGTCATGCCGGCGGAGGAGCGGGCCCTCCTCGTCGCCGCGCTGCGCGCGGTCGACCACGTCGTGGTGTTCGAGGAGGACGACGTCTCGGCCCTGCTCCTCGCCCTGCGGCCCGACGTGCACTGCAAGGGGACCGACTACACCGAGCAGACGGTGCCGGAGCGCGAGGTCGTCCGCTCCTACGGGGGACGGGTGGCGATCGTCGGCGATCCCAAGGACCACGACACGCGTCGGCTCCTCGAGAGGATCCGCCGGTGAGGGCGCTCGTCGTTCGCCTCTCCTCGATCGGCGACGTGGTGCACACTCTCCCCGCCCTGGCCGCTCTGCGCGCTCACGGGTGGGACGCGGGCTGGGTGGTCGAGCCTCCCTCTCTTCCCCTCCTGCGCGACAACCCCTTCGTCGACCAGGCGGTGGCTACCCCGCGGGCGCGGGCGTTTCGTTTGGGAGAAGCGAGGGGCGCCCTGCGCGCGCTGCGGGAGTCGCACTACGAGGTCGCCCTCGACTTCCAGGGGCTGTGGAAGTCGGCGGCGTGGGCGCGGCTCGCCGGCGCCCGTCGCGTCCTCGGGTACGACCGGCACTGGCGACGCGAGGAAGCCTCGGTGCTCCTCGTGCCGGAGCGGGTGACGCCACCTCCCACCCTCGTCCACGTGATCGACAAGAACCTGGCGCTGCTCGCTCCGCTCGGGATCGAGGCAGTGGGCCTGCGGGAGTTCCCGCTGCCGATGTCTCCCGAGGCGGTCGACCGCGTGGACCGTGGCCTCGCGGCGCTGGGCGCCCCCGACTTCGCGATCCTCAACGCCGGCGGCGGTTGGCCGAGCAAGCTGTGGCCACCCGAGCGCTTCGGCGAGGTGGCGAGGGGGCTCCGCGCGCTCGGCCTCGCCTCGATCGTCACCTGGGGTCCCGGCGAGGAGGCTCTGGCCGAGCGTGTCGTCGCGGCGTCGGACGGGGCGGCGGTGAGCTCCTTCCCGACGACGCTCCTCGATTTCGTCGAGCTCGCCCGGCGGGCGCGGCTGGTGATCGCCGCCGACACCGGGCCGCTGCACCTCGCGTGCGCGGTACAGGCGCCGGTGGTGGCGCTGTTCGGGCCCACCGATCCCGCGCGCAACGGACCCTTCTCCGCCCTCGACCTCGTGGTCCGACGGGTGCCCTCCTGCGCCCCGTGCTATCGGCGCGGCTGCCCTCGCCACGTGGGGATCATGGAGGAGATCGCGGCCACCGAGGTGCTGGCCGCCGCCGAGCGCCGCCTCGCCGCGGCGCGGGAGCACGATTCGCGTGCCGTCTAGGTACCGGGTTCCCGTCGGCTGGATCCTCGGCGTTCTCGTGATCGTCCTCGCCCGCCCCACCCCGCAGTCGATGCTCGTGGCCGCCCCGCTTGCGGTGGCCGGCGAGGCGATCCGGGTCTGGGCGTCGGCCCACATCGAGAAGACGCGGGCGCTGGCCACCGGCGGCCCCTACGCCCACACCCGCAATCCCCTGTACGTGGGAAGCCTCCTGATCGCGCTCGCGGTGGGGGTGGCCTCGGCCAGCCCGTGGGTCGTCCTCGCCGTCGCCGTCTACTTTCTCGCCTTCTACCCCTCGGTCATGAGGGAGGAGTCGGCGTTTCTCGCCCGCACGTTTCCGCAGGAGTACCCGGACTGGGCGGCGGCCGTGCCCGCGTTCTGGCCGCGCCTCACCCCCGGGGGCGCGCGTGTCTCCCGCTTCGAGTGGGAGCGCGTCGCCCGCAATCGGGAGTGGCGCACGGTGCTCGCCCTGCCCCTGGTTGCGCTCCTTCTCTTCGCGCGCGCGTGGATCGGCTCCTGGCAGTGAGCTCTCACCGTCGCTTCGAAAGCACGCTCCGGGGGTCGCCGCTCCGCGCGCTCCAGCCTGACCGGCCGCAATCACGACATGCTCCGGCCGATATCGGCATTCATCGAACGGTCGCGCGCGCCGGGCACTCCGGCGCGTACCTCTGACACCTCGGTGACGCGACACCAGGCCCAAGAGCCCCACCGGCGCCGCGCGATCGATTGGGGCGTTCGTCGCGGGTCCGAAGCGTCCGGCGAAGGCTCCCCGGCCCGGCCTGGGATAACCTAGTCACGTGCCACCCCGCCCGAAGTTCACCGCCCTCGACGATCCGCTGTACGACTACCTGGCCGCCCACCGCACACCGCCCGACGACGAGGTCGTGCGCGAGCTGCGCGAGGAAACGGGCCGTCTCGGCCGGGAGGCGGTCATGCAGATCGCTCCCGACCAGGCCACCCTGCTCCGCATCCTCGTGAGCGCGATCTCTGCCCGGCGGGCGGTCGAAGTGGGGACGTTCACCGGGTTCTCCGCGCTCGCGATCGCGCGAGGGCTGGCCCCCGGCGGCCGCCTCCTGTGCTTCGACGTGAGCGAAGAGTGGACGGCCATCGCCCGCCGCTACTGGGCCAAAGCGGGTGTCGCCGACCGGATCGAGCTGCACATCGGAGACGCCGCCGATGCCCTGCGCGCCCTGCCCGCCGATCCGCCCCTCGACTTCGCCTTCATCGACGCGGACAAGAAGGGCTACGCCGTGTACTGGGACGAGATCGTCCGCCGGCTGCGGCCGGGCGGGCTCGTGGCCGTCGACAACGTGCTGTGGGAGGGCGAGGTGGTGCGGCCCGACGTCCACGGCGAAGACGTCGAGGCGATCCGGGCCTTCAACGAGAAGGTCCTCGCCGACGGGCGGGTCGAGTCGGTGATGCTCGCCGTCGCCGACGGCCTCACCCTGGGCCGCAAGCTCCCGTAGCGTCGTTTCAACTCCGTTTCGCGACCGGGTGAGCCCTTTGCAGCGGCCGGGGGCGCGCTCGGATCCAGCGTCGCGCCGTCCACTGGCTTCCGGCGTCGCCTTCGACGCCGGGCGGGGGTGGGTGTACCTTCGAACCGTGATCGGCTCTGCGGCGACCCGAGGGACGTGGCCCCATCTCCTGGCCACCGGCGCAGCGACGGCGTTGTCCCTCGCCTGCCAGGCCACGCCCCCGCCCACGAGCGGGGAGGGGACCCGCTCGCCGGGCGCCCGGCCCGACATCGTGGCCGCGCTGCGCGCGGACGCCGCGGCGCCGCGGCACACGTCCGACGGGGGCGGCCGCGCCTTCGTCGAGAAGGGATCGTCCCGCGTGCGTGCGGGAGGCTCCGGCACCTGGACGCTCGTCTACGAGGCCGGTCCCGCCGGCATCGCCGTTGGCGGCATGCTCTTCCTCCAGGTCTCTCCGTTCTGGGGGTGGAGCACGCCGCAGGTGGAGGAGCCGGCCGCGCCCGGCTACACCGAGGTGAGCACGGACGCCGCCTCGGTGTCGCTCCAGGCGGAGACCCTCGATCAGCAGCTCCTCGGCATCCGCATCGGCGGTCGCGCGCTGGTGGCGGGGGAGAGAGTGCGCATCGTCTACGGCGCCGGCCCGAGCGGGGCCCGCGCCGACGCGCACGCGGAACGGGGCTCGCGCTTCTGGATCGCGGTCGACGGCGACGGCGACGGCATACGCGGGCTCCTGGCCGACTCGCCCGTCGTGGACGTCGTGGCTGGTCCCCCCGAGCGGATGGTGCTCACCGTCCGCAGCGTCGTCCGCCCCCACGAGACGCCGCCCTTGAACCTCGCCGTCGTCGACGCGATGGGAAACGAGGGGCCGGTCGTCGAAGGCGATGTGTCGCTGGTCGCGACCGGCGTTGCCCTCGACTTCCCCTCGCGCATCCGTCTGGGGTCCGACGAAAGAGGGCGCCGCTCGATCGAGCTCTTGGCGCGAGAGGAGGGCACGGCGCGGGTCGAGGCGGCGGGGCCGGGCCGCCTTCGGGGGACCTCCAACCCGCTCGTCGTCTCGGCCACGCTGCCGCGGATCCTCTGGGGCGACCTGCACGGTCACTCGGGCCTCTCCGACGGGACGGGGACGCCGGAGGACTACTTCCGCTACGCCCGCGACGTGGCAGCGCTCGACGTGGCGGCCCTGACCGATCACGACCACTGGGGCATGCAGCCGCTCGCCGCGAACCCCGCCCTCTGGGACGAGATCCGGGGGCAAGTCCGGAAGTTCCACGACCCCGGGCGCTTCGTCACCCTTCTCGGCTACGAGTGGACGAGCTGGATCCACGGGCACCGTCACGTCCTCTACTTCGGGGACGTGGGTCGCCTCCT
>Ga0326597_10011284_pt1 | contig 11855 bp, 3 predicted proteins | sample RVTome_12_FD_203789 | JGI IMG/M metagenome (GOLD analysis project Ga0326597, IMG submission 203789) | Soil microbial communities from uranium-contaminated site in the Upper Colorado River Basin, Wyoming, United States - RVT100D185 | ecosystem: Environmental > Terrestrial > Soil > Contaminated >...
CCAAGCCACGGCGCAGATCAACGGCACCGTCACGGATAACACCGGCGGCGTGCTGCCGGGCGTGACAGTGATCGCCAACCAGACAGAAACCGGGCTGACCCGAGAGACCGTCACCGACGGGACGGGCTCGTTCACGATCACGAACCTCCCACTGGGCCCGTATCGCCTTGAAGTGACGCTCGCCGGCTTCCGCACCTACGTGCAGACGGGCATTGTGCTACAGGTGGGCAGCAATCCAGTCATTCCTGTCCAGATGCAGCTGGGCGGTCTCGAGGAAACCGTCTCGGTCGAGGCCCAGGCGCCCCTCATCGAAACCCGCACACCCTCCATCGGCGCGGTCGTTGACAACGAGGCAGTCGAAGCGCTCCCGCTCCAGGGTCGCAACGCCGTCCAGTTGATCACACTCGCGGGGGCCGCGGTGGAATTGGGCGAACCGAACAGTCGCAGCCAGACGTCGAGCGGCCGGATTGCCATCGCGGGCGGGCAGCAGTGGGGCGTGGCCTACTCGCTCGACGGCGCCATGCACAACAACGTGCTGGATGGTCTGAACCTGCCGCTGCCCTTCCCCGACGCGCTGCAGGAGTTCCGCGTGGAGACCAACTCCCAGAACTCGGAGCGGGGGCGCCAGGGCAACGGGAGCGTCAGTGTGGTGACCAAGTCGGGCACCAATGTGTTTCATGGCAATGCGTTCGACTTCGCCCGCCATCACAAATTCAATGCGCCGAGTTTCTTTGCCAGGGTCGATCCGGCGACGGGCAAAAAGCAGAGTGACGGCCTGGTGCGCAACCAGTTCGGCGGGACGCTCGGTGGCCCGATCGTGCAGGACAAGGTGTTCTTCTTCGGGGCCTATCAGGGCTCGCGCGCCGATGAGGCCCCGGCCGACATCATCGCGTTCGTGCCGACCGCGGCGATGCGGGCGGGCGACTTCACCGAGTTTGCCTCGGCGGCGTGCAACAGCCGCGGCGCCGTCAACCTGCGGGGGCCCTACGTGAACAACCGGATCGACCCGGCGAACTTCAGTGCGGCGGCCATGAACATTCTCGACTTCTTCCCGGCGCCGTCCGATCCCTGCGGCCGAACGACGTTCTCGCGCACGCGAAAGCCGTACGAGGGGCAGTCGATTGGTAAAGTCGACTTCCAGCTGACGCAGAATCAGTCGCTGTTTGTCCGCTACATGCATACCAACACGAGGTGGGACCCGGCGCTCTCCTTCGATCCCACCAACTTCCTCACGGGCATGGGCGCGGGCGCGGGTGGGCGCGACAACTACTCGCACAACCTGGCGGTCGGCTACACACAGGTGCTCAGCAACACCGTGGTCAACAACATCCGTCTGGCCGTCAATCGCTCGCAGACGTTCCGAACGCACACGGACATGTTCGGACCGGACGACGTGGGGGTGAATATCTACACCTACATCCCGGAGCGGATGCTCATCACCATCACGGGTGGCTTCAACGTGAACCACGCGACGGAAACCAACTCCTGGTATCGCCCCAACACCTTGGGGCTGAGCGACGACCTGACGATGGTGCGCGGTAATCATCAGCTCGGTATCGGCGCAGCGCTCGGTCTCTCTGACTGGAAGACCAACTCGAACGTGCGCTCACCGGGTACCTTCAACTTCAACGGTGGCACGACGGGCCTCGGTCTGGCCGACTTCATGGTGGGCGCCGTGAACGAGTTCCGGCAGGCGAACCCCTTCACGCTCGACATCAAGCAGACCTACATCGGGCTCTACCTGCAGGACACCTGGCGGGTATCGCCCAACGTGACGGTCAACGGCGGCCTTCGGTGGGAACCCTGGTTCCCGCAGGAGCACCAGCAGCGGCAGATCTATAGCTTCGAATTGGATCGGTACAACCGGGGGGAGCGCAGTTCAGTGTTTCCACAGGCGCCCCCAGGAGTCCGGTATCCTGGCGACGAGGGGTTTCCGACCAAGGCGGGAATGGAGCGCGATTGGGCCAACGTGCAACCGCGCATCGGCTTGTCTTGGGATCCCACGGGCACGGGCAGGACGAACGTGCGGGCCGGCTATGGCATGAACAGCAACTACGTTGCCGGCGAGTTCTACTTCGACGCGGGGCAGGCGCCGCCCTTCGGCCTGGAGCAGCGGCTTTTCCGTCTCGGCCCCGGTTCGCTGGACGATCCATGGGCCGCCGCCGGGGTGTCCAACCCCTACCCGAACGAACGCGGGAGCGACACCCCCTTCCCGCCGGCCGCGCTGCTCATCACAGTGCCGTATGACACCAAGACGACGCGCGTGCACAGCTGGAACGTGGGCCTGCAGCAGCAGCTCGGCGACAACATGTCGGCGTCGGCCAGCTATCTGGCCAACCGCATGACCAACGTCTGGGGCGTCGTCGTGGGCAACCCGGGCAACAACGTGCTCCCGGCGAATGTGACGGACCCCTGCACCCTCAATCTGCCGGGTGGCGGCACGCGGACGTTCCCCAACTGCTCGTCGGCTCCGTTGCAGTTGCGCCGAGACATGAGCCAAGCCAATCCCGACGTCGGACAGTTCATCGGCCCTCTTGACTGGGTGAGCGATGCGGGCTGGCAGCAGTACCATGGGATCCTCCTGTCGATGCAGCGCCGGTCCGTGAGCGGTGTCACGGCCACCGCGAACTACACCTGGTCGACCTGTGAGGGCCTCGTCAATCAGGGGGGCGGCCCGCTGAACATCGGCACCGGGTACACGCACCCGCAGTCGCTCATCAATCCGCCGTCCGAGGCGGAGTCGAAGGCGCTCTTCGAGCTCGACAAGGGCAACTGTGTCGACTCGCGGACCCACATCGCCAACTTCACGGCCAGCGCGGAAATGCCACAGTTCCAGGGCACTGCCGCGCGCATGATCCTGTCGGGCTGGCGGCTGTCGGGGATCTTCACCGCGGCGTCGGGGGCCAACTTGAACGTGGTGGCCAACGCCGACCGGTCGCTGACCGGTGTGCAGAACGGCACGCAGCGCGTGAACCAGATACTGGACAACCCGTACGGGGACGGGTCGATCGACAACTTCCTGAACCCGGCGGCGTTCGAGACACCGGCACTCGGGACGTTCGGCACGGCGCCCCGCTTCGGCTACGAAGGGCCTGGCCGCAAAACCGTGGACCTGTCGCTCGTGCGCGCGTTCCGGTTTGGTACGCAGCAGATCCAGGCGCGCGTCGAGGCGTTCAACGTGTTCAACTGGAACAACTGGGGCAACCCGAACACCCAGATCACCAACGCGAACTTCGGGCGCATCCTGACCGTGAATGCCCCACGCATCATGCAGTTCGCGCTGAAGTATTCGTTCTAGGCGTTTCGTCTCGGACGGGCCGCGCACACGGATGTGCGCGGCCCGTCTTACGCGCGAGTTGCGTCATGTCGTCCCGTCGCAAACGATGACGGTCCCGGGTCCCAGCGGTGGTGAATCTGAGTCACGCCGGTCGTCCACGACCAGCCGCAGCGATCGATCTTCAGGGCAACGGGGATTCGCGCTTCGCAGCAAGTCTTCTTCGCGACACGCTGTACACATTCGCTCAGCAAGGAGGAAAGGTACCATGAAGCTTGACACGAGCGACGGCCGAGCCGGCATGAGGCGATTCGGCCGAGGTATCGCCGTCACCGCACTACTCGTTCTCGTGGCCACCGCGCCCGTGTGGGCGCAGGCGACCGCCCGGCTGAGCGGCCGGGTGACCGACCAGAGCAGCGCCGTGCTGCCTGGCGTCACCGTGACCGCCACGCAGACTGACACCGGGCTGACGCGTACCACGGTCACCGACGGGACCGGGTCGTACGTGCTGCCGGCGCTGCCGGTTGGGCCGTACCGCCTCGAGGTGGCACTGCAGGGGTTCCAGTCGTACGTGCAGACGGGTATCGTGCTGCAGGTCGGCGACAACCCCGTGATCAATGCGGCCCTGGGGTTGAGCACGCTCGAGGAAACCGTCACGGTGGAAGCGGCCGCGCCCATCGTGGACGTGCAAAGCGCCGGCATCGGTGAGGTGGTCCAGAACGAGGAGATCCTGGCGCTCCCGCTCAACGGGCGCAACCCCGTCGACTTGATTGCCCTGGCCGGTGCCGCCGTGCAGACCGGCACCTCGAGCACCCGCAGCATGTCCGGCGGGGTGAGTTATTCGGTGGCGGGTGGGCTGTCGGCCGGGGTGGCGTACATCCTCGACGGGGCCATCCACAACAATCCGCACAACAACCAGAATCTCCCGTTCCCCTTCCCCGACGCGCTGCAGGAATTTCGCGTGGCCACCGGCGGCCTGTCTGCCGAGAACGGCGTGCACTCGGGGGCCTCGGTGAACGCGGTGACCAAGTCGGGCACCAACCGCTTCTCGGGCAACCTGTTCGAGTTCCTGCGCGACAAGCGGTTCAACGCCCCCGAGCACTTTGCCGCCTTCGGGCCCGACGGTGAGCAGGAGGATGACGGCCTCAACCGCAATCAGTACGGCGGGACCCTGGGCGGTCCGATCCTGCAGGATCGGGTCTTCTTCTTCGGCGGCTACCAGGCCACCCGGCTTCGTCAGACGCCGGCGTCGAACATCGGCTACGTCCCCACCGCCGCGATGCTGGCGGGCGACTTCACCGCCTTCGCCTCACCGGCGTGTAACGGCGGCCGGCAGATCACGCTCCGGGCGCCGTTCGTGAACAACACGATCGACCCGGCGCTCTTCAGTCCGGCCTCGGTGAACCTGGCCGGCCGGCTGCCGAGCACGAGCGATCCCTGCGGCGAAATCACCTACAGCCAGACACAGGACCAGAACGACTGGCAGGCGGTCTCGAAGGTCGACGTGCAGGCCAGCAGCAACCATTCGCTGTTCGGCCGGTACATCGTGACTTCGGTCAAGAAGGACCCGGCGTTCGTCAACTCCCCCGACAACGTGCTGACGGTCAACGGCGGCGTCGGCGTGGACAACATGGCCAACTCCGTGACGTTCGGTGACACGTTGATTCTCGGCTCCAACACGGTCCATGCGTTTCGATTCGCGTTCAACCGGTCGGCCGTGCAGCGGCTGGTGGCCCCGTATTTCCAGCCCTCGGATCTGGGCATCCAGGCCTACAACTACTCCCCGGTGAAAGAAATCGGCCTGGCGGTGGACGACGGGTTCAGCCTTGGGGGTGGCACGTCGAGCCAGGGGATCTTCAATACCAACGATTACCAGGTGGCTGACGACATCACGGTGGTCCGCGGGGCCCACCAGTTCTCGATCGGCGGGAATGCCGCGTACTGGAAGTCGGAACAGGAATCGCACGCGCGGTCGGCGGGCGCCTGGACCTTCGACGGCAACGCCACCGGCCTCGGGCTGGCCGATCTCATGCTCGGGCGGCTCGCCCGGCTGGAGCACGGCGGACCCAGCGGCGCACAAATGGGTCAGACCTACCTGGGACTCTACGCCCAGGATGCCTGGAAGGCGGGGAACCGCGTCACGGTGAACCTGGGCCTGCGCTGGGAGCCGTTCTTCGGGCAGGTTCTCAGGGACGGCGCGGTCACCGTGTGGTCGCAGGAGAACTTCGACCGGGGGATCCACAGCACCGTGTTCAACAACGCGCCGGCCGGGCTGCTCTACTACGGGGACGAGGGCTTCCCCGACAGCAAGACGGGCATGAAGCGGCAGTGGTTGAACTTCTCGCCGCGCCTGGGGCTCGCGTGGGACGTGAGCGGCGACGGCCGCACGGCGGTGCGCGCCTCCTACGCCATCTCCTATGACTTTCCCAACGGCGAAGTCCATCTGATCAATGCCACGTCGCCGCCGTTCGGCAACCGGCTCTCGATTCTGAACCCCCCGGGGGGCTGGGACGATCCCTACGCCGAACTTGGTGGTGACCCGCATCCGATCATCACCAACCCGGACACCGTCTATCCACTGAACGGATCGATTGGCACCATCGACCCCGACATCAACTCGCCGCGCATCCAGCAGTGGAGCCTCACGGTCGAGAGGCAGTTGGGCGACGTCTGGCAGGCGGCGGCGACCTATCTCGGCAGCTACTCGGATCGTCTGTGGGGCACCATCGGGCTCAACCCGGGCCTGTATCTCGGGCCGGGCCCGTGCACGGTCGCGGGGCCCAACGGCACCACGAGGACGTTGGCCCGTTGTGACACGCGAGCGACGCTGGACGCTCGGCGGGTGTTGCGCCAGCAGAACTACGACGAGGCGCAGTACATCGGCTTCCTGGATCAGTATGTCTCGCGCGGCACGCAGGACTATCGTGGCCTGAAGCTCTCGATCCGGCGGCGAGCCGCCAACGGCCTGAGCATCAACGGCAACTACACGTTGGGCCGTTGCTTCGGCAACGCGACCCCCGACTCGTTCCTGCAGCTGGGGGACAACTTCAAGAAGCCGGACGACCCGAGTTTCGACGCGGGTCATTGCGCCCAGGACCGGAAGCAGATCGGGAACCTCACGATGGGCTACGTGACGCCGGCGTTCGCCAATACGGCGCTGCGCGTACTCGCCTCTGACTGGCGGATCTCGGGCACCCTCAGCGCGCGCTCGGGAAGCTGGCTCAACGTCACCACCGGCACGACCGGCGATGATGCGCGCAATGGCATCCGGTCGCAGGTCGTCAATCAACTCTCCGATGACGTCTACGGGCCGGGTAAAGACGCGTCCGACCTCGAGCCCGGGGAGCGGATCGACAACTACCTGAACAAGGCGGCGTTCGAGCGGGCCGCACCGGGCACCTACGGCAACTTCGAGGTGAACAGCATCGAAGGTCCGGGCTTCTGGAACGTCAACCTGGCTGTGGCGCGACTGCTCCGCCTCTCGAATGTCCAGACCGTGGAGCTTCGCGTCGAGGCGTTCAACCTGTTCAACACCTTCAACTGGGGTAATCCCAATACCATCTGGACGTCGGCCGCGTTCGGTCGCATCACCTCGCAGTCCGGCGATCCGCGGATCCTCCAGTTCGGCGTCAAGTACGGCTTCTAGCTGAGCCGCCGGGCCGCGCGCCTACTGCGCGCGGCCCGCCCCCAGCCAACTCGACCGCTCACCACTCCCAAGAGATTCCCACCCGGCAGGTCCGGTGCACGGCCGTGCCGCGGCTTCCACACCCATCACCTGTCTCGCCAGGCCCACCCAGGAGAATTGACAGAACGGATAGCGGGCGTATACTGCATCCGGAAAGGCAGATATACATACATCAATGACGTTCATTGCCAGATCTAATTCGGTAGTTATAGTGGTTTTGCTTGACCGACGTCATGGGAGGCTGTGATGAGTGCTTCTTCATCACCGGTTAAAGCGGCCGCTCCGATTGTCAACGTGCTGAGCGCTGACATCGGTGACGTTCAAAGTGGAGTCTTGATCGCCGATCAGTCGATCAAGTCAGGGGAGGTTTTCAAGTGATGACGTATTTGTTCCGGTACTTCTGCTTAGGCGCCCTCATGCTGGTGCTGGCCGGTGCTCCGGCCCTCGCCCAGTCCACCGGTGAGCTGGCCGGCCGCGTCACTGATGAGAGCGGCGGCGTCCTCCCCGGGGTCACCGTCACTGCGACCCAGACCGGCACGGGATTCACTCGCAGCGTGGTGACCGACGGCACGGGAACCTGGGTGATGCCGAACATGCCGACCGGCCCCTATAGCCTGGAGGTCTCGCTCCAGGGGTTCCGCACCTACGTGCAGACCGGGATCGTGCTCCAGGTGGGCCAGACCCCGACGCTCAACGCGGTCCTCGGTGTCGGGAGTCTCGAGGAAACGGTGTCCGTTGAAGCCGCGGCGCCGCTCGTCAACGTCCGGAGCGCCGGCATCAGCGACGTGGTCGAGAACGAGCGCATCGTCGAGCTGCCGCTGCAGGGGAGACAGGTGACCGACCTGATCGTCCTGGCTGGTGCGGCCGTGCAGACCGGCACCTCCGACAGCCGTAGCATGCAGGGCGGCGTCAGCATCTCGGTGGCTGGTGGGCTGCCATTCGGCGTCGCGTACACGCTCGACGGCGCCATGCACAACAACCCGCAGAACAACGCGAACCTGCCGATGCCGTTCCCGGACGCGCTGCAAGAGTTCAGCGTAGCGACGAGCGGCCTCTCCGCGCAGAGTGGCGTCCACTCGGGAGCCTCGGTGAACGCGGTCACCAAGTCGGGCACGAACGCGCTGCACGGCAACGCCTTCGAGTTCTTCCGCGATCGCCGCTTCAACGCCAAGGATCCGTTTGCGCTGATCGGTCCGGACGGCGAGCGTGCGGACGACGGGTTGAACCGTAACCAGTACGGCGGCACGCTCGGTGGCCCCATCATTCGCGATCGGCTCTTCTTCTTCGGCGCCTACCAGGGCACGCGCGTCCGTGAGCAGCCGGCAAGCGAGATCGATTACGTGCCGACGGCGGCGATGCTGGCCGGCGACTTCACCCAATTCGCGTCGACCGCCTGCCAGGGACGGCCCGTCACGCTGCGCGCGCCCTTCGTAGACAACGTTGTCGACCCGGCGCTCTTCAGCCCGGCCGCGATGAACCTGGCGCGGCGTCTCCCCAGCACGACCGATCCATGCGGCGAGCTGACGTACCAGACGTCCAACAGCAGCGACGCATGGCAGGGGGTCGGCCGGATCGACTTCCATATGACCAACAATCACTCGCTGTTCGGCCGCTACATGATCTCGTCCTACGACGAGCCGGCGCCGTTCGGCGTGTCCCCCGACAACGTCCTGACAACCGCCACTCCGGGACTCGACAACCTGGCCCAGTCTGCCGCGGCGGGCAGCACGCTGGTGTTCGGCAACAACAAGGTGAACTCGCTCCGCTTCGCCTTCAACCGGACTGCCATTCTGCGCGGGGGCCCGCCCTGGTTCGAGCCGAAGGATCTCGGAGCCAATGTGTACAGCTATCAGCCTGGTGAGATGGTCCTCGCCGTCGACGGCGGCTTCAACATCGCGGCCGGGACGGCGGCCACCGGCATCTTCCAGACCAACACCTACCAGGTGAACGACGACTTGGCGATGGTCCGTGGCGATCACCAGCTGTCGATCGGGGCGAACGTGGCGTACTGGAAGATGGACTTTCTGACGCACGCGCGGTCGGGCGGCAACTGGCTGGTCAACGGCCAGGTGACCGGGCTCGGCCTGGCGGATTTGCTGCTCGGCCGCGTGACTCGGCTCGAGCACGGCGGCCCCGCCATCATGCCTATGCACATGTGGTACCTGGGTACGTACGCCCAGGACACGTGGAGGGCGAGCCCGCGCGTCACGGTGAACGCCGGCCTGCGGTGGGAACCGTTCATCGGGCAGGTGCTCGAGAATGCCGCTGTGTACAACTGGAGCCTCGGCAACTTCAGGAACGACGTCAAGAGCACCGTCTTCCTCAACGCCCCGGCCGGGTTCACCTACCCCGGCGACCCCGGCTTCCCAGGCGGTAACACGGGGCTCGAGCCGAAGTGGTGGAACTTCTCGCCGCGTGTCGGCCTGGCGTGGGACGTGACGGGTGACGGCCGCATGGCGCTGCGTACGTCGTACGGCGTGGCGTACGACTTCCCGACGGCGGAGCGGCACAACATCAACACCCAGTCGCCGCCGTGGGGCAACCGGTCGTTGCTCGAGAATCCTCCGGGCGGCTTCGACGATCCCTACGCCCACGTGGGCGGCGATCCGCATCCGATCGTCGCCAGCCCCACGGTGGAGTTCATTCCGTTTGGCGCGTACGGCGCGACCGATCCGGACATCGACTCGCCGCGGGTGCAGTCGTGGAACGTCACCTTCGAGCGGCAGTTCGGGACAGACTGGGGCGTGGCGGCCAGCTATCTGGGCAGCTACACCGACCGGCTGTGGTTGCAGATCCAGCAGAATCCAGGCGTCTTCCTCGGACTGGGTCCGTGCACGATTGCCGGGAGATCGTACTCGGTCTGCAGCACGGCCGCCAACCTCAACCAGCGGCGCCGCTTATCGCTGTCGGGTGAGAACCCCGCCGCGGCCCAGCTCATCGGCAATCTGGACCTGCACACCAGCATCGGCACGCAGAGCTACCGCGGGGTGCGGCTGTCGTTCCGCCGCCGCGCCGCGACGGGCGTGAGCCTGAACGGCAACTATACGCTGTCACGCTGCTTCGGTGACAACACGACGGGCGGCTTCCCGCAGCTCGCACAGGGACCGACGAACCCGGACGACCCCGATTTCGATCGTGGCTACTGCGATCAGGATCGCCGGCACCTGGGCAACCTGACCGTGGGGATCGAGACGCCGCAGTTCGACAGCGCTGCACTCAACGCGCTCGCCTCCGGCTGGCGCGTCTCGGGCATCCTCAACGCCCGATCGGGCAGCCCGCTCAACATCACAACCGGCCGCGACATCGCGCTCAACGGCCAGCGCTTCCAGGAGCAGCGCGTCAGCCAGGTGAGCGACGACGTGTACGGCGACAGCCTCGGCGCGTTCCTGAACCGGGCCGCCTTCGCGCAGCCGGCGGCGGGGACGTTCGGCAACTACGTCCGCAACACCCTCCGGGGTCCGGCGTTCTGGACCGTCGACATGGCGCTCTCGCGGCTGGTGACGTTCGGCGGGTCCCAGACCGTCGAGCTGCGGATCGAGGCGTTCAACCTGCTGAACAACTTCAACTGGGGTAACCCGGGCACCAACTTCAACGCCGGCACGTTCGGCCGGATCACATCGAACAGCGGCGATATGCGCATCATGCAGTTCGGGATCAAGTACGGCTTCTAGCGCGACATGCGCACGCCCCCGGTCCGCCTTCAGGCGGGCCGGGGCCTCACGACGTTCGCGATCACTGGTCCCCTGAGAAACGGCAATCCAGGACGAATGCGTACCTGAATCTGCGGTGGTACGCACCAACAACATGCGCTGTAGGCTCGGGTATCGCCACGAGTCGCCACGTAGATTCAGCGTTTCCAAATCACAACTCGAAGCGACCCGCCATCGGCTACCATCAGATCGTGCGCCATGCTGCTGCTCGTCGCGTCGGACTCCCTGCAAGGCGCGTTGTGCACGCCGCACTGGTGCTGGGGCTTCTGGGGCTCGTCGCGGGCTGCCGCACGGCCATCGACCCGCTCGCCATCGCCGACGCGCAGACGGCGGCCCGCGTCAAGACCGCACTGGTCAACGATCCAGACCTGGGCCCGCGCGCCATTGAAGTACGCGTCGTCGGCGGAGTCGTCGCGTTGTCGGGGCGTGTCCTGACGGCGGCTGAAGCCGCGCGAGCCGTGGCGCTCGCGCGCGGCGTTTCGGGAGTGGTGGACGTGCGGCAGGGCCTGCAGATCGGCGGCGAGGAGAATCCGAATCTCGACGGGCCGCCCGTGTCCGGTAACGCGTCGGATGTCAGCTCATCGGAGTTGCAGGACAACCCCAGCCTGCTGGCGGTGGGCGGATCCATTGGTTGGAGCAACCCCCGCGCGGCGGCACTCGAGACGCGAATAGCCATCAGCCCGCTCATCAGGCTTGGCTCGAGTCGGGGCTTCGGGTGGACGATCGGCCTCGACTGGTTCCAGACGAACGTCGGATCTCTCGCCCAACGCTCAGAGGCACAGACTCGCGTGTATGTGAAGCCCGTCATGCTCGGTGCCGGCTATACGATCGGATCAGAGCGGGCGTCGCTCGCCGCTTCGCTCGTGGGCGGCTACGCCTGGAACAGCTTGACGGTCACCGACACTGGGCTCGCCGCGGGGCTGCCAGTCGAGGTGTCCAACAGCCTTGTGTGGCGGCCGGGCGTCTCTCTCTGGTACGACGTGGGTCGCAAGACGGCGCTGAATCTGTCGGTCGGGCACATCGTCACTCGCCTGCGTCTCACCGTACTGAACGACGGGCGCCTCGAACGACAATCCACCCGCGGTGACACGACGATTGTGCACGCGGGGATCGCCTACAAACTGTTCTGACCCCCATGGCCACCCGCGTGCTCATCCTCATCGGTCGTGCGGCGCAATTCGCGGGT
>Ga0326597_10011285_pt1 | contig 11854 bp, 16 predicted proteins | sample RVTome_12_FD_203789 | JGI IMG/M metagenome (GOLD analysis project Ga0326597, IMG submission 203789) | Soil microbial communities from uranium-contaminated site in the Upper Colorado River Basin, Wyoming, United States - RVT100D185 | ecosystem: Environmental > Terrestrial > Soil > Contaminated >...
CTCAGAACATCCCAAGCTGGAGTCGGGCCGCGTCGGTCATCATGTCCGGCGTCCAGGGTGGATCCCAAACGACCTCGACCTTGGCCGAGCTGACGCCCTCGATTTTCGCCACCTTGTTCTCGACCTCGGGAGGAAGTGAGCCCGCCACCGGGCAGGCGGGCGACGTAAGCGTCATGCGAATAGAAACCGCCCCCGACGGGTCGACGTCGATACCGTAGACCAACCCCAGCTCTTGGATGTTCACGGGAATCTCGGGGTCATAACAGGTTCTCAGGACCTCGATGACCTTGCTCTCCAGATCCTGAGGGGCCGTTGTCTCGGCGCTCGTCCCAGCGTCGGCCGTTGCCTTCGATTCGTTCATGTCGGTCATCTTCGTCACTCCGTGGATATGGCCTCCTGGCGATTCTCCAGCGCGGCCCGCAGAGTATGCCACGCCAGGGTCGCGCACTTGACCCGAATGGGAAACTCCTGAACCCCGGCGAACACCGCCAGCTTGCCGAGACCCTCGGTTCCCTCGCCCGGCTGCATCTTGCCGGTCACCAGATCATGGAATTTACCGAACAGAGCTTCCGCCTCGGCCATGGTTTTCCTTTTCAGACTCTCCGTCATCATGGAAGCCGATGCCGTCGAGATGGCGCAGCCGGCGCCCTGGAAGGAGACGTCCTCAATCCTTCCGTCCTTGAGAGTCACGAAAACGGTGACTCGGTCGCCGCACAAAGGGTTGTAACCCTTGGCGTGATGCGCGGTGTTCTCTATCTCGCGAAAATTTCGGGGCTTCTTACTATGATCCAGGATGACTTCCTGATAGAGCTCGCGAAGTCCCTCCATCAACGAAACACCTCGGTGACCTTGTGGATTCCAGCCACCAGTAGGTCGAGCTCCGCCTTGGTATTGTAGAAAGCGAGCGAGGCACGGGCGGTGGCCGGGATCCCGAACCGGTCCATGACCGGCTGCGCGCAATGATGACCGGTCCGGACGGCAATGCCGTCTTGGTCCAATATGGTCCCCACGTCGTGGGGATGGACTCCCTCCAGGGTGAAGGACAGGACGGCCGCCTTTTCTCGCGCCGTTCCCACCAACTCGAGCCCAGGGATCTCGGAGAGCGCCTGAGTTCCATAATCGAGAAGCTCGTGCTCGTAGGCAGTAATCGCCTCCATCCCGATTCTATCCAGGTAATCGATGGCGGCGCCAAGGCCCACCACGTCCGCGATGTTGGGCGTTCCCGCCTCGAACTTGTAAGGAAGCCGGTTGTAGGTCGTCTTCTCGAAGCTGACCGAGCTGATCATGTCGCCCCCGCTCTGGTAAGGGGGCATCGCCTCCAGAAGCGCCTCCTTGCCGTAGAGAACGCCCACCCCGGAGGGTCCAAACATCTTGTGACTCGAGAAGGCGTAGAAATCGACGTCCAGCTCCCGCACGTCGATGGCCATGTGCGGCACCGCTTGAGCGCCATCGAGGAGAACGGGGACGTCTCGCTGGTGCGCCATGCGGATGATCTCCCGCACCGGGTTGATGGTGCCGAGAGCGTTGGAAACGTGAGCCAAGGCCAGCAATCGCGTCTTGGGGCCGAGGAGCTTCTCGAGCTCGTCCAGAATCAGCTCACCCCGGTCGTTGATGGGGGCGACTCTCAGATGCGCACCCTTTTCTTCACAGAGAATCTGCCAGGGAACGATGTTGGAATGATGCTCCATGGTGGTAATGAGCACCTCGTCCCCGGCTCGTACTTGAACGCGTCCATAGGTTTGCGCAACCAGATTCACCGCTTCGGTGGCACCGCGGACGAAAATGATTTCTCGCTCGCTTCCCGCGTTGATGAAGCGCCGCACCTTGAGCCGCGCACCCTCATAGGCCTCGGTCGACCGCTGGCTGAGCTCGTGCACGCCGCGATGGACGTTGGCATAGTCCTCCGAGTACAGGCGAGTGATGGCGTCGATCACCGCCTTCGGTTTCTGAGAGCTCGCCGCATTGTCCAAGTAGACCAGAGACTTTCCTCTGATCTTTCTTTTCAGTATGGGGAAGTCCTGGCGGATGCGGAGGACGTCGAAGGAAAGCTTGTTCGACGGACTCGGGCGGGCTCCCACCACCGATGATTCGCCACTAACATTCATACGATTCCCTGCCTTCCCGGCGACAATTTGGCAAAGAGGACCTTTTCCAGCTCGGAGCGGATGGCATCGATCTGGATCCGCTCGCTGATATCACTAATGAATCCATGTGTTAAGAGACGTCGTGCCGTCTCCGGATCGAGGCCGCGGGAACGGAGGTAGAAAAGGACGTCCGCGTCCAGCTGACCTATGGTGGCACCGTGCCCGCACTTGACGTCGTCGGCATTGATCTCCAGCTGAGGATTGGTGTTGACCAGGGCGTTCTCGGAGAGCAGGAGATTCCGGTTTGTTTGCTTGGCGTCGGTCTTCTGGGCGTCGGGACGGACGATGATGCGTCCGTTGAAGACGCCCCGCGCGTGGTCAGCGAGGATGCCCTTGTAGAGCTCGCGACTCGTACCGTGCGGCTTGGCGTGGTCGATCACGGTGTGGTGATCGACGTGCTGCTCTCCTCCCACGACATAAACCCCGTTGAGCGCCAGGTCTCCGCCATTCCCGTCCAGCACCGCATTGACGTCGTTGCGAGTGAGACCCCCACCCAGCGAGATGGAGTGAGTGGAAAGAGAAGCGCTCCGCCCAAGATGGAACTGCAGGGTGGCGACGTGGAAGGCGGCGTGGCTCTCGCGCTGTAACTTGTAGTGGTCGATGCTGGCGCTTTCTCCCACCACCACTTCGGTGGCGGAGTTGGTGAAATAGACATTCCCGTCGACGCTAGCGTAATCCTCCACCAGCCTTGCCTGGCTTCCTGCCTCGGCAAGGATGAGAATCCGCGGGTGGGTCACCGCCGGGGTCTCGTCCGGCACGGATAAGAAAAGCAGATGGATCGCCTTCTCCATCACCGAGTCTTTGGGGAGGAGGACGAAGGCACCCTCAGCGAGGAAAGCCGTGTTGAGAGCCGCAAAGGCGTTCTCTCGATAATCCGTGTAGCGGGTGAGATGGGGCTCCACCAGCTCCCGGCGGTCGTCGATCGCCTTGCGGAGACTTCCCACCAGCACTCCCCGGGGAAGAGTTCCCAAGGAAGAATGCTCTTCAGAATACCGTCCGTTGACGAAGACGAGTTGGTGACCGATCCCCTCGCCCAAACGGAAGGGCTCCAGGGTCTCCGGCGCAATCGCCGCGGCAGCGGCAGGCTGGAAAGACGCTCCACGGAGCGGTGCGAGGCTGGTGAACCTCCACTCCTCGTCATCGGTCCCGGGAAAGCCGCGCTCGGTAAAGCGCTGCATGGCTCCCTGCCGGAGTGGATGCACCCAGGAGTCTCCGACTCCCGGCAATCTCTCGAACCGGGAGAACTGCTCGAGATAGGCTCCCAGTCGCTCGCTGACTTCTACCATGAGGCTCAAACGGGCTCCGCCGCCACTCGGCTGGGCGCCGGCTCCTTCTCGATCCAGCCATACCCCTTCGCTTCCAGCTCCAGGGCCAGTTCTTTTCCGCCGGAACGAACGATGCGGCCTTCGCTGAGCACGTGGACGAAATCAGGAACGATATAGTTCAGCAGTCTCTGATAATGCGTTATCACCAGGAAGGCGCGCTCCGGGCCCCTCAACGTATTGACTCCGTTGGCGACGACCTTGAGAGCGTCGATATCCAAACCGGAGTCCGTCTCGTCGAGGATGGCGAGCCGCGGCTCGAGAACCGCCATTTGAAAGATCTCGTTCCGCTTCTTCTCGCCGCCCGAGAAACCTTCGTTGACCGGACGATTGATCAGGCTCTCGTCCATTTGTACCAGCTTCGCCCTCTGGCGCACCAAGGCCAGAAAATCCATGGCATCCAATTCTTCCTGGCCGCGGTGCTTCCGGATGGCATTCATCGCCGCCTTCAAGAAGTAGGTGTTATTGACTCCCGGAATCTCGACCGGGTATTGAAAAGCCAGGAAGATGCCCTCACAGGCCCTCTCCTCGGGACTCATCTCCAGAAGGTTACGTCCCTGATAGAGAACTTCCCCTTCACTCACCACATAGGTTTCCCTTCCCGCCAGCACATGAGACAGCGTGCTCTTGCCCGAGCCGTTCGGCCCCATGATGGCATGTACCTCGCCGGCTTTCAGGGTGAGGTTGATTCCCTTCAGGATCTCCACGCAGCCTGCCTTGGCGTGGAGGTTCTTGATTTCCAGCATCGGTTTCACTTTACGGTTCCCTCTTCCCTTGATTGTTAGCCCACGCTGCCTTCCAGGCTAATCCCGAGGAGCTTCTGCGCCTCCACCGCGAACTCCATCGGCAGCTTTCGCAGAACTTGTCTGCAGAACCCGTTGACGATCATCGTCATGGCATCCTCGGTGGAGATGCCACGCTGATTGCAGTAGAAGAGCTGATCTTCCCCGATCTTGGAGGTCGTCGCCTCGTGCTCCATCTGGGCGGTTGGATTCTTCACCTCGATGTAAGGAAAGGTATGGGCTCCGCACTTGTCACCGATGAGCAACGAGTCGCACTGCGAAAAGTTTCTCGCGTCCACCGCGCTCTTTTGCACTTTCACCAATCCCCGGTAGGTGTTCTGCCCGTGGCCGGCGGAGATCCCTTTGGAGATGATGGTGCTACGGGTGTTCCTCCCGATGTGAATCATCTTGGTTCCGGTGTCCGCCTGTTGGTAGTTATTGGCGAGAGCCACCGAATAGAACTCGCCGACCGAGTTCTCACCCACCAGTATGCAGCTCGGATACTTCCAGGTGATCGCCGAGCCGGTCTCTACCTGAGTCCAGGAAATCTTGGAGTTGACCCCGGCGCACTTCCCGCGTTTGGTCACGAAGTTGTAGATCCCACCCTTGCCGTTTTTGTCCCCTGGATACCAGTTCTGGATGGTCGAGTACTTGATCTCGGCGCTGTCGAGAGCCACCAGCTCGACCACCGCGGCATGGAGCTGGTTCTCGTCCCGCATGGGAGCGGTGCAGCCTTCTAGATAGCTTACGTAGCTGCCTTCATCCGCGACGATCAAGGTCCTTTCGAACTGTCCGGTGGCGGAGGCGTTGATGCGGAAGTAGGTGGAGAGCTCCATGGGACAACGGACGCCCTTGGGCACATAGACGAAGGAGCCGTCAGTGAAGACGGCGGAGTTCAGCGTGGCGAAGAAGTTGTCCGAGTAAGGCACCACCGAGCCCAGATACTTTCGAACCAGATCGGGGTGCTCCCTCACCGCCTCCGAGAAGCTGGAGAAGAGGATGCCCATCTCGGAGAGCTTTTTCTTGAAGGTGGTGGCCACCGAGACGCTGTCGAAGACGGCGTCCACCGCCACCCCGGCCAGTCGCCCTTGTTCTTCGAGCGAGATGCCCAGCTTTTCGTAAGTCTTCCTGAGCTCGGGATCGATCTCGTCCAGACTCTTGGGGCCCTCCTTCTGCTTAGGGGCCGAGTAATAGATGATTCCCTGATAGTCGATGGGCGGGTAATGCACGTTCGCCCAGGTGGGCTCGGTCATGGTCAGCCAGTGACGATAAGCCTTGAGCCGCCACTCCAACATCCATTCCGGCTCCTGCTTCTTCGCCGAGATGAGCCGAATGACGTCCTCGTTCAAACCGGGAGGGACGGAGTCCGTTTCGATGTCGGTGACGAACCCGTACTTGTACTCCCGGTTGACCAGTTCTTCAATATTTTTCGTCGAGGTGCTCATCTCTCAGTGGTTCTCCTCTCCTGGTGCTGGCGGACCGCTTCTTTACTGAAGCACGGCCTGCTCATTCTGTTTCCTCCCCAGGGACGCCCCCTTCCTCGGATGGAGCTTCCCGCCCCCTCCCGAGCGAGAGGTTTGGGACTCTTGCTCGACCATCTGCGCAATGGTCAGTGTGGCGAACATCGCCGCTACTTGCTCATGAAGTCTTTGCAAGGGACTCTTGGCGCTACAAGTTTCGAACTGTAGGCAGATCCCTTGCGGCGTCGAGCACTGCGTCAGCGAAAAGGGACCGTCGATTGCCTGGACGACATCCGCCACACTGATCCGGCTGGCGGGCCGGGCCAGCGTATAGCCACCCCTTTTCCCATGCTGCGATTCGACGAAGCCTTCCTGGGCCAGCCTCTGAAGCACTTTGGCCAGCAAGTCGTTCGGAATGCCGTACGTTTCGGCCACCTCCCGGGCGCTCCAAGAGGAGGCATCGTCGTACCGGGCCAGGTGCATGAGTGCGATCAGCCCGTAATCCACTTTCTTAGATAGCCTTAGCATATATGCGACCAGTTTGGTCGGATATATCATAGTCTAATCTTTCCCCCCTTGTCAAAGCCAAAGGCTGCCCCACCCATCTTTCTTTTTTTGTTCTCCAAAGATAAGCAGAAGGTCTCTAAGAGTTTTCCGATGAAATACTTAGGGAAGCATCAGCAGCCGCGGAGCCAGCAACGGCCATCGCGAGCCAACAAGGCATCGGCCTGGGCGGGTCCCCAGCTTCCCCGTTCGTAGATTTCGAGGGGAGGCTCCTCGGATCGTTCCCAACCTTGGAGGATGGGGTCGATGAGCTTCCAGGAGAGCTCAATGGCGTCGCTTCGGATGAACAAAGAAGCGTCTCCCTGTAGCGCATCGAGCAATAAGCGCTCGTAGGCCTCGGGGATGGCGTCTTTTCCGAAGTCGTCGGCGTAGTGAAACTCCATGTCCACCGAGCGCATCTCCGCCGCGGTATCTGGCACCTTAGCCTCGAACCGCAAATGCATCCCCTCGTCGGGTTGAATGAACAACGCCAGGTAGTTGGGTCGGATGGTGGAGTCGGCGGGTAGGGGAAACATCACGTGGGGCGGGCGCTGGAACTCGATGATGATCTCCGAAGTCTTCGCCTTCAGGGCCTTGCCCGACCGAAGGTAGAAGGGAACGCCGTGCCACCGCCAGTTGTCGATGAAGAATCTCAAGGCCGCGTAGGTCGGCGTCCGTGAGCCGGACGTCACGCCCTCCGCCTGGAGATAACCCAGGTACTGCCCGCGGACCGTTTCGGTGGCGAGGTTCTCACTCGAGATGGGCCGAACCGCCGACAGCACCTTTGCTTTCTCGTTGCGCACTTCATCGGCACGGAACGATGCCGGCGGCTCGAGGGCTACCAACGTCAGGAGCTGGAGCAGATGGTTCTGGAACATATCCCGCACCACACCGGTCGAGTCGTAAAAGGCCGCCCGGTGACCGACGTCCACCGTCTCGGCGACCGTGATCTGCACGTGGTCCACGTAGTTTCGATTCCACAAAGGCTCGAAGACCGTGTTCGCAAAACGAAGGAACAAGATGTTCTGAGAAGTCTCCTTGCCCAGATAATGGTCGATGCGAAAGATCTGGTGCTCTTCGAAGACCGAGTGCAGGGTGCGGTTGAGAGATTGTGCCGAAACAAGATCGTGGCCAAAGGGCTTCTCCACGATGATGCGCCGCCACCCACTCTCTTCCCTGGTCATACCGGCGGCGCCCAGCCGCAGCACCGCCGGCTCGTAGAATTGCGGAGCAATCGACAGATAGTAGAGTCGGTTGCAGTGCCGCGTCTCCCGCTCCCGCAGAAAGGGATCCAGGCCGCTCAGGTCTTCGGTCACGTCACCGCGCACGTACCACAGGTTGGAAGCGAAGTCTTTCCAGGCGGACTCCTGGTAGGATTCCGGCCTGAACTCCTTCACGCCGGCCAGCATCTGGTCCCTGAAGTCCTGGTGGGTGTAGTCGCGCCGGGCCAGTCCGACGACGCGCAGGTTCTTGGGAAGGCGTCCTTTGCGAAATTGGTTATAGAGAGCGGGAACGAGTTTCCGGCGCGTCAAGTCCCCCGAGGCTCCGAAGATGACCAGGCTCGTCGATTCCGACATGGATGACTCCTCTCCGAGACTCCCGAGATCACTGCGGAAGATACTTCTTGGGAAACTTCGCCACCACCGTGTAGGCCGGGTCCACGATGTTGGCCACCGTGCTCTCCGCAAGCTGGCCGAGAAGCAAATAGGCGTCCCAGCGACCGAAGCCATAGTCTTCTTCCAGCCACTCGATGAGCTCGACGTGGGCGAGGCGGAACGCGTCGATGAGCGGCCGGGCGCTCGCCGCCACCATGATGTACTGGTCGTCCTCCAATCGCGGCCAGTCGATCTTCCTCCCTTTGATGAGGTCGATCTCGAGGACCACGTCCATCGATGTTTCCAGGCCGGTGCCGCTCACCTCTCCTTGACCTTGACGGGCGTGCCCATCCCCAAAGTAGAAATAGGCCCCGTCGTGAAATATCGGTAAATAAACGGTCGTCCCCGGCCGCACCTCGGGGGCGTCCAAATTGCCCCCGAAATCGCCGGGCCACAGACCCGCGAAGGCTTCCTCTCCCCTCGGCGCCACCGCGACGCGTCCCAGCATCGGTCGAAGGTCGACCTCGATCTCCTTCATGGTGCTGTCCGGGAGCTCGGTCGTGGCCGTCATCTTCTCCACGTCTAGCCGCCACAGGTAGCGGCGTGGCTCAATCGGGTCGTTCAGAAGCCGCACCGTCTTGTCCATCGCCAGGCCGCCGAAGTCTCCGTAGAGCTGAGCAGCGGCCAGATGGTGATTGGGCCGAACCTCGATCACTCTGACCACCAGCGTGTCCTCGGTGGTCGCCCCCTCGACGAAGAAAGGCCCGACCTCTCCCGGAAAATCGCCGCCTTCTTCTGTGTAATAGGCGCCGAAGTTGGTCGAGGAGACGAGGGTGGTTCCCGGCTTGATGTGAAGTACCGGCTCCCTTACCGCGAAAGTCGGATACCCTACCGTGGGAGTGAATCGAACGGTCTCCTGGGCCTGGGCGAGCGAGGCCAGAAGGAGAACCGCAACCGCGAATACTATGGACGCGCGCATCCGAGGCTCCTTTCAGAGAAATGGAATCAGGACGCTTGATCCTATGAAGGGCAGCGGCTAGGGTCAAATGATGGTGCGTCGCCTCGCTCCGTTCCTTCTACCGGCGCTCGGGCCCGGTCTTCCTGCCGGCCAGGTCCTGCGGAACGGCAAACCCACGTCTTTGACGGATCCACCATGGTCACGAGCTCTGCGTGCGGGCCGACGCTCTGGCCACCGAGCTTCTTGTTTTCGGCCCCGAGGAAGGCTATAAGCTGGCGGTGGAGCACCATCTGGCGGCCCTTTTCTTGGTGGCCCAGGAAGCCGGCGGTCTTGGCGAGCGACCCACTCCGGCTTTCGAGGCCATGCAAAAGCGCATAGAATAGAAACGAGCCAATGACTCTCCTGCTCCTCACCGCCGGTGTCATCGCATGCGTCATGCTCCTCATGTCGGTGGGGGTGCTCCTCAACAATCGCTGTCTGCGCGGAACTTGTGGAGGAGAGGACGTTCTCGGACCCGACGGCGAACCCGAAGCCTGTCCACAGCGCAAGGAACGCGCCGGTATGAACCCGCCGGTGAAGACCGGGCGGGCCTGAAACGAGGTGCCAACATGGGAAAAACGATTGGCGAAATCATCCAAGGTCGGTCTGATTTCTACAGGGTCTTGTCCAGCGACTCGGTGACCCTGGCCTGCCAGTACATGCACGAACGGAAGGTGGGGGCGGTCGCCGTGCAGGACGGGAACGGCAACTGCTGCGGCGTTTTCTCGGAGCGGGATCTCCTGAATCGCGTGGTGGCTTCTGGGAAGGATCCCAACCGTACTTCCGTCGGCGACGTCATGACCAGGAAGCTGGTAACCGCTCGGCCCGAAGAAAGCTGTCTGGTGGCCGCCGCGCGCATGAAAGAGAAGGGAACGCGGCACCTGTTGGTGGTGGATGGAGAGCTTAATCTGGGAATGGTCACCCAGTCGGATCTCACCAAATCGTTTCTAGACGAGGCCAGCGCGGAACGGGATCTTCTGAGGCACTACGCTTTTCCCGAGCTTGCCGACTAGCTTCAGCGCACCAAGCCCTGCCTCACAGGATGAATGAAGTCGGTGTAGGGCGGAGTGTTTCCAGGCTCTCGTAGCTCGCCCGCGATCTGCCCGCGGTGATAGGCCGAGTGCATCGCCACGTGAGTTAGATTCTTGAAGTGTTCTTTCACTGGGGGACTCCTTGCTGGGCCTGGCGAATGAAACGTTCTACTTTCTCGGCATCCAGGCGACCTTCGGTGCGAACGCCGCTGCAGACATCCACCCCGAAGGGGGAAACGCAGTCGACGGCTTGTCGCACGTTCGAGGGGCTCAATCCGCCGGCCAGGAAAACGGGAATGGACACGGATTCTCGTATGCGGCGACTCAATGTCCAATCGTGGGTTCGGCCTGTTCCCCCCAATTCCTTGACCTCCAGCCGGGGATTGCCCGAGTCCAGAAGAAGGGCATCGACATGAGGAGCGACCGACACTGCCTGCTCCACGGATCCCTCATCCTGGACGTGAATCACCTGCACGAGCCGGATTCCGGGGAGGGCGGCGTGAAGATCTTGGTGTGCCCCGAGAGGAAGCTCATCGACGAGCTGGATGGTGTTCACGCCGGTGTTTTTTTGTTGCCTCACGATGGAGGAGACGTCCTGACGACTGGTCAGAAGGAAAGCGGACACTCCCGGTGGGATCTCGTTTGCGATCTCCCGGATGGCCTCCTCCGAAATGGCCCCCGGACCGCTGGGCATCTCGGAGACCAACCCCAGAGCCGACGCCCCCAGCCGAATCGCCGCCCATGCCTCCTGCTTGTCGGCGATGCAGCAGATCTTGACTCGGGGTACCATGCTCCATCCGAGTATACTCCGGGCCAGATCGCAGATAATCTTTGATGGTTACTCGTCTGGCCGATAGCAGGTCAGGAGCTTCAAGCGAGCTAGACGGGTGAAGTCCTCATCGAGGGACCAGATGGAGGCCCCTCGCTCGGCGGCCAGCGCGCCGATAAGCAGATCGGCGAAGCCAAAACGTTCTCCCGCTTCGCTGGCGCGCTCCACCCACTCGTCGATGAGCGCCCACGTGCCATCAGCGGGAAAGTAAAGTGGTAGAGCGGAAAGCACGCGGCGAAGCCGGGTTCGGTCCCGCCGCGATGCGCCCACCGAGATCTCGACCCGTACCGGTGCCGCCAATGCCACCTCATCGGCGTCCAAGAGGAGGCGGAGTGCGGCAGCCTCCCTTCCACGGCCGGAGCGCAGCGCGGCGACCCAAACCGAGGTATCTACGAAAATCACTTTCGGTGACGGGCTCGTCGGCGAGAGGCGGGAATATCAATTTCCAGTCGCACCGACCCCATCATCTTCTTCAACTCCTCGATCCGCCGCCGCCGCACCATCTCCTGCAGGGAGAGGACGACGGTGTCGGTCTTGGATTTGAAGCCGAGCAGTTGCCGCGCCTCCTCGATCAGCGATTCGGGGATGTCCAGCGTCGTCCGCATACGTTTAAGTCTAGTTTGTATGCTCCAGGATGTCAAGCTGCAGCAAAACTAGGTGCGGGAGTCCCGCCCATCCAAGAAGCAAGGAGTTTGGGTAGAACCGATCACCCCGCCCGGCGCGGAGTCGTGAGACCGCTGAAAACGAACACGTACTCCTGCAAGCCGTTTCGCAAGATGCTGGTGCTCCCAACCTCGAAACCCGGCATCAAACGGCGAAGAGTCGGCTCCTTGTGACGGGGGGCGGAGCGAGTTTCGGGAGTGACGGTGTCGTACTCCAGCGTTTCCGAGTCTCGAATTTTGAACCCGCAGGGTCGAGCCGGGATCTCCTGATGAATCGCGATCATGGCGAACAATCTGGTTGCCGCGTGGGAAGAACGCGCTAGTCGGCGGCTCAACGCCTCGATCTCTCGGGGCTCGAGGTAGTTCAGCAGATCCCAGGCCAGCACCAGGTCGAAGCGCGTGTATGGGTCGTAGGGAAGGAGCTCGGCGAAAATCTTCGAGAGTCGGTCGTCTTCCTCGTCTTCGACTGGCTCGTCTTCGACTGGCTCG
>Ga0326597_10011286_pt1 | contig 11853 bp, 8 predicted proteins | sample RVTome_12_FD_203789 | JGI IMG/M metagenome (GOLD analysis project Ga0326597, IMG submission 203789) | Soil microbial communities from uranium-contaminated site in the Upper Colorado River Basin, Wyoming, United States - RVT100D185 | ecosystem: Environmental > Terrestrial > Soil > Contaminated >...
TTGGCGCCCCGGGCCAACGGCGTCTCGAACACGACCGCATTCGTCGTCTTTCGAGCCTTTCCGGCAGTGATCATCGGTGGCCTCGACTCGGTAGTTGGGGCCGTAGTGGCCGGGTTCCTGGTCGGCATCGCCGAGATCGTCATCGGTACCTACACCTCGAGTTACGCCAACGTGGTAGGGGTGGGCTTTGGATCGGTGGTGCCGTACCTCTTGATGCTGATCTTCCTCCTGTTCCGTCCCTACGGCCTGTTCGGGACACAGGAGATTCGAAGAGTATGAGAGGGAGACCGCTTCTCTTCACTACCTATCAGGCGGACGCAGCGATCCTTCCAACCACCACCAAGAAAGTGTTGATGGGGTTGCTGTTGGCCCTGGCCATCACCCTGCCACTGCAACTGGTTCCCGGGTTCAGGTGGCTGGGGGAGAACGAGTGGCTGGTCATCCTCGGCCAAGCCCTCATCTTTGTGGTTGGTGCCCTGGGCCTAAACATCCTCACAGGTCTGGCCGGACAGGTATCCCTTGGTCATGCTTTCTTCATGGGGGTAGGTGGTTACACAGCGGTCATCCTCGGCGGCGAACAAACGGCGACCTTGGTGGGGTATGGCCTCCCGATGTGGATCTGGCTTCCCGCCGCCGGGATAGTGGCAGCCCTAGTTGGGATGCTGGTCGCCCCTACCGCAGTGCGAGTCCGGGGTTTGTACCTGGCCTTCGTGACCATCGGTCTCGTGTTTGTCGGTGATCACATATTCAGGAATGTCAGAAACGTCAGTGGTGGTCCCAGCATCGGTCGGGAGTGGCCACCTCTGGAACTGCGACTATGGAAAGAGGAGCAGCCGCTCATAAGCTTCGAGGCGGATGGTCCCTGGTTTGGATTCGAAATGTCCAGTCAGGGCAAGAAGTATCTGTTTCTTCTGTTGCTTGTCGTGATTTTTGCCCTAGCCCACAAGAACATTGCCAGGAGCAGGCTGGGTCGAGCCTTTGCTGCGGTCCGCGATCGCGATATCGCCGCTGAGGTCATGGGAGTGAACGAGGTTCGTTATAAGGCGCTGGCCTTTGCAGTCTCCTCGTTCTTCGCCGGGGTAGCGGGAGCGCTGCTGGCTTCGTATTTCGGAAGCCGGATCCCGGAGGCATGGGACTTGCTGCTGTCGGTGCAGTTCATCGCCATCATCTTGATAGGGGGGGCTGGAACCACCGCGGGAGCAATCCTGGGGTCGTTCTTTGTCGTGATGGTGCCCCGGATCGTGCAAAACCTAACGCGTTGGATGAGCGACCTGACCGATGGAGAGGGGCCGCTGTCCGCGATCGCGAACTTCGTACTCTCTACCGGACCCACCGATTTCGGCCTGGTCGGCACCAGCGCCATCGGCCCTGGGCTCTCCGTCTTCCAACTCAATCTGGTTCTATATGGGTTGTTGATCGTGATTTTCCTGCTCTTCGAGCCGTTGGGGTTGTTCGGAGTGTGGCTCCGAATCAGGAACTATTGGAAAGGCTGGCCTTTCACCTATTGAAGTCTTGGTACCAGGTACCAAGTGACCGGTAATGGAAATAGACAGAGGAGGAAGGATGAGAGAACGAAGAAGGTCATTCGCGCTGGCCGCAGCGCTGGCGCTGGTGGTCGTGGCCTGTGGGGGTGGTGGAGCGACCACAACTACGGCCGCTCCGACCACCACAGCTACAACCGCTGCACCCACGACCACCGAAACCACGGCGGCGTCGATCACCTTCGACATCGGAGTCGACGAGACCACGATTCATGTCGGCCTGCTGGCCGACCTGACCGGGATCTTCTCGCCGCTGGTGCAGGACATCGTGGCGGCGCAGGAGGTCTACTGGGATCTGGTGAATGAGGCTGGCGGCATCGGCGGAAAGACGGTGGAACTCAACATCGTCGACACCAACTACAACGTCGACCAGCATCGCACCCAGTACGAGGCGATCCGCGATGAGGTGGCGATCATCAGCCAGTCGACCGGATCCCCGCACACCGCGGGGGTCATCGATCTGATGTTGGAGGACGACATCGTCGCCATCCCGCTGTCGTGGTACTCGGGCTGGCAGGATCCCGCTTTCGACCAGAGCGCAGCTCTCGAGTTGGGTACCAACTATTGCTTCGAGGGCATGAACATCGTCGAATACATGTCCGATTTGTACGAGGAAACGAATGGGGCGCCCCCTACCTGGGCGGTGATCAGCTTCCCTGGTGAATACGGCCAGGATGGCGCCTTTGGTGCCAAGCATGCCATCACCGAACTGGGACTTGAGCTGGTCTACGACGGTGAAGGACTGGTCACGCCCCCCGGTGATGATGTCGACACGACGGTGATCACCGAGATCGTGGCCAATTCTCCCAACATCGTGTTTGCGACCGTTAACCCGACCAATATGGGTCAGATCATGGGCGGCGCCGCCCAGTCCGGTTTCCAAGGTTGGTGGACGGGATCGGTGCCGAGCTACGACTTCCGGATGCTGGACAGCCCGGTGGCGCCCTTGATTGACGCCGCCTTCTTCCAGCCCGGCTACAACGTACCGTGGGGTACTGACGTCCCCGGGATGGCTCCGTTGGTTGAGGCCATGCTGGCTGCCCGTCCGGATTTGCGTCCGTCGGATGCATTCGTGATCGGTTGGCTCGAGGCCAAGATGACCGAGGAGATCCTGCGGACCGCCGCCGATAGCCTCGACATGACCCGGGCCGGCATCAAGGCCGCGGCGTTGTCGATCGAAGGGTTCGGGTTCGATGGTCTGCTTCCAGACCAGAGCTACTCGCCCGCGGACGACCCCAACACCTATTCGACCAGGGCCATCGCCATGTTCGATCCCGACCTTGCTGCGTACACGGCCGCCGGCGGCAGTGCACAGACCATCGGGACGGCGCCAAATGGTGGCACGACCGGTTCGACGCTGCTCGAGGACTTCTTCGTCGGAGACATTGCAGCGGCTTACGACTTCCAGGGCAGGTGCTTTGGCGCATGATTGATTGAAGGGGCGGCCCTCTGGGCCGCCCCTTCAACTCCAGTTAGGTAGGTCGATGCTCCAGGTCTCCAATCTCGAGGTGGTTTACAACGACGTGGTGTTGGTGCTGCGCGGCGTCTCCCTCGAGGTGCCGACTGGGAAGATCGTGGCCCTGCTCGGTGCCAATGGCGCCGGGAAGACCACGACCATGCGGGCGGTGACAGGTCTTCTCGATGTGCACGAGGGTGAAATCACCAAAGGCCAGGTCGTGTTCGACGGGACCGACATCACCGACAAGGACCCTTCATACATCGTCCGCAACGGCATCAGCCAGGTGATGGAGGGCCGCCGCATCTTTGCGGAGATGAGCGTCGACGACAACCTGCGGGCCGGGGCCTACACCACTCCTAACCGCGCCAGGGTTGATGAGGCTCTCGACCGGGTCATGACTTTGTTCCCGCTGTTGTCGCCCCGGCGCAAGTCGGTGGCCGGATACCTCTCGGGTGGAGAGCAACAGATGCTGGCGATCGGCCGGGCGCTGATGCAAGAACCTAAACTTCTGATACTCGACGAACCCTCCCTGGGTCTCGCTCCCAGGTTGGTTCAGCAGATCCGCGACATCGTTGTCGAGATCAACAAACAGGGGACGTCCGTTTTGCTGATCGAACAAAACGCCAACATGGCTTTGTCGATCGCCCACCACGGATATGTGATGGAGACCGGGAAGATGGTGATGGATGGATCTCCCCAGAAGCTTCTCAAGGATGAAGACGTGCGGGAGTTCTATCTCGGCCTGCACGGCGAGGGAATGCGCAAGTCCTTCCGCGATGTGAAGCATTACAAGCGGCGCAAGCGGTGGCTCTCATGAGAGACGGAAGACGGCAGGCGGAAGACAGAAGCTGGGGGGAGTACCCAGAAGGGGTGAGGGGGGCAACCGCTCTTCACTTCTTGCCCGTGATCCTTTCGAGGCTTCCGACTTCCGACTTCCGACTGGCGGGCGCTCCATGACTGCCCACCTTCTCGAGTTCAACGATGTCAAGCTCTCCTTCAAGGGAGTCAAGGCCATCGACGGAGTCTCCTTCCACGTCGATGAGCGGGAGCTGTTCGCCATCATCGGGCCTAACGGAGCTGGCAAGACCTCGATCTTCAACTGCCTCAATCAGGTGTACGACCCCCAGGAAGGGGAGATCCTCTGGAAGGGGAAGTCGATCATGGGGCTGAAACCGAACAAGACAGCCGAACTCGGCATCGCCCGCACGTTCCAGAACATCGCTCTCTTTCCCCACATGACAGTGATCGAGAACATCCTCACCGGTCGCCACATCCGCATGCGTCACGGTTGGCTAGCCGGAGCGATTTGGGTGGGACGGGCCAAGAAAGAGGAGATGATGAACCGGCATCGGGTCGAGGACATCATCGATTTCCTCGAGATCGAACAGTGGCGAAAGTACCCGGTCGGCCTTTTGCCCTATGGGATTCAGAAGCGGGTCGAGCTGGGAAGAGCGCTGGCCATGGACCCCGAGCTCTTGCTGCTCGATGAGCCCGTCGCCGGGATGAACCTGGAAGAGACCGAGGATATGGCCCGATTCATCCTCGACATCCAGGACGAATTGGGGATCGCCATCATTCTGGTTGAGCACGACATGGGTCTGGTCATGGACATCGCCGACCGGGTCATGGTGGTCGACTTCGGCCGCAAGATCGCCGAGGGCCCTCCGCTCGAGGTGCAGAAGAACCCCGACGTCATCAAGGCCTACCTCGGTGAGGTTTTCGAGGGTGCGGACGCCGAACCCGAAGCGACCGAGGTTTAGCGCCGTTCTCCAGTTGCCTTCCAAGCGGCCGGCATACCCACCCCTGCGGCCAATGCTTTGAGCACGTCCCAGAAGACGAACGGCACGACTCCGCCGGCCACGGCCGCTCCAAAGCTGAGACCGACGTTGAACATCAGGCCGAGCACCCCAAAGAGGTAGATCACGAGACTTCCGATGAGGAAGGCCGCGAAGCCCGTCAGCACCATCCGGTCATGGCGACGTTCCGCCATCTTCCCCACGACGAACGAGGCCACTACGAATCCAACCAGGTACCCGCCGGTGGCCTCGCTGAGGACCCGGAAGCCTGCGCTCTGTTCAGCGAAAACCGGCAGGCCAACTGACCCGGCAGCGAGATAGAGGATCTGGCTGGCGGCACCCGCTTTGCTTCCGAGGACCCCGCCCGCCAACAGCACCGCCATTGTCTGCAGGGTGAAGGGCACCTCGATGGGTGGGATCCGAAAACTGAACTGGGCCGCCAGAGCCGTGAGTCCTGCGAACCCGATAACCGCGATAGCTGTGGCGATGCGAGAGCGAGGAAGAATTCGTGCGGCGAGTACGGGGGCGGCAATCGTCAATGTCACTCCTCAGCGTGGTGGGCCGTCACTCTATTGACTCGTAAACCCAGACCCTCGTTACGATCGCTCACGACTTGTCGACCAGCGAATTCCCACCTCGAAACAATCCCAGGCGATGGCCGATCGTGGCCGCCGCCTCCGCGCTCGTGCTCGCGATCGTCGCCATTGCGGGCTGGAACCTGGAACTCGGTTACTACGCCTTCTCGGGCGGACCGGTGGGTGACGCGGTCGCGGCTGTCAACGTCGACGGGCCCGACACCTTTTTGCCCACCGGTGAGTTGATGATGCTGACCGTGTCCGGCCAGCCGGTGAACCTGTTCGAGGCTGTCGTTGCCGGCTTCGATCCTGACGTCGACCTGGTCCCGGAGTCGGCGATCCGACCTCCCGATGAAAGCGACGAGGAGTATGTCCTTCGTAACCGGGCGTCGATGGATCTGTCCACCGAGACCGCCATCACGGTTGCGCTGCGCCGGCTCGGATTCGAGATCACCCCGAGTTCAGACGGCATCAGGGTCGTTGACGTCGCCGATGGCGTGCCGGCGGCCTCGCTTGTCCAGGTCGATGACGTCGTCCTTGAGGTGGATGGGACAAGGGTGACTCTGGTCGAGGAATTGGGTCCTCTCATAAGGGCACATGCAGTTGGAGAATCGGTCGACCTGCTGGTCCTTCGGTCCGGCGCCGAGGTCACCGTTGCGGTCGAGCTGGCACCTCGAGAGGACGAGCCCAGCGTGCCGATGATCGGTATCACCGCCGAGAACCTCAATCCTCGTTTCGAGTTCCCATTTCCGATAGAGATCGAGGCAGGTCAGATCGGTGGCCCCTCCGCCGGGCTGATGTACACCCTCGCGGTCATGGATCTGCTTGCCCCCGACGAACTGACCGGAGGCCACGTCGTGGCGGGCACCGGGACCATCGACATCGAAGGAAATGTGGGTCCGATCGGGGGGATCCGTCAAAAGGTGGTGGCGGCAGAGGCGGCCGGAGCTGAGCTCATGCTGGTGCCCACCGACAACTACGAAGAGGCCTTAACGGCCCGTCGGGTGGCCATGGAGTTGATCGCCGTCACCACCCTCGACGAGGCCCTGTCGGCGCTGGCTCAATTGTGACGCTGGCTCATTCCTGACTGGGGGGTTATCTTGACCGGCGCATGGATCAGGAGCTGACGCCGGGCGATATCGCCGCCCGCCGCTTCCGGCAGGCCTTCCGGGGGTTCGACACCGACGAGGTCACAGCGTTTCTAACGACGATTGCCAGCCAACTCGAAGGTCTGGTCGCACAGCGCGACCGACTCGCCGGACGTCTGGGCGAGTTCGCTGAAAGAGATCTGAGCACCGAATTTGCCACCCTCGGTCACGAAATCGGCAACGTGCTCGAGGCCGCCCGGATAGCCGCCGAGGGCATGAGGGAACGCGCTTCAACTGATGCAGCCCGATGGCGGACCGAGGCGATGGCCGAGGTCGAGTTGGAGAGGCGAGCGGCCCGGGCTGATGCTGAGCATTTGCGAACCGATGCCTGGACCACCTCGGAGGACCTCCTCAAGCAGGCCCAGGCCGAGGCGCGCCGACTAGCCGAAGGTGCCGAACGCGACTCGTTGAGCGTGTTGGGAGAAGCCGAGCGCGAAGCTCACCGTCTCACGGCCGGGGCGCGCCGCGAGGCTGAGGATCTCATGCGCATTACCCGCATGGAGGCCGAGAAGCTCAACGCCGAGGCAAGGTCCCGCCACGATGAGATCATCGAGCAGGCCCGTCGTCAGGCCGAGTCTGCGCAGGAAAGAGCCCGCGCACTGGAGCAACGCCGACAGGAATTGATCGGTGAACTGGAGACCCTTCGCTCCACCCTCTCGCGGATGGAAGGAGAGTTGGACGAGCGTCGCACCCGTCTCGGACTGAGCGCAACCAACGAGGCCATAGAAGAGGAGAAGGCCGCCCTGCGGGTCGTCCGCCCCGCCGATGGGGGCGATGAAGCCTCCACTTGGGAACCGGGAGAGACCGTGCGGGTAGTTCCGAGCAAGAGGCGCCCTCTCGAACCTCCACCCCTCAAAGATCCGGAGCCGTTGGTAGATGAGGTGCGCCGACTACGAAAGAGTCCCGTCGCCACGACCGCCATCGAACCGTCCCCACCGCCGGCGACACAAACGGTCGCCGAGCTGGAATCGCAGGTGACCGAGCCAGAGCCTCCAGACCTGGACCAGGAAGCGGACGCGTCGGAGGCGCCTGCCCTTCCTGAGGCCGAGCCGGGTCCTGACGACGTGCAGGACATCTTCCGCCGGCTGCGATCGCCCGTCGAGGATTCGCCCGTGCCACCTGGCGAAGCCCCGGCAGCAAGCTTCCGGCCTGCCGCTGTCCGGACCGCCACCACCGTCGACCCGTTTGACCTGCGGGAGAGACTGCTGCTGCCCGTCACCAACCGGGCGCTTCGCAACCTCAAACGTCAGCTGACCGAACTGCAGAACCTCGCTCTTGAGGAGCTCCGCCACAGTGAGGCGGCATGGAGGCCGGTAGCCTCGACCATGATCGAGCAACTTCGTCCCGATGTGGTGGTACTGCTGTCCGAGAGCTCGTCAATGGGTCACGGCGCCGCCGAGGAGATGTTGGGCCAATCGCTTCCGCGCAGCTCGGTGCAGGTTAAGGAGGCTGCCTCCGAGTTGGGTGCCAGCCTGACCCAGCAGCTGGAAGCGGTGATGGAGTCCGCTGGAAACCAACCTTCCCGTGACCTGGCGGCGTCGGTCTCAAGGGTCTTTCGAGGCTGGCGTACCGATGAAGCAGCGCGTCGGGTCACCGACTTGGCCGCCGACGCCTACCACCGCGGCATCGTGGCCACCCTGGCATCTCAGGGGGTGGCGGCTGGTTTGGTCGTTTCAGGCAGAGGCTGTGTGCGGTGCCGCGAAGCCGCCGAGACGGCGACCGAGGTGATACCTCCGCTGCATCCCGGATGCGGATGTGGGCTCGCTCCCGCGGAAACCTGAGTTCAGCTCACCCGTACAATCGCAATTCGATGTTCATGCGGACCCCCACCCCGGTCACAGGCGGCCGCCGCCGTGTTGTTTTCCTGGTCGGGCTGACTCTGCTGGCCATCTACCTTGTGGCTTCCACTGCTGCGTCGTTATGGACCGACTATCTCTGGTTCGATTCGGTCGGCTACGCCCCGGTGTGGTGGAGCCGTCTCTGGACCCGGGTCGGCCTGTTGGTAGTCGGAGTGGGGCTCTCGTTCTTCTTTCTCTTCTCAAACCTTGCCCTGGTCGATCGGATGTCGTTGCGTTATCTGAGCCCAGCCACAAGCGACCAGGAGGAGTTCCTAGCAAGACTCAGAGAATGGGTCGACCCTCGACTTCGCACGTTGCGTCTCGTTGGGTCAGCGGTCCTGGCTGTGATGGTCGGAGGAAGTGCGGCGACATGGATTGATCGCCTCTACCTCTTTTTCAACCCGCAGACCTTTGGCCGGGCCGACCCCCTCTTCAACAACGATGTCGGTTTCTACGTCTTCCAGTTGCCATTCATCAATGATCTGTTGGTGTGGGGTTTCAACATCTTTCTGCTCACAACTCTGGTGGCGGCGGCCGCCCACTACGTCAACGGGGCGCTTCGTCTTCGTCGGGGCGCGGCCTTCTTCTCAGGCGGCGCCAAGGTCCATCTGTCACTCTTGCTCGCAGGACTGGCCCTCCTGCGGGCGGGCCTCTATCAGGTGGACGCCTACCGGTTGCTCTACTCCAATCGGGCAGGCCAGTTCTTTGGCCCGGGCTACACCGAGATATACGCCCGGGTTCCCGCCATCCGGCTTCTGATGGCCGTCGCCGTGTTGACCGCGGTTGCGCTCGTGGTCAACATCTGGCGGAAGGGCTGGACCCTGCCGGTGGTGGCGGCCGCCGCCTGGGCTTTGGTGGCGGTGGGTGCAGGGTTGATCTACCCGGCAGTGGTGGAGCGGTTCCAGGTCAACCCCAATATCGTCGTCCGTCAGCAGGATTCAATCCTCAACAACATCGCCTTCACCCGCGCCGCCTACGGCCTGGAAGCGGTGGAGGTGCGCAACTTCGCGGCCGATCCGGTCATCGAGCCTGAGGAAATCGAGGCTCACCAAGCCGCACTCGACAACCTCCGCCTGTGGGATGCCTTCGTCCTGAGCAAGTCCTACACGCCCCAGGAGTTCCGTAACTACTACGACCTGTCTCGGGTCGACACCGATCGGTACATGCTGGGCGACTCACCCACCCAGGTCATGTTGTCAGTGCGGGAGCTGGACGTATCGGCGGTCGACGACAACTGGCAGAACCGCCGCTTGAGCTACACGCATGGCTTCGGCGTTGTCGCCAGCCACGCGGCCCAGCTCGGGGTCGATGGCCAGCCCCTGTACCTGATCAGTGAGATCCCGCCAGTAAGCACCGTGGAAGGTCTCGAGATCGCCGAGCCCCGTGTTTACTTCGGCGAGATAGTGGTCGAGGAACCCGTGATCGTGCGGAACCAGGCGGGCGAGATCGACTTCCCTACCGGTCAGGAGACTGCAGCCCTCTCCGACTACGAGGGCACCGGGGGAGTGGAATTGTCGAACATCTGGCGAAGGGCCGCCATGGCGCTTCGTTACCGAGACCTCAACATGATCTTGTCTAACCAGATCGGAGCTGACAGCCGGATCCTGATGGAGCGCAACATTCGCGACATCGTCCAGAAGCTGGCGCCATTCATGGAAGTCGACTCGGATCCATATCCGGTGATCGTGGACGGAGGGGTGAAATGGGTGGTCGATTTGTATACGTCGTCGCCGAATTATCCCTTTGCAGCCCCTCTCACGGTTGCCGAGATGCTGCGGCTGCAGCGCTCGTCGGGAATCAAGATCGGAACCAACTACATCCGCAACTCGGTCAAGGCTGTTATCGACGCCTACGACGGAACGGTGATCTTCTACGCAGCCGATGAGGTTGACCCGGTCCTGAAGGCCTGGCGTGAAGCGTTTCCCTCCCTCGTCCAGCCCGCCGCGGCGATGCCGGCGGAGATTCGTCAGCACACCCGCTATCCGATGGACCTGTTCACCATCCAGTCCGAGCTTTACCGCGAGTACTACATTCAGGACCCGGCCACCTTCTTCTCCGGCAGCGACGCCTGGGATATTCCCCAACGCCAGATAGACGCGGAAGATGGACAGGTCGACCGCCGGATGGAGTTGCTGCGTGGCGACATTCGCACCCCCCAGTCCAACGCAGTGACCTACCTGGATCAGGTGCTCCCGTACTACCTATTGATGCCGGTAGAGGACAAGCTGACCTACGTTGGTCTCCAGTCATTCACCCCCCGGGACCGCGAAAACCTGTCGGCTTTTCTGGTCGTCGCCTCTGATCCGGACAACTTTGGCGAGTTGATCGAATACCGGATGCCGCCGGGTTCGACTGTGGCAGGCATCGCGCAGGTGGCGGCCAGGATCGAAAGCGACCCGGACATCGCCGCTCAATTCACGTTATGGCGCAACCGGGGCTCGCGCGCGATCACGGGCGACATCATGATCATTCCGATTGGCGAGTCCCTGATGTACGTCCAACCGGTCTTCCTTGAAGCCGAAGCCAGCAGCCTGCCCGAATTCGAGCGTGTGATCGTGGTGTATGGCGAACGCATTGAGTGGGGGTCGAGCCTCCAGAGCACCCTCGACCTGGTATTTGGTGGCACCGGGAGCCCGAACGAGCCGGAGCCCCCGGGCACGGGAGATGCTGCCGCCCTGTTGGCGGCGGCGGCGGATGCGTTTGAGCAGGCTGATCAGGCTCTTCGCAGCGGCGATCTCGCTCGATACCAGCAACTCGTCGATCAGGCCCGGTCTCTGGTTGAGCAGGCAAGAGAGCTGTTGGGCAGCACCGAAGCCTCCCGCCGGGCAGTTGCATCGTGATCACGTGCAGCCACTGCCGTAAGCTGTGAGGGGAATATGGATCGAGTCGCATTAGGCCGGATGCAAAACCCCGTCCGGGGCATACTGCACGGATCAGCGGCAGTTGCCTCGGTGGCTGCGGCAGCGTTGCTCGTGGAGTTGAGCCGCAACCGCAGCCTCCGAATCGCCCTCTTGATCTATGGGGCTTCCCTCGTTGGTCTCTACCTCACCAGCGCCCTCTATCACTCGGTGCCCTGGAGCGCGATATGGCGGGCGCGGTTCCAGCGGCTTGATCACACCATGATCCATGTCCTGGTGGCGGCGACCTGCACTCCGCTCCTCCTGGCGGTTCTGAATGGACGTTGGCAGCGTTTCGGATTGGCGTTCATTTGGGGGCTTGTGCTGGTTGGAGCGATTCGGGAGTTCTTTCCGAAGTTGCGTCGCCCCTGGACTCTGGCGCTGCAGATCTTCATCGGGGCGGTGGCGCTAGGCCCCGTGGGGATGATGCTGATGAGGATGGACCGCATACCCATGATCCTCACCCTCGGTGGAGGGGTCATTTACCTGGTGGGATTGGTGGCCTTCGTGACCGGGCGGCCCCGTCTCTACCCGCGCATCTTCTCGCATCACGAGATGTGGCACGTCGTAGTGATAATCGCCAGCGCAGCCCACTTCCT
>Ga0326597_10011287_pt1 | contig 11852 bp, 8 predicted proteins | sample RVTome_12_FD_203789 | JGI IMG/M metagenome (GOLD analysis project Ga0326597, IMG submission 203789) | Soil microbial communities from uranium-contaminated site in the Upper Colorado River Basin, Wyoming, United States - RVT100D185 | ecosystem: Environmental > Terrestrial > Soil > Contaminated >...
GGGCAGCAGGATGAACAGGCTCACGGCCGCAATCGGCAGCGTGTAGCGCATGGCGACACCGAACGGAATGTTGGCGACGTGCAGGCCGACGACGACGGGCGGCACCTGGTGCGGCAATATCATGGTGCTGAATCCGATCGCGAGCGTCATGAGCGCGGACTTGATAGGCCATCCAGCCGCCTCGGCCACGTGCGCGGCGAGCGGCGCGAGCAACGCCGGCTGGCTGGGATTGGTCGTGAAGAGTCCCGCGAACGTCGCAAGCGCGGACATCAGGACGAAGTTGCGCAGATCCTCGCCCCGGCTCATGTCGAGCGCGCTGGCGAGCGCGAGACCGATCGCGCTGGACAGGCCGGTCTCGTTCATCACCGCGCCCAGACCGAGGATGGCGCCCACATAGAAGAACGGACCGTAGCGCACGCGTTCGTTGAACGCGCTCATCGGCATGACGCCGATTCCGGGCATCATGCAGGCGAGTCCGGCGGCGAGCGCGACCCATCCCGGTTTGATTCCGTGAAGAAAATCGGTTGCCCAGAACAGGAGCGCAGTCCCCAGGATGATCACGAGGCGTCGTTCCGCCGCACTCATCGGCGGCATTTCCCAGCGCGCGGCGCTGGGTCGAGGCGTTGCCGGGAGAACGAGCAGCGCGAGTACGACCAGTACGGCCGCTTTCAGCACACCCAGCACCGGGAACTGCACCCACAGATATTCGCCATAGATCAGCGGCACCTGGTAGAGCGTCTCGGCCGCGCCGGCGAGCACCAGGTTGGGCGCGTTGGCGGGCAGAATTCCGGTGCCGACCTGGTAGGTCGTCATGAGCATCGCCAGTTGAATGCCGTAGTAACCCTGGCTTCCGGGCGCGAACCCCATACGCGCCGCGACCGCCGTGAAAATCGGAATCAGCAGCAGCACTCGGCTCACCGTTGCCGGCATCACGAACGCGAGCGCAGTCGAGACCGCCACCACTCCGACGATCACCGCCGGGTATGACCCAGTGAAACGGTCCAGCATCATGTGCGCGAGCCGCTCGCCCAATCCTGTCGCGCGCACCGCCTCGGCCATGAACAGGCCGCCGAACACAAGCCACAGTGTCGTCGAAGCGAAACCGGAAAAGACGACGTTCGCCGGTGCGACGGCCAGCAGCATCGCCACCACCAGAAAGACCAGGCCGGTGATGTATTCGGGAAAGGCGTTGACCGCCCACAGTCCGACCGCGAGTATCACCAGCGCCGCGGCATGCATCATCGTCGCGTCGAACCCCGCCGGCGGCGCCATGAAATAGGCCGCGACGGCGATCGCCACCACGATCCAGGCGAGTACGGCCTTGGCGCTCACTGCGCGCTTCGCACACGAAATTCAGCGCGCGGCATTTGCTCCTTCACCCCTTGAACACTCCCTTCGGTCGTTACGTGAGAGCGGGAGGTCGGGAGAACGTGAGAGCGGACATCTGGTTCCCCCTCACGACCTCACGCCCACACGACCTCACGGCCTTAGTGAATTTCCGGATCCGGCGTCGGCGCGCCCGCGTGCATGAAGTCGAAATCGCAGCCCTGGTTTGCCTGGGTGATGTGCTTTGCGTAAAGCGCGCCGTAGCCGCGGGCGTAGTGCGGCGCGGGTGGCTGCCACAGCCGGCGGCGGCGCATGAGTTCGGCGTCGTCCACGTGCAACTGCAGCCGGCGCCGCTCCACGTCGAGTTCGATCCGGTCGCCATCTTTCACCAGCGCAAGCGGTCCGCCGAGATACGATTCCGGCGCGACGTGGAGCACGCACGCGCCGTACGACGTGCCGCTCATGCGCGCGTCCGAAATGCGCACCATGTCGCGCACGCCTTCTCGCAGCAGCTTCTTCGGGATCGGGAGCTGTCCCCACTCCGGCATCCCCGGCCCGCCCAGCGGCCCGGCGTTCTGCAGCACGATCACGGAGTCTGCATCGACCTTGAGGTTCTCGTCATCGATGCGCGCCGCCATGTGGTTGTAGTCCCTGAAGACGACGGCGGCGCCGATATGCTTCAGGAGACGCGGTTCGGCGGCGGTCGGCTTGATGACGGCGCCGTCGGGCGCGAGATTGCCGCGCAGCACCGCGAGTCCCCCGATCGCGGAAACAGGGTTTCCGCGATTACGGATGACATCCTCATTGTAAGTGCGTGCCCCTTCAATGTTCTGTCCCAGCGCCATCCCGTTGACGGTCCGGCAGCCAAGATTGAGCTTCCCATTAAGGTTTGCGAGCAACGCCCGCAAACCTCCGGCGTAGTAGAAATCCTCCATCAAATACTTGCCCGCCGGCCGCACGTTGGCGAGCACCGGCGTCGTGCGCGCGAGTTCGTCGAAGCGCTCGAGCTTGAGGTCGATGCCGGCGCGACCCGCCATGGCTACCAGGTGAATGATGGCGTTGGTGGAACCGGACAGCGCGTGCACCACGGTAATCGCGTTATCAAATGCCGCAGGCGTTAGGATCTCCGCGGGGCGGAGATCCTCCCATACCATATCCACGACGCGCCGCCCGCTCTCGGTCGCCATGCGCGGGTGATTCGCGTCCGCCGCGGGGATCGAGGCCGCGCCGGGAAGCGTCAGGCCGAGGGTTTCCGCGACCGACGTCATGGTCGAAGCCGTGCCCATTACCATGCAATGCCCGAACGAACGCGCGATGCCGGACTCGACTTCCTGCCACGCCTGCTCGTCGATCGTGCCCGCGCGCAACTCCGCCCAGTACTTCCACGAATCGGTACCCGAACCGAGGTGCTCACCGTGCCAGTTGCCGCGCAGCATCGGCCCGGCCGGAACGTAAATCGCCGGCAGGTTCATGCTGGTCGCTCCCATGATAAGCGCCGGCGTCGTCTTGTCGCACCCGCCCATCAGTACCACGCCATCAACCGGATAGGAGCGCAGCAACTCCTCGGTCTCCATCGCGAGCAGGTTGCGATAGAGCATGGTCGAAGGTTTCTGGAACGGCTCGGCCAGCGCGATCGCCGGCATCTCCAGCGGGAATCCGCCCGCCTGCCACACGCCGCGCTTCACTTCCTCGGCGCGCGTGCGGAAATGGGCGTGGCAGGGATTGATGTCGCTCCAGGTGTTGAGGATCGCGATCACCGGCTTGCCTGCGAAATCTTCGCGCGAATAGCCCATCTGCAGCGTGCGCGAGCGATGGCCGAATGCCCGCAGGTCCTTGGCGCCGAACCAGCGGTGGCTGCGCAACTCTTCCGGGCGCTTTCTCGGGTGGGCCATGTTGATCTCCTGTGCCGGCATTCTAGCGCGGGCGGCGAACCGCGCCCGGCTTACTCGGGCACGTACTGTTTGCCGATTCCCGGTTTGCTGCGGCCCATGCCAGGCAACTCCCAGATGCCCGCTCCAGCGGGATTCAGGTCACCGTCGATATTGGCGTCGATCACGCACGGCTTGCCGCTGGCGATACCTTCACGCACCGCATCGGCAAGTTCTGACGCGCGCGCCACGCTCACCCCCGCGATGCCGGCAGCACGCGCCATTGCGGCAAAATCCGGGTTGTACGGCTTGTCGGTGCCGGGGTGCTTGAAATCGGTGGCCAGCTCGCGCCCGCCAAGATAGCCGCGCTGCAGTCCGCGAATCGAGCCGTATGCGTAGTTGTTCCAGACCACGTAGACGACCGGTATCTGGTACTCGTAAGCAGTAGCCAGCACACTTGCGTGCATCAGGAACGCGCCGTCCCCCACCACGGCGACGCAGGGCCGGCCGGGAGCGGCGAGCTTCGCGCCCAGTGCACCTGCCACGCCAAAACCCATCGGTCCGAAGCCCATCGAGCCGATCAGCGAATCGGGACGCCTTGGCTTGCAGAACTGGATCAGCCAGTTGTGATGCACGCCGATGTCGCTCACGAGTATTGCATCTTCCGGAAGCACGCGGTCGATCTCGTGCGCCGCGCGCTGCGGTGCGATCGGCGTAGTGTCCGCCTTGAACCCGGGAGCAATGAACTCGTCCCATTCCTTCCGATAACCTGCGATGGCGTCAAGCCATGCGCCGCGCTCGGCGGGCATCTCACCGCGCGTGAGGCGCGCGTCGATCTCGGCGAGCAGTTGCCGCAGGAAGGTACGCACGTCGGCCATCAGGCCCAGCGCGACGGGATAGTTGCGCGCGATCTCCTCCGGATCGATGTCGACGTGGATAAGTTTCGTGGGCGGGATGGTGAACGAGAAGCCCGGTATCCAGGAACTCGAGGTGCGATCGTCGAATCGTACGCCGAGCGCGAGCAAGACATCGGCCTGCCGCGCGGCGTGGTTTGCCTGATACGGCCCGTTACGCGCTACGAGGCCCAACGCCAGAGGATGCGTGGCGTCGATGGCGCCGATGCCGCTCGCCGACATGGCGACCGGAATGCGCAGCTTTTCCGCCAGCGCACGCAGCTCCTTCGTCGCGCCGCCGTAGCGCACGCCCTGCCCGACGAGAATGACCGGGCGCTGCGCCGACATCAGCATGTCGGCCGCCCTGGCAATCCCTTCCGGATCGGCGCCGCAGCGACAGGTGATGTTGGCGTTCCAATCCTCGGGCCGCGGCGTTTCTTCCGCGATCGGCTCGTTGAACATGTCGAACGGCACGTCGAGCACCACCGGGCCCGGGCGGCCGGTGACCATGGTCTTCCACGCCTGACGCACGAAGACCGGCAATTGCGCCGCGGTGGTGGGCTGAAATACACGCTTGCAGTAAGCGCGCACCGTCGAGGGAAAATCCGCCTGATAGTGCCGGTAAGTCTCCTGGAACGCGCCGCGGTTGAACTGGGTGGTCGGGACGTTGCCCGTCACCGCGTAGAACGGCACCGAGTCGAAAAACGAATTCGCGAGGGCGATCGGCAGATTCGCGGAACCGGGGCCGCAAGAAGTGAACGTCGCCGTCGGCTGGCCCGACACACGGTAATAGACATCGGCCATGAAGCCGGCCACGGTCTCGTGATGCACGGAAATCGTCTTGATTTCCCCAGCACGCGCGTGCAGCGCGTCGATGAACCCGATGTTGCCGTGGCCGCACAGGCCGAAGGCGTACGGAACTTTCTCCCGGATCAGGTAATCGACGATAACGGCCGCGCCGTCGCGTACCTTGCTCGGTGCATTCATTGGGATTCTCCCGTCGCGAATTCGTGTTCCGTGAGAATAGCACCAACTTCACCACTTCCGCGCGAGTTGGTTGGGCGTCAGCTTCCGGAAACGATGCCGGGCGCGAGCGCCGCGCAATAATCCGCGATTTCGCCCGGCCGGCATTTCCAGACACGGCTCATGAACCTGTTCTGAAAACAGTTGAGGCGTGACTGGTGAGGTGACCCGTGACTGTAGGGCGTGACTGGTGCGTGTCGACGGGCGGAAACAGGGGCCCCACTTCAGTGGGGATGTGACCCCCGGTGACACACCGACGGCCGACTCGACGACGATAGAATCTGCACTGCGTTGGCAGAGGCCGTGCGTGACTGATGGGGCGTGACTGATAGGGCGTGTTTTTCAGCAAGGCATCTGGTTGTTACGCAGTACCAGTCACGATTTCTCATTCACGCAGTACCAGTCACGATTTCTCAGTCACGCAGTACCAGTCACGCCTTTTGACGTCAGTCCACCGTGGCGCCGGACGCTTTCACCACCTTCCCCCACCTGGCGATCTCGTCGCGCACGAATCGCGCGAACTCCTCCGCCGATTGCGGCGCCGGCTCGGCGCCGATCCGCTCGAGCCGCTCCTTCACGTCCGGCAGGCCGAGAAGGGCCGTGACGTCGCCGTTCACCTTCGCCACGATATTTTTCGGCAGCCCGGCGGGGGCAAAGACGCCGAACCACGAAGTCACGTTGAAGCCCGGCAATCCCGCCTCGCTCACGGTGGGCAGGTCGGGCAGCAGCGCGGCGCGCTTCTCGCTCGTCACGGCGAGCGCGCGCAGCCGGCCGGCCTTGATGTAGGCGATCGACGGCGGCAATCCCATCGAGGCGAGCTGAACCTGCCCGGCGACGAGATCGGTCACCATCTGCCCCGAGCCGCCCTTGTACGGTATGTTGGTCATCTTCACCTTCGCCATGATCATGAACAGCTCCATGGCCAGGCGATTCGGCGACCCGGGGGAGGGAGAGCCGAAATTGAGCTCGCCGGGACGCGCCTTGGCGAGCGCGATCAACTCCTTCACGCTCTTCACCGGCAGCGACGGATGCACGACGATCGCGCTCTGATAGCCGGCGAGGCGGGCGACCGCGGTGAGGTCCCGGCCGAAGTCGTAGGGAAGGTTGCGGTACAGCGTCATGTTGATCGCGTGCGGCGCTCCGGCCACCACCAGCGTATGGCCGTCCGGCGCGGCCCGGGCCGCGAGTTCCGCCCCGATATTACCGCTCGCGCCCGGACGGTTGTCGACGATCACCTGTTGCCGCCAGCGCTCGGCGAGCTTCTGGCCGACGATACGGGCGAGAGCGTCGGTCGCCCCGCCCGGCGCGAACGGCGCGATGAGCCGCACCGGCTTCGTCGGATACTCCTGAGCGGCGGCGTTGAACGCCGCCGCTAACCAGACCACCAAGAGCGTTGCGGTCAATGATTTCATATTAACCCTCCATTAATGAATCACGCGCGCCCGGGTGCCGCGCGAGATTCATAGTGTAGAATCAACGACGCCCACCGCACAACAAGGAATTCCCCAATGAATGCACCGTCGCAGGTTGCGAGCCTCGCCCGCAACGTCACCCGCCTCTCGCATCTCGATCTTCCCGGCGCGGGCCAGGTCTATGTGGATGGCAAGCATGCCTACATCGGCCACATCACCAACCAGGAAGGCCTGGCGACCAGCATACTCGACGTGTCCGATCCGAAGAAGCCGCGGATCGTGTCGCAATTGCCGGTCGGCGATCCCGACTCGCACAGTCACAAGGCGCGCGTCGCCGGCGACATCATGATCGTCAACATGGAACAGAATGGGGCGGGTATCGGCCGGAAGGCGGACGAGCTGCCGAAGCTCCGCACGCAACTCACGGCATCGCTCGGGCGCGCGCCCACCAACGCCGAGCTGGCAGCGGCGCTGGGAGTCAAGGAGTCCGACATTCCCGGGGTCGAAGCGGCCGAGAACAAACCGTACGACCAGGGCGGCTTCAAGGTCTACGACGTGTCGGACCGCGCCAAACCCAAACTCATCACGCACCACAAGACCCACGGCCGCGGGGTGCACCGCTTCGACATGGACGCCGACTACGCCTACATCTCGACCGAGGTGCCAGGTTACATCGGCAACATCCTCGTCACCTACGACATCCGCAATCCCGCCAAACCCGAGGAAGTCTCGCGCTGGTGGCTGCCGGGGCAGCACATCGCCGGCGGCGAGAAACCGACGTGGCCGGGGCGGCAGCACCGCCTGCATCACGCGCTGCGCCAGGGCGACCGCATGTGGGCGGGCTGCTGGCACGGAGGCGTGCGCATGATCGACGTGTCCGACATCCGCAAACCGAAAACCATCGGCGCCTACAACTACCACCCGCCGTTCCCCGAGCCCTCGCACACCTTCATGGGCATGCCGCCGATCGACGGCCGGCAGATCGCGGTCGCAATCGACGAGGAAGATCATGCGCACAGCGACGAAGAGTTGGCGCGCCGCCGCACCCGCCCGCACGCCTGCCTGTGGGTATTCGATGTGACCGACCCCGGCAAGATCCAGCCGCTCTCGGTCTATCAGGTGAGCGAACTCGAATCACCGTGGAGCCGCGCCACGCCCGGGCGCTTCGGCGCGCACCAATTCCAGGAACATACGAAAGGCGGCGCCACGCTGGTCTACTGCGCGTGGTTTGCGGGAGGGCTGCGCATCGTCGATATCGCCGACCCCAGCGCGCCGCGCGAAGTCGGACATTTCATCCCCGAGCCGGCGGCGAGCAAGGCCTGCCCGCAGACCAATGACGTGGATGTGGACGAGCGCGGGCTGATCTATGCCGCCGACCGCTACAACGGCCTCGACATACTCGAGTTCAAAAGGGCCGGCGCGTAACCAGACCGCGCTGAAATCAAACGCTCACGTTGAGAAACGTCGCGGCGTTGCTGTAAAGCAGCCGCTCCATCACGTCCTGCCGGATCGGAAGCGTCCGGAACCACGCGAGGTAGTCCTTCGCGGAAATGAATGGATAGGAGCTTGCGTACAGGAATCGCTCGGACAGGTAGCCATTCGCCGCGCGCACGTACTCGTCCGTTCCGGCCATGCCGCACAGATACTGGTCGGGTGACAGGTAAACGTTTTCGCGCCTGAAGGCGACGTGCAGGATCTCGTGCACCCACGGCCAGCCCCCGTGGGATATCGCGAGCTTCATCTTCGGAAAATCGCCCGCGACGCGGTCGACGTGGACCGGCACCGTATAGCTCAGGTCCGGCCCGGCGCTGCCGCCTGCCATCATCACGACCGGGATGTTGTTGTCCTCGCAGTAGGCGTAGATCGGGTAGAGCCGGCGGTCGTCGGCGTACATCGGCATGGGATAGGCGCCGGGCTCGAGATTGACCCCGACCAGCCCCGCCGCGAGCCCCTGCTCGATCTGGCGGATTGCCTGCCTGCGGTTCGTAGGATCGATCGACGCCACGCCGATGAACCGGTCGGGATAGGCCTTGACGATCGCCGCGACGTCCTCGTTGCTGACCGTTCCGTAGAGGCCGGAATAGCGGCCCATCGCGACGCCACGGGTGATGCCGGCTTTGTCCATTTCATCGAGCAACAGGTCGATCGATTGCGCCTGCGCTGAAGGCGCCGGCTTCATGCCGTGGAAGCCTGTGATGCGGTCGCGCCGCGCACCCTGCGAGTACATGACGGTATCGAGAAACCCCTTGAGGGGCGGCCGCAGCCGGAAATCGATGATCGTCACGCCTTGCCTCCGGTGCGCCAGAATGCGCTGATCATGGAGATGTCGCGTCCGCCGTGCCCGCCCGCGCTCGCAAGCCGGTAGAGCTCTTGCGCGGTGCCGAGCATGAAGACCGGCGCCACGGCGCCGGCGGCGAGTCCCTGTGAGAGCACCAAGTCGTCGCAGGCATGGTCCACCGTGACGCGCGGCGGCTCGTATTCGCCCGCGACGATGCGCGACCCGAAGGCTTCGAGCGCCTTGCTCGGCGCACCCTCCATCAGGGCCTGGTACAGCGTCTTGAGATCGAGACCGCCCTTCGCGCCCAGCATCAACGCATCGTTGACGAGTGCGACGGTCGCATAGCTCAGCACGTTGCTGATGACCTTGGCGGTATGCGCCTGCGCCGCCGAGCCGAACTGGATGAAGGTATCGCCCATCGCCTGCAGTACGGTCTTCGCCTTTTCGACGTCGGCGGCGTCGCCACCTATGAAGAACGCGAGTTTCCCCTGTTTCGCGCCCGCCACCCCGCGCGTCATGCCGGCCGCGACGAAACCGATTTTTTTCTGCCGCAGCCGCGCGCAGATGCTCTCCGTATCGGGCGGATTGCCGGTCGTGCAATCCACCACAAGCATGCCGGGCGCCGCTTTCCCGGCGACGCCGCCGCTACCGAACAGCACCGATTCCACTTCACGCGAAGTCGGAAGGATGAGGATGACCACATCGCAACCGGCGGCCGTTTCCGCCGGGGTTGGCGCGATCGTGGCCCCCAGCGCCTGCAAACGATCGGCAACCCCGGGCCGGCGGCTCTTCATCACCGTTACCGCAAAGCCCTTCTTGAGCAGGTTCGCCGCCATAGGTTCCCCCATGGCGCCGACGCCGATCATGGCAATCCTGGACATGCCTACTCCCATCTCAATCAGCGCGCGCGCCGGACGCCTTGACCACCTTTGCCCATCTCGCGATCTCGCTCTGCACGTAGCGCCCGAACGCCTCCGCCGACATCGGTCCGGGTTCCGCGCCCAGCTTTGCGAGCCGCTCCTTCAGATCCGCGTCCCCCAGTATTGCCACGACATCGCCGTTCAGCCGGGTGCGGAGGGCCGCCGGAAGGCCCGCGGGGCCGAACAGACCGTACCAGGAATTCACTTCGAATCCAGGCAAGCCGGATTCGCTCACCGTCGGCACCTCCGGCAGCAGGGGCGAACGCTTCGCGCTGGTGACCGCGATCGCGCGCAGCCTGCCGGTCTTGATCTGCGGAATCGCCGGCGGGAATCCCATCGAGGCGATCTGCACATGGCCCGCCACCAGGTCGCCCACCATCTGCCCCGAGCCGCCCTTGTAGGGTATGTGCGTCATGTTCACCTTGGCCATGGTCTTGACCAGCTCCATCACGAGGTGATTCGGCGAGCCGATGTTGGGCGACCCGAAGTCGATCTGCCCCGGGCGCGACCTGGCGAGTGCGATCAGGTCCTTTACCGACTTCACCGGCAGCGTCGGGTGCGCCACGATCACGCTTGGAAACGTTGCCACCAGGCCGATCGGCGCGAGATCCCGCGCGAGATCGTAGTTGAGCTTCCTGAAGAGGGTCATGCCGATCGCGTGAGGGGCGCCGGCCATCAGCAGGGTATAGCCGTCGGCCGCGGCTGACTTGGCCACGTATTCCGCTCCGATGCGGCCGCTTGCGCCGACGCGATTTTCCACGACCACCGACTGCTTCCACCGCGCGTTGAGCTTCTGGCCGACCAGCCGGGTCAGCACGTCGGTCGATCCGCCCGGTGCGAACGGAGCGACGATCCTCACGGGCCGAACCGGATAGTCCTGCCCGGATGCAACGGACAACGGTCCCGCGAGTATTACGAATGCAATCACTCCCCACACTTGTCGCATAACGCCTCCTTCTGAATGAAGATTTGTGCTGTCGCCGCCCGAATTCCTACACCGTATAGTGTAGAATCGCGGGCCGTGCGAAAGCAATGACGAAAATCTGCGGGGCGCATCGCGTCCGCATTCACGATGGACCTGGGTCTTGCGGGAAAAGTGGCGTTGGTGACGGGCGGCAGCCGCGGGGTGGGGCGCGCCATCGCGGCTTCGCTGCTCAGGGAGGGCGCGCGCGTCATGCTCGCCGCGCGTGACCCGAAGCGACTGGAGGCGACCCGCGAGGCGCTGGCGCGGGAAACCGGGGGAACGGTCCGCGCCCACGCGGCCAATCTTGAGAGCGACGCGGACGCCCGGGCGCTGATCGAGGCGACGATCGCAGCCTTCGGCCACCTCGACATTCTCGTCAATGCCGCCGGCACGGTGAATCCGGCCGAATTCCTGTCGCTCACGGAGGATCGGTGGCCCGCCGTTTTCGAGCAGAAGCTGAACGGCTACGTCCGCTGCCTGCGCCACGCAATTCCGGTCATGAAGGGCCGCGGATGGGGGCGGATCATCAATGTATCCGGGCTCGGCGCGCGCGAAGCCGGAGCCAGGACGGTACCGGTCGGGCTGAACAACGCCGCGGTGCTGAACCTCACCAAGTCGCTTGCGCATGCGCTCGCCCCCGACAACATCCTGGTGAACGCAGTGATACCGCACATCATCGACACCGACCGCCAGGATGAGACCATGCGGGAGCTCGCCGCGCTGACGGGCAGGCCCGAGGCGGAAATCCGCAAGCAGCGGGTAGCGGAAATTCCCCTCGGACGCATGGGCCGGCCGGAAGAGGTGGGCGACGTCGTCGCGTTTCTCGCGTCCGAGCGCACGAGCTTTGTCACCGGCGCCGCGTGGCACGTCGACGGCGGCATCGCCCGCGGCATCTGAGCCTCTCATTCACCTTCCCCCGCTTGCGGGGGAAGGCCGGGATGGGGGCGCTAATCGATGCCCGTCGCAGCGAAGACCTGCCTGCCCTCGACCGAAGTGAGGAAACTCACGAAGGCGGACGCCGCATCGGGTGAGCGAGTCGCTGTCGCAACGGCGGCGGCGTACGTGGTGATGTTCTGGATCGCGTCGGGCAGCGGGCCGACGAAGGTGATCGCGGTGCCCTTGTCGATCTGCACGCGGATCTCGGAAATCTGTCCCACGCCCAGCGTGC
>Ga0326597_10011288_pt1 | contig 11851 bp, 9 predicted proteins | sample RVTome_12_FD_203789 | JGI IMG/M metagenome (GOLD analysis project Ga0326597, IMG submission 203789) | Soil microbial communities from uranium-contaminated site in the Upper Colorado River Basin, Wyoming, United States - RVT100D185 | ecosystem: Environmental > Terrestrial > Soil > Contaminated >...
CACAGACCGGCGCGACGGCAGCCCGGAAGTTTCGCAACGCCCAGACGATCACCAGAACCACGACCAGCAATTCATACGCCAATGCCCCGAAGAAGTTCTGGAGCGTTTCCCAGATCAGGGAGGAGCGGTTGTAGGTGGTAACAATCTCGATTCCCTCGGGAAGCGTGGCCCGAACTTCTTGCAGCTTTTGTTCCAGGGCTCGAGTCACCGCAAGGACATTCTGGCTTTGCTCCATGATGGCGATGCCCCCGACCACTTCGCCTTCCCCGTCGAGGTCGGCGATGCTCCGCCGGAGGTCGTAGCCCACCTGCAGATAGCCCACGTCCTTCAGATAAACCGGCTGGCCCTCTTTGCCGCGTCCGACCACCAGGAATTCCAGTTTGTCCAGATCGTCCGTTTGGATGGTCCCCCGCAACTGGTAGTCCCGATTGGCGACTTCGATGGTGCGTCCGCCAACCTCCTGAAAAGTATTCTGGATGGCCGTAATCAACTGCCGCAGGGAAATGCCCGTCTGGGCGAGCAACGGAGGAAAAATCATCAACTGGTATTGCTTTTCCAAACCGCCGATGGAAGCAACTTCCGCGATGCCCGGCACGGCCTGCAGGGCCGGTTTGATTCTGCCTTCGTTCAAGAGGCGGAGCTCGCGCAAATCATGCGTTTTCTCCTGGTCCACCAGCGCATACTGGTAAATCCAGCCCATGCTGCTGGCGTCCGGCCCCAGAGTGACCGTCGCGTCGGCCGGAAGCTGAGAGCGGACCGCATCGATCCGGTCGAGCACCTGCTGTTGCACCTCCTCCCGCTGGTTCGGATCGGAGAGGATGACATAGATGAAGGAATAGCCCATGTGCGAGGTGCCCCGCAGCGTCGCGATGCCGGGGGAGCCCGCCAAGGCTCGGATCAAGGGTTCGGTGACTTCCGTTTCCAGCAATTGAGGGCTGCGAGGCCACTTCGCGTACACGACGATCTGCGGGTCGGAAATATCCGGGATAGCGTCGAGTGCCGCCGTCTGAATTAGGTAAACGCTGAGCAGCACACCCGCCGCAGCCAAAGCCAATACGACAACCCGAAAACGGATGACGTTCCTAATGACGGTGCTGATCATCGCTCATCACGTTTTGCTCCGTGGATTTCAGTTTGTACTCAGAGTCAATAAAAAAGCTGCCGAAGGTAACAACCTGATCTCCTTCCGCCAGGCCGTGGAGGATCTGCGTGTACAGCTCACCCTGGATCCCCGCGTGGATCTCCTTCGGCAAGTAATCGCCAGGTCCTTGTTGCACGTAGACGATCTGTTTGTCTCCCTCTGCCAGGATCGCTTCGTTTGGTACCGAGAGGAACCGCCCCTGCTCTACAACGATCTCCACCACATAATGCGGGCTATCGCGGCCCGCTGCGGTCAGAGTCGTCTCCACGAGAGTGCTCCCGCCGTCCTGCCGCACGACCCGGGTGACCCACGCCTGGTACATGGAAGATTTTGAATCCGGCGGGAAAGCGCGTGCTCGTTGTCCGACCTCTACCAGCCCCGCTTCCGGAGGTTGCAGGGAAGCTGTCAGGACCTTGCGGGTTCTGTCAAGGGTTCCCGCAGTCCGCACCCACGTCTGAACCGGGCGGATCGCCACGGGCGTCAGCGTCAAGGTGAGTTCGACTGCCTGGGATTCGGAAACCCTCGTCCCACGGGGACTAGATCGCGTCCGCGCGCGGATATCCTGGGCGACCGCAGGTGGAACTACAAACAGAAGAAGCAACAACAGGCTTCGTCCGCTTTTCAGAGTCATACATGCCATCCCATGTCTTCAGTCGGGGGATCACATGCGATCACCGCCATCGGCCACGCCACGCTTCAGTGACAGTAGTTATCCTTGCTGTCCATAATATGCGTGCCCCAGGGGAACAGGCCCACGTTGGCTACACGGGTAACATCCTCAGTCCGGCCATCAATCACGTAGATCGAATGGTCGGTCGAACTAGCTAGGTAGAGTTTCTCATCAGCTGTATCCGTGGTAGCCGTTTCCAGCTGCAGGTTCGTGCCGATCTTGATGCGGCCGGCCGGTTTTAGAGAATCCATATCGTAGACATACACAAAACTCGTGGAAGAGCTGATGACAAAAGCCTTTCCGGCAGCAAAGTTGACACCTGTCATATCCGGCCCGGCATCCAGCGTAGCGACGACGCGGTTGGAGCTGACGTCGATGACGGAGATGGTTTCGTCCCCATTGTTGATGGTGATCGCATACCTGCCGTCGTGGCTCATGTAGGCGCGCCAGGGGTCTTTGCCGACTCGGATGACCTTCACCACTTTGTCCTCGCGGGTATCAATCACGCCTACCACTCCCAAATCACTATCTGCGGCATAGAGATACCTCCCATCGTTGGTGATGCTGGCGTTGTTGATGCCCTTGATTTCGCTTAGATAACGGTCCGGGTCCAGCTTCGCGACGCCCGGCGGCGCCGCCACCTGAATCTTCTTCAGCAGTTCATGGCGCGTGACATCCACCACACCCACCCAGTGTGATCCGTAATTGCCGATGTAAGCCTTCGTTCCGTCGGGTGTAAACGTCACGTTGAGTGGCTCTGCAAACCCAGCAATCCGCTTGATCTCCGTCATCGAAGCCATGTCAATCACGGATAGGGTATCTCCATCGGGGTTGCCCTGATAGTAATACCGCCCGTCGGGCGTGAAGGCCAGATGCTCCGGGGCGATGTCCACTGGGACCACCTTGGCCAGCGTCAGCGTCGGAACATCAATGATATAGGCCTTGTTGGCGCGCGTTCCGCCGGTAACAACATACCGTCCATCCGGAGACATCATCGCCATGTGCGGGTTGACGTTGTTGCCCAGAAAGACCTTGCCAATCATTGTATTGGTCTTCAGGTCCATGAACCCAATATCGTTCGAGTCCCGGTTCACGATCAGGACAACGGAAGTAGGATCAGTGATCTTGATGCCCTGCGCCGGAACCGTGACGCCGGCGAGGGCTCCATAGATAACCGCTGTCAGGCCAAAGATGCCCATCAGTCGCCTGGTGTTTGACATGTTTTCTCTCCCCTCCTTTGATTGTACCTAAAAACTAGCCTGCAAACGCAGGCCCGGAACCAGATAAGCAACCGGCCGTGGCGCAATTCCCCACTCTTTGAAGTACTGCAGATGGAACGAGAGTCTGAGTCGTTCGGTCAGACCGAGGTTGTAATACCCCTCCACCAGCTTCTCTTGCTCGCCGGTTGCAAGCTGGCCCTGCGCGTATCCGATTCCCCAGGTGTCCGAAGGATTCACAACGAGGCCGCTCTGGAAGGAGAGACCGCTGCTGTAGAAGTGATCCCGTCCCGTATCCGATTGGGAGGTCCCGAAGCGGCCAAACAGGGTCACCATGGGGGCCAACTTTTGGTCAAAGCTCACGCCCACCGCGGTTCGGTTGTTCCCCGTACTGTTATCCATGCGGCCCCAAACTCGATAGTTTCCTTCCCCCAATGAAAACGGGGTCGCCAGATAGCCGACTTCCGCAAGGGAAAAAATCGAGTCCGATAAGCTCGTTGCGTCGGTGTTACTCTGCTGGAAGCCGATCTTGAAATTGACGCTTCTGCGCGGGTCCAAGACCAGCGCAACGCCGGCCCCGTTGGTGGAAAGCCCCAACGCCGGGTTGTTTACCAGGCCATCGCTGATGAACTGGGATGTTTCGTCATTCGCCCCTGCGTTCCGGTCAAAGTAATTGGTCAGATCCAGCCGTCCTGCGTTGATCGCCAATTGCTGCGAAAAGAGTTCGGTCCGGACCCATGCTTCGCGCACATTCAGTTCATTCTGGCGCACCAAGCGAGCCGTGTAACCGTTGATAAGAGTAAGGCCTGGAATTTCACTGTCCGGGGGCGGACCGGTGAGGCCCACGACATCAGCGAAGAACAGTGTGTACTGCGCGATCCGGGCGGTAAAAAACAGATCGGCCGAAGCCAATTGGTACACTCGCCCGTTCGCCTCCGTATCGTCGCCCTCCACCTGGACGGCTCCCTGCGGCACGATGGCGGCGTCCACTCCCACCTGCACGCTGCTTTCTGCCTCCTCCGAGAGGGCTTCTTCGATCTTTTCGCTAATCGTTTGACGCCGAAACACTCTCTCTCGCTGGTACGTAATGACGGGCCTCGATCCGGGCACCTCATGGTCGTATTCGATGCCGTTCTCATCCACCCACACCTGAACCTGGCGGACTCGCGTTTCCGGCTCCGAGAGCACGGTGGTCGATTCTAATTCGCTGACTCGGCGCTCCAGTTCCGCGAGGCGCTCCTGGACAGTTTGTTCCGCCTCCTCTGGCACCGACGCTTCTGCGCTTGGCGCCTGAGCTTGCTGCCCACCCGTGGGCCGGGCCATTTGCGGCATTTGCTGCGCTGGCATGCCGGCGAGCGTGTACGCAGGGGCTGGATCCGGTTCCAAGGCACGAGCCTTGAGCTCGTTCAAACGCTTTTCGATCATCTCGATCTGGTCGAGCAATGCTTGGCGGTCTTCTGCTTGCTCTTGAGCGATTCCGGTAACGGGTAACACCAGAATCGCCGCGAATCCCACCCATACGCAGCAGATCAACAACTTCAACCTCTCGTGACACAAATTCGACATAGCAAGATCACTCCTTCTCGTTTGAGGCGCAAAGGATCTGGTGCCGACCCCGTCGGTACGCAAGGATTCTGTGAGGGTCTAGGAGGACTTTCTAGGAGGGTGAAAGAACGGAGAGAGGGGTGCGTCTTCTCTTAGGTCAAGGCGGTAAGACGAATTCCCCCATTGCGGCTCTGGAATCGGCAGCGACACCGCCGCTCGGGTGCTTTCTGCCAATACCGGCGTCGGGACAATGCCATCCACACTATCTTTGCAATGCTGCAGCGTATTGCCCGTACGTTGGTCGTGCCTGCAAACTTCTATCAAGATGAAGGCACGGGCGACTTGCAATGTGAAAACACTCAAGAAAAGGAACAGGAACAGCTTTCTGGGAGCAGAGATTCTGCTCGTTGCACCGGAAGGTCTCGTCTGCGATGGTTTGTTCATTCGCTTCGGCCGGAACACGCACCGTCCAGGGAGTGGTTCGCCCACCTTGACGCTCAATCCGCTCCCTCCAGCAACGTTCGTCCCCTTGGTCCCAGCAGCTCCCGGATATTCACAATCTTTCGTCCGTCTCTAGCAGGAATTCCTGTCACCGTGATCAGGTCTCCCTCATGCAATGTCTTGCTGTTCCAGCCATTCCGGTACAGCCGCTGCGGAGATGCGCTGACCGCCGTCCACTGTACGGTGCTGCCCACTTCGTCTTTCGCTTCGAAATGAATCTGTACATGGGGGTTGGCAAAATCCACTTCCGTCACAGGACCGCTTAGGGTGATCCGGTGCCGCTTGTCCCAGATCGAGCCGGAGTGATGTGCGATAAGCGGCCTGCAACTCAGCGCCAATCCCAATCCCGCTACCAGAAGAATGATCTTCTTCCTGCGACTCATGAACAAATCCCTTCATCACCTTTTGACAGCCAAATTCTAGAGATAATCGAGACTTTGTGTCAAGGCTGTCAGCGGCATTTGACCGAAGCGGCGCCTCGGGGGGTGCTTGACTTCGTTTCAGCCTGTGCGATTAATTAGGTCGCGACGGCTTCCAGGATTTCGTGTCATGTCCGTGTCTTCTCCGCAGCGGGTTTTCATGATTTCAGTGGAAGGGACCATCCTCAGAGTGGACGATTCGTTCTGGTTCGGGAGGTGTCTTTGGCACGAGCTGCCCTGGGGGTATTTCCATTGGGGCGGATTACCTTTTTGTCACTTTTCGCTGCATTCCCTGGTATCATATTAGCCGCAAAGGAAGGCGCAATGTTCAAAAGGATTCTGATCGGAATTGGAATCACGTGGGCCGGGTTTGGACCCCTTCCGCCAGCCGGGGCGCAAGCCCCAACCGTCAATCCGCAGGCCGCTTCCCAATACCGCGCGGTCCTCGACCGGTATTGCGTCACGTGCCACAACGAACGACTGCGCACGGCGGAAATGATTCTGAGCACGAAGGACGTCGCGAACTTGAGCGCAGACGCGGCCTCGTGGGAAAAGGTGGTGCGGAAGCTTCGGACCGCCGCGATGCCCCCCGCCGGGATGCCTCGTCCGGACCAGGCGACGTACGACTCGTTTGCCACCTACCTGGAGACGGAGCTCGACCGGCTGGCGGCGGCCGATCCCGATCCCGGCAGGCCAGCCGTCCACCGCCTGAACCGCGCGGAGTACTCGAATGCGGTCCGCGACCTGCTGGCAGTGGATATCGATACCGGAGCCATGATTCCCGCCGACGATTCGGGCCACGGTTTTGACAATATTGGGGACGTGCTCACGGTGTCGCCGTCGCTGCTCGACCGGTATCTCTCCGCGGCGCGGAAGATCGCACGGCTTGCCGTTGGAGATCCCGATATTCGTCCGTACGTCGAGGAGTACGCCGTTCCCCACTCGCTCAAACAGGACGCCCGCATGGGCGAAGACCTTCCGTTTGGCTCGCGGGGCGGCGTTGCGGTGCGCCATTATTTCCCTCTGGACGGCGAATACGAGATTAAGGTCCGGCTGCAAAGAGAAGAAGAAGGGGACATCCTCGGCAGCCTCGGCGAGCTGCACAGAATCGACCTCCGCCTGGATGACGCCCGGATCAAGCTGTTCGAGATTGGGCGCGCGCGCGCCGTGGAGTCGAGCGAGCCCGGCAAAGAGGCCTACATTCGCACGGCGGATGCGGGCCTGGAAGTCCGTGTGCCGGTGAAGGCAGGCTCCCGGACGGTCGGGGTCACGTTCGTGAAAGATACCTTGCAGGCGGAGGGGCTGAATCAGTTCGTCCGTCTGGATGACCGGATGCCATACATAGGCAGTGTCATCGTCAGCGGCCCCTACAACGCAACGGGATCGGGCGCGACCGCGAGCCGCAGCAAGATTTTTGTGTGCCGGCCGTCGAATTCCAATGACGAGGCCTGCGCCAAACAGGTTCTCTCCACGCTGGCGCGGCGCGCGTACCGGCATCCCGTGACGGATGCGCAACTTCAGGAACTGCTTGACCTCTACCGGATAGCTGGAACGTCGGGCGGGTTCGAGGCGGGCATCGAGATGGCGCTGCAGGGGATTCTGGTCAGCCCCGATTTCCTGTTCCGTGTCGAGCGCGATCCGGCGAACTGGGCGCCGGATACCGCCTATCGCATCAGCGACCTCGAACTGGCCTCCCGCTTGTCGTTTTTCCTCTGGAGCAGCATCCCGGACGACGAGCTTCTGAGCCTGGCGGAGCACGGCCGGCTGCAAGAGCCAGCGGTGCTCGAATCGCAGGTCCGGCGGATGCTTGCCGATCCGCGGGCGAAGGCCCTGGTGCGGAATTTTGCGGGACAGTGGCTCTATCTGCGCAACCTGGGCACGGCCCGGCCCGATCCGAAGGGATTCCCCGAATTTGACGAGAACGTGCGCCAGGCGCTGCAGCAGGAGATCGACCTGTTCCTGGAAAGCATCCTGTTGACGGAGAAGGGCAGCGTCGCGGAGTTGCTGGATGCGGATTACACGTTTCTCAACGACAGTCTGGCCCGCTTCTACGGGATTCCGAGCATATACGGGAGCCAGTTCCGGCGCGTAAAGCTGACCGACGAGAACCGGAAGGGCTTGCTGGGCAAAGGCGCAGTTCTGCTGGTGACGTCGTATCCGACCCGGACGTCTCCAACGCTGCGCGGCAAGTGGGTGCTCGAAAACATCATGGGGACGCCGCCGCCGCCGCCGCCGCCGAACGTTCCGTCCTTGAAGGACGACAAGGACGTCCAGGACCTCACGATGCGGCAGCGCATGGAGCAGCACCGTGCGAATCCTGCCTGCGCGGTCTGCCACACGCGGATGGACCCCATGGGTTTCGCGCTCGAGAACTTTGACGCCATCGGCCGGTTCCGGACCACCATGGGCGGCGAGAGCAAGCCCATTGATGTTTCCGGAGTGTTGCCCGACGGCACGAAATTCGAGGGGCCGGCCGAGCTGCGGGAAATCCTGCTGAGCAATCCCGAGCAACTGGCCACCGCCGCGGCCGAAAAACTTCTGATTTACGCGCTGGGCCGGGGCTTGGAGCATACGGACAGCCCGGTCGTACGCAAGATCGTGCGGGAGGCGGCGCAGACGGGCGGGTCTTCGGCTGCATCTTCGGCTGACTCTCCGGACCGGCCCTACCGCTGGTCGTCGATCATTCTGGGGATCGTGAAGAGCATGCCGTTTCAGATGCGGAAGTCCGGGGCGGCAGGGACCGCCGTTGCCGAGTCGCGGCCGTAAACGAGTATAGGAAGAGTCCGAACGTTCTCTGAGGAGGTGCCGGGAGCCATGATGATATTCAAGAAAGCGATTCCTCGCCGCACGTTTTTGCGCGGCGTCGGCGCGACGCTGGCGCTGCCGCTGCTCGACGGAATGATTCCGGCCTTGGGAGCGGCGGCCACCGGCTCCCCGACCCGCCTCTCCTTCGTCTACACCCCGAACGGGAAACGGATGGAGCTCTGGACGCCGCCGAGCGCGGGAGCCGGCTTCGAGCTGACTCCGACGCTGAAGCCGCTGGCTCCGTTTCAGGATCAATTGCTGGTGTTGAGCGGCCTCGCCGCCAACGAAGGCCGCAGAATCGAGGGCGAGGTTGCGGGCGACCACTCGCGGGCGAGCGGGTCGTACCTGACGGGCGCTCACCCGCACCAGTCCCCGGACAAGGCTTTTACGGGAATTTCCATGGACCAGATCGCGGCCAGGGAGCTGGGCAAGCAGACGCAGCTGGCGTCGCTTGAGCTGGGCATTGAAAACGAGGTGCTGGGGTCGTGCGAAGCCGGATACAGCTGCGTCTACGCGAACACCATCTCGTGGCGGAGCCCCACGACGCCGATGCCCGTGGAGCCTCAGCCCCGCGCTGTGTTCGAGCGACTGTTTGGCGACAGTGACAGCACCGATCCGGCGGCGCGGCTCGCCCAAATCCGGGAGAACCGTAGCATCCTCGACTTTGTGACGAAGGCTGCGAATCGCCTGAGCAGCGGACTGGGTCCGGGCGACCGCAACAAGATCAATGAATATCTGGATGCCATCCGCGACGTCGAGCGGCGCATCCAATTGGCGGAAGAGCAGTCCTCCCGCGAGCTGCCGGAACTGAGCCGGCCCGCCGGCATTCCGGCGCGGTTTGACGACCACGCGAAAATCATGTTTGACCTGCAGGTCCTGGCCTTCCAGTCCGACATGACCCGCGTCTCGACCTTCATGACCGGCCACGAAATGAGCGGCCAGGCGTTCCCGGAAATCGGGGTCCCCGATCCGCATCACGCCATGACGCACCATAACGGCGATGCGGAGAAGATCGGAAAAGTCATCGAGATCGACCACTACCAGTCGCAGGTCTTCTCTTATTTCATCGAGAGGCTGCGGGCGACTCCGGACGGCGACGGAACGCTGCTCGACCATGCGATGGTCGTGTACGGCGGCGCCTTGAGCGACGGGAATATGCACTACCACAACAATCTCCCGCTGCTGCTGCTGGGCGGCGGATCGGGCCATGTCCAGGGCGGGCGGCACGTGGTCTATCCCCAGGACACGCCGGTCGCGAACCTGTGGCTGGCGCTGCTCGAGATTCTGGGGATTCCGCTGGACCGGCTGGGCGACAGCACCGGAAAGCTGACGGGGCTGGCCGGATAGAGCGGCATGCCGACTGCTTTGCGAACTGGCGCTTATCGCTTCTACTTCTACTCCTATGACTGCCGTGAGCCGCGACATATGCACGTGGACCGGGAGAATCGGAGCGCCAAGTTCTGGCTTGATCCCGACGCGGCTCTGGCAGGAAACCACGGATATCACCGCACAGAGTTACGTGAAATCGAGCGCATCCTGCGTGAGAACCTGGAGAATTTGAGAAATGAGTGGGACGCCTTCTGCAGTGGTCACACTGACAGTGCCTAGATTGGTCAGTATACAGGTAACGGACGATACGCTGTCTGCGGACCTCGAAGACGGCCGCACGATCGCCGTTCCTCTAGGCTGGTATCCGCGCCTGGCGCACGGGACAGCAGCGGAGCGCGCCAATTGTGAGATCAGCGGCGGCGGTTACGGAATCCATTGGCCTGACCTCGACGAGGATATCGGCGTGGAAGGATTACTGTTGGGCAAGAAGTCCACGGAAAGTCCCACCTCTTTTGAAAGATGGCTGCAGCGCCGCAAGGGCGGATAGCACCGGGAGGCCATCTCACATCGCGCATCATTGCAAAGACTCCTCTACACCATCTGCAAAAACGGTCTGCTCTTATTTCGCCAGATTTTCCGGTGGAGCGTCGATCTGTTGGACGCCGGACTGTTCGAGCGGGGTGGCGCCCAGCTTTAGAAGCAGATCGACGGTAGCCGGATGCTCGAAACGGGGGACGTGGAAGTAATCCGCGCCGATGCCGGCCGTGGTGACGGCCATGGCGATCGAGAGAGGCGTTTGGCCGAACTGATCCAGGATGTCCATTTTGGCGCCCTTGCTCACCAGGAACTCGATCATTTCGTCGAAGCCGTTGTAGGCGGCGCCATGGAGCGCGGTCCAGCCGTACTCGCCGGTGGCATTGACGTCGGCTCCCAAGTCGAGCAACAGCCTGGCGGCTTCCACGTTGTGCTCGCGTTCTTCCGGCGTCAGCACAACGTCGGGATTGCGGTGGACGCCTGCCGCCACGAGCAGGGGCGGGGTCCGGTCTATGGTCGTGACGCGCGGATCGGCGCGGCCCTCTACGAGCACGCGGATGGCTTCTCCGTTGCCGTTGGCCGCGGCCAGCAGGACCGGCGTCGAGCCGAGCAGGTTGACGCCGCCCTGGGTCCCGAACTCCCGGGGCCGGGGAGGAGGCTTCACGAGCCGGGGATTGGGATCCGCTCCCCGGGCAAGAAGAGCCTTCACGACACGGACCATGTTGCGGTGCGAGGCGGCGTGGTGCAAAGGCGTGTAGCCCTCCTTGCTGTCGGCCGCGTTCGGGTCGGCGCCCTTCTCCAACAAGAACAAGGCAAGCTCCTCGCCGCCGCGGGCGCTGGCCAAGAGCAGTGGCGTCACGCGGTCCGCCGTGGCCTCGTTCACGTCCGCTCCGGCTTCGACCAAGATGCGGGCGGAGTCAGGATTGTCGCGGTCGGCGGCATAGAGCAGGGGCGTGAAGCCGCTCTTCGAGCGGGCGTGCGAGTCCGCTCCGTGCTCCACCAGCGCGCGCGTGATCTCGGGGCGCTTTTCCGCCACCGCCCACATAAGAGCCGTCTGCCCGCGCTGCGGCTCCTTCCGGTTCGCGTCCGCGTTGTGAGCCAGCAGCAGGTTGACCACCGCCAGGCTGCCGGTGTGCACGGCGGTCATGAGCGCGGTCTCTCCGGACAGAAGAGAGACGTTCGGATCGGCTCCGGCCTTCAACAGCTTCTCGACCATGGCGGCGTTGCCGTTGGAGCAGGCCAGCGAGAGCGGAGTGGCGCCATACTCGTTCGCCGCGTTCACGTCGGCTTTGGCGGCGAGCAGAAGGTCCGCGGTGTCAAGATCGTCGCGGTGGGCCGCCCAAGCCAGAGCCGTCGCGCCATCCGGCTGGGCTTCGTTCACATCCACTCCCTCACGCAACAGGGAGCGGACGGCGGCCTGATCCTGATTCTTCACCGCTTCCAGCAAACGGAGGTCGGCGGCGGCGGTGGGCAGAACGACGGCGGCCACCAGGAGCGGCGTCAGCAGCCAGGCAATGAAGTCTTTTGTGTTCAAGCGGATGGCCATGATGGGTTGTCCTTCCTCACAGGACATTACGGTCCTAGAAGTCCTAGTTTGGGTTCGTTTCGTAAAAAATATGTGACCGGCTGCCCCAATTGATTTATATCCATATTGGTTTCAGATGTTTACGGCCTCTTCATTCCCGGGCAT
>Ga0326597_10011289_pt1 | contig 11851 bp, 12 predicted proteins | sample RVTome_12_FD_203789 | JGI IMG/M metagenome (GOLD analysis project Ga0326597, IMG submission 203789) | Soil microbial communities from uranium-contaminated site in the Upper Colorado River Basin, Wyoming, United States - RVT100D185 | ecosystem: Environmental > Terrestrial > Soil > Contaminated >...
AAGTAACCCGCCACACGGTCGGCCAGGGCGCCGAGCCCGACCGGCTCCCGCTTGGCCGGATTGCCGATGCGCTCGAAGCGCTGCGCCACGCGGTCGAGCCGCTCCGCATCGGCGGCCAGGTGCTCGGCGAGGCCGGTCGGCGGGGTCGGCCGCGAGCGCACCCGCTCGATCCAGCCCTGCAGGCTCGTGAGCGGCGTGCCCATCTGGTGCGCCGCCTCGCGGGCCATCGCCACCCACAGCCGGTCGCGCTGCGCCGCGATGGCGCTCCGGTAGGCGAAGATCGCCACCGCGACCATGACGGCGATCGTGAGTCCTTGCAGAACGGCGAGCGCCGTCAGATTGCGCTGCGCCGGGAGCGGACCGTAGTGCACGGTGCCGATGGCCTCGTCCACGATCGGCGGGTTCCAGCGGTCGAGCCGCGCGGCGTACGCCTTCACCCGGGGATCGCCGAGCGGCGCCTCGAACGGAAGGTTCGCCACGGCCGTCACCCGTCCGCTCCGGTCGGTCACGATCAGCGGCAGCCCCAGCGCCCGGACCTGGGCCCCGAGCCGGAGCAGCGCCTCCGCCTCCGCGCCGGGACGCGGATCGTTCAGGCCGCCGAAGACCCCGGAGTACAACCGGCTGGTGGCGGTGGCGTCGGCCTTGAAGTGGCGGAGAACCAGCAGTCCGGAACCGAAGCTCAGGCCGGCGAGCAGGGCCACGAGCACCACCGCCACGGTGGGTGCGAGGCGCTGCAGCCGCTCGCTACGCACGGGGGACCAAGCGGTCCACGCCGAGATACGGGACCAGTGCCTCCGGCACCCGCACCGACCCGTCGGCCGCTTGGTTGTGCTCCAGGAGGGCGATGATCGTGCGGGGGAACGCCACGCCCGAGGCGTTGAGCGTGTGCACGAACTCCGGCTTGGCCTTGGGCTCCGGGCGGTATCGGATGTTGGCGCGGCGGGCCTGGAAATCGGTGAAGCTGCTCGAGCTCGATGCCTCGAGCCAGGTGCCCACGCCCGCGGCCCACACTTCGAGATCGAACGTGCGCGCGCTCGCGAACCCGGTGTCGCCGGCGGCCAGCTCGAGCACGCGATACGGGATCCCCAGCCGCTGGAGCACCGCCTCGGCGTGTCCGGTCATCCTCGCGTGCTCGGCGGCCGAGTCCTCGGGCCGGGCGAAGCGCACCAGCTCGACCTTGTCGAATTGGTGGACCCGGATGAGCCCGCGCGTATCCTTGCCGTGCGCCCCCGCTTCGCGCCGAAAACACGGCGTCCACCCGCAATAGCCGCGCGGAAGCTCGGAGGCCTCGAGGATCTCGTCCCGGTGGATGTTGGTGAGCGGCACCTCGGCCGTGGGGATCAGGAACAGGTCGTCGGCCGGCATCCCGTAGAGATCTTCCTCGAACTTCGGCAGCTGTCCCGTACCGGTCAGCGACGCGCGGTTGGCGACGTAGGGCGGCGCGATCTCCTCGTACCCGTGCTCGCGGGTATGCAGGTCGAGCATGAACCCGCTCAGGGCCCGCACCAGCCGCGCGCCGAGTCCGCGAAACAGCGGAAATCCCGACCCCGCCAGCTTGGCGCCGGCGGGCAGATCGAGGATGCCCAGCGCCGCCGCGAGCTCCCAGTGCGGCTTCGGCTCGAACTCGAAGCGCGGCGCCGCACCCCAGGTGCGGACGACGCGGTTGGCGCTCGCGTCGCCGTCCGGAACTCCGGCGACGGGGAAATTCGGCAGCGCGAGCAGGCGCTGATCGAGGCCGGCTTCGATCTCGCGCAGCCGGGCGTCGAGCGCCTTCACCGCCTCGCCCGAGGCCTTGAGTCGTGCCATCAGCTCGTCCGCCGGCTCGTTGGCGCGCTTCCGCCGGGCCACCTCCTCGGTCGCCGAGTTGCGCTGGGCCTTGAGGGTCTCGACCTCGACGAGCAGCTCGCGCCGCTGGCGGTCCAGGTCGAGGATGCCGTCGAGCAGGGGGCCGATGGAGGGGTCGCCGCGGCGGAGCAGCGAGGCGCGGCTCCCGTCGGGATCCTGGCGCAGGCGCTTGAGATCGATCACGGACGCTCAGTTTTCCGGGAGGCCGGGGAGGAGATCCTTGTACCCGCAGTTCTGGTTGGCCAGCACCTTGAAGGTCACCGTGCTGTCCTGGAAGCCGAGGATCTCGATCTTGCCGTAGAGCGGGACGCCGAGGCTGGTGCACACGACGCGAGACCGCACCAGGTAGCGCTGGCCGAGCTCGATCGGCACGGCGGAATCGGTCACGTAGCCGTTGCTGCGGGCGCGGGTGATCCCATCGAAGCTCTCGTCGCGCCGCTGGAGCCCGGGATCGGCCGAGTTGGTGGACGACAGTCCCAGCGCGGCCCGGGGGAGCAGCACTCGCTGGTAGGCGCCATCGGCGAGATGCCGGACGTTGTAGGCGAACTCGAAGTCCACCGACTGGTCGGTTCGGAGGGCGCCGACGTTGATGTTGAAGCCGCTCGGCGTCGAGATCGGGGTGCCCTCGAGCGCGCCGATGGTCACCGTGTCGACGACGTTCGTCTCGGTGGGATCGCCCAGGCTGTTGGCATCGCTGCAGGCGGCCGCGAGGGCCAGCGGGATGAGCCGGGAAAGGCCGCGAATTCTGTGCATGGAGGGCGAAGATTAAGGCCCGTGTCGAGAGGGGTCAACTGCCAATCATTTCTTGACTTCGCCCGAGACGGTCCCTACGTTGCGCACGTTTCCCCTGCCCCGGAGTCCGGCCCCATGATCGAGTTGGCCGAGGTGGTCCAGAGCCTCGCCGCGCGCGACGGCGTGCAGGCGGCGCTGCTGCTGAGCGGTGACGGCCTCCCCATCGAGCACGCCCCCCGCGGCGGGATCGATTCGGAGACGGTGGCCGCGCTCGCCGCCACACTGGCCCGGCACGCGGACCGGCTGGGCCAGGGCGCGGGCCGCGGCGACCTCGGCACCGCCGTGCTCGAGTTCGGCGAGGGGCTGCTGGTCCTGGCACGGGCGGGCACCGGCGATTGGCTCGCCATCCTCGGCGCGGCGAACGCGGACGTCGGTCCCTTGCTTTACGATCTGCGCCAGCACCGCTCGGCGCTGGCCGCCCTGCTCTGATGCGCTGGGCCGTGCTCCTGGCCGGGGGCTCGGGCACCCGGTTCTGGCCGCTGAGCACCCCGCAGACTCCCAAGCAGCTGCTCCCGTTGTCCGGCGCCGGCTCCACCGCGGAAGAGGCGGTCGAGCGGCTCACCGGCCTGATCCCGCGCGAGCGCGTGCTCGTCGTGGCCGGCGAAGCGCTGGCCCTGCGGCTGCGCAAGCTGCTCAAGGTTCCCGGCGAGAACTTCCTGGTCGAGCCGCGGGCGGCCTCCACCGCGCCGGCGCTCATCTGGGCCACCTGGGAGGCCTGGCGCCGCGACCCCGACGCGGAGGTGCTCTCGCTCCACGCCGACTGGGCGGTGGGCGACGCGGCGGCGTTCCGCCGCACCGCCGACGCCGCACTCGCGACCGCCCGGACGCACGACCGGCTGGTAACCGTGGGCGTGGTGCCGTCCCGCCCGGAGACCGGCTACGGGTACATCGTCCCCGGCGCTCCGCTCGACGTGACGGCGCGCACCGTGGCCCGGTTCTCGGAGAAGCCCGACGCCGCCACCGCACTCGACCTCATGGCCGCGGGCGCGCTGTGGAACAGCGGGCTATTCGCCTGGACCGCGCAGCGGCTGCTGGCCGAGGTGGCAGGCCACACGCCGGAGGTGGCAGCGGCCCTGCCGCTGCTGGAGTCGGGCGACGTGGACGGATACTTCCGCGCGGTGACGCCGATCTCGATCGACGTGGGGCTGCTGGAACGGAGCCGCGAGGTGGCCGTCGTGACCGGCGCCTTCGCCTGGGACGACGTCGGCACCTGGCAGGCGCTGGCCCGGGTGCGTCCCAAGGACCCCAGCGGCAACGTGCTCGTGGGCCCCGGAATCCTGCTGGAGTCGCACGACTGCATCGTCTGGTCGGATCGCGACCCTATCGTGCTGTGCGGCGTGCAGGACCTCGTCGTGGTGCAGGCCAACGGCCGGATTCTGGTGATGCCCACCGAGCGGGCCGCCGCCATGAAGCAGCTGCTCGACGTGCTCCCGCCCGAGATCCGCGACATCGAGACATGACCGGGCTCTACCTGCTCGAGCCCGATCGGCCGGGCGCCGCGTGGGCGCCGTTCGCCGGGGTGCGCCCGCTCGCGGAGCTCCGCGCCGGGGCGTGGCGCGTCCGCGAGCGATGGGAGGCGGCGTGCGCCGCCGAGGCGACCACGATCGTCGGCGCCCACGTCGCGCAATTCCACGAGGGGGACGAGCCGCCGGTGCGTCCGCCGGGGCCCATCGAGGGGCCGGCGATCGTCGCCGCATCGTGGTTCGCGCCCACCGGGGACCGGCTCGCGGCGGGCGGCGCGGTGCGGCGGCTCCGGCACCAGGACCGCACCGTCGGATGGGTGGTTCCCGCCGGCGAGCGGTGGGACGGACCGCACGAGCGGGGCGAAACGCTCGACATCGACGGGCTGCCGCTCCGGGGAAGCTTCGACCTCGTCACGGCGCTCGAGCGGTTCCTCGGCGAGGACTGCGACGATTTCCGCGCGGCGCCCTCGTCCGGCGTACCCGAAGGCAGCATCGTGCTCGGCGACCCGGCCGGGGTAGTGGTGATGGGCGCGGCGGTGGAGCCCGGCGTCGTATTCGACGTGCGCCACGGCACCGTGGTGCTGGAGGCCGGGGTGGAGGTGCGGCACGGCACGCGGCTCGAGGGGCCGGTCTACGTCGGCACCGGGACCAGGGTGCTCGGCGGGTTTGTTCGCGCGTCGTCGTTCGGCCCGGAGTGCCGGGTGCACGGCGAGATCGCCGCGAGCGTCTTCTTGGGGTACGCCAACAAGGCCCACGACGGCTTCGTGGGCCACAGCGTCGTGGGCCGCTGGGTGAACCTCGGTGCGCTCACGACGACATCCAACCTCAAGCACACCTACGGCCACGTGCGGCTGGACGTGGCGGGCGAGCGGATCGAGACGGGGCGCCAGAATCTGGGCACGCTGTTCGGCGATCACGCCAAGACCGCCATCGGCACGATGCTGGCCACGGGCACCGTGGTCTCCGCCGGCGCCAGCCTGTTCGGCCCGCCCATGCCGCCCAAGTACGTGCCCCCGTTCGCCTGGGGGAGCGCGGGTGACGAGCGGCTCACCGCCGAAGGCTTCCTGCGCATCGCCGAGCGGGTGATGGCGCGGCGAAACGTGGCGTTCACCGCCGAGCGGCGCCAGTCGCTCGAGCGGACGTTTGCCCGCGGCACCGGCCCATGATGCGGCTCTACGTGCTCGGCTCGGGATCCCGCGGCAACTGCTTCGCGGTGGAGGCGGACGACACCGCGATCCTGCTGGACGCGGGATTCAGCGCGCGGGAGATCGAGCGGCGGGCCGACTCGGCGGGTCTCGACCTGGCGCTGGTGGCGGGGATCGCGCTGACGCACGAGCACGGTGACCACACCTGTGGCGCGCCGCGGCTGGCGCGGCGGCTCGGCGTTCCGGTGCTGACCGCGCCCGGCACCTGGGACCGCCTGGCGCCGGCCATGGGCCGCATAGCGTACCATCCGATCGGGCTGCGGGCGGTGGTGGAGCTGGGGCCGTTCCGGGTGGAGGCCTGCCCGACCAGCCACGACGCCGCGGATCCGGTGGCGCTGGCCGTCCGCACCGGCGACGGCGCCGGCGTGGGCGTGGCATACGACCTAGGCCGGCCGACTGCCGCCGTCCGATATCTGCTGCAGAACCTCACCGCGCTCGTGCTCGAGGCCAATCACGACGAGATTCGGCTCCGGACCAGCAGTTACCCGCCGGCCGTACAGCGGCGCATCGCGGGGTCGGGGGGGCACCTCTCGAACCGCGCGGCGGCCGAGCTGTTGTCGGAGCTGCACCACCCGGGGCTCTCGGTGGTGGTGCTGGCGCACCTCAGCCAGCGGTGCAATAGCGCCGATGACGCGCGGGCCATGGTCGGCCCGGCGTTGCGCCGGCTCGGGTTCGGGGGAGCGCTGCACGTGGCGGAGCAGGACGTGCCGCTCCCGCCGATCGACGTCGTGGCGCCAGGACGGGTGCAGCTGGGGTTGGCGCTGGGGTTGGAGCCGGGAATGGCGCCGGGGCTGTAGCCGCCACCGCCCTACGACGGCTGCGTATCCGGATCCGGCGGCACCACCACGGAGTCCGGCCTCGGCGTCGGCGGGCCCACGAGCTGGAAGCTCACCGGCTCGTTCAGGTCTCCGCCCGAGAGCGTGAGATTCTTCCCCTTGAGCTTGAGCCGGTAGTTCACCCACTCGCCGCCGAGCGCGAGGGCGAGGCTGTCGCCGACGATGCGCCAGCGAACGGTCTGGCTGCCGTAGCTCGCGCTGCTGTCCGGCCGCACGATCACGGTTCGCGGGCCTTCCTTCTTCTGATCCTGCCGGAGATCGAACTTCCAGGTCCCCAGGATCGCCGCCTGCTGCGCGGCGACCATGCGAGGGGCGAACAGCAGTGCCGCAACTAGGATACAGCCGTACCGCACGTGTCCCCCGGGATGACGGAATGCCTGCCGTGACGACTGCGGGTATAGTCTAATTGCGGACTTTGCGCCAACCAACCCGCGTCAGCGCCCGAGCGGCACGCCGAACCCCTCACTTCACCCGGGTGATCTCCACCCGGTCATCTCCGTAGTCGCCGTTCTGGTCGATCACGACCTTCGACGCGGGGAGCGTGCTGTCGGCCGTGATGGGTTCAGCCACGCGCCTAGAACACCGTCAGGGTCAGGTTCTCCGTCGTATAGGTCCCGGTTCCGAGCGGCCCGGAGGGCACGCTTTCGAGCCCCAGGCCGCTCATCCCCCCATCGTCAGGATAGGCGGCGAGCCACTGGCCCGGCTCGGTGCAGCCGGTGATCTGCTTCCTGACCAATCCGAATTCGGATGGCAGGGGCGCGGTCGGCTTCGATTTCACCCAGGCCCCCCGGTCGCCCTCGTAGACCTCGAGGGTGACGTCCATCGGCGAGCGGCCGGACAGGTGGGCGAAGCACATGGCCACCTGATCCTCCGTCGGCGCCGGCCTGGTCCCGCAGGCGTCGACCTCGGTGACCCTCATGAGCCTGCCCGCGTAGCGGGCGCTGCCGTCGTCAGCCAGGTCCAACAGGTCCAGGGTGCCGCCGAGGGAGTCGGTGCCGCCAACGCCGTCGCACATGCCGGCATACTGGCCGACGTCGCCCTTGGCGACGATGGCGACGCGCACCTGCGCGGCCCGGGTGGAATTGGTGGGGACCGTAGGGGCCGTAGCGGCGCCGGAGGCCACTGCTCCGATGACGAGCGCGACGCCCAGTGAGGGCGGCCGAATCGTGGGCCGGCGAGTGCGAGCGGGGTTCCCGACCTTGGCGGCTCCCGCCGTGAGCAGGACGACAGCCAGGATCGTTCGGGCGAGCAGCAGAGCGGTGCTCATTGCATCCTCGGCCGGTACTCGTAGTGCCACGGTTCCCGCGGCACCTCCAGCGGCCCGGCGAAGTCGCCGCTGGCCTGGGTCACCGCCAGCCTCAGCCTGTCACTCCACCCTCCGCCGTCCCAGACCGAGTCGATGCTCGCCGACGAGGTCCCCGCCACCAGTCGCCCGCGGCGCAGGATCGCGAAGTCGACCGCCCGGATCTGTCCGTGCAGCGAGAGCCCCGGCACGGCGACGGTCGGAAGACGGGCGGGTTGGTATCCCGCCACCTGGTCGAGGAAGCGGGCGAGGGCGGCGCTGTCGGGGGTGGCGGGATAGGTGTCGTCCGCGAGCCACACCCGGCAGCTGTCCTGGAGCTCCTGCGCCGCGGTCGACACCGAGCGCTCCCGGTTCCAGTACGCGATCTGCGCCGAGAGACTCCGTCCGTTGGTGTCGGCCACCAGGACGTAGCCGGGGTTGAGCGCGGCGAACGTGCGCTTCACCCGCCGGAGCTCCGCCATCGCGCGCCGGTAGTGCTCGGCCTCCTGGTGAGCGCGGGCTTCCTCCGGGCTCCAGGTCCAGAGGGTGTCGACCAGGTGCCGCCGGCGCAGATACTGAGTGACGGCCAGCATCCGGCGCGCACGATTCGGAATGCTCCGCAGCGCCGCCTGCGGCCTCGGATCCAGGGTCCGCGCGGCGGAGGTGAAGTACGCGTGCAGCTTGCCGGTGAGGTTCGCCGAACCCGCCGGGAGGCCGGGCTCGTTTCGCGGCCCGGCCGCTGCCTGCGCCGGCAGTCCGCCAGGCGCAAGCAGGACCCCGCAGACCCACAACGCGAAGGCCAGAACCGACCGGGGCCCGGACATGGCCTAGAGCTTGACCAGCTCGACCCGCCGGTTGTTCTGCCGCCCCTCGGGTGTGTCGTTCTTCGCCACCGGCTTGGTATCGCCGAACCCCTGCGATTCCATCCGGGCGCCGTCGATCTGGAATTCCTTCTCCAGCAGCGCCTTTACCGCCGCCGCCCGACGCTCGCTAAGCGCGAGGTTGGCGTCCTTCTTCCCCACGTTGTCGGTGTGGCCCTCGATCCTGATCTTGAGATCGGCATGCTGCTTCATCATGTCGGCGATCTCCTTCAGCGTGGCGCCCGACTCCGGCTTCACCTGGTCGCTCCCGGTGGCGAAGAGGATGCCCTGGGTGCTGATCCGCCCCTTGGCGGCGAGATCGTCGTAGATCGACTTCCGGCTGGCGGCCACCCGGATCTTGCCGATGAAGACCGGGTTCTCCTCGCTTTGACCATCGGCGACCAGGGTCAGGGCGTTCGCTCGGTTGAAGATGGTATTGGGGACGTTGGCCAGGCGGCGCTCGTCCATGAACACCTTGATGTACTTGCCGTCGGCGAGGATCTTGACCTGCGCCGGCTTCCCATGGTAGCGGGTGCGGCTCGCGTCGTCGCCGGTCATCGGCTTCACCCCGCCCTTGTCTGCGACCACGCCGACGCCGTCGGTGCCCCAGTCGATCCTGGTGCTCTCACGGTACAACTCCCGCTTGGGCCCGCCGTTCAGCATGAACGCCGCGCCGTCTCCCCACTTGCGCTGGATCACGTCGATCTCGATGGTGAACTTGTCCGGGAGCACCTCCGGCAAGGGAATTGCGAATTCGCTCGAAGTGGTGGCCCGGATCCAGCGCTGTCCATCGAGCTCGACGATTTCCATGTTCCCGCTGTGGAAGTCCAGCCGCTCGGGGAAGTTGCCGACCTGGTCCTCGGAGTAGTCGTTGTAGTAGAGCACCCGGTCGCCCGGAACGAAATCGTAGTTGAGCCAGAGCTTGGGCGCCGCCGCCCCCGCCTCAGGCGCGGCCCCCGTCTCCTGGGGAGCAGCCGCCGGCGCGTCGCCGGTGGCGGGGTCGATCGCCTCGCCTTCCTTGGTCGTGGCCTTCTCGATGGCCTTGTCCTCGGCCTTCTGCTTCGCCGCGTCCTTGAGCTTCTTGCCGAACTGGGCGCTGGCCGGCTGGGGCGCGCCGAGCAGGAGCATCGCGAGCGCCAGCGCGACCCACCGGATGAGCTGAACACGGGTTCGCATGAGGACCTCGTTGTCGGAGACTGGGCAATAGAGGAGACATAGTTTGCCACCGAGGCAGCAGCTCAATGACCGCGTCACCCCGCCGATACCGCCAGGACGTCACCCGCCGGACGCAGCGCCGCCAGCAGCTGCAACACCGCCTCTCCACCCACGGCGAGTGGAGCGCCGACCCGGCCGACAGCGTCCACCAGCACGGCCGATGGGGTCCCGCCGGCACCAAAGGCCCGCCCCGCGGCGAACCCTTCGTCGAGCACTACCGGCCCGGGCAGGCCGGATCCGCGGTTGGCCTCGACCTCCGGGGTCGAGACCAGCACGAGGTCGGCCGCCGGCGACGGATTGCGCCCGGCCCACGCCTGGAGCTCGGGTAGCAGTCGCCGGCAGTAGCCGCAGCTCGGGTTTCAGAACAGGAGGACCGTCGGACGGCCGAGGCGGTCCACCAGGTCGAATGACGTGCCGTCGAGCACCGGAAGCCGGAGGGTTGGAGCCGGGGCGCCCACCGCGACCGGGCTGGCGGGCATTCGCGGTGGCGGACGAGAGACCCGCTCGGCCAGCCGGCTGGTTGCCTCCGCGCCGGCCGCGACCGATGAGGCGATTCGCCCGGCGGCATCCACCATGACGGCCGACGGGGTGGCAACCGTGCCGTAGCGTTCCGACACCTCGTCCTCCACCTGCAGCAGAACCGGTCGCACGCCGTGAGGAGCGATCTTCTTGATGTTCCGCTTGGGCTTGCCTCGGCTGATCAGGGCGACGGTGAAACGATCGCCATGCTCCCGTTGCCACCTGGCGACCTCGGGCAGCAGCGTGGCGCACGGCCCGCAACCCGGGTCCACGAAGAGAAGCATCAGCGGCTTTCCCGTCGAGCGGAGGAGGTCGAGGCTCACCAGGTCGCCGTCGAGCGAGGGAAGGGCAAAGCGTGGAGCCGGCCTCCCGACGGCGGACCCGGCGCCGGCCTCCACGCCGCGACCGCGGGCTCCAGTGGGCTGCCGGAAGCGCGCAGTCGCTCCTCGAGCGCGTCGAGCCGGAGCGAGAGCCGCCCGTTCTGCCGCAGGAGATTGGTGAGGAGCCACCCGGTCACCGCCGCGACTGCCAGCGCCGCCGGCCAGGGAGAGCAGACCCGGCCCCGGGTCCCGGCCCGGCTGCGCCACGACGAGCGCGGCGAGCCCCGTGAGGACGAGGTTCCGGATCACCGTCCCTGACCCGATGGGAGCGGAGTGTAGCTGGCCGAAGCAGTGGCAGTCGGGATGGCGGCCCCGCGCGAGACTGTGGGCAATGGCGGCAAGGAAGAGCGCCAGCAGGGCGAGTGCGGCCACCGCACCCCACCACGCAGTTGCCCCGGGGAGGAGCGCGAGGCCGGCGCCCAGCTCTGCGAGCGGCAGCACCAGCGCAAGCGCCGGAGCCACCGGGCCCGGCACCCCGAAGTCGAGCATCGCCTGCCGGGTGCCGGCGCGATCGCCGAGCTTGGCGATCCCGGCGACAACCAGGACGATGCTCAGCACCAGCCGCGCGGCCAGGAGGACGGCGCCCATGGCTGCTCCTTCAGCGCGGGGGATGGTGGCGTGAGACAACTCTATCTTCCGGCCCGCCTGAACCCTTGTCAAGCGGCTACGAGCACCAGCCGAACGAGGCAAGCATCGGCTGCGAACCCTGCGGCGACACCTCTTGTGAAGCGAAGGATGGCGTTCCCCACCGCTGTTGCAACGGCAAATGCCAGCCGGCGGAGGACGCTTGCACCGCCGGAACCCGACAGGCGCTCCGTGGGTGGACCCGGCGGCTGCCTGGTCCCCTATCCGCTTGAGCGTGCGAGTTCTTGCAGAGTGGGTCCCGGCGGGCCTCGGAGCGCACGCGGCATGCCTGGCTCGACCGCTCGCGTCGCGCCGCGGGGAGCCGCACAAGAAAACGCCCCGGGCTCTTGCCCGGGGCGTTCTCCCGACCGCGACGCGGCTGGCGGTTAGTACATCCCACCCATCCCGCCACCCGGCGGCATGGACGCCGCCGGCTTCTCCTCCTTCTTCTCCACCACCACGCACTCGGTGGTGAGGAGCAGCCCTGCGATCGACGCCGCGTTCTGCAGCGCCGTGCGGGTGACCTTGGTCGGGTCGATGACGCCTGCCTTCACCAGGTCTTCGTACGTGTCGGTCTGCGCGTTGTAGCCAAAGTTCTTGTCCTTCGACTCCTTGACCCGCGAGACGACGATCGAGCCCTCCGCGCCCGCGTTCTGGGCGATTATCCGGATCGGCTCCTCCAGCGCGCGGCGCACGATGTCCACGCCGATCTTCTCGTCCTCGGTGCCGCGGATCTTCTCCAGCGCGGCCTGCGCCCGGATCAGCGCCACGCCGCCGCCGGCCACGATGCCCTCCTCGACGGCCGCGCGGGTGGCGTGCAGCGCGTCCTC
>Ga0326597_10011290_pt1 | contig 11850 bp, 14 predicted proteins | sample RVTome_12_FD_203789 | JGI IMG/M metagenome (GOLD analysis project Ga0326597, IMG submission 203789) | Soil microbial communities from uranium-contaminated site in the Upper Colorado River Basin, Wyoming, United States - RVT100D185 | ecosystem: Environmental > Terrestrial > Soil > Contaminated >...
CCACCCCCACGACGACAGCAACCACCCCGCCCCCCATGACGGACCCGCACCGGTCCGGACGTCAGCCATGCCACCAACCGGTAATCAACACCCGGTCTGACCGCAACCGCTCCTTGAGAACTGAACAGAGAACCGCAGATGAACCAAGGCGCTCCGCCCCGGCGATGACGATCAGCCCTCCGCGGGGTCACCTGCCATTGCCCGATCGGAACGATTTTCGACGAATCGTTCAGTGTGCTTCGATGGCGGACGGCGTTCGTCCGACGTCTGGTTCGACACATCGCAGGAGGCGCCCATGGACTTCACGCTGACCGAGGAACAACAGTCCTTCATGCGGACGGTCGAGGAGTTCGCCCGTGAACACGTCTGGCCCGGTGCGCTCGAGCGCGACCAGGAAGCGCGCTTCGACTGGGACGTGTGGCGCAAGCTCGCTGACGTCGGGATGCTGGGGTTGCCCGTCCCCGAGGAGTACGGCGGGTCGGGAGCCGACTGCGTCACCACCGGTTTGGGTCTCGAAGCCCTCTCCTACGGCGGCGGTGACGCCGGCCTGAACCTGTCGCTCGGCGCTCACCTCACGATCGGGTGCATGCCGATCGTCCTGCACGGCACCGAGGAACAGAAGCGCACGTGGTTGCCCCGCATGACCTCGGGCGAGGTCATCGGTGCGTTCGCGATCACCGAGCCGGAAGCCGGCTCGGACACCGCCGGCATGAAGTCGGTCGCGCGGCGCGAGGGCGACACCTGGGTGCTCAACGGCACCAAGACCTTCATCACCAACGGATCGCTGGCCGAGGTCGTCACGGTCGTGGCCCGCACCGACCCGGACGCCGCCGCCGGCGCGGCGTTCTCGGCGTTCCTCGTCCGGACGGACTCGCCCGGGTTCGCAGTGTCCCGGGACATCAAGAAGATGGGCAACAAATCGTCGCCGACCAGTGAACTGTCCTTTGACCACGTCGAGATCCCTGCTGAGAACATGCTCGGCGAGGAGGGCACCGCCCTCTGGAAGGTCGGGTTCGAGTGCTTCGCCTGGGAACGCACCGTCATGATCGCGTCGGGGATCGGTGGGATGCGGCGCGGCCTAGAGCAGTCCGTCCAGTACTCCAAGGACCGCGAGGCGTTCGGCAAGCCGATCGCACGGTTCGGCCAGATCCAGCACAAGCTCGCCCAGATGCGGATCGCGCTCGAGTGCGCCACGCTGTTGCAGCGTCAGGCCGCATGGAAGAAGGACCAGGGCCTCGACCACGAACTCGAGGCGTCGATGGCCAAGGCATTCATCGGCGATGCAACCGTCACCAACGCCCTCGAGGCCATCCAGATCCACGGAGGCTGGGGCTACACGGCCGAGTTCCACGTCGAACGTGGCCTGCGGGACGCCAAGTTGGCTGCGCTCGGCGGCGGCACCACCGAGATTCAGGAGATGATCATCGCCCGGAAACTGCTGGGCGGCTGACGGTGGTGGTCGTACCCTCCGTCATCGGAGGTGGACGATGCTGATCGGCCCGAGTTCGAGCGCGGTCGTCGCCGTGCGCGGTGGCGACCGGCGGACCTACCTTCACGACGTCACGACCCAGCGTTTCGACGACGTCGTGGCCGGCGACGTCCGCTCGGCCCTCGTGCTCGATGTCCATGGCGCGCCGCTCGCTGCGTTCGAACTGCTCGCGGCCGATGATGAGGACCGCTTGGTCGTCCCGACAGCGGCCGTCGACCACGTCCTCGAGGTGCTGGCACGACGGACCTTCCTGGCCGACGCACGGTTCGAACGAGTGGACGATCGCGTGGTGTCGCTGCGCGGCGACGACGTGGACGACCTGCTTCGGGCGGCCGGCTTCGCGGTCGAGCCCGGAACGTGGGTCGATCTCGATGGTGCCGCCATCGCCCGACACGGCTTCGGGGCGGAACTCCTCGGGGGCGACGAGCGTGTCTCACACGTCATCGCGGGCCTGGTCGCGTCCGGGGCCGACGAGGTGGATGCGGCGACCCTCGCCGACGCACGGGTCGCAGGCGGCGAGCCCGAGGTGGGCCGCGAGATCGTCGGCCCACACCTGCCCGAGGAGCTCGGCCTGTTGCCGACGCACGTCCACCTCGCGAAGGGCTGCTATCCGGGCCAGGAGGCGGTTGCGCGGATGTGGATGCTCGGTCGCCCCCGGCGACGACTGGCCTCGGTCGCGTGGTCGGGTGGAATCCTTCCAGGTAGGGAACTGGGCGAGGGGCGGCAACGTGTCGTCGTCACGGCGACGAGTGCGCAGGGTCGAGGACTGGCGTTCGTTCCGGCAGATGCGTCCCCTGGCGACCGGTACGGGGACGAGGGCGACGAGATCGTGGTGCTCGCTTTCGTCGGCGGCGACACGCCGCCACCGGGACACGACCCGGCGGTCGCACGACGACGCGATCGGAAGACGACCGGCGGTCGTCAGGCTCGGAAGCCATGACCCGTCACCACCTGCCGCCGGAGTATTCAAGACCGGCGCGCGCCTATCTCGCCGCGTTCCTCGGCGAGCGGGAAGCCGTGGACGCGATGCACGAGGTGGCGGCGGACGCCACGTACTGGGGCGACGACTCCCTTGCTGCCGTGCTCGCCGTCGCGCACGGCGTCCTGCTCAGCCGGTTGCGGGTGACCGGTGAGGCCGCAGCGTCGTGGCTCGTCGACGAACTCGGTCTGCCCGCTGACATCGCGGCCCGGGTCACCGACACCGAATCCTCGTTCGCCGCCCGTGCATCTGGCCAGCGCGTGCGGACCCCTGATGAGGACGCACAAGAGAAGCCGCCCCCTGCACCCGAGCTGCCGATCGAGCCCGACGAATCGAACGAGCCGTCGAGCCCGGTGGACGAGCCGGCGGGCACGTCCACCGAACCGCCGATGGAATCGGTCACTTCGTGGTCGCCCGTCCCGCTGCGGATCGGGTTCGACGAGGAGCCCCTGCCCTTCCGGATCTTCAACGATCCGCCGGACGGTCGCTGGCGGCTGGCTGCCGGTGCCCTCCTGATCGCCGGGCTCGTCCTCGTCGCCCTGCTGCTGCTCAGTCGGTAGCGGTGACCAGGCGGACGCGTGGCGACGGCCGGTCGGCCTGCCGGCCCGGCGTGCCCGCTCGGGCATTCACCAGCGCGACGAAGACCTCGCCGGCGGCGGGATCGCGGAGCCGGTCGATGTGCAACGGCTCCCCTGTTCGCACCTGGATCACGAGGTGTGAGCCGTGCTCGTCCGACTCGATCGCCGCCTGGGTGATCTGGGCGTACGGGACCCGCTGCGGATGCGCCGGGTCACGAACCGACGCGACCAACAGCCGCTGGTCGGTCGCGACGGCCACTACGCGTCGACGGCCGGGCCGACCCTCGCGGTGCTCCACCCCAACGACGGTGGACAGCAGGCCCTCGTATGGTGCAAGGTCCTGCATGACATGGCGCATTGCGTTGTCCGGGGTCGGCACGGCAGAACTCCCTCGACGTACTCGCCAGGTATCGACCGCGGACGCGCGCGACTTGAGTCAGGCCATGTCCTGCAGGGCCCGGAGCACGCGCTCGGCGTGGGACCTGGCCTGGGCTCGCTTCCAGACCTTGGCCACCTGGCCGTCGGGCCCGATCAGGACGCTGGAGCGGATCGCCCCGACGGACTTCCTGCCGTACAGCACCTTCTCGCCCCATGCGCCGTACCGCTCCATGACCTCGTGGCCCGGATCGGCGAGCAGGATCTGGGGGAGATCGTGCTTGTGCCGGAAGGCATGATGCACGTCCGCGCCATCGGGCGAGACACCGACGACGATCGCGCCGGCGGCCTCGAACTCGGCCCAACGATCGCGGATGTCACACGCCTGGGTCGTACACCCCGGCGAGTCATCCTTCGGATAGAAGTACAGAACGACGGGTCGGCCGCGAAGGTCCTCCAACGAAACCTCGTCGCCGTCGGGGCCCTTCAGGGTGAACAGGGGTGCAGGGTCCCCGGCTTGCACGTTCACGACACGTCCTCCGACGAGGGCGGCACACCGTAGCCGGGCACGGTCACGGTTCAGCGACCGAACAGGCGCCGCTTCCTCGGGTCCTTGTCACTGTTGGCAGGGGACGTCGACTTGCGGGGCGGTGGCGCCGCGGGTCGTTCGCCGGGGTCGTCGTCGGTGGACAACGAGGACAACTCTGCGAGCAGTGCCGACAGGTCGTCTCCGCCGCGGGATGGGGCCGCCACCTCCGGCGGACGGGCCGGTTCGACGTCGACCTCGACGACCTCGACGACGACCTCGGCGGCACCTTCGTCCGATGGTTCGTCCTGTTCGGCGGCAGGTTCCGGGGCCGGCGAGGTGTCCGGGGCCGCATCGCCCGTGTCGTCGATGGCCTCGGAGTCGCTGACATCGGCGAGCCACGAGGCCGCCTCCGAACGGGTGAGCGGTTCCGGGCCGGTCGTACGCATGCGCCGTGTCTCGACCACGGGATCGTCGATCGGGGGCGGCGCGACGTAGGAGAGGTCGGTGGCGGGTGGCGGGGTCCGGCGGGCCGGCGGTGAGGTTCCCGGCTTGGCGGTCGCGTAGCCGACCCATGGGCGGGGCTCGTCGATGTCGGACTCGGCGAAGCGTTCGGCCTCGATCCGCGACCCCTCGGTTTCGTCGGTTTCGTCGATGCCGGCGTCGGTCGGTGTCGCCACGGCTTCACGGTCGGCCGGTGCCGGCTCGACCTCGCTGTCGAACGGTGCCTGGCCGGCATCGCCGCCGGCGAGCAGGCCTTCGAGCGCCGACTCCAGTTCGTCGACCGCAGGTGGGGCAAGCTTCACGGCGAGAGCCTCGTCCAGGCTCTGCTCGATGGCGAGCTCGACCTCGTCCATCGGCTCGGGTGGAGCCGCGGTGTGCGCGCCACCGTTCAGGCTGACCGCCCCGAGTTGCGTCAATCCGTAGACGATCCGGCGGAGTTCGTTGTCGCCGAAGCCGAGCCGCGAGCCGAGGTCGCCGATGGAGCGTTGGCCGTCGACCTCCGCGAGCACGACCGACTCGTCCAATGCGAGATGGTCGGGACGGGTACCGGTGGCGGCCGGCACGAGTTCGAGGCTCGTGACGACCGCGCGAACCCGTTCCTGCTCGCCGAGTCGGCGGCGCACCTCGCCCAGGAGGGAATCGGTGGGGACCGAGACCGGAAGCCTGACGACCGGAGATGCGTCGCTGGTCAACTCGAACGTGCCGTCACGCCAGCCGAGCAGGTCGGTGAGCGCATCGATCATCTGCTCCTGCAGGAACACACGCGCTGCGTCGGCGGAGATGAGGCCGCGATCCACCAGCAGGGCGGCGATGCCGGTGCCGGGCGGAGCCTCGTGCTGGGCCTGGGCGGCCTGGGCCACGTAGTAGGGGTCGAGCAGTCCGGCATGCACGAGGCGGTCCCCGATCCGTGCCCCACGGCTCGGAGAGGTCGCCCAGACGACCGCCCCCTCCTGGAACGCGATCTGCCCGGCCCGGCCCGACGACTCCAGCGTGAGGGTGCCCGAGAGGGCCTGCCCTCCCAGTTGCATGCACAGTTCGGCGACCGAGACGGTGTCCAGGGATCCTTGCATGCGGGCCATCGTACGGGCGCCGATGTCTCCTTGTCGGCCGATCGTCATCGACGACAGGAGTCAGGGCGAGGCAGTACGGTTGCGCCCAGCAGTCGGACGGACCGGACCATGGCAGAGCGAGCCAACCAGGAAGAACTGGATGAGGTGCTCGCCGCCGCGTTCGTGGACCACGTCGCCGACGTGCCAACGGCCGAGTTGCGGTCCCGCCGTCAACGCGCCGAGGACGTCGAGAACCGGGTCTCGTATGCCCGCCGGCTCCTGCAGGGACGGATCGACCTGGTCCGGGCCGAAGCCCTTCGCCGCGAACGCGACGGCGCGCTGGACGCCGTGCTCGACACCCTCTCGCAGGTACTCGCCGACGGGCAGACGGTCCCGCGGACCATGGTCGACCTGAGGCCACCACGCGACCTCGCGCCGCCCGACCTGGACGACGACCCACTCGAGCATCAGGTCGTCGACCTGCGATCCGCGTCGGCCGAGCGACTGCGCGAGCTCGCCGAGTCGCTCGCGGAGCGCGAGGGGGAGCTGTCGGTTGCCCGACGGCGGCTGTTCGACGTGATCGACACGCTGCAGGCGGAACTCGTCGAGCGCTACCGCTCCGGTGGTGCCACCGTCGACGAGCTGCTGGCAGGTCCATGACACCTCCGTCCCGGACGCCCCGGCCCTGCCGGGCGCCAGAAAGGCAGCCAGCGTGAAGCGCTCGGTCCTCGTGGTGGACGACGATCCTCTGATCCTGCGGATCGTGTCCACCATCCTCGACCTCGAGGAGTTCGCGGTGGCAACGGCCGAGGATGCGACCGAGGCGCTCCAGTTTCTCGACGAGGCTGCGCCCGACATCGTCGTCAGCGACGTCATGATGCCGGGCATGGACGGCTTCGAGCTGTGCCGGCAGATCAAGGCCGTGCACCCCGCGCTGCCGGTGATCCTGCTGACGGCCCGCGAGGACGACGAGTCGATCCGGCACGGCAAGGAAGCCGGGTCCGACGCCTACCTCACCAAGCCGTTCTCACCGCTCGAGCTCATCGACGCCATCGACTCCCTCCTCGCGAAGGCCTGACGTGGACCCGACCAACGTTGACGAGATCGAGGTCATGCGCCGGCAGCTGCTGCTGTTCGCCGAGGACCTGCGCACGGTTGCCGGCGAGGAGAAGATGCGACGCGAAGAGGCCGAGATGGCGCTCGGCGAGGTCCGGTCCGCGTACCAGAACCTCGTCAAGACGCTCGCGCTCGTGTGTGAGATGAAGGACAACTACACCCGCAACCACCTCGACCGGACGTTCCAGTACGCGATGAGCCTGACCAAGCGCGTTGCGCCGGAACTCGCGGCGAACGCCGCGATCCAGTACGGCTACCTCCTGCACGACATCGGCAAGGTCGGCATCCCCGACAACGTCCTGAACAAGGAGGGGCCGCTCGACGACGCCGAGTGGCAGAAGATGCGGATGCACCCGTTGATCGGGTACCAGCTCGTGCAGCCGATCAAGTTCCTCGGCGAGGCCGTCCACATCGTCCGTTCCCACCACGAACGCTGGGACGGTCGTGGGTACCCCGAACAACTGGCAGGCGAGAACATCTACCTGCCAGCGCGGATCTTCTCCATCATCGACACGTTCGACGCGATGACCTCCACACGCCCGTACCGCAAGGCGATGCCGGTCCATGCGGCGCTCGAAGAGATCGACCGTGTCGCCGGCACCCAGTTCGACCCGCATCTCGCCCACGAGTTCGTCGCGATGTGCGAGGAACACGGGATCGACGACGTCGACTCGCTGCACTACGTGCGATGACGTCAGCGGTCACCCTGGTCGAGGTCACGCGCCGCGACCAGCGAAGCGGACGTGAACTTCTCGAGTCGTCGCATGCCGGCACGGTCGTGGTCGTCGACGGGGCGGGCGAGGTCGTGTGGGCGATCGGCGACGCCGAACGCCTCACCTTCGCCCGGTCGGTGGTCAAGCCGTTCCAGGCGGCCGCGTGCCTGCAGTTGCTCGGTGACGAGGTAGGGGAGTTGACCGACGAGGAGGTCGCCATCGCCTGGGCGTCCCACCGGGCGGAGCCTCGCCACCTCGATGCGGTCGCCGCACTGCTGCGTCGTGCGGCGACGCCCCCCGACGACCTGACGTGTCCGCCTTCCACGGGCGAGCACGACCCGGACGCGCCCGCGGAACGACGCCGCTACAACTGCTCGGGCAAGCATGCCATGTTCGCACTCGCCGGCCGGTCCGTCGGCGAGCAGGGGCCCGTGCTCGTCGACCCGGACTCGCGCCTGCAGCGGTACGTCCTGTCGTCGATGGAACGCTGGCTGGGCCCCATCGGTGCTGTGGCCGTCGACGGATGCGGAGCTCCGGCGATCGCCGTCCCGCTGGTCGCGCTTGCCCGCGGGTACGCCCGTTTGGCGACCGACCCGGCCTTCGAACCGGTCGTCCGTGCTGGCCTTGCCCACCCTGGCCTCGTCGGTGGCGAGGGCCGGGCCGAGTCCGCCCTCCTCGCTGCGGGCGTCGTGGCCAAGCCTGGCGCCGAAGGCGTGTTCGGACTGGCGTTCACCGACGATCGGGGTCGTCCGCTCGCGGCCGCGATCAAGATCGAGGACGGTGCTGGGCGGGCCGCGTCCGAGGCGGCGGTCGCGCTGGTCCGCTCGTGCGGCGGGCCCACGGTCGACTGGGCCAGCCCGGAACCCACTGGTGGCGGCAGACCCCAGGGGCACATCAGGGCCAGCGACGCGCTAGTCGAGACGGGCCGCGCCATCGGTGCGAGGTCGTTCTGAAGGTCGTGGGACGATCGGTACCCTCGATCGTCCGCTCGCAACTGCAAGCACCCACGATGAGGCGAAGCCGATGGCCGACGATCACGCGACCGAAAAGGACTCCGGGTCCGGGTCGCGGATGTCCGACCTCGGCACCTACATCCGCAACCAACGCGAGGGCGCGAAACTTTCGCTGCGCAATCTCGCCAAGATCGCCGGTGTGTCCAACCCCTACCTGTCGCAGATCGAGCGGGGGCTCCGCAAGCCGTCGGCCGAGATCCTCCAGGCGATCGCCAAGGCGTTGTCGATCTCGTCCGAGACGCTGTACGTCAAGGCCGGCATCCTCGAGGAGCGCCTCGGCGACGCCGACCTCGAGCACGCGATCGAACGCGACCTGCACCTGACCGACGCACAGAAGAACGCGCTGGTCGAGATGTACCGCTCGTTCCGCAAGCTCAATGACCTCCAGGATGACGACGGGGTGGGCAGCCGGGGTGGCCTTCGTGGCATCATCGACGCGATGAGCACCGGCGACATCTCCGATGCCGACGTCGCCGCCGCGAGCGGCGGCCCAGTCCCCGACGACGAGATCTGAACGTCCCGAACCTCCTCACGCACGAGCGATCTACGCTGCCCCCTTCGACCGCGGACGAGTAGCCATGGACATCGAGGTTCGCACGCACGACGGGCTGCCCGCGGGGACTCTGCGCGCCGACTGGGAGGTGCTCGCCGAGGAGGACCCCGACGCGACCATCTTCCACACGCCGCGATACCTGCAGACCTGGGTGACGGTGCTCGGCGGCGACATCACGCCACGTGTCCGCACCGTGCACCGGGGGGGCCGCCTGATCGGGCTCGTTCCCGAGGGCTACGCCCGTACCGGCAGCCCGACCGGGCCGGTCGAGGTCGTCCGCTTCCTCGGCGGTACGGAAGTCACCGACTACCTCGGTCCGATCGCACGGCGCGAGGATCGCGCCGACGTCGTCGCGGCGTACCTCCGCGAACTCGGAAGCGACGTCGACTGGGACGAGGTCGTCATCGGTGGACTCGCGCGCGACGCCGGCTGGGCCGACGCGTTCCGCGCCGAGGCGTCGCCGGTCGGGCTGAAGATCTTCGGGTCCGATGTCGAGGACGTCTGCCCCCGCATCGACCTCAGCGGTGGCTACGACGCCTACCTCGCGTCGCTGCCTGGCAAGCAGCGTCACGAGATGCGACGTAAGGCCCGCAAGTTGGCCAGGGACGCGGGCGAGATCCGCCTCGCCGACGTCGCCCCGGACATGATCCCGGAACAGCTCGAGGTGTTCTTCGAGATGGCCAACGAGACGGAAACCGAGAAGGCCCGGTTCTTCCGCAAGGAGGCGATGCGTGACTTCTTCCGGGCGCTGGCTGCCGAGTTCGCCTCGGACCGCATCTTCCGACTGCACGTGCTCGACGTCGGGGCGCGGCCGGCGGCCGCGACGATCTCGCTGGTATGGGGCAGGGAATGGGGCCTGTACAACTCGGCGTTCGACCCGAGTCTGCGCACCCTCGCGCCGGGCATGGTCCTGGTCGGTGAACTGATCGAGCAAGCCAGCAAAGAAGGCATCGACGTGTTCGACCTGCTCCGCGGCGACGAGCCCTACAAGTACCGGTTGGGAGCCGTCGACCGCCCGCTCGACCGGCTGATCCTCGTGCGGAACTGACGGCGATCGTGTCGGCCGCTGGCGTGACCCTCGGACCGGTCGGGACCCCGGCCGACACCGGCCCGGTGGTGGGCCGGGTCGGGCTGGTCAGCGTCCACACCTCACCGTTGGACCAGCCCGGCATGGGCGACGGTGGCGGGCTGAACGTCTACGTGCTGCAGGTCGCACGCCGACTCGCTGCGCGGGGTGTCGCGGTCGACGTGTTCACGCGCCGCACGGATTACCTGCAACCCGAAATCGTTCAGATCGGCGAGCGGCTGCTGATCCACCGCATCGTGGCTGGTCCCGAGGTGCCGCTCGACAAGGCCGAGCTGCCCAACCATCTGTCCACGTTCGTGCTCAACATGCTCGACCGACGCGTCGATGTCGACATCCTCCACGCCCACTACTGGCTGTCCGGATGGGTGGCCCGCCGTGTCGCCGACCGGTGGGAGGTCCCGTACGTGCAGACCTTCCACACGCTCGCGATCCTGAAGAACGCCGCACTGGCCCCAGGGGACGAACCCGAGCCGCCCCTGCGCCTGTCGGCCGAACGGCGGATTGCCCACGAGGCGGACAAGGTGGTCGGCCTGACCTGCGGCGAGGCGAGGTTGCTTCATCGCAGCTTCGGGCTGTCGGGGGCCGACATCGCCGTCGTGCCCGCCGGTGTCGACCTCGACCTGTTCAAACCGGGTGATGAAACGCAACGGTCCTCTGACCCCCTGCTGCTGTTCGTCGGTCGGCTGCAGCCGTTGAAGGGACCGGACGTCGCGATCCGGACGTTGGCGGCGGTCCGTCAGCAGGTCCCCGATGCCCGGTTGGTAGTGGTCGGCGGCGTGTCGGGGACGGGCGAGGGGCGTAGCGGGCCGACCCAGTTGCGCCACCTTGCGGATGCCGTTGGGGTCGGCGACGCCGTGGAGTTCCTCCCGGCGTGTCCGCAGGAGGAACTCGTCGATCTGTACCGCGCGGCCCATGTCGTGGTGGTCCCGTCCCGTAGCGAGACCTTCGGCCTCGTGGCGCTCGAGGCGCAGGCGTGCGGCACCCCCGTCGTCGCCGCCGACGTCGGTGGCCTGCACTACCTGGTCGGCGCGGGCGGGCGGCTCGTCCCCGGCCATGACCCGGCCGACCACGCGGCCGCGGTCGTCGAACTGTTGCTCGACCCGCAGTCCCACCGGGAGGCCAGCGAGGAGGCCGTCCGCGCCGCCCGGGGTGCATCGTGGGAGCGCACGGTCGACCGGCTGCTCGGTGTCTACCGTGGGGTGCTGCAGAACCGCTCCCGGTACGCCAGCGCGGGATGACTCAGGGAGAAGTGATGGATCACGCCGACCTCGTCACCACGACGCTGCAGGCGCGCGACCTCGACGTCGATCAGGTTGGCGAGAGCCGCTGGATGACGATGCTCGCCGGCGAGTGGAAGCGCACGATCCCGGTGATGTTCCACCTCGACGAGTCCAACCTCAAAGTGTCCAGCCTGTTCTGCGGACGGCCGGACGAGGGTCACGCCGAGGTCTACGAGCTCCTCCTCCACAAGAACGAGCGCGTCGGCTGGGTGCACTTCGCCCTCGACGACCAAGGCGACATCGTCCTGGTCGGCCAGATCCCCCGCGATGTCCTCGACGAGGACACCATCGACGCCACCCTCGCGCAGATCCTGGTCATCAGCGACGAGACCTTCAACGCGGTCCTGCGCCGTGGCTTTTCCACCTACCTCGCCGCCGAGCAGCGCTGGCGCAAGAAGAACGACCTCCCGCCCAACCCCGTCGGCGACCCCAAGGCGATGTGAGTTAGACCCGGCGATGTGAATTCGTCCCATATCAGGCTGTCGCAAAATGCGGCGGTCGGGATGCCGGTTGTGTCCAGCATTTGGCATGGCGGTGACCTGAGCGTTGGCTGCGCGCAGCCAGTGGCGCAGCGCTGATCGCTGAGAT
>Ga0326597_10011291_pt1 | contig 11850 bp, 12 predicted proteins | sample RVTome_12_FD_203789 | JGI IMG/M metagenome (GOLD analysis project Ga0326597, IMG submission 203789) | Soil microbial communities from uranium-contaminated site in the Upper Colorado River Basin, Wyoming, United States - RVT100D185 | ecosystem: Environmental > Terrestrial > Soil > Contaminated >...
CCGGCTGCCGGTGGCCCTGCGGGAGGGCGGCCGGCAGTCTCGGTCGAAGACGACCGGACGGTGCGGGTTCAGCAGGTGCGCAAAGGCGAACACCGGTCCGGGTGTCTTCGGCACTTCGGCAATGGCCGCGAAGGTGCGGGTGACGTGGTCGCCGTGGAGGTTCCACCCGGCTTCCCGCTGAAGCAGGGTCAGCATGGAGGCCCTCCGCAGCTCCCGGCGGAGCGCGGTACGGCTCAGCTCCGGTATGGGATCCCACCCGTCCCAGACTTCGGCCTCCCAGTCCGCATGTCTGTTGTGCCGGGTGGAGTGCCACCACTGTGAGGGAAAGAACGCGAATCGGTAGCCCTGCGACTTGAGGAAGGAGACTGTGCGATTGTTCTCGACCAGATAGTCCGGGACCGTCGGACCCGCCGTTCGGCTGCCGCGCTCGCGGGAGAGGTCGTGGAGCTGGGTGGCATTGAGCAGCGACGGAATCGACAACACCGTGTGGAGGTAGTTGCTGTGGACCGCCGGCACCACGAAGCCGAGCCGCCGCAGGCTGTCCAGGAAGGCGTGGTTGTCAAACCCGAAACGCGCCCGGGTGATCTCGGCGTTGGCGTACTCGTCCAGGATGATCAGATAGATGTCGCGCTTGGGCCCGGCTGCCGCGCCCGGCCGCACCGGAATCGGCTGTGCCAGTCGCCGGACCAGCATGCTCTGCCGGAGCGCCCGAGCGCTCCGCAGCTCGGCCATGCCGATCGAGAGCGCCGACCAGCCGACCAGCAATCCGCCGGTCAGCGTCAGAAAAGTCCCCACCAGATCGAGCGCCGCGGGCCGGCGGAGGAGCCACCACCCGAGCCCCACCGTGGCCGCGATCCCCAGCGGGAAGAGCACCAGGTGCGTCGCGGCGCTCGCCCTGCGCCCCACCAGGTCGACCACCGGCACGTATCCCCAGAACCAGAGCACGCCAGCCAGCACCACTAGCGGCGGCAGCCGCTTGCCCCAGCGCCCGCGCGCTACGAGTGCCGCGAGTCCGTACCCGATGCCACAGCCGACCAGCACCGTGATCAAGGTTACCGCCAGATCGTCGATGGTCGACTCCCCGGGGTTGGCCGCGACCATGTGCACCACGGGAACGACGGCGAGCAGGAAGGGATAGAAACGGGCGGGCCGTGGGGTCATGCGCGAGCATTTTCGTGGCAGGAAGTCATCAGGTACCCCGTCCGCGCGGACTCCGGCACCGGCCGGACGCTGTCGATCCGGAACTGCCGGCGGGGCGCGGAACGATCCCTCTACTGCTTGCCAGCCCATCGGTACCGAAGGATGGAACGAAAGAGCGACTTCACACCTTCACGCACGCGGCTGAGCATGGCCACCACGGAGAGAACGCCCGCGGCGAGAATTTGCAAGACGAGGCTGCCAGTGGCGGGGTCGATGTACATGGGCGATGGCTCCTGAGAGCCGGCGGGAAACCGGCGGTAAGTCACGAACCCGTAACATGAAGCTCCTGTATTAATGTTGGCACGCCGGGATGCGTGCCAGAGCCTGCGGCATCCCCGGGGTGTGATCCAAGTCACTCCAACAGCCCAACGACCGATGACGGGCGGACGGACCCGCCAGCCACTCGTGCTCGTACCGGCGATCAGCTCGCCGGAGTGGATGGGGGCAGCAGCGATAAAGGCGGGAGTGCCAGGAGCCGAGAACCATATCCGAGCCTGAGGGACGGGTGGGTTACCAGGAGGCGAGGCCGAACCCTTGAACGAAAAACGCGCCTGCGGCGCGGGCGCGTGAGTCGTTATGGCCAGGGAGGGAATTGAACCCCCGACACGCGGATTTTCAGTCCGCTGCTCTACCAACTGAGCTACCTGGCCGCAGGGACGGAGAATATAGGTAGGCGCCCCAAGGAGTTCCAGGCACGGCCGCAGGCGCCTGTGGGGCCGGTTCGCGGCTGCCAGCCGGTGGCCCCCCCACCGGGACCGTCCGGATGCGGCCGGGAGCCGCGGGATCCTCGCCCAGCGGTGCCTACAGGCGCGACAGGAGCTTCTGGGCCAGCGGACGGAATCGGGTCTCGGCCCGCTGGACGAAGTTCATCTTCATCTCCACCAAGACGTCGCCCGCGAGGACCAGCGAGGGCAGGAGCTCGCTGAAGTAGGCCCCGTCGCCCAGCCCGGAAACCGGGCCCTGTCGCACCACGCTGTCCACCTCCACGCCCTCGGTCTTCGCGAAGATCTGCTTCCCGAGTCCCTGCGCCATCCGCCAGGTCTCCCATTCCTCCTTGCCCCCGGACCAGTAGACGGTGAGGCCGAAGGCGAACTGCCCCGACGAATCGGAGTACTCGCAGGTGGAGTACCTCGGCGTCGCTTCCGTCTGGTCCCGCATGGTGATGGGCCGTTCCACCAGCGCGCTCACCTCCTGGTGGCTCAGCAAGTGACAGGCATTGAGGTCTTTCCCGCCTGTCGTGCCGTCGTTAGCAGCTCGCGCCTCGTCATTCCGTCCCCCCGCCTCGCCACCACACCCAACGGAGAGCGCGCAACAGGCGATTGCCAGCCGATATTGCCACGTCCGCATCATAGCAAACCCCCTCCGGAAGATCGCGGCCATGGGGCAGCGGGAACGCCTCCCGCCGCACCGTTGCCGCCGGTACCCCCTGACCGTCCGCCAGAAGCGCTCGCCGAGTGACGGGCCGAGGGCATGGATTCATTCTAGTGCGCATCGGACGTGTCCGTCAGAGGCCTCCCCACCTGGACAGGCACGCTGTAGGACGCACATTATCTCCGGACAAGGGACTGCTTCGTACCAGACGTTCCTTCGAGTGGCCACCTGCACCGCCGGCCCCGCCCAGCGGTGGGACGGTTACTTCAAGCGAGAAAGGGAGGAGCGGACCCACATGCGAGCCACCGTTCTGGTCGCCTTGTTTTCCTGGCTCGCCGCGTGCGGCGCGCGAGATCAGGCCCCCAAGGAGAGCGCCCAGGCCGCCGGAGAGCCGGCAAGGAACGCCCCGGCCCTTGATGCCTGCTCCCTTCTCACCGGTGAGGAAATCGAGGCGGCGGTCGGCTGGAGGCCCGCCAAGACCGAGCCCAGCACCTACGGCGCCACGGCGACCTGCAATTTCTACGGCCCGCAGGGCTTCACGCAGACGGTGAGCCTGGTCGTGGCACCCGGCATGCCCCAGGTATCGAGCTCCACCGACATGGCGGCGTGGCGTACCGAGCAGACCAAGGGCTACGCCGACGTGAAATTCATCATCGAGCCGGTCGAGGGGCTCGGCGTCCCCGCCATCCGGAACGAAATCGAGGGCACCGGGATGGCGACGATCGAGGCTGCCGCGAAGGGCATGCTCCTCGACGTCACCAGCAAGACGCTGGAAGCCTCCAAGGCGTTGGTGGCGAAGGCGCTCCCTCGTTTGCCCTGAGCCGCGGGAGGAGAACCGATTCCGGGCTCGAGACGTTAGCGTTGTGTCTTAAGCCCGGAGCCCCCATGGCCCGCCCCACTGCGCTCCTCCTCCTTGCGCTGGTGTCAGCCGGCGCTGGCGCCCTCGCGCTTGAAACCGCGAGACGAGCCCAGGCGCAAAACCCGCTTACCCTGGCCCGCGGCGCGCGCCCGGCGCCGGCCTGGAGCAATACCAGCTGGCTCAACACCGACCACCCGCTTGCCCTGGACGAGCTCCGGGGGAAAGTGGTGTTGCTTAATTTCTGGGTCTTCACCTGCCACAATTGCACCAATACAGTTCCGTCGCTGGTGGACTTCGATCATCAGTACCGAGACCAGGGGCTCACTCTCGTCGGCATCCATACCCCGGAGTTCCCGCCCTATGCCGGTGAGCACGACAGGGGAAATGTGGAGCGGGCACTCGCCCGCTACCACATCGAGTATCCCAACGCTCAGGACAATGATGCCCGGACCTGGAACCTCTACGGGATCCGCTTCTGGCCGAGCTTCGTGCTGATCGACAAGAGGGGGGTCATCCGGTACGAAGGCTACGGTGAGTTCCATCTGCATGACGCATCCTATCGTTTGTGGGACGAACGCATCCGGCGGCTGCTCGCGGAATGAAGGAGCGGATCAGAACGAGGCTGGCCCTCGGAAGGACGAGGATGGTGCGCAGGATGATGGGGATGACCAGAGCGGATGCTGCGGTCCGCGTGGCGCTGGTGGCGGCGCTCTCGATCGGGATGGGGAGCTCCTGCAGCCGCGCTGACGCGACCGGTGCGATCAGGATCGAGACGTCCCGCGCCGGCCCCGACACCCGGCTCACCCTGGTGGCGGCACCCGGGTTCAAGCTCAACGCCCGGCTCAAGCCGGCGCTCGAGCTGCCGGACGGCAGCCTGCTGCGGTTCGATTCGCCGCTGCTGACACCCGATTCCGCCTACTTCGCCGGGCCGCCCAGCGCCGTGCTGTCGGGGCGCCATGGGCGGGTACGCGGGACCCTCCGCGCCAGTATCTGCGATCCGCGTGAGGCGGTCTGTCGCTCGGTGATCGTCGATCTCTGAATCAGCCACCTCCCTGCCACACCACTACACGTTGCGCCCGGGCGTCGGCATATTGGACCCATGCCCGCGCCTGCCTTCCCCAACCTGACCGTACTGGACCATCCGCTCGTTCAGCACAAGCTCTCCCTCCTGCGCGACCGGCACACCAGCACTCGCGATTTCAAGCAGCTGGTGAGCGAGATCGCGATGTTGATGGCCTATGAGGCGACCAAGGATCTCGGCACCGAGCCGGTGGAGATCGAAACCCCGCTCGAGCGCGCGACCGGGAGGCAGGTGGCGGGGAAAAAGCTCACCCTGGTGCCGATCCTGCGAGCCGGACTCGGCATGGTCGAGGGGATCGCGCAGCTGATTCCCTCCGCCCGAGTGGGGCACATCGGGCTCTACCGCGACCACGACAGCCTCAGGCCGGTCGACTACTATTTCAAGATCCCCGCCGACGAAGTAGCGCGCGACTTCTTCGTGCTCGACCCGATGCTCGCCACCGGCGGCTCCGCCGTGGCGGCGGTCAGCGCCCTCAAGGGCGCGGGCGCGCGGCGGCTGCGGTTTCTCTGTCTCGTGGCTGCGCCGGAAGGGGTCCGCCGCATGCTCGAGGCCCACCCGGACGTGGCGATCTTCACCGCGGCGCTCGACCGCGAGCTCAACCAGAGGGGATACATCCTCCCCGGCCTGGGCGACGCCGGCGACCGGCTCTTCGGCACCCGAACGATTGAGTAGATCCTCCTGCCTGGAGAACGGTGACTGTGGCCGGTATCCGTGTGACGTTCTGGGGCGCAGCGGAACAGGTGACCGGCTCGATGCATCTCATCGAGGCGGCCGGCGCGCGCTTGTTGCTCGACGCGGGCCTGTTTCAAGGGCACCGGGCACCGAGCCACGAGCTCAATGCCCGGCTGCCGTTCGACGCACGCCGGATCGACGGCGTGATCCTCAGCCACGCTCACATCGATCACTCCGGCCGGCTCCCCCTGCTGGTGCGGGAGGGTTTTCATGGTCCGATCTACGCGACGCCGGCGACCCGCGACCTCTGCGCCGTCATGCTCCCCGACGCGGCGCACATCCAAGAGAAGGACCATGAGTTCCTGCTCCGTCATGGTAAGGCGGCTCCGGAGAGCGAACCGCTCTACACCCTGGCGGACGCGATCGCGGTGCAGGACCTCATGGTGGGAGTTCCCTACCGCCGGATCACCCACCTTCGGAAGCACCTGGCGCTCGAGTTCTTGGAGGCGGGGCACATCCTCGGATCCGCTACGGTGGATCTCCGCGTCACCGAGGGCGGCGGCCATCGCCTGGTTTTTTCGGGTGACATCGGCCGGAGCGGACTGCCGATTATCCGGGATCCCGAGCCCCCGTCCGGTCCGGTGGACACGCTCATCGTCGAGTCCACCTATGCCGACCGGGACCACGAGTCGGTGGCCGGGGCCGAGGAGCGGCTGGGCGAGGCGATTCGCCGAACCGCGGCGAGGGGGGGCAGGATCCTGATCCCCGCTTTCGCGCTGGGCCGGGTACAGGAGGTGGTCTACAGCCTGCACCATCTCTACCGGGCGGGCCGGATTCCCGAGCTCCCGATCTACATCGACAGCCCGCTCGCGGTGGACACGACCACGGTGTTCCGGATGCATCCGGAGGTGTTCGACGACCGGGAGCGGTTGGTGGCGGCCGGTGTCCGGATGTTCGATTTCCCTCTGGTCCGATACGTGCGTGACGTGACCGAGTCCAAGGCGCTCAACGGGCGGCCCGGGCCGGCGGTCATCATTGCCGCATCGGGGATGGCCGAGTCGGGGCGGATCCTCCACCATCTGGCGAACGGCATCGGCGATCATCGCAATCTGGTCCTCTTCGTCGGCTTCCTGGCGGAGCACACTCTCGGCCGCCGAATTCAGAACGGCGAGGAGGTCGTCCGGATTTTGGGGCAGGAATACCACCGCCGGGCCGAAGTGGAGACCATCGGCGGGTACTCCGCCCACGCGGACCGGTCCGAGCTCCGGGCGTGGCTCCGGCGCCTGGGTGGACCGATTCGGCGGGCGTTCGTGGTGCATGGCGAGAAGGGGGCCCTGGGCGCGATGGCGTCGATCCTGCGCCAGGAGGGGGTTCGCGACGTTCACGTCGCGAAGCACGGCGAATCGGTCGACCTCTAGCGGAGGAGACGAGATCCGTGCGACTCCCGGCCCGACGTCTCCGCCAGATCGCGGGGCTGTTCCTCCTCGCCAGCACCATCATCTATACGGTCGGCCTCGTTATGGTGCTGGTCACCAGTCAGCGCGACGAGCGGCGGCCGACCGACGCGATCATCGTCCTCGGGGCCGCCCAGTACAACGGCCGCCCTTCTCCGGTGCTCCGCGCCCGGCTGGATCATGCCCTGACTCTCTATCGCGAAAAGCTGGCGCCACTGGTGGTGGTCACCGGCGGCGTCGGGCCGGGAGACACCACCAGTGAGGCGCTCGTCGGCCGGCGGTATCTGGTGGCGCATGGCCTTCCCGAAAGCGCGGTGGTGGTGCAGGCCGAGGGCCGCTCTACCATGGCCTCGATGACCGCGGTGTCCGCCTGGCTCCGGGAACGGGGACTGCGGCGGGTGCTCTTGGTGAGCGACCCATTCCACATGTTCCGCCTCCGGCTGGAGGCGCGCCGGACCGACCTCGACGCGGCGACCTCGCCGACCGAGAGCAGTCCCATTTCGGAGAACCCGGTGCTGGAGCTCCGCTACTTGCTGGCGGAAGGGTTCAAGGTCCCGATCGCGTGGGTGCGTCGCTGGTTCTGAGCTCACCTCTTTCCCGGACTCCCATTCATGCCTCTGCTGTCGGCCGAGCGCCTCTACACCGGGCGCATCTTCAACGTAGACCTCGACACGGTTCGCTTCCCCGATGGCTCGACCGGACAGCTGGAGATGCTCCGGCATCCGGGCGCCTCCGCGGTGCTGCCCTTCCTGGATGATCCCCGGTCACCCGACCCGCGGGTGCTGCTGATTCGACAATTCCGCCATGCGGCCGATGGGTACATCTGGGAGATCCCCGCCGGCCGCCTGGACCCCGGGGAGACGCCGGAGGCCTGCGCCCATCGGGAGCTAGAAGAGGAAACCGGCCTACGCGCGGCCACGCTGGAGCGCCTGACCACCATCCATACCACGCCGGGGTTCACCGACGAGCGCATCCACCTCTTCCTCGCGCGGGGCCTGTCGTCCGGCGAGGCGCGGCGGGAGGCGGACGAGTTCATGGAGCTGCAGACGCTGTCCTGGTCGTCCGTGATGGCGCTGGTGAAAGCGGGGGAGATCACCGATGGAAAGACGCTGATCGCGCTCCTGTTCGCGCACTGCGTTCGGCGGTGAGCACCTAGAGGAACCCGGTCTCAGCCGGTTCCGGGTGGGTCTCCCCGCTGCGGACCAGGGCGAAACGAGCGCTGACGGGCCCGATCAGCTCGAAGAGGGTGACGGCGCCCAGTACGACCGTCGAGATGGTCGGCGCCAGCTCCGGAAATCGGCGGTTCACCGCCAGTAAGAGTCCGATCGCGAGGCCCGCCTGGGCGAGCATGGACATCCCCAGGAAGCGATGCACCACCGGCGGCACGCTGAATCTGCTGGTGGCATACCGGGTCCCCCCGATCTTCCCCGCGATGCGTCCACCCACGTACACCAGTCCCAACAATCCCAACGAGGGGAGCAGCACCACATTCAAGTCCGCGCCCGCGATGACGAAGAAGATCGCATACAACGGGGGATCGGTGCGGGATAGGGCGTGAAACAGACCCTGGCTCTTGGGGGAGAGATTCACCATCGTCGCCCCCACCGCGAGGCTCGCGATCAGCGGGGAGAGATCCAGGACGCCGGCCACTCCCACCGTCAGCAACACGCACCCGGCCAGGAGGATGACCGTCTCCCCATGCTCCACCACCTGGGACGCCCACAGGGCGAGGAGCAGGCCGACCAGGAAACCCAGCGCCACCGAGCCCACGAGTTGCCAGACCAGAGGGAACAGCGACCGGTAGAGGGCCCCGAAGGTGATCCCGGAGGTGACGCCGATCCCGTGCAGGTCCACTGCGGCGGCCACCAGGGCGAACGCGATGAGGCAGAAGATGTTGTTGAGCGCGATGAGGGTGATGAGAGTGTCGGTGAACTCGCCCTCGGCGTTTACCTCCCGCATGACCATCAGAGTGGAGGCGGCCGCAGTCTCGATGGCGATGGTACCCAGGAGCAACGACACTTGCCAGCTTTGGCCCACGATCAGGGCGCCCAGGCTGACCAATCCGGCGACCAGCAGCGATTCAACCAGGGTGATGGAGACGAGGCGCCGGCCGAATTGAAGAAATCGAGTGAGGTCGAACGCCGAACCCACGGAGAAGAGAATCAGGCCGAGGGCCACTTCACTGAACACGTGCAAGCTCTCCAAGCTTTCGCGACCAATCGCGTGGAGCACGGACGGGCCCAGCACTACTCCGGCCAGCAGGTATCCGGTGACTTCCGGGATCCGCAAGAACTTGACGAGATGGCCCGCGAGGAGGGCCAAGAGCAGGATGAGGCCGAGATTGGCGAGGTCGCCCACTCAAGGCACCAGAACGCCGTGACGCCACCCGCCGCGTTGGAAGACCAGGTACAGTGGCCCGGGCCTCCGCAACAGGGGCGGAACCGCCGCGGGGGCCCGCACCGGAGTCGGGCCGACCCGCAGGAGAGTGTCGCCGGCACGAAGCCCCGCCCGGTCGGCCTCGCTGCCGGCCACGACTCGGGTGATCGCGACGCCTGAAGGAGGCGCCGCGAATCCCAGACCCGCCCCTAAGTCGGACGTATCCGGAGGCGCTCGCGTGGCCGGGACCTGCAGCGCCCGCCCGGCGCGCCACACCGTGAACGTGGAGGCCGTGTCTCCGCCCGCGCCGGGGAGGGAGAGATCCTCGATGCGGCGGACCGGGGAGGTCCCCGCCGCAACGAGCACATCGCCGGGTTGGAACGGCGACCCGGAAGGTCCGGTGCGCACTCCGGAGATTAACAGCCCTTCGGTCGCCCCGAAGTAGCGCCGGGCCTCCGGGGTCAGGGTATCGACCTGAATACCGTGCCGCCGGACGAGTTGGGCCCTGCCGGAGAGACCCTCTCTGAGCGCACCGGCAATGTCGGCCGCCGCCAGAACCATCCGCCGGCCGCGGCACCGGGTGACCATGCCAACCAGTCCGCCGTCGAGAGTGAAGGCCGCGCCCCCCTCGAACGCGGGATCCAGCGGCATCCCCAGCAACACTTCGCGGTATGGGGCGTCGTCGCATTCGATGGGAATGGTGCCACCCGTCAAGGTGGCGCTCGATAGGACCGAGCCGTCTTGCCGGCGGGCCAGCAGCAGGACCCAGGTCTGCGGGGGCACTGGAGCGGACGCGAGTGCCGGGGCCGGCACGGGGCCCCGGGCGACGGAATCGAGCAGCAGCGCCACCAGAGTCTCCTCCGGCCCCGGCCCCGGCCCCGGCGGTCCCACTGCCGGCGAAACCAGCACCGTGTCGGTCGAGCCCCACGCGAGGCCGGTCGTGCCCCGGGCCTCGAGGCGGACAACGAACGGCGCCAGAACCGCGGCCCGATCCGAGAGGTACTCCGACATTCGACGGAACTCGCCGCGCTGGGAGAGATCGGTGAAGGTCAGGTGCTCTGACAGGGCCACCGCGGACGGATCGTCGCGCTCGGGCCGGAGCAGCGCGCCGATTGCGAGAATGAGCCCGGACACCCCGGCGAGCACCGCGATATATCTTGGGTTGAGCGCAACTTGCACCATGGATGATCCATCCTTGGACGTAGAAGTTCATCCGACTCAGAGAGGGCCGCAAGGCGGTGCCGCCATTCTTGGGTCGTTGGCGCGGGACCAGTGTTTGCCCCGCGGCCCGAGGCGGATACAATTCCATTCATGCCCACGCAAACCCTGGACACCTTGTTCCGCTCGCTCAAGCAGAACCAGGTCGCGCCAGTCTACTACCTGTACGGCCCCGAGGATGTCCTCAAGGAGGAGGCGGTCAAGGCCCTGGTCGACCGAGTCCTCGAGCCCTCGCTCAAGGATTTCAACTTCGACCAGCGTTCGGCGGGACAGCTCGACCCCGAGGCGGTCCTGACACTGTGCACCACGCTGCCCATGATGGCCGACCGGCGAGTCGTGATCCTGCGGGATCTGGAGGGATGGCGGCGACGCCCCAAGACTCGGGCGGCGTTTCTCAAGTACCTGGAGCGGCCGGCCGGGGAGACGGTCGTCATCCTGGTGCAGAGCTCAGCCGAAGGAAAGGCGGACACCGATCTGGTGCGGGGAGCGTTCGCCGTGGCCTGCGAGCCCCTACCCCCGGAACGGGCCAAGAAGTGGCTGCAGCACCGAGCAGGCGCTCTGGGGGTCAGGCTGGAGGAGGGGGCCGCGGATCATCTCCTGCGCGCGGTGGGCGGAGATCTGGGGGCCCTCGCCGCGGAGCTGCAGAAGCTGGCCGGCCTGCCCGAAGGCACCCCGCTCACCGTCGGGCAGGTGGGCGACATCGTGGGCGTGAGGCATGGCGAGACCGTCTACGATTGGCGGGACGCGGTCTTCGACAGCGATCCTGGCCGGGCTGTGACCCTGCTGGGGCCGCTGCTGGACCAGCCTGGCGGGTCGGCGGTGCGGCTCGTCACCCTGGTGGGAACCACCCTGGTGGGCCTGGGCATTGCCCGCGATCACTTCGATCGCCGGGTACGAGAGGCCCCCCTCGCGGACCTGCTGTTCAAGACGTTGCTCCGGGTCCGGATCTTCGGGCTGCTCGACTACCGGAGCGAGAGCGCCCGGTGGGCCCGGTGGGCCGCCAGCTGGTCGCCGGCGCGCATTGGCGCGGCTCTGCGCGACGCACGCGACGCGGATCGGGCGATCAAGAGCACTACCATCGCGGACGAGCGGGCTATTCTGGCCGATCTCATCTTCCGGATGACCGTTCCGTACCGCGAGGCCGCATGAGGTGCGCACCCGTGATGGCCGTCGTGGCGGCGATGACCCTCCTCGGTCCGCCTGCTGCGGCGGCGCAGGATGATCCGCGGCTCGTGAGCGCCGTGCGCGCCGCGCAGGAGGGACGCGGCGACTCGGCCCGAGCGGTCGTCCAGCAGCTGCTCGCGGCCACGCCCCCGACCGACACGCTCTACCCACAAGTACTTTATGCCCAGGCGATGGTGACCAGTGACGCCGGCGACATGCGTCGCCTGCTCCAGCAGGTGGCCGTCGAATACGGCGCGTCGAATTGGGCGGACGATGCGTTGCTCCGATTGGTCATGATGGACTATGCCATCCGCAATTTGGAGGGGGCAGCACGCAACCTGGAGCGCCTCAGGCTGGATTACGGGGCGTCGCCGCTGCTGCCGCAAGCCGCCTATTGGGCGGGACGGACCTACTTCGATCAGAACAACACTGCCCAGGCCTGCCGCTGGCTCGCG
>Ga0326597_10011293_pt1 | contig 11850 bp, 11 predicted proteins | sample RVTome_12_FD_203789 | JGI IMG/M metagenome (GOLD analysis project Ga0326597, IMG submission 203789) | Soil microbial communities from uranium-contaminated site in the Upper Colorado River Basin, Wyoming, United States - RVT100D185 | ecosystem: Environmental > Terrestrial > Soil > Contaminated >...
TCGCCGTTTCATCGAGATCGAGACCCCGATCCTCACCGCGCCGACCCCGGAAGGCGCTCGCGATTACATTGTGCCAAGCCGCGTGCAACCAGGCCGCTTCTACGCACTGCCGCAGAGTCCGCAGCAAATGAAACAGATCCTGATGGTCGCTGGATTCGAACGCTACTACCAGATTGCCCGATGCTTCCGCGACGAAGACCTCCGTGCCGATCGCCAACCAGAGTTCACGCAGCTCGACATCGAAGTCAGTTTCGCTGACGAGGAAGACCTCTTGGAGCTGATGGAGTCGCTTTACACGGGGATGTTCGAGACGCTTCGGCCCGATCTCAAACTGGTGACGCCGTTTACCCGGATCAGCTACGAGGAAGCGATGGAGCGCTTCGGCAGCGATAAGCCGGACTTGCGATTTGGCCTTGAGCTGGTCACGTTCAACGAAGTCGTCAGCGAAACGGACTTCCAGGTGTTCAAGTCCGTCGTCTCGGCGGGCGGGGTCATCCGCGGCCTCAGCGTTCCTGGGGGGGCATCGATGAGCCGCAAGCAGGTGGATAGCCTGACCACGTTCGTCCAGCAATACGGCGCCAAAGGACTCGTCTGGATGCAATTTGAAGGGGAAGGGCCGATCGACACGATGACGATCGAGGATGTGAAATCACCCGTCGCGAAGTTCTTCTCGTTGGCACAGGTCCAGGCGATGGCGCGGCTCGCGGGCGCGAACCGCGGTGACATGCTGTTGGCGGTCGCCGACCGCAAAGACTCAGCTAACAAAGTACTCGACGCTCTCCGCCGTGAACTCGCCCGCCGTCTCGAACTCGTCGATGACCGGGTGCGGCACTTCGCGTTCGTCGAGAACTTCCCTTTGTTCGAATGGAACGCCGAGGACGAGCGGTGGTATTCAGTCACCCACCCGTTCACTGCCGCGCTGCCGGAAGAAGAAGGCTTGCTCGGCAGCGATCCCGGCGCGATTCACAGCCGCTCGTATGACCTCATCTGCAATGGCTGGGAGCTCGGGGGCGGAAGCATACGCATCCATGAGCGCCCGATGCAAGCCAGGATCTTCGAGATACTCGGTATCGGTTCGGAAGAAGCCGAGGCCAAGTTCGGCCACATGCTCGAAGCCTTCGAGTATGGCGCCCCCCCCCACGGGGGAACGGCGATGGGAATGGACCGCACAGCCGCGCTCTTGGCCGGAGCGGACGATATCCGCGAAGTGATGGCCTTTCCCAAGACGAAGTCCGCGTCGGACCCGATGACCGGCGCCCCTACGGCCGTCAATCCCGCGCAGCTGGAAGAACTGAGGATTACGCTGGAACCTGACGCTGGGCAACAACCGGGATAGCGCCAACGTCTGTGAATTGCTGGCCCCTTGTCGGCCTCTCAAGTATGATTCAGCAAACCATTGGCGCACCCGGCGCGTTTTCCAGATAGATACCTGAATGCAGACCCGCAATCTTGTTTACACACTCACTGCGATAGCCGTCGCGCTTATCGTCGTTATTGGTGGCCTCTCCCTCCTCGTGTTATCAGGAGGTGATGACGACGATGGCGGCGCCGCCAATCCTGATGACACCGGCGAAGAAGGGCCGGATCTGGGCGACCGCATCGAAGGCGAGTTGCGATTGTTCGGTGCTGATCCCCAGACGATGGATCCCGCGTGTGCAACGGATGCCGGTTCAGCGGAGTACATCGTCGAGATTTTTTCTGGACTGGTTTCTTTCGACAAGGACTTAAACGTAATTCCGGACATCGCTGCGGACTGGGTGGTGAGCGATGACGGTACCGTCTACACTTTCAACCTTCGAACGAACGTCCTGTTCCACGACAACTCTCGTCGTGTCTCGGCGGAAGACTTCAAGTACTCCATGCAGCGGGCACTCAGCCCGGACACGCAGTCAACCGTCGGCGATGTCTACCTTGATGATATCGTTGGCGCCGAGGAGTATTCGATCGGTGAGGCGGACGAGGTGACCGGCATTAAAGTCGTGAACGCCGACACTCTGGAGCTGACCATCAAGGAGCCGAGCGAAGTATTCCTTGAGAAGCTCACCTACCCCACTGCTTACGTCGTCGACCAGCGCGAAGTCGGCGACGCCACCTGTTTCGAGGCCAACTGGACGCTAACGCCGAACGGCACCGGGCCATTCAAGCTCACAGATTGGGATCTCGGAACGAGCATCACTCTCGAGCCGAACGAAGGCTTCTACCTTGAGCCGAAGCCAACGCTGTCGAAGGTGACCTATGTGCTCTCGGGGGGTTCGGCGTTCACGATGTACGAGAACGACGAACTCGACATCACGGGTGTCGGCATCAACAATATCGAGAGCGTTCGCGACCCGAGCAACCCGTTGAACGCCGAGTATCACCAGGGTGACTCCCTGAACGTGTTTTACATCGGTTTCAACGTCAACGAGCCACCTTTCGATGACCCCGATGTGCGCCGTGCCCTCAGCATGGCAGTCGACAAGGAGTTCCTGGCCAACGAGTTCCTCGAACAGCTCGTGGTTCCGGCTGCTGGGATCATCCCGCCCGGAATGCCCGGCTACAACGACGACCTGGCAGGCCTTGAGTTTAATCCGGGCGCCGCCGCCGACCTGCTGGATGAAACCGGAAAGGCCGACGATGTAGACGGGGCCAGGATCCTGACGTCCGGGCAGGGAGCCGCCCCTTCCGACATCCTCCAGGCGCTCGCCGCAATGTGGGAAGAGAACCTTGGTGTGACTATCGAGATTGAGCAGGAAGATTTCGGCCTCTTCTTATCTGACATCAACGAGGGCAACTTCACGATGTTCTCGCTGGGCTGGATCGCTGACTACCCCGATCCACAGAACTTCCTCGATATCAAACTCCACTCCGAAAGCTCGAATAACGAGTCCGGCTACGCCAGCGACGAAGTCGACGCCCTGCTCGAACAGGCCCGCAGTGAACCCGATGAGGCATCGAGAATCGACCTCTACCAGCAGGCCGAACAGATAATCGTCGATGACGCGCCATGGATACCGCTGTACCACGGTCGGTCAAGCTACCTCGTCAAGCCGGAAGTAGTGGGCTTCGAGACGCCGCCTTTCGTCATCCCCAACCTCCGCTACGTGTCCATCGATCGCTAGGCGGGGCTACCCATGCCGGCGGGTCTCGCGGGCTACATCCTTCGGCGGCTCCTGACCGTCCCGCTTATCCTCATCGTCGTATCGTTCATCGCCTTCGCTCTCGGCCGTCTCGCGCCCAGCGACTACGTCGAGATCCAGGCCGGCACCCGCGCTCAGCCTGAGACGATCGCGCGTATTCGCGAGGAGCGCGGCCTTAACGACCCGATTTACGAGCAGTACGTTCGCTACGTCGGCGATTTCGTCACCGGCGACTTCGGCACGAGCGCGAAATATCGGCTGCCGGTGGAAGATGTGCTGCTTCCGCGGCTCTGGATCACGCTCCAGATCAACATCGTCGTCGTGATCCTCAGCTGGATGATCGCCATCCCCGCTGGAGTGTGGGCCGCGCTCCGCCGAGGCACCTGGCTGGATCCCCTGACCATCGGACTCTTGTTGCTGCCCGCGTCTGTGCCTGTGCTCGTCTCGACGCCTTTGCTGCAATATCTCCTCGTCGTCAAGCTGGGCTTGCTGCCCAGCGGTGGCTGGTCGGACGCCGAGTACTTCGGCGTCGAGTTGGGCATCTTCTCGAAGCGCGCCGTCCTTCCGGTCCTCATCATGACCTTGCCAGCGGTGGCGGGAATCGCCCGGTATATGCGCGGCCAGGTGCTTGAGGTGCTCGACCAGGATTACGTGCGCACGGCGAGGGCTAAGGGGCTCCCGGGCACCGCAGTGGTTACCCGCCACGTTGTTCGTAACGCGCTGCTTCCAATCGTCACGCTGTTCGGCTTCGAGCTGGCGGCGCTGACAGGCGGCTCGATCATCGTGGAGTCGCTGCTCGGCATCCCCGGCGTTGGCCAGTACGCATTTGAAGCAATCGGCTCGCGTGACTATGACGGAATCATGGCGGTCGTGATCCTGGGCTCGACGATGTTCGTTCTGGCGATGCTCGTGGTCGACGTGACCTACGGGTTCATTGACCCCCGAATCCGCCTCGGCGAGGGGCTGTCGGAATGAGCGCATTCGAGTCGAGCGCACCGCTCCAACTGCCCACGGTCTCGCAGCCGCAGCGCGTGCTACGCCGCTTTCTTCGGCGTCCGGTTGCGGTGGTCGCGCTATCCGTCATCGTGGCCATCTACGGGATCGGCATCCTGGCGCCAGTCATCGCCCCCGAGAGCTTCGATGACACCGACCTGCGCGCCCGCAATGAAGCGCCATCGTGGGATCACCCGCTCGGTACGGACAACCTCGGCCATGACCTTCTCTCTCGCTCGATTTGGTCTGCCCAAACAACGGTGATCATTTCCGTCGGGACCGTTGCCAGCGCCGGTCTGTTCCTCGGCGTTTCGCTGGGGCTGCTCGCAGGTTACCGGCGCGGTCTCGCCGACTTCATCATCATGCGGCTCGGAGATGTGTTCTCTTCGGTGCCCACCATCCTCCTGCTGATCATCATCAACGCTACGCTGAAGGACAGATTCGAGTCGTGGTTTGGGCACGTTTCGGAATTTACCGGCATCGGCTGGTTCTCGGATTCCGGGGTGCCAAGCTACTTCCTCGTCTTCGGCGGCCTGGCGGTGTTCGGCTGGGTGGGTATTGCACGTCTGATTCGGTCCCAGGTCCTTGCCCTGCGGGAGTCTCAATACGTCATCTCGGCCCGCGCCAGTGGCGCCTCCACCGCGCGCATCCTGTTCCGTCACCTGCTCCCGAACGTCGGGAACTTGCTGATCGTGATGTTGACCATGTCCCTGGGCAGTGTCGCCATCGCTGAGATCGGCCTCTCCTATCTCGGGGTTGGCATCCAGGACAGGCCCACGTTCGGAATCATGATTTCGGAGGCGGTGGGGCCCGGCAAGCTCCAGAACGTGCGCGAGCATACCCACCTGATCCTCGCGCCGGGATTTTTCGTGGTGGCTCTTGTCCTCGCATTCAATCTCCTGGGCGATCAGCTCACCGACATCCTCTCACCCCGGCGGCGGTGATTTCGGAGGCGCGAGCCTGTACCCTGTAACCTCGTGGAAGGTCGTCTCGAACCCGTCGACGCTGAATATATCCGCAAGCACCTCGCTGAACGGTGGGGTTGGCCCATCATCACCGCCGTGCGCGGCTACAGTTCGGAGGACGAAATACAGGGGCTCTCATGGCGCGATGAGTGGGGAGAAGTGCAAGGCTTGATCGCGTGGCACATCGAGGGCGAGCGAGCGGAGATCGTCAGTGTCGACGCGTATCAGCAGGGACGCCACATCGGCGGCCGGCTCCTGGACGGCGCGGAGATGGCCCTGCGGGAACTCGGCGTGAACCACGTTTCGATCACCACGACCAATGACAACCTGCGCGCCCTGGCCTTCTACCAGCGCCGCGGATACCGTCTCGTTAAGCTCGACCTCGACGCAATGGACCGGGTGAGGGCGCTCAAGCCAAACGTCCCGCAGGTTGGGCTCGAGGGCATCCCATTGCGGGATATGATAGAGCTACACAAGCACCTGACATGAGCCGCGAAAGCATCACCTTCGAGTCCCTTACCGCCGCTGACTTCCCGTTGATCCATCGCTGGCTCAACGATCCGGAGGTGGCCGCCTGGTACGGCCTCGGAATAGAAAACCACACATATCCACCGCTCGATGAGGTGGTGGCGCACTACACGCCGCACATCAACCGCGAGACGCCGATTCACCCCTTCATGATGCTCGTCGGCGGCGAGCGCATTGGGTACATCCAGTGCTATCGCATCGGCGACTGGCCGGAGTACGCCCGCGCCATCGATCTCGATGACGACGCGTGGGCGATCGACCTCTACATTGGCAAGGGCGAAATGCGCGATCGCGGTTTGGGCGCCGCTATCCTGGCGGCGTTTGTCGAGCAGTACGTCTTCACCCGTTCCGGCGTCACAGCATGCCTGATAAACCCCAATCCGAAGAACGCCCGCGGCATTCGCTGCTATGAGAAGGCTGGGTTCGAGTACGTGAAGACAGTGTTCGTTCCGGAGGAGGGGCAACAGGAATACGTAATGCGAGTATGGAACCCGCAAAATGCGAGCCGGACAGGGACTCGAGGCCCGTGAGGATCACTGTTGATCTGGACCCAGTTTCGCAGCTCCGGCTGAGTGTCACGACCGTCGTTCCAGATGTAACCCCCGTGCTACACTGGTTCTCGTGAAGGTATCCACACAAAAGCTGCCCGAGAGCCAGGTGCTGCTCGAAGTCGAGGTCGATTCCGACATCTTCGAGAAGTCCATGGACAAGGCGTATCGCAAGCTCGCCGAGCGCGTGAATGTGCCGGGTTTTCGGAAAGGAAAGACACCTCGTCCGATGCTCGAACGCCACATTGGGCGTGGGCGCATCCTTGAGGAAGCGATCGATATTGCCGTACCCGATGCGTATAACCAGGCGATTGAACAAGAAGACGTCGACGCGATCGGCCAGCCGCGGATCGAGCTCGTTAGCGCCGAGCCCCTCTCGTTCAAGGCAACGGTGCCGGTGCGCCCGACAGTCGACCTTGGCGATTACAGGTCGATCAGGATCGAGCGCAAGCCCGTCGAAGTCGATGAGGCTGACGTAAAGTTCTCGCTCGACGAATTGCGTCGTCGCTACGCGGTGCACGAGCCCGTCGAGCGCAGCGTGCAATCGGGCGACATCATTCGAGGAGACGTGCGGATCGTCGTCGACGAAAACGAGGTCTACAAGGACGACGATGTCGAACTCCACCTTCGAGAAGGTAAAACGGTGCTCCTGCCGGGGTTCGCCGAGGGAGTTGTGGGAGCCGTAAAGAACGAGCCGAAGACGGTCGTGGTTCAGCTTCCCGAAGACAGCGACGGCCCCCTCGCCGGAAAGCCTGCCAACGTCGAGGTGCTGGTGAAGGAAGTGAAGGAAGAGCGTCTGCCCGAGGTGAACGATGAACTCGCGCAGCAGGCGGGTGAGGGCTTCCCGAACGTGGGCGCATTGATGGACCGCCTCCGTAATGACATTCGCGAACGCATGGAAGCGCAGGAGCAAGGGGAGTATCAGGACAGCGCGGTCGCCGCGCTCGTGGAGAACGCGAAGACACTCGAATTCCCACCCGTTCTTGTGGAGAGAGAGATCGACCACTTCCTCCAGGACCAGGTGCGCCAAACCGGCCTTGAGCTGGATAAGTACTTCGAACTCACCAAACAGGACCCCGCGAAGGTCCGCGAGGAAATCCGTTCGAGCGCTACGGAGCGCATCAGGCGGTCGTTAGCGCTCAGTAAGCTGGCGGACGAAGAGGCGCTGGACGTGGAGGAAGCGGACATAGACGCCGAGATCGAGAAGATCATCACGCAAGCGACAGCCGGAAACGAAGAGCAGGTCGAGCGCTATCGACAGGTGTTCGGGTCCCCCGAGGCACGAGCTTCGCTCGCTCGCTCCCTGGTGACCCGTAAGACGGTGGAGCGGTTGGTGGAAATCGCAAGTCAATCGGACGGCGTGACCGCAAAGGGCGCGCGGCCGGCCAAGAAGAAGTCAAAGCAGGAGTCTCAAGAGGAGGAATCGTGAGGCCGGACACCCAGAACATCATCCCCTATGTCATTGAAACGAGCGCGCGCGGTGAGCGGGCGTTCGACATCTTCTCGCTGCTGCTCAAGGAGCGAATCGTCTTCTTGGGCACCCCGATAGACGACCAGATAGCGAACGTCATCATCGCGCAACTGCTGTACCTCGACCGCGAAGACCCCGACAAGGATGTCAACATGTACATCCACTCCCCTGGTGGTGTCGTCAGCGCGGGGCTAGCAATCTACGACACGATGCAGCTGATGCGATGCGACGTGGCGACAATCTGCGTGGGCAGTTGCGCTAGCATGGGCACCGTGCTGCTCGGCGCTGGAACGAAGGGCAAGCGTTACGCCCTGCCCAACAGCACGATCCACATCCACCAGGCGATCATTCGCGGCGTCGGCGGACAGGCCAGCGACGTCGAGATCCATGCCCGGGAGGTGCTGCGGCAGAACCAGCTCCTTCGCGAAATCCTGGCCAAGCACACGGGACAGTCAATGGAGAACATCATCCGTGACACGGACCGCGACTTCTTCATGGACGCACCGGCTGCCAAAGAGTATGGCCTGATCGACGAAATTTTACAGCAGCAGAATTCGCCGGTAGGCGCGGGTGCGGACGGCGCGAAGAGCTAAACTGTAATGGAAACGGCTCGAAGGGACTTGTAAGTAGAGGATGCCGGCAAAAAGCAGCAACAGGGTCACATACAACTGCTCGTTCTGCGGGAAGAATCAGGACCAGGTCCGCCGCTTAATTGCCGGGCCTGGTGCGGTTTACATCTGCGACGAGTGCGTTGAGCTTTGCCGCGAGATCATCCAGGAAGACTCAACAACTCAGGTAAAGCCCAAGTCACCGCTCCAGCGCATACCTCCACCCAAGATCATCTACGAACAACTCAGCGAATATGTGGTCGGCCAGGAGCAGGCCAAAAAAGTTCTCTCGGTAGCTGTCTACAACCACTACAAGCGAATAGGCGCCCAGCCCGGGCGTGAAGTCGAGCTCGAAAAGAGCAACATCATGCTGCTCGGGCCCACGGGCTCGGGTAAGACGCTGCTCGCTCGCACTCTCGCCCGCATCCTCGACGTGCCGTTCACGATCGCCGACGCTACTGCGCTGACGGAGGCCGGCTACGTCGGTGAAGACGTCGAGAACATCCTTTTGCGCCTGATTCAGGCCGCCGACTTCGATGTCGCTAAAGCGGAGCGCGGAATCATCTACATCGACGAGATCGACAAGATCGGCCGCAAAAGCGGCGATAACCCCTCGATCACGCGCGACGTTTCAGGCGAAGGCGTGCAACAAGCGCTGCTCAAGATTATCGAAGGCTGCACCGCCAACGTGCCGCCCCAGGGCGGACGGAAGCATCCGCACCAGGACTTCATTCAGATCAATACAGCCAACATTCTCTTCATTTGCGGAGGCGCTTTCCAGGGACTTGACTCCATCATCGACCGCCGCATCGGTCGCGGACAGCGCTCGTTGGGTTTCAAGGCCGCGCCTCCTCCAGTGGATCCGCTGAAGACAACCGACGAGTTGATGGCGCGCGTGACTCACGATGATCTTCTGCTATTCGGACTGATCCCTGAGTTCGTCGGGCGTATCCCTGTCGTTTCGTCTCTGCAGGCGCTCGACAAAGACTCATTGGTGAGGATCCTCTGCGAGCCCAAGAACGCACTGGTGCGGCAATTCGAGGAGTTCTTCTCTCTCGACAACGTTGAACTGGTGTTCACCGAGGACGCGCTTGAGGCGGCAGCCGAAGAGGCGCTCCGCCACAAGACAGGCGCCCGTGGCCTCCGCACCGTCCTTGAAGACTGCCTCCTTGAGGTCATGTACGAGATCCCGTCCAACGGCGACGTCAAGAAGTGCGTCGTCGACGGCAACGCCATGCGCGGCCTGCGCCGACCTGTGCTGCTCAACGCCAAGGGCCAGGCGCTCGACGTCTGGGCCAGCCAGCCCAAGGGCGAGACAGCCTAGCACCCACCCAGCCGTCTGCGGTGCCGCCCATCACTGCCTGAAACGTGCCGCAAGCTATACTGACTCCACGATGAGCAAGCAGCGGCTCGACACTCTCCTGGTTGACCGTGGCCTCGCTGAGAGCCGCGAGAAGGCGCAGGCACTCGTCATGGCCGGTCAGGTGACAATCGGCGACCGACTCGCTATCAAGCCGGGCGTGCTGGTTGCCTCCGACGCCTCTCTGAATGTCGCACATGGTCCAAAGTACGTCGGCCGTGGGGGTGAGAAGCTTGAGCACGCCCTCAGCGTGTTCGGCCTGGACGTCACCGGACTCGTCGTCGCAGACATCGGAGCCTCAACCGGCGGCTTCACCGACTGTCTCCTGCAAAATGGCGCGTCCCGCGTGTACGCGGTGGACGTCGGGCGCGGTCAGCTCGACTACCGCCTCCGCCGCGATAATCGAGTGGTCTCGATGGAGGGCGTCAACGCCCGCGATCTTGAATCGCTCCCCGAACCGATCGACCTCGCGGTTGTTGATGTCTCGTTTATCTCGCTGCGGTTGGTGCTTCCGGCCACAGCCGCGCTTCTCGCTCGGCCCGTGTCCGCGACGCACGCCTCGCTGCGACAGTCGGCCAAGGGCGAGATCGTCGTACTCTTCAAGCCCCAGTTCGAGGCCGAACGGCACGAAGTCCCGCGCGGAGGCGTCATCAGGGATGCAAACTTGCATTCGGTTCTGATTGGCCGGTTTGGTGCATGGTGTGTCGGCAGTGGCTTCCGGATCCTGGGTATGACCTCCTCGCCCATCTTTGGCGCCGAAGGGAACCGCGAATTTCTCTTCTGGTTGAGACCGGTGCGATGAAAAAAGCTGGCATCTTCATCCACTCTAAGTGGTCCGCGGCGCGCACACTCGCTGACGAAGTGACCGCGTTCCTCAGCCGGCAGAACGTCGGCGTTTGGGTGACGTCCGACTGGGACGACTCAACGCTGGCCACCTACATGCCAGGCACGGATCTGCTGATTTGCCTGGGCGGCGACGGCACGGTCTTGCGGGCCGCGCGCTCCGTCATCCCTAATCCGGTGCCCATCCTCGGCGTGAACATGGGGCGCCTCGGTTTTCTGGCTGAGGTGCGCCCTGGCGACTTGATCGATTACCTCCCTGACGTCCTCGCGGGTCGCCATCGAATCGAAGAGCGCTCAATGCTACAGGCGCAACTACGAAGCTGGGGGGTTACGTATCACGCACTCAACGATGTAGTCGTCGGCCGCCAGACGGTGAGCCGCCCGGTGTACGTCGAGGTTGGCGTCGACGGCTCGCGGCTCGCCATCCACCGATGCGATGCGATGATCGTCGCATCCGCCACGGGTAGCACGGCCTACTCGCTATCTGCCGGCGGGCCGATCTTGCATCCAGAATCGAAGGATATCGTGCTAACGCCCGTCTCTCCGCACATGGCCGCCGCCCGGCCGCTGGTGCTGCCCCCGTCCTCGACGGTCGATCTGACGATAGGGTCAGAGCAGGACGCGATCGTGAGCGTCGACGGCCAGGTCGACCGCGCCCTGGAAAGCGGAGACGTCGTGTCCATCTGCCGAAGCGAGTATGTCGCTCGATTCGTTCGCTTCTCGAAGCCTGAGGACTATTACGCGCTTCTCTCTGAGCGCCTCGACTGGCTTCGCGTCCTCCGCGCGACCGAGCACCCCGAGTTGTTCGATCTCAACGGCATCCCCTCCTCGTAGCGTGCCGGACGAGCGCCAGCCCGCCGAGGACCGCGTGATCGCCAGCGAGACGGTTTTTGCTGGCAAGAAGACCACTCTCCGGGTCGACACCATCGATCTCGGAGGTGGGAAGACCTCGACGCGGGAAATCGTGGAGCATCCCGGCGTCGCTGCCATAGTCCCGCTTGACTCCGATGGCTGCGTGCTGATGGTCCGCCAGTACCGCCTTGCGGCGCAGAGGGTGATGCTTGAGATCCCGGCGGGGTGCATGGACGCGGGTGAGACGCCCGAGCAGACAGCTCAGCGAGAGCTATCCGAAGAGGTAGGTATGCGAGCCGGCTACCTCGTGAGGCTCGCCGAGTTCTTCGTCTCGCCCGGCATTAGCACCGAGGTAATCCATCTCTTCCTCGCGGAGGACCTTTCAGACGAGCCCGCGGAGGCGGATGAGGACGAGGATATCGTCGTCAAGCGCATCCCAATCTCGACGGCAGTCTTTATGGCCGAGCGTGGTGAGTTCGCCGATGCCAAGACGTTGACAGGGATCCTGCTCGCGGCAAAAGTTAAGGGCTTATTACATTGAACGAAATAGGCAGGGTTGATAG
>Ga0326597_10011294_pt1 | contig 11849 bp, 10 predicted proteins | sample RVTome_12_FD_203789 | JGI IMG/M metagenome (GOLD analysis project Ga0326597, IMG submission 203789) | Soil microbial communities from uranium-contaminated site in the Upper Colorado River Basin, Wyoming, United States - RVT100D185 | ecosystem: Environmental > Terrestrial > Soil > Contaminated >...
CGAGCTGCTCTATCCGCTCATCAACGCTGTCAATCGGCGCTTGCCAGCATCTAGCTTAAGCGCCACAATGCCGCCTGCGATGACTGATGTTGACTTAAGATAGTGAAGAAACACGTATTTGTTGGCGATATTGATTGTGGCGCTGACCAATTATTTTTGATCAGCGGTCCGTGCGTCATCGAAGCAGAGTCACTGATGATGGCGACAGCCGAGCGTCTCAAGGGTATCGCCGAGGACCTTGGCGTGCCGTTGATCTTCAAGTCCTCGTTCTCGAAGGACAACCGCAGCTCGCTCGAGTACTACCAAGGGCCTGGGTTGCAGGAAGGTCTAAAGATGCTCGAGAAGATCAAGCGCGAGTTCGAGCTGCCGCTGCTTACGGACATTCATTACCCGGAGCAGGCCGCTCCCGCCGCTGAAGTCGTCGATATCCTGCAAATCCCCGCTTATCTATGCATGCAAAGTGAGCTCGTCGTCGCCGCCGCAAAAACAGGCGCTGTCGTCAACCTCAAGCATGGCCAGTTCATCGCGCCGGATAATATGGCCAAGCCGGCGCGTAAGATTGAAGCTTCGGGCAGCGAAAAAATTCTAATTACCGAACGCGGCTACACGTTTGGTTATAACGACCTAGTTGTCGATCCGCGTAGCTTCTTCTTGCTCGCGCAGATCGGCTACCCTGTGATCTTCGATATTACACATACTATTCGCAAGTACGGCATTCCGAGTAAGGACCCGCGTGGCGGGACGCGCGAGTTTCTATCGGTTCTAGCTCGCGCCGGCGTGGCGGCCGGCATCGACGGTGTCTTCATTGAGGCCCACCCAAATCCGCCCGACGCGCTCTGCGATGCTGCGAGTCAGTATTATCTCGATGATCTGGCCGAATTCATGAAGCCGTTGTTGGAGATTCACGACCTGGTTAAAGCAAGGGCTTCAGCGTAGACAGAGGTAGCTTATGGACCTGTATTTGGATTCGGTCGATTTCAAGGAGATAGAACGAGGCTTCGAATTTGGTTTCCTGAAAGGGCTGACGACCACGCCGACGTTCATGCATCGCCACGGGATCACCGATATCGACGGTGCGATCGTCAAGCTTTCCGGGATGGTACCCGAGCTGCAGGTCGAGGCCCTAGGCGATACCGTCGACACTATTCTCGCCGAGGCCGATCGCATACTTGCGCTGCCGTTGGCGAACGAGCCCGTATTCAAAGTGCCGATTTCCAACGCTGGTATCATGGCTTGCCAGCGGCTGACGGCCAAGGGCCACCGCGTCAACGTGCATCTGATCTATACGCTCAATCAGGCTTATATGGCTGTGGCCGCCGGCGCCGCATTCGTGTGCCCATTGGCCGGGCGATTACAGGATCAGGGTCACGATGCCATACAACTGTTCGAGCAGTGTGTCGACATGATCGAGCGCCACAACTATGACAGCAAAGTCATGTTCTCCTCGGTCCGCCATCCCGAGCATGTTCGCCAGGCTTTGCTCGCGGGCGTGCACGTGTGCACGGTTCCGTACAACGTGATCGCACATTTGTGCGATAATTCTCTGACGGCGCTCGGAACGGCGCAATTCCGTGAGCATACGGCGCTCATGACCATGCGGGTTAAGGAGCTGATCCGGCCGCAGAACCCCGTTTGCGAGCTCGCGGAAACATTGAGTGCGGCGATGGTCAAGATGACCGAATCGCGACTGGGAGTCGTCACTCTCGTCGACGAATCCGGTAAGCTCGCCGGAATTTTTACGGACGGCGATCTGCGTCGCCGCCTGCAGGAAGACGGCAGGAAGATACTCGATACCTCTTTTGCCAAGATCGGCTATACGCAAAGCCCGGTCACGATCGGCGCAGAGGCCTTATTGAACGAGGCCGTAAAGCTATTCAAGGAATTCGAAGTCGACAGTATCATCGTGCTCGACGGCGAGCGACCGACCGGCGTTTTGGACATTCAAGATCTCGTCAAACTCGGGTTGCTCGGGCAAGAACATCTCTAAGGCGTTTCAATCTCGATTGAGCGGATGGCTCGAGCAGCAGGGCGGAGTCTTTCTGCACCAACCGGAAGACCTCGCCGAGCGGCTCGGCCAAATCAGAGCGCTCGTTTTCGATTGGGACGGCGTCTTCAATCGCGGCGAGAAAGGCTACGCCGGATCTAGCGGATTCAGCGAAGCGGATTCCATGGGCGTTAACCTGTTGCGTTACGCACTGTGGCGTCGCGACGGGCGCCTGCCTGCCGTAGCCATCATTACAGGTGAACAAAATACCGCTGCAGCGCAGTTTGCTGAACGCGAGCATTTGCACGCACTTTACGAGCGCGTCAAGGACAAAAGCCGGGCTATGACGCACTTTCGCGATCGCTACGGGCTATCAGCACACGAGATCCTCTGCGTGTTCGACGATGTGAACGACTTGGCTATGGCCAAAGAATGCGGTATCAGGATCTTGATCCGCCGCAGTATTAGCAAATTAATGCGCGATTACTTTCTCGGCAAACGTTATTTCGATTACTTGACTGCGAGTGAATCGGGCAATTACGCCGTTAGGGAGACGACTGAACTCATGATGGATCTCCTGGGGAATTTCGCCGCAGTCGTCGAGTCCCGTGTCGCGCACGATGAGGCATACCGGGATTACTTCGCCATACGCCAAGCTATTGCGCTCGAGCGCGTTGTGTTGCCTCCATCCGCTTGACAGTGCGTGGCAATGACAGCGTGGTCACTCGTAGTTTACCTCTGCCTGCCGGGATTCATCGCCCATTTGATCTGGCGAGGAATTCGCTATCCCGCCTACTGGCGTCGTTGGCCAGAACGTTTCGGTTTTCTGCAGCCGATGACACATCAACGGGTCATTTGGGTACACGCTGTCTCAGTTGGCGAGGTGCGCTCTGCGGCCGAGCTGATCTCGCGGCTTTCCGCTTTATATTCAGAGCACCGGGTCTTGGTGACGACGATGACGCCGACGGGCTCCGAGCAAGTGCACGAACTGTTCGGCAATGCGGTGAGTCACGCTTATGTACCGTACGATTTTCCAGGGTCGGTGCGGCGCTTTATGAACCGAATCCGGCCAGAACTGGCGATCATCGCTGAAACGGAGTTTTGGCCGAATCTGTTCACGGCCTGCCGCGTTCGAGGTATTCCGCTGATGCTTGTAAACGTGCGCCTGTCGCAAACGTCGTTACGCGGCTATCTACGGGTGCCTAAGACGGCGCGCGCGATGCTCGCGAATGCGTCTTTGGTCTGTGCCCAGACAGTTAACGATGCGCGGCGGCTCAAAACATTAGGCGTCGACGATAAGCTGATTGCAGTGACGGGAAACCTGAAATTCGATACGCCGGTTGCCGAATCCGTCCTGATACAGGGCCAACGGATTCGCGAGGACTGGGGCGCCGAGCGTCCCGTACTCATTGCTGGTAGTACCCACAGAGGCGAAGAGCGACGGCTCCTTCGAGCTTACGCGCTCGTGCGCAAGCGTTATCCCTCACTGCTGCTCGTTCTAGTGCCGCGTCAGCCCGAGCGTTTCGGTGAAGTCACCCGGCTGTGCCGCCGCGCCGGCTGCCGAGTCGTGCGGCGCACGCGAATCACAGGATCCCTTGCCGCGGGCATCGAGATCGTGATCGGGGATACGATGGGAGAATTGCAGAAGCTCTATTGCGCCGCAGATATCGCCTTCGTCGGAGGCAGTCTGGTCAGACGTGGCGGGCATAACATTCTTGAGCCCTGTGCCGTCGCACGGCCCGTCCTATTCGGGCCGCATATGTTTCATTTCGAGGAGATCAGTGCGATGGCGCTCGAACAGGGTGCCGGCCGGCAGATCCACGACGCTGCGAGTCTCGCGGAAGTCGTCGTCTTATATTTCGATCAACCGGGCCTCAGGCAGGCAGCCGGCGAGGCCGCGCGCACGCTCGTCGCGACGAACCGCGGCGCGTTGGATCGGACGCTCGAGCTGATCCAGCAGTCGCCGCGGTGGGCGCGCGCAGATGCGAAGAGTCCAATTGTTTCCGGCGCGGGGCGCCCGATTCACTAACTGCGTGGCTGCCGGGGAGTCGAATCCCGCGTCACGCTCGCCGCCAGCGCTCTGTCCACCATCATTCCGCGCGCAGCGCTTCGAGAGGCTCTAGCCTTGCGGCTTTGCGAGCCGGGAGAAACCCCGCTGCGAGCCCGATGAGAATGGCAATGCTTTCCGCGAGAAGGGCATAGACCGGCGAAATGCGCACCGGCATTGCCGGTAACGTGAGTTCAATCACCGCGACAATGCCGAATCCAACACCGAGACCCGCCGCGCCGCCGATTCCAGCCAATACCATTGCCTCACCTAGAAAGATTTGCGCAATGCGACTGCGCGCCGCGCCAACCGCGCGCAGCAGGCCGATTTCCGGCGTGCGTTCCCGCACGGCGATTGTCATGATCGTGAAGATTCCCACGCCACCGACGAGTAACGAGATCCCACCGAGTGCGGCAACGCCGACAGTAAGAACGTTCAGGATCGAACCGAGCACGTCGAGCATCTGCTGCTGTGTCGTGATCGTGAAGTCTTCGCCGCCGTGGCGTGCTAACAATATTCGCCGGATGCCGGCGACCACCTCATCGACGGGCGCGGACTCCTCGTAGAGAATGTCAATCTCGTGCAAACCTTCGCGGTTGAACAGCACGAGGCCGCTGGCAGCCGGTATATAAATCGTGTCGTCCAGGTCGATGCCGAGCATGTCGCCCTTGGCTTCCATGACACCGATGATGCGATAGCGGTCGCCGCCGACTCGGATTCTGTCGTTGAGCGGGTTGGCGTTACCGAAGAGCTCCTCGTAGGCCGTCGCACCCAGGACGGCGACCGGGCGCGGTCGGTCGAGTTCATCCTCGGGCAGGAAGCTGCCGAGCCGGACATTGAACTTAAAGGCGCGATGAAACTCAGGGCCGACGGCAAAAACGTTGACCGTACGCTCGCGGCCGCGCGCTTCGACTGATGCCGAGCCGGATACTGCCGGTACGGAATTCAAAACGAAAGGTGCGCGTTTGAGGGCGGCGGCATCCTGCAAGCTCAGTGGACGAATCGAGTTGAGCACGCCAGGCGACAGGCCGAAGGTCGTCGTTTTGCCAGGGTTGATTGCGAGTGTGCTCGTGCCAAACTGAGTGAATTGATCGGCAACGTAGCGGTTGAGTCCTTCGCCGATGGACGTGAGTAGCACCACGGCCGTAACGCCGACAGCTATCCCGAGCGCCGTCAAGCCGCTGCGCATGCGGTGCGCCAACACGGATCGAACGGTAAAGCGTACGATGTCTCCGGCGCGCATGACTCAGCGTCCGGCTAGTGACTGCACGGGGTCGAGCCGTGCCGCGCGGCTTGCCGGTAGGATGCCGAAGACGAGTCCGCTCGATATAGCGATGCCGATCGCGGCGAAGATTGCCCAGGCCGGTGCGCCGAAGTTGATCGCGGGGAATAGACTTCGCAGCAGATACGTTCCCAGGCTGCCGAGCGCCAAGCCCAGCAGGGTGCCTAGGAAGCACAGGTAGACCGCTTCTGTAAGAAACAGCAGCAGGATCTGCTGGCGCTTAGCGCCGAGCGCTTTGAGCAAACCGATCTCTTGCGTGCGCTGACTGACGGCGACGAGCATCACGTTCATGATCAGAATGCCCGCCACGATGAGGCTGATTGCAGCGATTCCGGCCAGAGCAGCCGTGATCATGCCGAAAATTGAATCGAACGTGCTCAGCACAGCGTCCTGAGTTACGACCGTGATGTCTTCCTCGCCTTGATGGCGTCTCTTGACGATTTCGATGATGTCCCGCCTGGCTGCCTGCATCGATTCGCGGCTAACGGCCTCGATGAGAATCCGAAAAACGCCGGCAGTATTGAACAAAGCCTGCGCGCTCGCGACCGGAAGGATCACGAGTTCGTCGGTGTCAAACGGGCCCGTGACACCCGCTTGCGCGAGTACCCCAATGACACGGCAGCGCGTGTCACCGATACGCAGCCATTCGCCAAGCGGATTGGCGTTGTCAAAAAACTCCCGGCTGACCCCGTCGCCCATGACGCAGACCGGCGCGCTGATGTTCATGTCAATCTGCGGCAGAAACCGGCCGCGTTGCATGCTCCAATGCTGAATATCGAGCATCTCATAGGTCGTGCCGAGCACAGTAATTTCGCGTTGGCGCTGCCGCCACGAGGCATTACCGCTACCGACGACCACCGGCGCCACCTGACGAATGCGGTTGCTGCGCAAGATCGCTGCGGCATCATCGAGCGTCAAGTCGCGTGCGGTTGCGCCGATGAGCATGCCGGCCGCGCCCGCACCGGCAGTTTCGGTCTTGCCAGGAAGTACCACCAGCAGATGCGTACCAAGGGCAGCGAATTCGCCGGTGACGTAGCGGCGTGCGCCTTCACCCACTGCGGTCAGCAAGATGACGGCCGCGACGCCGATGGCAATGGCCAGCAGGAGCATCGACGTGCGCAGCGGATAGCGGCTGATCGATTGCAGCGCGAGCCGGCTCGTATCGTTAGCGCGCATCGGTTACTGGCTTCGTGTGTTCGCGGCAGGTCACTCGATTCGGTGTCTTGATCATTTTGACCGAGTTCCCATATCCCCGACGATCTTGCCATCGTGCATGACGAGATGACGCTGCGCACGGCCGCCGATCTCAGGGTCGTGCGTGACAACGAGCAAGCTGATGCCATTGCGGTTGAGTTGCTCGATGATTTCGACAACCTCAGCGCCCGATTTCGAATCGAGATTGCCGGTGGGCTCATCAGCAAGCAATACGCCCGGCCGCATGACGATGGCGCGTCCGATAGCGACGCGCTGGCGTTCGCCACCCGATAGCTGGTCCGGCCGATGGTTCATGCGGGTGCTCAAGCCAACCGAATCCAGCACGGCGCGGGCGCGATCACGGCGCTCTTTAATGGCAACTCCAGCGAGCACGAGCGGCAACTCGACGTTCTCGAGTGCGTTGAGTCGTGGGATTAGATGAAAGGACTGGAAAATAAATCCGATATTGCGCTGCCGCTGATCGGCTAATTCATTGTCCGAAAAATGGGAAACATCTTCGTTATTGAGCCAGTAGCGACCTGATGTCGGGCGGTCGAGCAGGCCGAGCAGGTTCAGCAGAGTTGATTTACCCGATCCAGACGGACCCATGACCGAGATATACTCGCCTGCTTGAATTTCCAGATCGATCCGATCGAGGGCATGGACGATTTGATCCCCGACCTCGAAGTCCCGGGACACTTGATCCAGCCGCATCATTCGTCTGGGGTTTCCAAGGCGTGTTTACTCCGGCTGCGCTAACGCACCGTCCGCGACACCCTCTCTATCCACGGAGCTCACGATAAGCTCGTCTTCGCTGAGACCAGAAACGATTTGAGTGTATTCCCAGTTGGCGACTCCAATTTCGACGGTGCGTAACACGAGCCTGCCGTCCGCGGCGTCGTAGATAAAAATCTGATTGCCGTTGACGATGACCGACGTCGGCACGCGCAGCACATCGTCCTCGCGGGCGAGCAACACCTCGACATCGGCGCTGTAGCCTGGGAGCAAGGCACTTTTATCCGGGTCATCAATCTCGGCCTCGATCTCGACCGTACGGGCCTGCCGCTCGACGTCGAGAACATATGGAGCTACGCGACGCACATGGCCTGAGAAGGTGCGATTCGCGAACGCGTCCAGACTAATTCGAGCAGGGAGCCCAGCTCTGACTAACGGCGCATCGACTTCGTCGATTGGGGCGCTGATATACAAGCAACTCGAATCGATGAGATCTACAGTCGGCGGCGTCGGAATGCCAATCGGTGACGGCGTGACAAATTCGCCGAGCTCGCCGTTAATTTCGGCGATGATTCCAGCGAACGGTGCTTTCAAACGCGTTCTCTCGAGGGCAGCCTGGGCAACTTCGGTGCGTGCTGCGCTGACACGCGTTCCGTCGCGCGCGGCAGTACACGCCGCCGCCTTCGCCTGCGCATTCCCGACGGCTTGTTCGGCGGACTCTTCCGAGGCGAGACCGTCTTCGCGCAGCCGCGTCAATCGGTCTGCTTCGCGCCGCGCGACTGCGGCGATCACACACGATTCTTCGGCGCGCGATTCTGAAGCTTTAGCGTCCTCTTCGGCCAGTCGGAGTTCGGCGCGTAGATCGACATTCCAAAGTTCCAACAGTAGCTGGCCTTGTTCGACGCGGTCGCCGTCGGCGACCGGCAGCGCCGCGATCTGGCCGCCAAGTGGCGGTGACAGCCCCGCGCGCCGGCACGCATCGACCGTTCCGGCCCGCGTGTTGGTGACTGTTGCCGAAACGGTACCGCGCTCGACACGGACTACGCTGACGCGAATCGGGTCCGGTCGCGTGAAATACCAGCTGGCAATGCCAAACGCCAAAACGACTCCGAGTACGATCGCAATACGGCGCGCTGTTTTGAACTTGGAACGTTCTGGCGGGCTCATGCTAAACCTTCGTAATCACGCAGAAGGCCAGCGTCCGATGCGATCCAGCGTATTACCGCCTCGACGGCGTTGAGTTCCCGCATCACGTGTTCCAACTATTGAGTCCGACAGGCTCCTAGGGCTGATCGAGCCTGTTGCTTGGGACACGTGGCAACGACGTGAAGGCGAAAGAGCTACTGAGCCGCAGTTCATGTTTGAGCGCCGCGAAGATTCACTTCGGTTCCAGCCAAAACTGTACCACGATCGTCGAGTCGATTCGGCCCGGTAGTGGTTCGCAGCGAGTCACTTGCGGGAACTACGTACCGTTCGTCAAGAAGCGCTCAGCATCGAGTGCCGCCATGCAGCCCGCACCTGCGGACGTGATGGCCTGGCGGTATATCGGATCAGCTACGTCACCCGCAGCGAAAACGCCAGGCACACTCGTGGCGGTCGCGGCGCCGCCACTCTCGATGTTGACGCGGATGTAGCCGTTGTCCATGGCGAGTTGGCCCTCGAAGATTCCCGTATTCGGCGTGTGACCAATTGCGATGAATACGCCTCCGAGCGTGAGCTGCTGCTCGGCATCGGACTGCACGTTGCGGATGCGTACTCCGGTCACGCCCGAATCGTCGCCGAGGACTTCCTCCAGAACGTGGAACCAGTGAATTTTGAGGTTGCCGTTGGCGGCGCGATCCAGCAGCTTGTTGCTAAGGATCTTTTCTGCCCGAAATTCGTCGCGACGATGAACGACGTTGACCTCGGAGGCGATATTGGCCAGATACAGGGCCTCCTCCACGGCGGTGTTACCGCCGCCGACGACGACGACGGGCTGGCCCTTATAAAAAAAGCCGTCACAAGTGGCGCAGGCCGAGACACCCCGGCCCAAAAACATGTCCTCGGATGGCAGACCTAAATACTTGGCCGATGCGCCGGTCGCAATAATCAGTGCGTCGCAGCTCAATTCGCTCGTATCGCCCTTAAGCCGGAACGGCCGTTCGCGCAGATCGACGCTCTGGATCTGCTCGTAGACCAATTGCGTACCGAACCGCTCGGCATGGCGTTTCATGCGCTCCATGAGCTCGGGACCCTGGACGCCAGCATCGTCCCCGGGCCAGTTGTCGACGTCCGTGGTAGTCGTCATCTGTCCGCCGACTTCGACGCCGGCGATCAGTACGGGTTCGAGCGCCGCACGCGCGGCGTACACGGCCGCCGTATAGCCTGCCGGTCCCGAGCCGAGGATAATGAGCTGATGGTGTTGCACTGACATAAGGCCTCCCGGGGCGGGTATGTTAGTGAAGCGGCACGCAGAAGTCAGGTGGCGGTTGCTTCGGCGTCCCGAATTCGGCAAGCTGCCGGTCTTCCCGGCGCGTCATCGAGCGTCAATATCGAGGCCATCCAATCAGCGAGGAGTCCCGTCGGCTATGGCAAACAGCTATGTGTTTACCTCGGAGTCAGTCTCCGAAGGTCACCCAGATAAAGTCTGTGATCAGATCTCGGATGCCGTTCTCGATGCGCTGTTGGCAGGCGATCCCGATTCGCGCGTCGCGTGCGAAACTTTGGTGAAGACCGATATGGTTGTCGTGGCCGGTGAGATTACGAGCCGCGCAAGCCTCGACGTAGACGCCCTTGTCCGCGCGGCTGTGCTGGAGATCGGCTACGATCGGGACGATCTCGGCTTCAATGGGCATAACTGCCGGGTCATCAATGAGCTGACCGAGCAATCGAGTGATATTGCCCAAGGTGTCAACCGCGCGAATAAGGAACAGCAGGGCGCCGGCGATCAGGGGCTGATGTTTGGCTACGCGAGCAACGAAACCGAAGAATTGATGCCGGCCCCGATCATCTATGCGCACCGCCTCGTGCAGCGCCAGGCGCAGGTTAGAAAGTCGGGCGAGTTACCCTGGCTACGTCCGGACGCCAAGAGTCAGGTGACCTTCCATTATGTAGCCGATCGGCCAGCGGCCGTGGACGCCGTCGTGCTCTCGACCCAGCATAACCCTGAGGTTTCGCAGGACGATCTCAAAGACGCCGTCATGGAGTGCATCATCAAGCCCGTGATTCCCGCACGTTGGCTAAATGCCTCGACCAAATATCACATCAATCCCACAGGCAGGTTCGTCATCGGTGGGCCGGTCGGCGACTGCGGACTGACTGGGCGCAAGATTATCGTGGACACCTATGGCGGCATGGCGCGACATGGCGGCGGTGCGTTCTCGGGCAAGGATCCATCCAAGGTTGATCGCTCCGCGGCATATGCGGCGCGTTATGTCGCCAAGAATATCGTCGCTGCCGGCCTCGCGGACCGCTGCGAAATTCAAGTCTCCTACGCAATTGGCGTTGCCGAGCCAACCTCCGTCATGGTGCAGACTTTCGGCACGCATAAAATCCCCGAAGAGCGGATCAGCGCGCTTGTGCGGGAACATTTCGATCTGCGCCCGTACGGGATACTGGCCATGCTCAATCTGCTGCGTCCGATTTATAAAAAGACTGCCGCGTACGGTCACTTTGGGCGCACTGACGCCGACTTCAGTTGGGAGCGTACGGATAAAGCTCAAGATTTGCGAACCGACGCAGCGGCTTGAGCGGCTGACGCGATCGATTCGGAGGAGCACGGATGCCAGCGCTGATCTGCGGGTCGATCGCCTATGACAACATCATGGTGTTCCAGGATTCCTTCAAGAACCATATTCTTCCCGATCAGATCCACATCCTGAACGTCGCTTTTCTCGTCCCGGAGCTGCGGCGCGAATTCGGTGGCTGCGCCCTCAACATTGCATATAACCTCAAGCTTCTCGGCGAGGACTCGCTGCCGATGGGTACCGCTGGATCCGATTTTGAGCCCTATCGCGAGTGGCTTAACCGCTGCGCCGTTCGCCAAGACCACATCAAGGTGCTCGACGCTGTTTTTACCGCGCAGGCCTTTATCACGACAGACCTCGAGGACAATCAAATCACCGCATTCCATCCGGGCGCGATGAATTTCTCACATCTGAACAAGATTGCCGATGTCGCCGGCGCGACAATTGCAACCGTCTCGCCGGACGGGCGCGACGGCATGGTCGCGCACGCAGCGGATCTCGCCGGGCTTGGCATTCCATTTATATTCGATCCCGGTCAAGGCCTGCCGATGTTCGATGGTGCCGAGTTGCGCCAATTCGTAGAGCAGGCCAGCTGGGTGACCGTTAACGACTATGAGTGGCAGCTGCTCAAGGACCGCACAGGCTGGGACGTCGCAGATCTATTGCAGCGCGTCGACGCTCTGATCGTGACACGCGGCGAACATGGTTCGCTGATCCACACGACCGATCGGACGTTCGAGATACCGGCGGCAAATCCGCGTCGCGTAGTTGACCCGACCGGCTGCGGGGATGCGTATCGAGCGGGACTGCTGTTCGGTCTAATTCGAGATCTGGGATGGGAGACCACCGGCCGCGTGGCAAGCTTAATGGGAGCCATTAAGA
>Ga0326597_10011295_pt1 | contig 11849 bp, 5 predicted proteins | sample RVTome_12_FD_203789 | JGI IMG/M metagenome (GOLD analysis project Ga0326597, IMG submission 203789) | Soil microbial communities from uranium-contaminated site in the Upper Colorado River Basin, Wyoming, United States - RVT100D185 | ecosystem: Environmental > Terrestrial > Soil > Contaminated >...
CCGGGGCCGCGGTGATCTCGAGGCGAACCGACTCGCCGACGATCGTTCGGAGCATAGCCTCGTTCGACACCACGAGGCGAGAGAGGTCGACGTCCCTCATCTCGAGGCGCTGCGTGCGGCTGAACGCGAGGAGCTGTCTCGTGATGGATGCGGCGCGCTCGCCGGCGTCGCGGACTTGCTCGGCGATCTCGCGTTGTTCCGGGTCGTTCACGAGTCTCGCCGCGAGCAGGTAACTGCCTCCGAGGATCACGGTCAACAGGTTGTTGAAGTCGTGAGCGACCCCGCCCGCCACGCGTCCGAGGTCCTCGAGCTTCTGCGCTTGCCGTAGCCGTTCCTCGATCTGCGCGCGCTCGACGAACTCGCGACGGAGCCGGTCGTTGGCTTCGCTGAGGTCTCGGGTCCTCTCGGTCACGGTCGACTCGAGGCTCGCCGCCTGCACCGCGAGCCGGTGGCGCGCCAGAAGGCTCGCGGTCGCGAGCACGACGAGGCTCCCGAAGAGCGCGATCGTCGCCGGCGCGAACCACCACGCGAGCTGGATCGGCGCCGGCTGGACACGGACGTCGATGGCGAGCGGCGTCGAATCGACGTCGCCTCCTTCGTCGGTCGCTCGCACGTAGAGCCGGTGGTCGCCCGGCGGAAGTCCCTTCACCGCGAGCGTGTGTTGCGGCGCCGGATTCTCGACGATCCACGGGCCGTCGTCGGTGCGCCATTCGATGCGAAACGTCGCCTGGGTCGCGGGCCGGAACCGCTCGACGCCACGCACCGCGAGCACGACGTCCTCGCCCTCCGGAACCCGTGCGGGAAGATCGATGGCTCGGGTGTCCGGAGGCACCCGGTCCGGACGGAAACAGGCGGTGAAGTCCGCGTCCTCGAGGCCGAACCAGAGGTCGCCGTCCGCGGCCTCGACCGCGGTGAGGACGCGACCGCGTACCGGGATCGTCAGCATGGTCGGTCGGTGCGGCGTCTCGCGCTCGAATCGCAGCAGGCCGCGCCGTGTCGCGAACAAGAGCGCGCCGTCGCACGAGCGGCCGGCGTAGCGCTGCGCGCTGAGGCCGGTGTGACGCCACGTCGCGCCGCTCGACCACGAGATGCCGGAGTCGCCGCCGGTGAGCGATCGGTAGACGACCCAGATCTCGCCGTCGCGTTCGGTGACGTTCGAGACGTCGCGCCCGGGGATCTCGTCGACTCGGATCCAATCGTGCGGTCCCCGCTCGCGCGGTCGATCGTTCCGGTAGAGCCCGAAGAGTCCGTACGACCACAAGCGTCCCGCGGAGTCCGCGAAGAACGTCGGAGTGGCGTCGCGAGAGGCTTCGTCGGGAAGCGGCACTTCGCGCGCACCGAGCTCGTCGACGCGCAGCAACCGGTGCTGCTCGCGCGATGGCGAGGCGACCACGTACCAAACTCCGCCGAGCGGATCCGAGGCGTGACCGGCGAACCGGTGCCCTGGGCCGACGGGGAGCGCGAGCTGCGACCATCGTCCGTCGGAGTAGCGTGCCGCGACGAGGTCTTCCGAGGACCCGAGCGCGCCGACGTGGACACCGTCGTGGGCGTCCGCGACCAGAATGCGAATACCGCGAACGGCCGCCTCCTGCGTCGTCCACGATCGAACGCCGTCGGGCCGCCAGCGCCGTACGAGCTCGTCGCCGACGAGCCACACCGCCCCGTCGCGGTCGAGGATCGGCGCGACCGTCCCGCGGCCGAAGGACGTCCATTCGCCGGCCGCGAGGCGGCGCGTGTCCGAGTCCCGCGCGCCGAACCAGAGCCCGCCCGCCGGATCGACGAACCGCGGCGGCGGGACGTCGCGGAACCTGTGGAACTCGCTGTCGCGTCGTCGCCAGCGCGCGAGGAAGTCGAAGCCCGCCGCCCACACCGAACCGTCCGGAGATTCGGCGACCACCTGGATCCCGTTCGGCGCCCGCTCGACCCGCCTGGTCGCGGGCACGAAGGAACCGTTGCTCCAGCGCACGAACGCCGAGATCGGGTCGTTCGCGCAGGTCAGCATCTCTCCGTCGCAAGTGAAGCAGAGCGCCGGGTGCGGCACGCCGTCGAAAGGCCCCGGAAAGCGACTCCAGCCGTAGTCGTCGCGGACGAACATCGACGCGCTGGTCATCGCGACCAGGCCGAGTCCCGGCACTTCGCCGGCGGACCAGAAGCAGTCGCCGGCGCCGGGGAGTCCGGCGTCTTCGAGCGGCAGCCGGAAGACTTCGCCGACGAGCTCACCGAGGCCGCGCAGCGTGAGCACCCAATGAGTGCCGGCAGTGTCTCGGTAGATGTCCTGGACGTAGTCGTCGGGTAGCCCATCGGCTTCGCGGTACGTCGTCCACACGCTTCCTCTCAACCGCGAGAGACCGGAGCGCACGGTGCGTTCCGGCCAACGATCCGAGCAGAACCAGAGCGTTCCGTCGGGGTCCTCGGCGATGCGCCGAACGCTCGGGCCCGCGAGCATCGCGGTGTCGACTCGGCGGATCGCGCCGCGAGCGTCGATGAACGCGACGCCGCGATCCGTGCCGATCCACACCTCGCCGTTGCGCCGTATGCGCACGCAGCGCACGTAGTCGGACGGGAGGCCGTCCTCGAGGGAGAAGCGCTGCGCGGTGTAGCCATCGAAGCGCACGAGACCGTTCGAGGACGCGATCCAGGCGCTGCCGTCCGCCTCGAAGTCGATCGAGAAGATGCCGCGCTCCGCCAGCCCCACTTCCTCGACGAGCGAATCGATGAGCCATGCCGGCGCGGGCGGCGCGGGCGGCGCGGGCGGCGGCTCCCCGGCCGCCGGGACGCTCGATCGTGAGAGCCCGAGGAAGGTGATCGCGACGACGAACCCGCTCACCGCGCGGCAGAAGGCGGTCGGACGGAATCGCGAACTGCGACGCAACGGCACGTCTCCGGCAGGGTGTGAGCCGTCGAGGGCTCGAACGACCGAGCTCCCGGCGCGGTGCGTGGAACCCAGGCGCGCGATCGTAGCACCCGATCGGGTGCGACTCCAGCGGAGGGTAGCCTCGTCGATCACCGCGCGTGCGACAGCAGCGCTTCGTACCTCGCGAGAGCGCGCTCGTATTCGGCGAGCGACTCCTCGGAGATCACGCCGCGGCTGCGGGTGATCTGCTCGCGAACGCGGGTCGCGAGGTACTCGACTTCTTCCCGTCGTGGACGGAGCGGTCGTCCGGGGACATCGACGTGGACGGGACTCGTGTGCGCGAAGCGCGGTCGGCCGTTGTCGAGCTCCGCGAACGCGCGCACGGCGACCCAGGTCGAGCCTTCGAGCGGCAACGTCTCGTCGAACGTCGCGCGGTACGCGCCGGAATCCATCTTCTCGGGCCGCGGGTCGAGGCGCCGGACGATCTCGCCCGCCGCGATGATCTCGAGCGCGCTCGGCGGCTCGGCGCTGAGACACTCGCCACGCACGCGGAGTCCGCGGCCCGTCGCGCCGGCGATTTCGATGCGTGCACCCGGGGCGCGGCCGTCGACCGTCGCGAAGAGCAGCGGGCCGGTGGTCACGAAGCTGCGCCCCGCGTCGAGCCCACGCACCCACGCCTCCGGATCGAAACCGCCGGGGAGCTCGACGTAGACGCGCCCGAAACCGAGCGGCACCGGGTGCACGCCGGACGCGGTGCCCGCCGTCGGACGCAGCCGGAAGCCGCAGTCGAGGAGCGCCCAGTAGTTGCGGTGGCCGAACTCGATCCAGCCGCGCTCGGTGCTCGCGTCGGCGTTCATGTACGCGGCGGGTGCCTCGCCCCAGCCCTTGAACAGGAAGTCGGTGCGCCAGATATGGTTGTTCGAGAGCTCGAAGAGGTCGGCGTCCATCACCGGAACGAGCGCCATCGACCACGGCCAGTTGTGCTTGTCGAGCTCGATGAGCGCGCCCTCGGCGCGCGCCTGCTTCGCGATCGGCGCGACCGGCGGCACGCCGGCTGCGAAGAGGTTCCGGTGGCGGATCAGAAACACGGCGCCGAGCGGGTGCTGCTTGCCGTCGACCGAGAAGATCTCGTACTCGGTGTTCCGCGGCCAGAAGACGTGCGTCGCGTCGACCGACTCCCAGCGGCCGCTGTCACGAGTGGCGCGCGCACCGCGGCCCGAGATCGGGTCCGCGCCCGATGTCGCCGGCACCTCGCCGGAGCGAGTGACCCAGTAGGTGAGCGGGAACGCGACGTTGAGATCCTCCGCGGGGAGCAGGTTGGACATCTCCTCGATCGAGCGATGGACGTGCGTTTCGCCCGAGTACCAGCCGCGTGCGGCCATGTCGACGAAGCGGCGCAGCTCGATCTGGATTTCGAGCGGCGTCGCGGCGACCTCGACCTCGCGCGACGCACGCAGGTACTCCTTGCCGCGCTCGGCAGTGAACCGGAACTTGCCGGCGGGTAGATCGATGACGAAATCGTGCGCCGAGAGCGTCGTGTGGCGCTCCGCGCTCGTCCCACGCGTCTTGTCGTAGACGATCGCGGAGCCATCGGCAGCCGCCGACTTCGCGAAGCACGCCGCGCCGTCGGATGCTTCGACGTGGAGTCGCGCCGCGATCGGCTTGCCGCTCTCGGCGTCGACGATGCGACCGCGGACTTCGGTCGCTCGGAGGGCGCCTGAGAGCGCACTCGCCGCGAGCCAGGCGACTGCGAGCGTCTTCGACGCGGTCCGCGAAGACGCGCCGGAGGCGATCGTCGATTCGGTCATCGTGAGTCTCCTCGATCTCCTCGTCGTGGTCTTCAGGGAAAGCCGCCGGCGTGGCGGTGGACACGATCGCCGTGCGCGCGGAGCGCATCGTACTCGGCCGCGGAGAAGCCGCGCCAGTCCTCGAGCAGCGACAGGTCCTCCTCGAGCTCCGCGCGACCGTTCGGCGCCATGATCGCGACCGAGACGCGCGGGTCAGAGAGCACGAAGCGGTAGCAATCGGGAGCGCGCGGAGGCACGAAGCCGGGCGGGTCGTCGCAGGTCGACTCGAGGAGGGCTCCCCAGCGCAGGCACGTGTAAGCGACGACCGGCAGCTCGCACTCTGCCGCGATCGGGAAGACCTCGTCCTCGGCGCCTCGGTGCGCGGCGTTGTAGCGCACCATCAACAGGTCGACGCCGTGGCTGCGCGCTATCTTCGCCGCGAGCGGACGCTGATGCGTCGTTACGCCGACCGCGCGCACGCGACCCTCGAGCTCGGCGGCTGCGAGCACCTCGCCCGCACCGCCGCGCGCTCGAATCACGTTCCATTCGTCCTCGTGCTCGAGCCAGTAGTACGTGACGACGTCGACGTACTCGGTGCCGAGCTCACCGAGGTACGAGTCGAGCTCGGCGCGAGCGCCGGCGCCGTCGCGCGCCGCGAGCTGGACCGCGACGAGCACTTGCCGGCGCACCGGACCGAGGCGCCGAATCGCGGCGCTCAGGCCATCGGCCTGGCCGCACCAGTTGAAGTAGTTGATGCCGCGGCGGAACGCTTCGAGCACGTCGGTCGCTTCGAGTCGCGTGTCGCCGCGCGTCGCGAGTCCGAGGCGGCAGACGCGCCCGAGCGTGCCGAGCTGGGTGAAGCGTGCCGGCTTCTCGACGGATTCGCGCGCGGGCATCGGGGAGCCTCTCGGCGAGCGGGGGAATGCGCTCGCATGCTATCCCGATGCGCGCGTCGGCGGAACCGCGGCTTCCGACTCGGGACGGGCCGTGTGCCGCCGCGCGCTGCCGTTTGCCGGCCCTCAGCGCAAAGCGTCGCTGGATTCCGCCTTCGGGGCATCGACCTGCGGTGCTTTTGCCTGCTGGGCTTCCGCCTTCGGGGCGTCGACCGGCGGTGCTTCTGCCTGCTGGACTTCCGGCGGCGGGGCTGCCGGCTTCGGCTCGCCGACCTCGATCCCCTTCTTCGCCGCCTGTCCCCGCAGTGTTTCGATCACCGCGTCGCCGAGCGCACGCGCCGGCACTGGCGTCGCGCCGTTGGCGGAACGCGCCGCGCTTTCGACGCTCTGGCCGGGAGACTCGGCGCGTTGGCGCGACGCGTTACCGGGTGCGGCCGGCGCGCGGCTCGCGGTCCCTCCGCCGAGCGTCGCGCGAACAGCGTCCCGCGCGGTCGCCAGCCAGAGCGACCGCGTCTGCGACAGCGCCTGGATCTGCTCCTGGATGCTCTTGCGGCGCACTGCCTGTGCGTCGATGTGCTGGCGGCATTCTTCGAGGCTGAGGTCCTTCAGCGTCGCCGGCAACTTGCTCCGATCGATCGACTCGAGCCGGACCCGGCCGGTGGTCACCGCATCGACGAGATCCCACGTGTCGTTGCGATAGAGCCCCGAAGCCTTGGTCGCCGCGCGCGAGACAGCGCTACCATCGCGCGCCTGCTCGGCGGCCTTGTCCTGGTCGCTCTGGCGCTCGAGCCCGAGCTTGCCCTCGACCCCGTACGGCAGGTAGGTCGAATTGAGCGCCTGGTTGAGCGCCTGGATCTGCGCGTCCTGCGGCGCAGCGAGCTGCGTCACCGCGCGGTTCTGATCTATGCTGACGAAGCTGCCGTCGGCGAGGCGCGGGGCGTCGCTCCAGCCTTGCGCGAGCCCGGTGGCGTGATCGCCGCAGTGGATCGTGTTGACGATGATGCCGCGCGTGATCGCCTCGCGGCAGGACCCGCGGTAGTCGATCGGCCCCTGCGCGAACGTCTCGTTGCCGGCGACGAAGATCACTTTGAGGTCGTCGTTCGACTCGCTCCACGCGAGCTCGCGCACCGCGTGCTGGATCACCGCTCCCGGCCACTCGTCGCCGCCGGCGCGCGGCGCGGTGCCGAGCGCGTGGAGTTCCTCCGAGACCTTGTCGAGGTTCGTCGTCAGCGGCACGATGCTCCGCACCCAGTGGTTCTGCTCGGCGAGCGTGTTCTTGCCGTACTCGTAGAACGCGAGCTCGAGGTCGACCGACTCGCCGTCGCGCTTCGCGAGCGCGAGCTCGTTGACGATTTGCCAGAGCTGGGTCTTGGCCTGGTGGATGAGCCCGTTCATGCTGCTCGACGTGTCGAGGAGAATCGCCATCTGGACGCGCGCGCGCTTCGCGCCGGCGAGCGCCGGCGGCTCGGTGAGCCGCGGGTCGGCGGCTTCCTGAGCGGCGAGCGGCGCGGCGGCGAGGGCGGCGAAGAGCGACAGCGAGGCGAGCAAGGTTCTGATCATGTCCGGAGTCCTCCGAGGAGCTGGTTTCGTGGTCTCGCAGCCGCGTGCTGGCGGCCCACCCGCACGGTACCCGAAACCCGGACGGCAGGTGTAAACGCCCTGTAACGAGGCAGTGACGACGATGGCAGACTCGATCCGCGCTGTCGAGTTCCCGCTTTCGGCGGCGCGGGGCGTGACCACGGCCGACTGGCGTGTTCTCATCGGTCGCCGCCTCGTGGTTATCGTGCCGGTTCGCCGTCGGAGCAACTCGAGCGACAAGGAGCGTGCATGTCCAGTCCGTCCGGTATCCGGCTGATCCTGTTCGTCTGCGCCGCGGCGCGCGCCGCCCCCGACCTACTCGCGGCGGACGGCGCGCTCGATCCGGAGCGCAACTGGCATCAATGGCGTGGCCCCCACGCGGATGGCGTCGCGGTCCACGGCAACCCACCGGTCGCATGGAGCCCGGCGCGCAACGTGCGCTGGCGAACCGAGATTCCGGGAGAGGGCAGTTCGACTCCGATCGTCTGGGGCGACCGCATCTTCGTTCTGAGCGCGATCGCGACCGACCGCGCCGACGCGTCCGTCCCGCGGCCCGAGGACCAGCCCGAGCGACCGTTCGGCATCAAGTTCCCGCGCCACTTCCACCGCTTCGTCGTCCATTGCCTCGACCGAACGGGTGGCCGGGTGATCTGGGAGCGTACCGCGACCGAGCAAGTGCCTCACGAGGGGCGTCACGCCGACAACGACTACGCGTCCGCGTCGCCGACGACGGATGGCGAGGCACTCTACGTGTCGTTCGGTTCGCGTGGGATCTTCTGCTACGGGCTCGACGGCGAGCTGCGCTGGGAGCGCGACCTTGGAGACATGGAGACGCGGCGGAGCTTCGGCGAGGCGATCTCGCCCGTCGTCTGGGGCGACTCGCTCGTGATCAACTGGGATCACGAAGGGCCGTCGTTCATCGAGGTGCTCGACAAGCGGAGCGGCAAGACCCGCTGGCGTCGTGATCGCGACGAGGTCAGCACCTGGGGCACGCCGCTCGTGCGCGCCGTCGATGGCCGAGCGCAGGTGATCGTCAACGCGACCGCGCGCGCTCGTGCCTACGATCTCGAGACCGGAGACGAGCTCTGGCAGTGCGGTGGGCAGACGGTGAACGTGATCCCGTCGCCGGTCGCGAACGCGACGACGGTCTTCTGCACGAGCGGCTACCGCGGTCAAGCGCTCTACGCGATCCCGCTCGCGGCGCGCGGCGACATCACCGGAACGGACTCCGTCCGCTGGTCGTTCGATCGTGGCACTCCGTACGTTCCGTCGCCGTTGCTCGTCGGCGACGATCTGTGGTTCACGCAGAGCAACCAGGCGATCGTCACCTGCCTCGACGCGCGCGACGGTCGCGAGATCCTGGCGCGCCAGCGCATCCCGGACGCGCGCAACCTCTACGCGTCGCCGGTCGCGGCTGCGGGCCGTGTCTACTTCGTCGACCGAGGCGGGCGAACGGTCGTCGTCGATCGCGGCGAACGCGACGACTCGAGCGAGCTGCGCGTGCTCGCGACGAACGAGATCGGCGAGCCGGTCGATGCGTCGCCGGCGATCGCCGGCGACGAGCTCTTCCTGCGCGGCGAGCGCCACGTGTTCTGCGTAGCCCGTACGGTCGATGCCGACGGGGCTTTCGACGACATGTCGCGCCGCTGGCTCGATGGATTCCCGGCGCTCTCGCCCGTCTCGGCGACGTCGCTCGGCGACCATCGCTTCGACGGCGAGCTCGACGACGTGAGCGACGCGTCGCGGGCGCGGAAAGTCGCGTTCGCGCGCCGCTTCCTCGACGAGCTCATGGCGCTGCCACGCGCCGAACTTTCGCGCGAGCGGCAGGTCGACGCCGCGCTGCTCGAGCAGGACCTGCGCGGCGACCTCTTCCGCCTCGAGGAGCTTCGCGAGGGCACGTGGAACCCGCTCGTCTGGACCGGACTCTGCGGTGGCGCGATCTACGGGCTCGTCGCGCGGGAATTCGCGCCGCTCGAAAGGCGCTTTGCGAGCGTCGCGTCGCGTCTCGAGCAGTACCCACGCCTCTTGCGCCAGGTGCGCGCGACGCTCGAACCGGCGCGCGTGCCGGCGATCCACGCCGAGACCGCGATCCAGCAGAACCGCGGTGTGCTGTCGATTCTCGACCATCGCGTCGCGCCGCGCCTCGGCGAGGTGTCCGCCGCGGTGCGCGAACGCGTCGAGGCGGCGATCGTCATCTCGCGGGCGGCGGTCGAGGAGCACCAGAAGTGGCTCGAGGACGAGCTCCTGCCGCGCGCGACGGCCGACTTCCGCCTCGGCGCGGCGCTCTACGACCGCAAGCTCGCGTTCTCGCTCCAGACGCCGCTCGCTCGCCGAGAAGTGCGCGAGCGTGCCGAGCTCGAGCTGTCGCAGGTGCGCGACGAGATGTACGACATCTCCCGCGAGGTCTACGCGCGGGAACATCCGTACACCAAGTTTCCGGACGCTCCGGACAACGCGTACCGACAGGCGATCATCCGGGCGGCGCTCGAGGTCGCGTACGCGGAAGTGCCGCCGCGCGACCGGATCGTCGAGACCGCGCGCGAGGCGCTGGCGCGGATCACCGCGTTCGTCCGCGAGAAGCGCCTGGTGACGGTTCCGGACGACCCGATCGAGATCATCGTGATGCCCGAGTTCCAGCGCGGCGTCTCGCTCGCGTACTGCGACGCGCCGGGACCGCTCGACGTCGGACAGAAGACGTTCTACGCGGTGGCGCCGCTTCCCGAGGACTGGAACGAGCAGCAGGTGCGCTCGTTCCTGCGTGAGTACAACCTCAGGTCGTTGCACAACCTGACCATCCACGAGGCGGTCCCGGGGCACTTCCTCCAGCTCGCGCACGCGAACCGCCACGCTTCGACGCTGCGGGCGGTTCTCGCGTCGGGGACCTTCATCGAGGGGTGGGCCGTCTACACCGAGCAGCTGATGGCGACGCAGGGGTACTACGACGGTGATCCGCTGATGCGGTTGATCGCGCTGAAGTGGTACCTGCGCGGCATCGCGAACGCGATCATCGACCAGGCGATCCACACCGAGGGGATGGCGCGCGACGAGGCGATGCGGTTGATGATCGAGGACACCTTCCAGGAGGAACGCGAAGCGGCGGCGAAGTGGGTGCGCGCGCAGCTGACGTCCACGCAGCTCGCGACGTACTTCGTCGGCTACCAGGAGCATCGCGACCTGCGCCGCGAAGTCGAGCACGCGGCGGGCGCCGACTTCGACCTGCTGCGCTACCACGACACCGTGCTCTCGTTCGGGTCGCCGCCGGTGCGCTTCGTGCGGGCGCTGATGCTCGGATTGCCGATCACGCCGTAAGGGCCCGGTCTTGCGTCGCCGGAGCGCTCAGCGGGAGTCGTTCTCGAGCGTTTCGAGGAACGCCCCGCCGCGCCCGTCGTCGTCGGGTGCGACGAGCACGATCGAGCGACGCGAGAGATGCGCCGCCGCGCTCCCGAAACGCAGCCGAACATCGGTGCGCGCGTCCGGCGTGAGCGTGTCGCGGAGCGCGCGCGCAAGCAGGCCGAAGCTCATGCGCGCGTTGATCTCCCCGAGCGGGTGGAGCCGGGTCGCCCCGTCCGTGTCGCGGTAGCGCCACGCGTCGATGCCGAGCGGCCCGAGGTACCCGGCGCGGCGCGCGCGATCGCCGGCGGCGCGCGCGGTCGTGATGAGCGTTTCGGAGTCTGCGGTCGAGACGTCGTCGCCGCGTTCGCCCGGCGGCACGACGATCGCGCGGAAGCCGCCCCTCGCGTCGACCTCGACGCGGTGGATGCCGAGGACCCGCACCGCGTGCGGTGCGACGATCGTCGCGACGCCGAAGTCGTCGACACGCTCCATCCACGGCTCGAAGAGGAGCGGTCCGTGCACTTCGAACAGGCGTGCAGCCCGGCGCGCCTCGAGCTCGTCCAGTCGTGGGCCCGCGCCGATCAGCCGCGCGCGTCCGGCGGCCGAGAGCGTCGCCTTGACCACCCAGCGGCCGCCGTCGCCCGCGCGCGCCCCGCCGTCGACGAGATGCCGCTCGAGCCCCGCGACGTCTTGGACGATGCGCGATCCCGCGAGCGCGAGGCCGAGCTCGCGTGCGGCTTCGAGGCAGAACGCGCGGTCGTTGACGGCGAGGGCCGCGTCCGGATCGCGCGGTGAGAGCGCGGTGAGCGCCGGCGTCAGCTCACGCGGGTCGCCGGTGCCGGTGCCGGTGCTGGTGCCGGTGCCGGTGCCGGTGTCGGTGCCGGTGGCCGGTGCGGCGTGCGGAGACGAGGGCGCCGGCGCGTGCTCGATCCTCGTCGCGTCGGACGCCGCGCGCCGGCGCAGCTCCGCGACGCGGTCGTCTTCGCCCCAGGCGACGATGGGCGAGCTCGCGTGCGCCGCCGGGTCGCCGCTCACGAAGCGCGGGTGCGCGAGACCGGTGACGCGCGCGATCCGGCGTGGATCGACCGGTCGCGGTGTCCACAAGGTACTGTGGTCGGACGCGAACACGCGCAGGAGGGTCGCCGCACACGAGATCCCGTCGAGCACGGCGGGCGGCAGCGCGAGCCGCGGATCGTCGGTGTCCCCGCGTGCGACCCGTCGCGCGCGGGCGAGCCGGCTCTCGAAGTCGAGGTTGCCGATGACGAGACGTGCCGGCGACATTCCGCGCTAGACCGCGTCGTCCCGGCAGCTCCGCGCCAGCCGGTCGATGAAGTCGTCGTCGAGGCCCGCGGCTTCGCGGCCCGCGCGGTCGAAGTCGCGGCCCCGTGCGAGCGCGGGTCGCAG
>Ga0326597_10011296_pt1 | contig 11847 bp, 8 predicted proteins | sample RVTome_12_FD_203789 | JGI IMG/M metagenome (GOLD analysis project Ga0326597, IMG submission 203789) | Soil microbial communities from uranium-contaminated site in the Upper Colorado River Basin, Wyoming, United States - RVT100D185 | ecosystem: Environmental > Terrestrial > Soil > Contaminated >...
GGGCGCCGAGATCAACCGCTTCAAGTATGACCAGCAGAGCTGCAGCCGGGGCTGCAACGGAATCTACGAATTCCGGAATCTGAGGAATCTGCTGACGGCCGTCCCGCGGCGGCTGGACATCATGCTGCCGGAGTCGGACAACCCGGTTCGCAACCTGGCGCAGATCATCTTCGGCGCCTACTTCCAGGACAACTGGCAGGTGAGGCCGTCGCTCACGCTGAACCTGGGGCTGCGCTACGAGTTCGCCACGGTTCCGGCCGAGGATGACAATCTGGTTTCGGCGCTGCGCAATTTCAGCGACTCCTACGTCTCCGTGCATCCCTCCCTGCGGGAGCGATACCCGCAGCAATCCGACCTGTTCGTCGGCGAGGTGGATCAGTACTTCCGGAATCCGACGCTGAAGAGCTTCAGCCCGCGGTTCGGGTTTGCCTGGGCCCCTGGAGACCGCAGAACCTCGCTGCGCGGCGGGTTCGGGATCTTCTACGAGCATCCGCAACTGTACACCTTGCGGACCTCGCTGCAAGAATTGCCGCCGTTTTCGGTAGTTGGCCGGGCTGAGAGCAGCTCGCTGCGATTCCCCGACGCCTTTACGACGCAGCAGGAACTCCTTCGAGCGCGGCCGAATATCCGCACCGTCGAATACGACATGAAGACCATGTACATGTACCGCTGGAGCCTGACGTTGCAGAGGGAGTTTCTGAACGAGTGGATGGTGTCGGCGGGCTACACCGGCTCGCGAGGCCTCCACCTGTTCGGGCAAAACCTGCCTAACATCAACAAATGGGAGGGCTGGCCGAACAACCCGACCGGGCCCAAGTTTTTCCCGGAAATCGAGGACGACAATTTCATCAATCCCAATTTCGGGGAAGTGCGATTGCAGTCCACGCAGGGCAGCAGTTACTACCACGGGCTGGCGCTGAGCGCGCAGAAGCGGCTGAGCCGCGGGATCCAGTTCCAGACGAGCTATAACTTTTCCCATGCCATCGACCAGGGGTCAGGCGTGACCAGCAGCGGCGAGGCGCTTCCGCAAAGCCAGCGCGGAGTCTACCACTGGGACATGCACCTGAAGCGCGGACCGGCCGCGTTCGACATCAAGCACAATTTCGTGGCTAACTTCTCTTACGAACCCACCTTCGGCCAGAACCTGACAGGCGCCGCGCGGCACATCGTCGGCGGATGGCAGTTCAACGGCATACTCACCTTGACCAGCGGCAACCCGCTCACCGTTCTGGACGATGCGAGCGATGCGCAGGCCGACCGGATTGGAGACCCTGAGAATCTTCACGCGAACCTCATCCCGGGCGGCGACAATAATCCCCTCGACGGGGTTGCCGGTTCGTGTGCGGGGACAAGAGCGGGAGTATCTCTGAGCACTCCCGAAATTTGGTACGATCCGTGTCAGTTTACGCCGTCCACACCGGGCTTCTTCGGCACAGCCGGTCCCGGCACGGTGCGGTCACCTGGGCTCGCAACGTTTGACCTTTCTTTGTTCAAGAATTTCAACGTCACGGAAAACAACTCGTTCCAGTTCCGCGCGGAGTTCTTCAACATCTTCAACCGCGCGAATTTCCACACGCCCGAAATGACCGCATTCGGCCCGGACGGTGACTTGAATCCCAGCGCCGGCGAAATCACCCGGACGCGCACGGCGAACCGGCAGATTCAGTTCGCGTTGAAGTATATCTTTTAAGACCAGTTGTTAGTTGTTAGTTGTTAGTTGTTAGTTGTTAGTTGTTAGTTGTTAGTTTGCAGGCACGGCCTGAGCGGCCAACTCAGGCCGTGTTTGTTTTCCGCGCTTTTATTAGGCGGCCGCGCGTGATAGGATCGGTTGCGTCAACTGCCGGTAAGGAGTTTGGAGCAGTTCCGTGGGCATGCCCCACTCATCGATGATTCCGGGCGCTTTGGAAGGCGGCGCGGCCTCGCCGTTCCGACGAGGGCTGGCGACCGCGGCCAGTTTCATGGCTGTCACGCTTCTTCTGCCGGGGACGGGTTTCGGGAGTCCGGCGCAGGAAGCCCCGCCGGGAGCTACAGCGATTTCGCTCGGGGCGGTCAGCTCTGCTCCGAAAGGGCAGGTGATGGTCCCGCTGTTCCTGACTCCGGGCGGCCCGGGCGCTCAGGTGGGCAGGTTTTCGGCCGCGATTCGCTTCGAAAAGGGCTCTCTGGCATTTGTTCGCGCGGAAAGAGGGTTTCTTCTCGATAGCGTCAATGCAACGTTCCATGCGGAGGCGACGGACGACCCGGAACACCCCGGCCAATCCGTCGTTCAGCTGGAGGTTTCGGCGGGGGGCGGGGACCCAAAACCTTTGCGGGAAGGCCTGGTATTATCTCTGGTATTTCGCGTGGAAGCCGATGCGAAGCCGGATACGACGGCGATCCTGGCGTTTGACCGGGTGACCGCCACAACTCCCGGGGACGCGCCCAAGGAAGTTGCGCCGGTGATCGGAAGGCAGGGTACGGTGGAGATTCTGCGTCCTGACGGGACTGTCTACGTGGGCTGCTTCTTCTTCACGCATTGAGCGTTTACTTCGCAGACCGGCCCTTCTTGTCCTCATACATCCTGGAATCGGCGTCCGCCAGAACTTCATCGAGCGTCCGCGCGGGGTCGAAGCCCTGAATTCCGATGCTCAAACCGAGCTGGAAATCCGGCAGCGGAGAATTCGAGTTCCACTCCTCGACTTTTTGGTTGATGCGCCCCTTTACGACTTCCGCGCCGGGCGTGTCGGTATCCACGAGAGCAGCCAGAAACTCATCCCCGCCCATGCGGATCACGTAGTCCGAGCCGCGGACGCAGCGCTTGAGAATGCCGCCGACCTCCGCCAAAACCAAGTCGCCGGACAAGTGTCCGAACTTGGTGTTGACGTTCTTGAAGTCGTCTACGTCAATGTAGAGGAAAAACAGGGTGGACTGCCGCCTTTGTACGCGCTTGATCTCGCGGCTGAGAATCTCCTCGAGCGCCGAGCGGTTCAAAGCCTGCGTGAGCGGGTCCACCAGGCTTTGGATGTGAGCGACCTCCGCGTTCCAGGCGTCGGTGATGGATTGAACCCGCATGGACCGCACCTGAAAATGCTTGTGGATCAGGTATGCGATAAACATCATCACCAGAACCAGGAATCCGATCATCAACTGGGGCGAGATTTCCGCATTGATCTGGATTACGCCATCCTCGAAAAAGAACGCCGGCAACAGGATGAGCAGGAACCCGGCCGCGAGAACCGCGACCATGAGGAGCGCCAGAATCCACAGCTCCCAGTCCTTTCGTTCGAGCACCGCCATCCGCTCTCTTAGCTGTTTCGAAAACGTTGGCGACTCTTTCTGTTGCAAGCGTCGTCTCCTTCGCGCCGAAGATGGCGAAACCCCGCTATCCCGTTCCAGGACTGGCAATTTCCGGTTTGAACCCTGGCACTTCTATCCATCTTATCGGCAAGCGAGTGGGTTTGCTTAGAATTTTTTCTGTTCCCCGGCTCCCAGCCACCGGGCAAAAGAGTCGAATGGAAACCGGCGCGCCGGGACGTCACTGTCCTGCGAAGCCATGTCAGGCAGAACCAACCAAAGCTCTCCCCGAAAACCTAAGCTGAGTTTGCGGGCCGTACGTCCAGCAGCACCCCCTGGGAGCAGGCGCTCCTCGTTCTGGAGCTCCCGTCTCCATGCCTCGATCTCCGCCGGAGCCGGTTCTTCCGGGCAGAGAGCGATCAGCAATACGGAGGCGGCCTCGGGAATGTCGCGCCGGCCATCATGAAATCCATAACACCAGAATAACTCCGCGGCGCCGCTCGGTTCCGGGCAGACGGAGCAGATGTCGGGGGGATGGAGAGCATCGAGAGGATCGTCCGGCGGCCCTCCCGCCGGGGGAAATCCTCGATGCGGGAGATCCAGTATCCTCTGCCGTAAGGAAGCCAGAAGGGGAGCCGTCTCGCGGATTCTCCAGTCCGGCTCGGCCCGGGCAAGCAAGGTTTGCAAAGCGCGGGCCTCCGCTCTCTGCGAGGACCCGGTGAGCGAGGCCGTAGCCAGCCAGAGCCAGTCCCACTCGACCGTCTGCAACCGCCAGCGAGGACCGAGAGGCGTTTCGTCCGCCCACTCCTCCTCGACGAGACCCTTCCACACGCGCGGCGGCAGCAGCGGCGCGGCATCGGCACGCCCTGTTCCCGCCAAGCCCTGCAGGAACCGCGCCACGGTCAGGCGGTCCCGATGGTCCGGGAGGGCCTCCTGGAACCTTGCCGCCAGGCAGTTGCCGAACGTTCCCGCTGCCAGCTCGTGGCTGTAGACTCGCCCCAACTCTTCCAGCGTATCCAGCGAATCACCCTGAGCCGCAGCCGCGTTCAGGATGGACTGGATCAGCCAGGGAGAGGCTTCGATGGCTCCCAACCAGGCCTTCCAGGCTTCGGGTGCAAAGGACAGTTCCGTCTCGCGGCAGAGGCGCTCCGCCAGAACGGCCGCCTCTTCGCGTGAGAACAGCTCGAGAGGAACGACGGGCCAAGCGGACTTTCCCGCCAGCCGGCGCAGGAACGGAAGCCGTCCGCTCAGCAGCCAGCTAAAGCCCTTCTCCTGGAGGGCCGGAAAGATGGGAGAATCCCCACCCAATCCATGAACCTCGTCGAGCAGCCAGCACACCGGCCGCTGTTCCAGGTATGCCAACTGCCCGGGAAGGCCGGCGACAAAAGTCAATTGCTGATCGGGAGAAAGCGAGAGGAAGTTTTGCGCCAGTTCCGACAGGGACAGCGGAATGCCGGGCCGTTCCAGCTCTCTCTCCAGCAAGGCCGCCGGCTCTCCGAGCAACTCTTCCTGCCGCATCAGAAAGGCTCGAACCTGCTGGCAAAAGGAGGCAAAGCAGTGGCGTGCCAGCGCAGACCTGTCTCCGGCGCCGCCCCACGCAGCGTCGAAGGAGTAGAAGAACGGTATGGGTCCTTCGGCCCGGGAGAACAAGGCAGCCCGAACCTGCTGCAGGAGGTCCGTCTTCCCTTCCTTTCGCCTTCCGAGAACCACCCCGCGGAAACTTGCGCCCTCGCGGGCGGCTAACGCCGCGAGCCGTTCCGCTTGCCTTCGGGGGTGGCGGTATTGGAGAGTCATGCGGTGTTACGCCTCTATCCCGCTGTCAGGACGGAAACGGAGTCTGGCGACAACAAAGGGGGGAAAGCTGAAAACTCGCCAAGAGCCTCTGCCGGCGACAGCGTGGCGCGCCGGGCAGACGGATCGGCTCAACGATGGAACGAATACCATTTTCGGGGACGAACCTCAAGAGGCTCGGGCCGCCACGCCAGCGGCTTGCCATCAATGGCAGCGCGCGGATTGACGTCCGCCAGAGCCAGCCCAACCGGTTCCCCTCGCTCGGCCGCAATCACGCGCCGCGCTTCGGACAGTAAGGGGGGCCTCGAAGTGGTATTGTGGGCGTCGCTGGCGATGAAGTGGACCATGTCGTGGCGCAACAACTGCCAGGCCGAACGCTCGGCCCGCTTTCCGAAGCGCCCCAGAAACGACCCCGCCGTCACCTGGACCAGGCAGCCCCCTTCGATCCATTTCCTGATCAGGTCCGGCTTCTCCGACAGGATCGGATTGCGCTCCGGATGGGTGATAATCGGGATCAGCTTGTTACCCTGCAGATCAAAGAAGACCTGGTCCATGTTCGGAGGGATGCTCATGTCGGCGAACTCCACCAGCAAATAGGGGCCTTCGTTGATCGAATAGCGCTGGGGGCGATGGCGCACATCCTCCAGGTTCTCGTAGCTCAAATGAAAATCACAACCGAGCAGCAGTTTGGGCGTATCGCCGATGGCGCCTTGCAGCTCATCGCGCTTGCGCCGGTTGACTTCCGGATCAAACTCATAGCGGTAGTTTGAATGCGGAGTGGCAACGATGTGCGTCACTCCGTCGGCGGCCGCCATCGCCGCCATTTCCCGGGAGAGTGATTCTTCAACGGCCCCGTCATCAAGCGCTGGCAGGATATGGCAATGAATGTCTACCATGGAACTCCCAGCATATCGGAGACCAAGAAAAGAGACAAGAGTTCCTTGTGTGAACGCGGCCGCGCGGCGAGAAATACTGGAAAGCCCGTGGGGAATTTGGTATGGTATGCTGTAATTACAATCACTGGTATCCCCCTAGGAGGGTAGGCTGGCCCGGCGGGCTTGGCGCGCGGAGAGTGGATGAGCTTAACGGCAAAGCCTGAAGTTTTGGCTGAAACCCGGAGGGTGTATTGCCAGGATGCGGTGGCTGCACAACTGGCGCGGCAAAGCCTGGCGCTGGAAGTTCTGCCTTTTTCGGGCGATATCCCATCGGACGATGCCAAGCCGTTTTTGGTGATCGGAGAGAACGCCTCGGTTTTTTCCCCGGCGGTGCGCGATGCCATTGCGGAGAACCGGGCGCGGCTGATCTATGTGCTTTCCGCCGATGCCGCGCTGCCGCCGGAAGCAAGCGGGATTCCGGTCTTCAATTTCCTGGCGCCGCCGCTGCAACCGGCCGTCATCGCAAGCACCATCCACGCAGCCTTTGACAACCTGCAGTTGGCGCGCCGCCAGACGGCATTGGAACAGGAGCTGCTGCGGGCGCGCGTCGAAATCGACGAATTGAACCAGATCGGGATCGCCCTTTCGACCCAGCGTGATACCGAGTCATTGCTCAATCTGATTCTCCAGAAGAGCCGCGAGATCACCACCAGCGACGCCGGCTCCCTCTACCTGGTCGAGGAAAACGAGCAGGGCGAGAAGCGCCTGCGGTTCAAGCTCACACAGAACGAGAGCCTGAAACTTCCCTTTACCGAGTTCACGATGCCGATCAATGCTTCGAGCATCGCCGGGTACGTAGCGCTGACCGGAGAGTCGCTTCACCTGGAGGACGTGTACCAGGTCCCGCCATCGCTTCCGTTCCGCTTCAATCCGAAGTTCGACCAGGAAAGCGGCTACCGCACCAAGTCCATGCTCGTAGTGCCGATGAAGAATCCGCACGGAGAGATCATCGGCGTGGTCCAACTCATCAATTGCAAGCGCGCGTGGGATCTGCGCGTCTCGCGCGACACGGCGGACGCGGCCGTGATTCCGTATCCGGACACGCGGCGCGCGCTGGTGAGCTCGCTGGCCAGCCAGGCTGCGGTCGCGATTGAGAACAGCCGGCTCTATGAGAGCATCGAGACACTGTTCGAGGGTTTCGTGAAGGCCTCCGTTGTGGCGATCGAGGCGCGGGATCCGACCACCTCCGGGCACTCGTTCCGCGTGGCCGACCTCACGGTCGGGCTTGCGGAGGCCGTCGACCGCGACGCTTCCCCACTGTTCCGCGATCTCAATTTTACCCGGACGGAGATGAAAGAGATTCGCTATGCTTCCCTTCTCCACGACTTCGGCAAAGTCGGAGTCCGCGAGGAAGTGCTGGTTAAGGCGAAGAAACTCTATCCCCTTCAGATCGATCTCGTGCGGCAGCGGTTCGATTTCGTTCGCAAGGCCGTGCAGCAGGAGCACACCCAGCGCAAGCTCGCCTATTTGCTGGAGAAAGGCCGGGAGGAATTCCTCGCCGTCCGGGAGAACCTCGACGGCGAGCTAGACGAGCGCGTCCGCGAGATGGACGAGTTTCTCGAGTTCGTCCTGAAATGCAACGAGCCCACGGTCCTCCCGGAGGGAAATTTCCAGCGGCTGCTCGATCTGGCTGCCATGGAGTTCAAGGACTGGACCGGAGAGGCGCGCCCGCTTCTCACCACGGATGAGGTCCGATTTCTTTCGATTCCGAAAGGAAGCCTCGACGAGAGCGAACGAAAGCAGATCGAGTCACATGTGATCCACAGCTTTAACTTTCTGAGCCAAATTCCCTGGACAAAAGACATTAAGAACATTCCAACCATTGCCCGCGCGCATCACGAAAAGCTGAACGGCGGGGGCTATCCCTACCATCTGACGGCGGCGGAAATTCCCTTCCAGTCGAAAATGATGACGATTTCCGACATCTATGACGCTCTGTCTGCTTCCGACCGCCCGTACAAAAGGGCGGTGCCCACCGAGCGCGCCCTCGATATCCTCAAGATGGAAGCCAACCAGTTGCTGATTGACACCGAGCTCTTCCGCATCTTCACCGAAGCGGGAATCTACAAGCTCACGGCGGATTGGAAACACCCCGCCGGATTCAATCTGTAGCCTGGCCAAATAGTTATCTCATATCGTTCCTGGACACTTACGCTTTCATCAGGCCGGAGAAGTGTGGACGGTGGCGGGCAACGGCCGCACTTCGTGGTCAACGGTCTGTTGTAACTGGTCTTGCGCCAGTTCCAGGTCGTACGCGGCCTGCGCGTTGAGCCAGAACCGGGCGCTCGTATTGAAGTACCGGCCCAGGCGCAGCGCGGTGTCGGGAGTGATGGAGCGCCGCTCGTGGACAATTTCAGCGATGCGGGTTACAGGCACATGGAGGTCGAGGGCCAGCCGGTTCATGCTCAGCCTAAGCGGCTTCATGAAATCCTCCCGCAAAAGTTCCCCCGGATGAATCGGCGGCAAGAGTTTTTTCGCCTTACCCATAATTTCTCCTAATGATAATCCACGATCGCAACGTCATAGGCGTCCCCGTCTCGCCAAACAAAGCAGATACGCCAGGTTTTCAGCTTGAACGAAACCGGAACGTTCCCACGGCATAAACTACATGCCGTGGCTACTCTTGCTCGATCTGTTTTTTCAGCTCCGCGAGCAGGTTCAACGCTTCAAGCGGCTTCATCGCGTCCAGATCGGCTCGGGTGATGCGCTCGATGACGGCGCTGTTGACCGGGGTAAACAGCGTGAACTGGAGGGCGGATGGAGGCTCCGCTCCGGGGCTCAGGGCGCCCGAGAGCCGATGCTCGCTCTCTTCATGCTGGCTCAGGACTTGGCGCGCGCGTTCGATGACTTCGGTCGGAAGTCCCGCCAGCCGCGCCACCTCGATCCCGTAGCTGCGGTCGGCGGCGCCGGGCTCGACGCGCCGCAGGAAAACGATGTTGCTGCCGGACTCTTTGACCGAAACATGCCGATTCTGCACGCCCGGCAAGTGGTCGGCGAGTTCCGTCAGCTCGTGGTAATGCGTGGCGAACAGCGATTTCGCTCCGGTACGCTCATGCAGATACTCCACCACCGCCCAGGCGATAGCCAGCCCGTCGAAGGTTGCTGTACCGCGGCCGATTTCGTCGAGAATCACCAGACTCCGCGGGCCCGCCATATTCAGAATCGCCGCCGCCTCGGTCATCTCCACCATGAAAGTGGAGCGGCCCCGAGCCAGGTTGTCGCTCGCGCCGATGCGCGTGAAAATGCGGTCAAACAGCGGCAGGCGCGCCCGCTCGGCGGGAACGAAGCTTCCCATCTGCGCCAGAATCGCGATCATGGCCGCCTGCCGCAGGTAGGTGGATTTCCCGCCCATGTTCGGGCCCGTGATGATCAGGATGCGGTCGCTCGTCGAATCCATATAGAGGTCGTTCGGCACAAACCGCTCGCCCTGCCCCGCCGCGCCCAGCCTCTCGAGAACCGGGTGCCGCCCCGCGGCAATTTCAACTTCCCCTTCTTCGGAGAACAGCGGGCGGCAATAGTTTTCTTCCGACGCGAGCTGCGCGAAATTCGCCAGGACGTCGGCTTCCGCGACCGCGGCCGCGGTCCCGCGAATGCGCCGCGCGTGCTCGCCTACCATGGCGCGCAGCTCCAGAAACAAACCCTGCTCAATCTCCTGCATCCGCTGTTCGGCGTCGAGCACTTTGCGCTCGTATTCCTTCAGCTCCGGCGTCGTGAAGCGCTCCGCGTTCACGAGCGTCTGCTTGCGCTCGTAACGCTCCGGCACGTGCGGCAGGTTGGGCTTGGTCACCTCCATGTAGTAACCAAACACGTCGTTGTACTTGATTTTGAGCGACTGGATCCCAGTGCTGGCGCGCTCGCGCGCTTCCATCTGCGCGATGGTCTGTTTCCCGGAGCGGCTCAGGCGGCGCAGGTCGTCGAGCTCCGCATGGTAGCCTTCCCGGATGACGCCGCCTTCGCTCATGCTGAGCGGAGGGCTTTCGACGAGGGCTTTGGATAGTAGCTCCCGTATGTCGCCGAGCTCGTCCATCTCCTCTGCCAGCGTGCGCCAGCGAAGGGCTTCGAGGCCGGCAAGGACCACTCGCAGACTCGGGAGGACGGCAATCGAATTGCGCAGGCCGGCCAGGTCGCGCGGAGTCGCCGCTGCGAGCGTCACCTTGCTCAGCAGGCGCTCCAAGTCCTGGATTTCTCTGAGCTCCTTCGCGGCTTTGCCGAGCGCGATCGGCTGCGCCCGCACCTCCTCCACGGCATCGAGCCGCGCTTCAAGCGCCGCCCGGTCGAGCGACGGCCGCAACATCCAGGACTTCAGCAGCCGCCCTCCCATGGCGGTCGCGGTTCCGTCAATGGCAGCAATCAGGGTGGCTTCCGGCGCCCCCGCGAACAACGGCTCCGTCAATTCGAGATTCCTCACGGTCACCGAATCGAGCACCATCCACTGCTGCCGCTCGTAAAAGGCAATCCGGTCGAGATGCGCCAGGGTCCCCCGCTGCGTTTCGCGAAGGTAATGGAGCAGCCCGCCGGACGCCGCAACGGCGACCCGCCGCCCTTCCAGGCCGAACCCGTCGAGCGAATGCACGCGAAACTGCTCCCGGAGCAGACGCTCGGCATAATCGAACCCGAAGGCCCAGTCATCGAGCGGGGTGCGTGTCAGGCGGCTGGAAATCCCCCTGTCAGCCGAACCGTCCGCCGAAAAGCTGAGCCGCACCTCCGGGCGCGCCAGAGGCGGAGCCTCCGCCGGAAAGACAATCTCGCGCGCCGCCAGGTGGTCGAGCTCCTCGGCGAGGCGCGCCTCCGCTTCCGGGCCGGCAAATTCCGTGGCCCGGAACTCGCCCGTCGAAACATCCACGCACGCCAGGCCGATGCGGTCTCCAGAGCGGCAGGTTGCGACCAGAAAATTGTTCTCGCGCGGCGCGACCAGTGCGGCGTCGGCGGCCGTCCCGGGCGTCAGCACGCGCGTGACCTCGCGCCGGACCAGCTTTTTCGCCTGCTTCGGATTCTCCATCTGCTCGCAGACGGCGACTTTATAGCCCTTTCGGATCAGCCGTCCCAGGTAGGTGTCGGCGGCATGGTAGGGCACGCCGCACATCGGCACCGGATCGCCGCGCTCCTTGTTGCGCGACGTGAGCGTAATCTGAAGCTCGCGAGCCGCCACGACGGCGTCCTCATAGAACAGCTCGTAGAAATCCCCTAGCCGGAAAAAGAGCAGGGCTCCCGGGTACTTCTTCTTGATTTCTCCGTATTGCCGCATCAGCGGCGTTGTCGGTTCCGGCATATCTGGCTCAGACGGGCTTCCCGATCAGAGCCAATTATGCAACGCTTTCCAGAGCCTGGCAAACCTTCTTCCAAACGCTCCGCAGCAACTCCGCCTGCCTTTGAAATGAATCCACAATCTGCTATCATAACGATAGCAGATCAGAGCCGGGGGAGATGGATCATGGCGCAAATCCTGGTTCGCAAAGTGGATGACCGGCTCGTCCGGCGGCTGAAGGCCAGCGCCCAGCGGAATGGCCGCTCTCTCCAGGCTGAAGTCAAGACCATCCTGGAACAAAACACTCCGCTGGATATGAAATCCGCTCGGAGACTGGTGGACGCGATCCGCAAGCGTTTGGGGAATCGGCGCTTCGACGACAGCTCTGCCTTGATCCGAAGAGAGCGCGAGCGCCGGTGAGCAGCTACGTTGTGGATGCCAGCGTGGCCGCGAAGTGGTTCCTCCAGGAGCCTCACAGTGAAGCCGCGCTCCGATTGCTGGCAGACCCGCACAAGCTGCGTGCTCCCGACCTGCTCTGGGTGGAACTATCCAGCGTGGTCTGCCGGCGCATCGGAAGAAAGCAACTCCCTCGCGATGAGGGCTTCC
>Ga0326597_10011297_pt1 | contig 11846 bp, 9 predicted proteins | sample RVTome_12_FD_203789 | JGI IMG/M metagenome (GOLD analysis project Ga0326597, IMG submission 203789) | Soil microbial communities from uranium-contaminated site in the Upper Colorado River Basin, Wyoming, United States - RVT100D185 | ecosystem: Environmental > Terrestrial > Soil > Contaminated >...
CGCATATGAATTCTATGATTCGCAGTCTGGTTCTCGGGCTCAGCCTCTGGTTAGGGTGCTACCTGGAAGGGTCTTGGGCGTATGTGACGGATAACAATATTTATCCTGCGCCGAATTACTACACCTTTCAACCCCCGCTCCTTGGTGGCAGTTATGCCGATCCTGTTTTCGGAACTACCACCCAGCGAATAACCGCCGCACTCAGCACGGCAAATCCAGACGGTGGAACTCTGATGTTCATCACCGGCGAATACTCGACGATGAGTCCCTTCAACCTGGACAATTCAAAAATCCTTGTTCAATACAATTCCGGCTACAACGCGCTGCTCGACGGCAACGGAAACTTTCTAAAAGTTCTTCCCGCCGCAATCAATGCTTCCAGCGAACCTCGCTGGTCTCGCAGTGACCCAAGCCTGTTGTACTACCATGTCGGTAACCAGCTTCAGCAATACAACATAAGTACGGACGCGGCCTCGGTCGTCCACACCTTCAGTGAATATTCGACGATCGCTGGAAACGGCGAATCTGACATTTCCTATGACGGAAACCACTTTGTCTTCGCTGGCGACGGTCGCTACGTCTTTGTTTACGAGATCAGCACCGACACCACAGGACCGGTTTTTGATACTGGTGGGCGTGGCTTCGACAGCCTCTACATCACTCCCAACAACAACGTCACGATCACTTGGTACCAGTCCGGAACCAGCCGATTTACCGGAATTGAACTGTTCGATCGGAATCTGAACTTTCAGCGTCAGGTGGCTCACGCCGGCGGACACATGGATGTAACGCGTGATACCAACGGCGACGAGGTGTTGGTGTGGACCAATTCGGCCGATGCAAATCCCCTCCCTGGCTGCAATAACGGCTTTGTCAAGATACGACTGGCAGATGCGCAACAGACCTGTCTGCTCTCGTTGGACTGGAGCCTCGCGGTGCATGTTTCCGGCGCCGACGATAGTGGTTGGGTCTTCGTGGAAACTTATGCGCCGAGTGATCCCGATCCCCTCTCATCCAGTTGGAGGACATACACGAACGAGATTCTGCAAATCAAACTCGATGGTACGGAAATTCGCCGGTTGCTGCATCACCGGAGCCGCCCGTTCAACAGCTACAACTGGACGCCTCGCGTCTCCGCCAGCCGCGATGGCGGCCGCTTTATCTACAACAGCAACTATGGTCTCCAAAGCATCCCCGGTTATCCGAGCGAGTATTCAGATACTTATCTCGTGGTGCTGTCAGGCACGACGAATACGACAGGTTCGGCTCCTTCCGTTACAACCAGTTCCTTGCCGAGTGGCACACAGGACACGGCTTACAGTGCGACACTGACCGCCATCGGCGGCACAACCCCCTACACGTGGTCAATCATTTCGGGGAGCCTCCCGGCCGGGCTGACACTTGGGTCGAGCACAGGGATACTCTCCGGCACACCGACAGGCACGGGTACGAGCAGTTTCACTGTTAAGGTAACGGGCACCGACTCCCAGACGGCAACCCGGGCGCTCAGTCTCACAATCAACGCCGGAACTCCTACCACTATTCAGCAGGACAACTCCGCCGTCCGTTACAACGGCACCTGGTTTCCAAATTCCCGTTCCGTCCACAGCGGCGGTAGCGCAGTGCTTGCGATGGACTATAAGGCTACCGCCACCATCAGTTTCACCGGCACTGGCGTCAGTTGGATCGGCTATCGGGACGCATGGTCCGGTATCGCTCTCGTATACGTGGACGGCAAGAAGATACGGAGAATTGACACCTATTCCTCCACCGACATGGCCCAGAAGGTGATCTATTCCATCTCCGGACTGAGTCCCGGAAACCACACGCTGAAAATCGAGGTTACAGGACAAAAGAACCGCTCTTCCGGCGGTGCCTGGGTCTGGGTGGATGCTTTCAAGGCGATGCCCTAATGCAGCACAACAGCCGACTTGCCTGGCGCAACAAAAACCTTCCGGGGGGGGGCTTCCCCGGCCAAGGCGCAGGCGACTTTCCGAGCAAGTAAGGGGGAAATCATCTATGAGGGTCCTAACGGGTCGGGTGAAGGTGGGATCAGTCTTCCTGCTGATGATGGCAGGACAGACGTTCGCCGCGATCAACGATAACAGCGTTCACTTTCCGCTGGTCTACCAGACCATGCAACCGCCCGCCAGCGGTTCTGCTTACACGGATCCAGTCTTTGGAACGAGCATCACGCGCATCACCAATGCGATGAGCACCGACAATGCCGACACCGGCGGAAAGCTCACTTGGATCGTCAACGAGTACTCCACGGCTTCGCCATTCAACAATGACAATTCGCGCCTGATTCTCGTTCACCAGAGCTACTTCAGCCTCTACGACGGCAGCGGCACTTTTCTCGGCAACCTGCCCCTGGAGATCAACTCCTCGAGCGAGCCGCGCTGGTCGCGCAAAGACAACAGTACGCTTTATTACCACCGCGGGAACCAGCTCAAGTCCTATGACGTGTCCATCGGCTCCATGACCGTTGTGCACACCTTCGGCGAGTATTCATCGATTGCCGGCAACGGCGAAATGGACATCTCCCAGGACGGCGACCATTTCGTATTGGTGGGCGACAGCCGCTACGTGTTCGTCTACGCCATCAGCACCGATCGCAAGTTGGCCTCACTGGACACCGGCGGTAACGGGTTCGATAGTGTTTACATTACGCCCAACAACAACGTAACGATTACCTGGCTGCAGGCGGGAATCAGCTCCCGCTACACGGGTATCGAGATGTTCGACAGCAATATGAACTTCCTGCGGCAGGTGGCGCACGCCGGCGGACATATGCACATGTCCCGCGACCTGAATGGCGATGAAGTCCTAATTTGGACCAACTCGAACGACCCCCAGCCCGCTTGCGGCCAAAACGCGATTGTGAAGATCCGCCTGGCCGATGGCGCACAGACCTGCCTGCTGTCGCTCGATTGGAGTCTGGCAGTGCACATTACCGCCGCGGACGACACCTGGGCGTTTGTGGAAACCTACAACCCCAGCGACGTGATTCCCCCGAGCGGCTGGTACCCTTACACAAATGAGCTGCTGCAGATCAAGCTGGATGGCAGCGAAGTCCGCCGCCTGGCGCATCACCGCAGCCGCCCGCTCAATAGCTACAACTACATGCCAAAGTTGACGGCCAGCCGTGACGGCACCCGTTTAGTGTATGCCAGCAATTATTCTCTGCAATCGATCTTGGGCTACTCGAACGAGTACTCCGACGTGTACATGATTGTGATTGCCCCGCCTAACTCCGTCGCCAACGGCGCCAGCTTCCGGGCCAATTCCGCCATCGCGCCGGGTTCGATTGTTTCCATCTTCGGAACCGGCCTGGCTGGCACCACGCAGTCGGCCGCGAGTGTCCCAGTGCCCAAGGTTCTGCTGGATACGGTGGTTTCTTTCAACGATGTCCCCGCCCCGCTGTTTTACGTTTCGCCAACTCAGATCAATGCGCAGGTTCCCTTCGAACTGCCGCCCGGAGGCGTAACGGTGGAGGTGAGGCCGCCCTCTCCATCCGTGGTTCGGCAGACGATCACGATCGCGCCCGCTGCTCCAGGAATCTTCACGACCAACCAGCAGGGGACCGGCCCAGGAGCAATTCTACACGCGAACGATTTCCGCACGGTTAGTGAGAGCGCCCCGGCTCGCCCGGGCGAATTCATCTCAATTTACTGTACGGGCCTGGGGCAATTAACGAGTCCCGTCGCCGATGGCAATGCGGCTCCCTACCCGCCGCCGGAAACCGTTCTCACTCCCGAAGTGCGCGTGGGAGGCATTCTGGCGAATGTAAGTTTCTCCGGCCTTGCTCCGGGATTCGTCGGTCTGTACCAAGTCAACATTCAAGTGCCTTTAACCGCGCCTTCGGGGAATGCCGTGCCGTTGGTGCTAAGCAGCGGCGGAGTGCCCTCCAACATCGTGACCATCGCGATTCAATAGGTACAAAGCGGAGCGGCAAGCGGTGCGTTGCCCCTCGACAGCGTGCGCATCAGAACATCCACGATGCGCCGAGCCGCGTTCCCGTCCCACAACTCCGGTAACCTGGATTCGAGCCGTGGCCCATGCAGCACCTGACGGGCCGCGCGAAGTATTGCATCCGGGCTGGTCCCTACCAGGCGATTTGTGCCGCAGGCAATCGTCGCCGGACGCTCCGTGTTTTCCCTAACCGTCAGGCAGGGTACCCCAAGGACGGTGGTCTCTTCCTGCACTCCACCCGAATCCGTGATGACTACCTGGGCGTTACTCATCAGATTGAGAAAATCGAGATAACCTAGCGGGTCGGTGGTCACCAGACGGCCCAGCTCGGGCTCGAGCCCGGCTTCCATCGCGTTCTTTCGCGTCCGCGGGTGAATTGGGAAGACGACCGGCAACTCACGCGCAAGCTCATCGAGCGCGCAAAGAAGGCCGGCCAGCTTCGAGAGATCGTCCACGTTGGAGGGCCGGTGCAGTGTCACCAGCGCGTAGCCGCAGCCGGAATCCACTCCCAGCCGCGCGCGCACGTTGCTCTTATTGGCGGATTCCCGGTGCCGGAGCAGCGTGTCAATCATGACGTTGCCCACGAAGTGTACTTTCTCGTCGGGCACGCCTTCAGAGCGGAGATTTTCCAGCCCGCTCAGCTCACTCACGAACAGCAGATCAGCGAGGCAGTCCGTCACGAGACGGTTGATCTCCTCCGGCATCGAGCGGTCGAAGCTGCGAAGGCCCGCCTCAATGTGCGCCACCGGAATCCCGAGTTTCACGGCGACCAGCGTGCAGGCCATGGTGGAGTTCACGTCCCCCACCACAACCACCATGTCCGGTCTCTTCTCCAATACCACCGGCTCGAAGCGGCGGAGTATCTCGGCCGTCTGCACCGCCTGGCTGCCGGAGCCAACCTCCAGGTTGATGTCCGGCGCAGGGATGCCAAGCTCTTCGAAGAACAGGCTCGACATTTTCTCATCATAGTGCTGCCCCGTGTGCGCCAGATATTGGGGCAAACCAGCCTCCCGCATGGCTTCCACCACAGGAGCGATTTTCATGAAGTTTGGACGGGCGCCCACAACATTCATAACCAACACGGAACAACCTCCCCAGCGATGCCCCAAACGGAATCGAAGTCGCGGCGCATCCTCAGCGCCGTCGTCTGCAAGCGCTTGTTAGGCCGCACGTCACGATGCGAAATCATACGGATGCCACGGAAGTTGGGCTTGGGCCAGCCAGCGGGATTTGCCGGAGTGCCAATCCCAGGCCGCCAGCGCGCCCGCACACGCGGCAACAAAGTGGCTGGAGCATGGCGACGGCACCAGAAGGTTGCAAATCTGTTGAGAGGGTAGCCATTGTAGCAAAGTCTCTCGAGCTCCGCCGTCTTCCGCGAACGTCCGAATAGCAGCTACCGGCGCGTCGCGGAAACACAATGATGCTCCAGGATGAACTTCAACGACGCGCACCTGATGTCTGCCTCGTAGCGCGGTCAAGACCTGGGCGAGAACGATTCCCCGCAGAGTGAGGTACACCATTCGCGGTGCCGTGGGCGCCATCACTGCACCTGGATGCATCCCCCGAGCGATGATTAGCGTCCTTAACTCCGCATCGCGCTCTCTTTGACCACCGCCCGGTTGGTACGACAAGGGTGCGTCCAAACCCACTACAACCGGCCTTTTACGGGACAGCGCCTCCACGGTTGTAAGCAAGGAAGCGTCGGAGCCGTCGCATTGCTGGTCAACGAAATCGAGCACTGCGCGGTCAGTCGAGAAAACGGCCACGCCAGTGTTCTGAGTGCCAGCAGGGCCGGACAGGTCAGCGCCAACTACATACACAGGATTCCCTCGTGCGGCCTAACGATAGCGTTCAGCCGCGACGCGACTTTCGCGCCATCGGCTGCAACGCCTTGTTCGCCAGCCGCATGAACTTCTCTGGTCTTAACAGACTTGCCACAGAGATGTCTTCGTCGATCGCTTCCCAATGAATACCGATTCCGCCGCCGATGAACTCCCAGGCTTTCCTTTGCTTCTGGGTGGCGTTCAGAAGCCTCGGAAACCACATCAGAGGAACCGACACGGTGCGTCCGTCGTCTAGCACGACCGTGAGTGCATCGTCAGAACAAGCCACTTCGACGGCGAGCGCTTCACTCTTGTCCACTAAAGTAGGCATTCCACTTCTCCAAGAACAAATCTCGATTTTTCAGTACGAGTTCTCGAATCACAGTCAATTCGTGGCTCCGAAAACCCCGGTTCGATGCCAATGTCACGGGATCGAGCCAAAACTTCGCATAACGGCCAGCATGGGCAACATGAGTGTGAGGTGGCTCCCGATCTTCCAAACTCTAGAAGAACCTGTAACCGCGAATCCTGAGCAGTGCTGGCACGGCCCCCAGTTTACACCCTTTCGGATGGCGAAACGTCCTGGTCGGGGAGCCTGGCGCCGGCCAGGTTTCCGCTGCGCCACTTCTCTGCGGTCGCCGCACGACCTGCCAGCGCCATCACGCTACAGCCGGCGCGTGTTTCAACTTGCAACGGGCAACAATATCTAACGATCCGTGCATGTGGCAACTCAGGATCGAGGGACTGAAGGCCCCGAGGGCATTGAGGCAAGATTTCTCCCAGAGCATCTTCCGAGGAATGGTCAGGAGGGGAAATCTACTGTCGCGGTGTTTGCAAATCGTATAGCCGAAGCGATACCCGGCCTGAGCGACAGCTTTGACCGTCGCTGCATCGTACTGGCCACAGGGATAGGCGAAGTGTCTGATCTTTTCTCCCAGGAACTTCTCGAGTATCTCCCGGGAACCCACTGCTTCCTGCTCTACCTTTTCCGCGTTTTCATTCGGCAAAACGGCGTGGGTCCGGCCGTGAGAGCCGATGGTGATGCCCGCGGCGTGCATTTCTTTAACAGCTTGCCAGCTCATCGCGCGATGTTCCTTCAGAGTGTTCTGCGATAGTGTGACCTTGGCCTGCAGCGCCTCGATCACGCTTAGCATTGCGGACTGCGGGAGGATGCCGATCAGGGTCTCCAGCGCGGCATGGGGATCGTGGGGGATCGTGGCCGTTCCCGGCGTCGGCGACAGCGAGATGCCCAGGCTGGCGAGAAAGCCCGGCATGCCTTGCGGAGCCGAGTCCCATTTCAAAGTAGCTCTCGCCAGCAGCAGATAAAGAAGGTCGTGGATTTGTAGCTGCGACGTTCCGATCAAATCCGTGACCACAAAAACCGCCGCTGGGATGCCCTTCTTCTTCAGCAAGGGGAAGGCGTGTTCGTAGACGTCCTGGTAGCCATCGTCGAACGTAACTGCCGCTATCCGCTCCGGAATGCTGTTGCCTGATTCCATGAGCGCACCTAATTCATCCAGCGCAACGAAGCGGTATCGGCGACCGATCCAGTCCAGTTGCCGCTCAAGCATCTTGGTACTGATACACATGGACGGGATTGTGCTGAGCGAATTGGAGGGGAACTCTGCTACCGTGCGGTGATATCCGATGACCACCGGAAGCCGACGAGAGCCACCAATATTTGCCAACAATCGGTCGCTGTTAGTACCGTGCAGCGCCAACGCAACTCCCGTTTTCAGTAGGCCACGCAACATAAGAATTACTCGCCCAAGGAATTGTTCACCAAGGTCAGGCGCACAGGCTCACCGGCTCAATGGCGGACATCTGATCCTCCGCTGCAATCGGCGCCGCTATGGGCGCCGCAAAAGGCACGTGCAGGCGCTCTGTAGACCGAACGCGACGAGTCACCTCCTGCGCAATATAATTCAGTTGCGCTTCGGACACGTTCTGATGGATCGGCAACTCCAGCACGTGCTTGCGCAGAAACAGGGCGTCTTCGGAATCAGCCCCATTCGCCTCCGGGTCGCCTTCGTTCCACAACTCCACGACACCGATTCCGCGCCGCCTTAGATCCTCGGCCACTGCTCCCTTGTCCTCGACGAGAATTGGAAGAAAAAGAGGACAGATGCCTTCCGCCAAACTCAAAGGAAGCAAATTAACCTTTTCCCGCAACCGATGTTCCAACCACTGGAAGTTTGCTCGTCTCCGGTTGCGGATCAGCTCGTAGTTGAAATGCGCCAGCAGCCAATGACACTGGCTCGACATCCCCGTGTCGACCTTGTCCAAATCGAAACTGATGTCCCCCACCCTCTCCCTCTCTATGGAGAGTGCTGTCAGCATTCTGCCCGCCGCTACTTTGATTCCGGCAAGCATCGCGCCCGTAAATGGAAAGCGGCTTCGGAATGACTCGAGCAGCAACTCAGAGGACCGCCCGAGCACAGAGACCTTCGTCGGATTCAACGTTTCGAGATCCTCCAGATGCTGGAGATGTCCGCGGTTCTGTACTAGAACTGCCCCGTTCGGAATGGGCAGCGACTTGTAAAGGCAATACACCGCGTATTCGCCGAATGATCCGAGGGGCCGTCCCTCAAATTCACTCAGGAAGCTGAGGGCGCAATCTTCGATAAGCAGCAGTCCCCGTGCGCGGCAAAACTCGACTAGCCGGTTCATCGGCTGCGGCCAACCCATAAAATGAATGACGTAGAGAGCGCGTGTTTCAGGGCCGCAGAGCCTCTCGAGCGCCTCGAAATCGGGCTGCATATCCCGCAGTATCGGATAGAAGCGGATATTGACTCCGGCGGCGCGCATCGCACTGGTTTCATTTCCGCTGTGATAGTTGGGAACCAGCACGTTTTCCTGGCTCGCAAGACCGAGAGCACGGAAGAGATGATAAATGCCATTGCGCGCGACATAGAAATACTTCCTGTTTGCCTCTTCCAAAGGAAACGGTAACGGCCGCTGGTTCTCCCGGAAAGGAAACTGCGACGAAGTCAGGCACGGCAAGGACGGGATGTACATTAGGAGCAATTCTCCTTCGCCGATCCCGAATCGCCCCTCACCCGAGCGGGATGAATCATGATGCACGGCCTCGGGCCGCATCCGTGAAGCTGCCCCTGCGCGCGAACTGACCTCGCAGATTCAGCATCCGGTCGCGAAGGGGCACGTAAAATGGCTTCTCCTGAAGCCAGGGCACAAAACGGAACTTCGTGTAGTGCAGCAGCGCGCCGCGCAGATCCTTTTGAAACACAAAGAGCCAATAATTCTTCCGCGTTTCACTTGTCCAGGAGAGTTTCCACGCTTCGGCCGCGCCCAGGAAGTCGATTTCCTTCAGCCCTCGCGCAAAGGCATCACGGATCGTCATCGCCGTCAATTGTTGGCCCGGGGAACAGGTGTGATATTCCTGTAAATATCCGGGCTTCAGTATGAAACGCTTGTTGTTGTGGATCAGCGAGAGGTCGAAGGCGATTCGCTGCCCGTTCACTCGTAGAAAAGTAAGATAAAGTGCCCCGCGACGTGCTGCCCGGTGCGCGACTAACGAATAGAACTTCTGGAGCTCGGGGTGGCACTCAATTGCCGTCCCTGCCGAGTGCTTCCAGGAAGTCGCTTCGATTCGGAACACCTCAGGGAGGGCACTGTCGATCTGTTCTTCCGCCGAGACGCATTCGAACTCCACCGCACCTCGTTCCTCTAGCCGCTTCATCCTGCGCTTCAGGTTGTGCCGCAGCCCCGTATTCAGGGATTTGTAATACTGTTCGAAGCTCCCTTCGATGCAGAGGTAAGGCGACTCAATCGACGGCCAGGTTCCAACCTGGCAGCCACTGGCTGCGGCGAGCAACGGCAATTCCAGGAGTGTCCGCGAACCGGACTCTACTTGACATAGCTTCAGCAGGTCCCACTCTTCGCGCCGATCCAACAGGTAACGCCAGACCGCCTCGTAGACCGATGCGTGATCCCTCGTCACAATGAAATCGAATCGCGGCGTATGGTCGTTGTAAATGAATCCGAGTTCTCGGAGCGGAATGCCATACATTTTTTGCCGCGATATCATCAGCGGGGCAATACCGATCAGCTCTTCTCCGTCCCTTACCAGTAGGACGTTGATCTGGCGCCCGGCGCCAAACGATTCCCACCAGCTCAGGATCCAGTCATGATTTAGAAACGGATGGTCGATACCGGCCAAATCTACCAGGCGATCCCACAAAGGCTTGGCAGAGACCAGCGATTCAAAATTCGAGATTACTTCGACTCGCAAGTCGACGCGCAGGCGCGGAACGCAGGAAGTGGTGTTGCTGCAGGGAACCGTGGGGAGCGTCAGCGTCAGTTGATTCATCATCGAACTTCCTGCAGTTTTGCCGGGACACGCTGCTCAGGCCAGATATCGCCTAACGCTGTTCTGTGAACAAAATGGTAAAGACCTACAACCGCGGCCCAGTTCAGAAGGGTGAAGGTGTACGGAATGAGAAAGGCCTTCGTCATGGCCGCCGCACCTTTCTGTTGACCGCGACCATCGGCGGCGTATCGAGTGCCGGAGTCCGAGGCGAGAGGAGACTGCCGGCCCAAGCCATCATGTACCAGGCTCCTTGCAGGCAGAACAGCCAGAGATAAAATCCATGCAACGCGAACAGGTTCGCGACAAATAAAAGCAGCAGGAAGTACGGCACCAGCAGTCTTCCCACTTTGTGCGACATGAATTGCAGCCAGACTGGGTTGTGCAGCGGCGACAGCAGCGCCGGCATCCGCGCGAGAATCTGGTAATTTCCCGTCAATGTCCGGACTTTACGTCCATATTCGAGCTTCGGACTGGCAGAGACTTGATCGTAAGCGCGTGCCGACCCGTCGAACACGGCTCGCATTCCACGCAGAACAATGTTCAGGGGAATCGCTACGTCGTCAAGAATCGTGTCGGGCGGAATCGGCGTGAAGAGCTCGCGGCGGATCGCGTAAATACTGCCGCTGGCCCCCATCATCGAATGAATCTCCGCTTCCTGAGATCGGATCCATTTCTCATAGCGCCAGTAAAGCCCGACGCCGTCCGCCGCCTCGCGGCCGCTCTCGTCCATCAGCATCAGTTCGCCCGATACGGCGCCGATGGATGGATCGTGAAAGTTCGCGACCAGCTCTCGCAGCGCCTGGCGGTCGAATTGCTGACGCACGTCCGCGAACACCAGAATGTCGCCTTTGGCCGACGCGGCGGCGCCGTTCAGTGTGCCGGCCTTCCCCCGATGCTGGGAGAAAGACAGCACATCGACGATCTTGCTCGCGTATTTCCATGCGACTTTGTCCGTTCCGTCTGACGGTGCGTCCAGCGCTACCACCACTTGCAGCTTTTCCGGCGGATAATCGAGTTGCAGACAATTCACAATTTTCGCTTCGATCCTGTCCCTTTCATTCCGCGCGGCGATGAGGATGCTCACCGGCGGTTCCCAGAAGCCCTTCCTTACGGGGCGCGGCGCCAGTCTGCGCCACACCAGCAGGACAAAGGGGTATCCCACATGAACGTATAGGAGAAACGCCAGCGCTATCCAGATCAGTATGTGTGCCATTTACAGCCTGCGATGGAGGACATAGTCTGACGGTCTGCCTTCCGATTTACTTCGGCTGATTTCTGCTGCCATCAGGTGCCTCAATCTCGAGGTAATTCTTCTCTTGGTCTGCCACTGTTTCATCCGACGACTTCAATATAATCTTGGGCAATACGCGCGTCAGTTCAATGTCGCTCACCGATTTGGTCACAATTGCTCAGCCTGCGCTTATAAGGAAACTTATTGGCGCTGAATCATGCACAGAGTTATGAGCCGCCGCCACAGGTTGCCGAGGTTCAGCCGTCACCTCAACCACATTTCTATTCGTTAGACCGAGAATGGATGAGCACTTTCGACCGTGCCTGTGAGCGAAACAGAACTGACGCACGGCGATTCTTCAGCGTAATTATGAGTTAGTCCGTTGGCAGGACCAACCGGGAGGAGAAATGATTCAGGGGTACGACATTATCTGCTTCAGCAACGATTGGGATGCTGATCCGCTGAGCAAAAAGCACATCATGCAGCG
>Ga0326597_10011298_pt1 | contig 11846 bp, 7 predicted proteins | sample RVTome_12_FD_203789 | JGI IMG/M metagenome (GOLD analysis project Ga0326597, IMG submission 203789) | Soil microbial communities from uranium-contaminated site in the Upper Colorado River Basin, Wyoming, United States - RVT100D185 | ecosystem: Environmental > Terrestrial > Soil > Contaminated >...
TGGCTGATGGCCCCGGCGTCGTTACTGCCGAAGTCGATCTCGATTACCTCGCCCAGGTGCGCGCCGAGCTGCCGGCACTACAGCACCGCAAACTATTCTGAGCCACACGCCCAAAAATTCATCACGGTTCTGCTCAAGAAACGGTCAAATAAAACGATCCGTCGTTTATTGGCGCAACCGGCTGGAAAAAATCAGCGTAAGATTAACGCCTTAAAGTAAGCGTAAGGTCATGGACTGAACTGGCACGGAGACTGCACCGTATCTGTGGGTATCGGTTTCGCTAACGCTTCGATACTGTGGAATTGTCTGCGCCGGTCAACAACATCATTGCTAATCGAAGATGCAACAAGATTTAGCGAATAAGATCGACATCAACGGCGCCAATCCGTCTCCGCTGATCGCGTCGCTGCAAGAGATTCATGCGAAATACGCCAACAATTTCAGTGGCAAAGTAGCGACCTACATCCCCGAATTAGCCAAAGCTGACCCGCGATTGTTCGGTATCGCACTGGTCACCGCCGACGGCTATAGCTACGAAGTCGGCGATGCTTCTCATCCGTTTACGATTCAATCGATCTCGAAACCCTTTGTCTACGGTTTGGCGCTAGAAGATCACGGTGCGGATTACGTTTTGACTAAGGTCGGGGTTGAGCCGACGGGCGAAGCCTTCAATTCCATTGTGTTCGATGAGCGCAATAACCGCCCGTTCAATCCGATGGTCAATGCCGGAGCGATCGCCACCACCGCTTTGATCAAAGGCGAGGGCGCCGAGCGGCGGCTTGACCGCGTGCTTAAAAAGTTTACCGACCTGGCCGATCGTAGCTTGGCGATCGACCACGACGTCTATCTCTCGGAATCCAAGACTGGCCACCGCAACCGCTCTATCGGCTATCTTGAGCTCAGTGCCGGCATGATCGATGGGCAAGTTGACGAGCACCTCGATCTGTACTTTAAGCAGTGCTCGATTTTGGCGAGCGCGCGGGATCTCGCCGTGATGGCAGCGACACTGGCCAACGACGGCGTCAACCCGTTGAGCGGCAAGCGGGCGCTGCAAGCGGCCTATGTCAAGAAAGTTTTGAGCGTGATGCATAGCTGTGGCATGTACGATTATACCGGCGAATGGACCTACCGCATCGGTTTGCCGGCTAAGAGCGGCGTGAGCGGCGGCGTCATCGCGGTTCTTCCCGGCCAGTTTGGCATCGGCATATTCTCTCCGTTACTCGACGATCAAGGCAACAGTTGCCGTGGCGTTCAGGTTTGCGAAGAGCTTTCAGCGCGCTTCAAGCTACACATGTTCGGCGCCCGCACGACCACCGGGGTTTGCCTGCGCCGGAGTTATCGGGCCGCCACCGTGCGCTCGATACGCCAAAGGGGCAGTGTCGAGCAGGCGATCCTCGATCGCAAAGGTCAGGGGATTTGTGTCTATGAACTCCAGGGAAGTCTTTTCTTTGGCGCCTTAGAACAGGTGTTTCGCAAGCTCTCTGCGGAATTGGCAACCCTTGAGTACCTCATCCTCGACGTTAAGCGAGTGATGGGAATCGATGAATGCGCCTTGACATTGGTGGTCCAGTTGAACGTCTGGTTGGCGACCCAAGGCAAGAAGCTCATCTTCGCCCATCTCGCGCCGCGCTTCGCAGATACGCTTAAGCGAAGCCCTGACTATGTCTGGACCGATAAGAGCTTTTTCGGCGATACCGACAGCGCTCTGGAGTGGTGCGAAAATCGTTTGCTCGCGCAAGAGCAGCCCCGACCTGTGGCCGAAATTCTTCGCGTGCCGCTCAGCGCGATGAATATTCTTGGCGGTTTCGCCGCTCAAGAAACCGCCTTGCTCGAATCCATCGTCGAAGAGGTTCACTATGCCCAGGGCGAAACCATCATTCGCGAAAACGATCGTGCTGACGACCTTTTTCTCCTCGCCGCCGGTACGGTTAGCGTCTTCCTAAGACTTACCGATGGTAATCGGCGACGGCGGGTGAGCACCGTCACGCCGGGTCTAGCTTTCGGAGAGCTTGCCTTATTAGACGGTGGCAAGCGATCCGCCGATGTGATCGCCGACGAGCCGGCGCTGTGCTACGTGCTGCCAATCGCCAAGTTGAGGGCGCTCGCGCGCGACTATCCGGCGATCGAGACCAAACTCATTTTCAACATTTGCCGCGAGATCTCAGTTCGCCTACGGCGCGCCGATGCGGAAATTCGCTCACTAGCGGAGTAGCACCGGGCCGCTGAAACGGGCGGATCAAAAACACGGTAAGTACGGTGGCAGGATATTGCCGCACTCGCCGACGGTGTGATTTTAGCTGAAACCGAGTTCGATTATTCTGCGATGTCCGCGCGGGGCTGCCTGCTCTTGAACACCGCAGGCTGTGATTGGAATCGCCAAGTCCGCCCGAGTGTTATGGGGTCGCTTATGCTTAGGCGCAAGACTTTAAGTAGTAGAAAAGTTAGCCCGTAACGCTCTGATTCCTTAGAAAAGCGGCGACCGCAGTTTTTTGCCTGTGGTCTGAATTTCATTGACCAACCTTTCGACCTCTTCGATGGAATGAAGAGCGACCTCATTCTCCGCTAGAATATCACTTACAACATCCTTATACTCACTCGACTCAGGCGCGAATGATCCGACGACGATCAATTTTAGCTCACCCAGTTTTTCATCTGGATGTTCGTAAAGCGACCGTCCCTCGACCGCGTGGCGGCACGCGAGGTCCAGCACTCGCAACTCCTGTGTATGCTGAAAGCGAACCGGCTGAATCAGATTGAACCGCCCGTTTTGAAAGCCATAAGGAACCGTCAATGACTTATGAAACGCCGGGACCGTCACAGTCACGTCTCTCTTAATAAGCTCCTCGATGCCCTTTTCGCAAAACGATCGTTCCAGTGCTTTCTCGACTGACGGCGCGCTGTATTTGAGTGGCTGTCTCGATCGTCCGCCAACGAGTTCTTCATACAAGTCGTCCAAATCCCTTGCCGCTTCCGATACTTTCATGGGCCGCGGCGCGGTTAGTTGGACTTCGTTTGCCCGAGTTGAAATAAAGGTTGTCAAATCGTCGATAGTTTTGAAGTCCTTCCCGCTTACTTCGAGCCGGTTGACGATCGCATTCTTGGTGGCGTTTATCTGCGTCCAGTCATTATCCTCCGAACCAAAGAATCGTCGGATTCGATCATTACCTTGAGCGATCTTCGCGCGAATGAATCCAAGCTCTGGGCAAAAAAGAATAACACCAATATTGGCCGACTCTAAACGCGAAAGGTCTGGGCAATATTGAATCAAGCAATAATAACCTTTTGAGGTTTCCATAAAATATCCCTTGGCTGAACCCTTCAATTCGACCTTTCGGTAACAGCCCTCGTTATCACGGAGGCGTATATATTTGTCTGAAGTCCTTTCCGTTCCAAGGCATCAAATAACCCGTTCCGGGCGTGGCTTCTCTGGCTTTTAGAACGATCTGAGGCCACCAATGAACCAAGCTTTCCGCTTGCTTCCAAAATCCTCTGCTTGCCCAACCTTCCGCAAAAAAGAATGCCGTCAAGCTGGATTCCTGCCACGCTTTTCTCTGCGCCTGACCTCTCGATATTCTCGGATCGCCTGAAATGATAACCCAGTCCTTGTCATCAGCGAGTGAGCGAATCCACTCTTCATCGATAGTATTAGATGCGAATCGCTCGGTGAGATGAACCAGCTCGTATTCTTGTATTTGGGCGAGAATACGGAGGGCTTGGACAAACTTGATGGATACGCAGTTATCGAAGAAGAATCTCACGCCGCCAGCTTGGTCTCAAACTGAACCGCGTCCGTCACTTCGTCAACTTGGACACCGTACCACTTCGCGACGAACTCGACGGACTGATCCGCGTTCACCGCGCTGTTGAGAATATTTGTCGGTATGCCCGTCCTTGCATTGATCGGCGCGCCGAACGCACGGCGCGGATCGATGACGACGGAGCGGTCTTTCCCGAGCGGCCACCATCGTGTGGGTTCCTTCAGTTCGTTGAAATCCAAACCCGCGTACAGGTAAGAGGCAATGACCGTCTCGAAAACGAATTGATCGCTTAGGATATCGAGAAGAGCTTTGTCGCCGGTATCCTTCGTAATCTCCGCTAAAATCGTCCGACCGTCGGCCTTGAAGATTTGTGTGGAAAAAGGATGATGGCGGCCAAGCAATTCTTTCGCCCGCTGCGATGCAATCCGCAGAGCCTTTGTGCTTACCCCTTTTTGGCGAAATGCGTCGAGAAATCTGATTTCGATTAGATCCGCGAATGTGAGAACGGGATATTCCCCAGGGTCGGGTTCGCGACCGATAATCGGAGGCATAGTCAAGCGAGTCCCGTGATACGTAAAAGTGTATCCTCGAGCCCAACGGCTGATCCGGTGTCGATTCACACGTGTCAGCAGAGACGCCTCAGCGAGCGTGTATACCCCCCGCCCGACGTTGCTAAAGTGCAAGGAACCTACCTCCGATTTGCTATCGGTTTTATTCTAAACACCCATGTGAACGCAAGCAACCAAGCGGTTTGATGGCGACCCAAGCCTCGCGGGCGGTATACCTACAGCTCTCCGCTAAAGGCGCGATGGAGCATCGACTGAAAGAGATCGTCCAAGCGCCGGCGGCTGGTGGCTTGCTCGACTTCCATCGCGCGGATTTCGGTGACGCGTACCGAAGAGACTTCTAGGAGACCAGTCATCGCGCGCGACTCAAGAATATATCTACTGAGATTAATCAGCGTCCTCTTGTTCCGAGTTCCACAAATTCCTGAACTCTTGTGCCCGACGAATGACGCACTCAACAATTTCGTCATGTTTGGGCATCGCTGAAGACGGACTTATATTGAGTTCCGGCGCGATGCCGAGATCCTCTAAGCGACGGAACACTGGCTCCAACGCGCGGTCTTCGTCGCGGAAGAAAAGGCTGCCGCGAATCCGCTCGAACGTCCAGCCACATCGTATGAGAATAGATTCGCGTTCAAGATCCTCTTGCAGCTTCTCCGGGCCATGAAACTGCTCGCCGTCGCACTCGATAGCCAAACGTCGTCCATTTCCTACCACGACCAAGTCAATGTAATAGGCACCAACTTGATGCTGAGGAAGGACGTTGTATCCGCGCTCCATCAGGCGCCGCAGGACAGTTCCCTCGAAAACCTTCGAACGAGGATCGACCTTTGCCAGACGCTTCTGCAATTCGCGTTCCCAGGCCTCCGGGTCGAGAGCATGTTCGATAAGTCGGCGGCGATAGTCGCCAGCTTGCAAATCGGTTTCATGGTTCAGACTGTGAACAATCCACATCTGATTTCGTGCACGGCTTGCAGCAACATTGAACCGCTTTTTGAAAATCTTCTTTGGCCCTTCTTGGCGCATGGAAAGCGGTGGCTGCTCTGGCGGAGAATCCACTACCGATAGGAACATCACATCGCGCTCATCACCCTGGAACTGCGCCGAATCTCCGCAGAGGAGTTGCCTCCGCCGATACTCGGCGGGTTCCACCCTTTGCCGCAAGATACTGGCTACTTTCAAAGCCTGCTTATCCCCCACAAGCGACACAACGCCGAAAGTCGTGGGCTTGCCATCGTCGTTCTTTGCATACTCCGGCTGCTCAATAGCGGCGCAAATTAGCGACGCGATGGTTTCGGCCTCCACGTCATTCACGTTGTCCCCGCGCTCGTGTCCTGCCTGAACGCGGTAGTGAACCACGTGCGGATTGAGCGGAACTGAAGATGCTTCACGCAGCGGCTTGATTTCGCCTTTGTAGGAAAGATCGTTGCTGAATGCAATGATGTTGGGCGCACACCGAAAATGTTCGGTCAACCGAATTACACCGCCAAAGGCAATCTGCGCTAAATCGTAAATGGAAGTCGTACCGTCGTAAAGTTCTTTGAATGGCACGCCGTTGAGGTAAGTGTTGATGAGCTTCACCACTTCTTCTACCTTTTCACCGACTGCAACTGGCGAGACCTGCTCGTCATCGCCCACAATGATAGTTTGGCTTCCCAGATACAGGGCAAACAGCGAGGTCGGATCGCACTGGCTTGCTTCATCAATAATGACGACGTCAAACCTTGTCTTACGTGGGTCAAAGCTTTCAGCGACTTCAGCAAGAGGCATAATCCAGACAGGTACAGCGTCTTTCGCAGTTCCCATTTCCCGCCGTGCGGCTGCTCGAAGCTCAGCGTCGCGAACGCCCTTACCAGTTTTAGTGAGTCTATTCCGCATCGCGGCATATGCACCGAGCGCCTGTTTTTGTAAAGCGCCGGTCTGCCTAATTTGGTTCATCCAGGTTTGTTTTTCGATAAGATGCGCGGTACCGTCAAGAAGCTGCTGGCCGAGACCTTCGATACTTTGTTGCAATTGGTCGAGCGACACACTCGCCCGTCTCTCTAACTCGTCGTAAAGCTGCCGCCATTCCCAAGCGGAGTGAGGGTCTCCCGGTGGATGTGGCTGAGTGTGCTGTGCCAGCCGATTTTCAATCGCTGACGCCCAAGCAGGCGCTGAACAAGCCAGGCGGCTCAACAGTTCGTGCCGATCTGCCAACTCCAATTCCAGACTCTTGAGCCGCGCTAATTCTTCGTATGTGAACTGATAGTCCACAGGCGACGCATCACGCATTGCTTGGCGCAACCGACGTGTCGCGTTGGATTCGGACTGCTCTGACTCAGGCACTTGCTCATACCAGGCACGCAATATTGCTAGAAGCCGCTTGTGGCGAAGCCAACCACTTCGCGATTCAAGAATTGAGCCGAGGTCGCTGAGAACCGCGCGACGAATGCGGCGAAGCTCAGCATTATCCCCGATCTCTGGTGAAGTTGAGTTGAGAAACGCAGACCATCGAAAGCCGAGGCGCTGAAACTGAACTTCGAGGGGTTCCCATGTGGAGACGTGCCAGTCCAAACAATCTTGGATTTGCGGCACAAACTGTTTGCAGATCTGCTCTGGGTTTTCGCCCAGTTCTGAACACGCGAGGGCACCCTGACGAGCCATCAGTCGTTCCCAGCGTGCAACCAACTCAAAGCGAAGCTGGCTCATCCGCAATAGCGCCCGTACTGCGAGCAAGTGAGTCAATTCGTTCAACTCAAAAGCCCGGTTACCAACGCGAGCTTTTTCTTTGAACTCAAACCAGTGGCGCTTGGTCAGCTTCGCGACCAGGCCAAAAGATTTACCGGCTTCGTGGTGTTGAACCATTTCGTCAACGATCGCCAGCAGTTCATGCGGAGGGCGCGTGTCGGAAACCTCCGGGCCGTGTTGGATGACCAGCGCATAACACTCCTGCACCTCACACCAAGTGGACCCAATCATTTCTATCAGTGATTCCCATACACCGCGGGCCTGCTCGCCGTCTCGCCCTGCTTGAACAGCCGCTAGTTGCCAAGGGGCGCTGTCGCGGAGAAAATCTATCGTCTTGCTAGCCAGTTCTAACATACGGTCAAACTCGGCTAAGTCATCCGGTTCCCGCGTTGAGTCCCAAAGCTCCTCGCGCAGACGAAGGTTCTGGCGAGCCAGCGCCGTCATTTCCTCAACGACGTTTCGAAATTCACTTGGCGTCGGCAATGTACTCAGGTCTGGCCGCTTGCCTGCCAATTCGCGCTCGTCGACGAGAGGGATCCGAGCACTCGATTGGTAAAGGGCCACCACTTCCGCGTCGGAAAGAGGCAGAGATTCGCCAAGGGCTATCGGGCTGGGAATCCAGTTATCCTTGCCGAAGCCTTGCTTTACGCGCTTGGCGGCGTCAATAGGCCGCATGGCTTTTCCGCCGAAGACAACATCGCGAATTTCATCTTGTCTCGCATCGAGAAACCGGTGACGCGCGTCACGCAACGCTTCGAGGATGCGCTTCCGTTCCCCACGCAAACGCTGCGCATCTCTTTCCAAAAGACGATCATCATCGCTCAGACGAACGTGAATCTTCTGCACCGATGTCTGAAGTTCCTCCTGGCTCTGCTTGTCGTTCTGAAGAACACTGATACAAAGCGGCTGAAGTGGCTCGACGACTTTCTGTCGAAGTACACGCAAAGCTTTGGGCGTATGGGCGGTGACTAGGACGCGCTTTCCCTGTGCCAGCAAATGGCCGAGAAGATTCGCAATAGTGTGCGTTTTGCCGGTACCGGGCGGCCCTTGCACGAGGACGCAATCTCTGCGAGCGAGCTGTTTGGCGATTTCAAGCTGCTCACGATTGGCGGGCTTGCTCAACAAAACTTCGTCATCTTCGTTCCCGAAGGAGATCACGCTGGAGTGAGATTCACTCTGACTGACAACGCTCTCCTCCAGTCCGAGAATTTGCAGCAACGAAGGTGGAAAAATATCACGATTCGCGATGTCCTCTAGCACCAAATCGAAGACATTGCCTGGTCCAGTTCGACGCGCTCTCATAAAAATTACCGGTTGGCGCATCATGACCGGCGTGCTTTGCTCTGGCGCTGCGCCGGGTTCATTAAAGCGGGATGGCTCCGACTGCGACGCTAATCCGGCCCGTTGATTTCCGGATACCTGCTCGCTCCCAACCATGGTGCCGCCGCCTGGAAAGAGTCCTTGAATTAGCCGGCGAAGAAAACCGTCGGTGTCGTCTGCTCCAAGCGGTGCAAATTCCGCTTCCTTTAATTCCTCCGCGCATCGTGCGAGCTGAGAGCTGTTCACTCCGGGCAAGGCGCGGAGAAATTCCATGTAAAGCTCCGGCTGCTGGTCCCGCTTTCGGAAAACAAATTGTGGTTGGCGTTTTTCCGGGTAGAATTCTAATTCCAGTTTTTGCAAGAGAACTGGATGGCGAAACTCCCCGCTAGCATCGGAACAACGCAAAAGCCCGTCGCCAACCAGCAGTTCAATTCTCTCGCCTTCGCGTTCTTGAACTCCATACCATTCATAGACGGTTTGAAAGAGAGCCAGCGATTCTCGAGCAGGACGCTCATTTATTATCCACTGCTCACGTTGCTGCTGCCATGTGCGAAGAAGCGAAGGACGCCGATAATCAGTTTCAAATCGTTCAATAAGTGTCTTCCCATCTTTTTCAACGACATTGCGGCTCCGCCGGACTTCCGCCTCGCCAGAAAGTTCCTGCCAACCCGGGTTAAGCCATTCAGTCAATTCAGCAGGCGGTGATGGGCACTGCGTCATAGACGACCGGGTCAAGCGCAGAACGATATCGTTGTTCTCTTCCTCATTAGTTGACTTGCCAGCATCTCGAAACGATTCGACGGAAACATGAGCGGGTAGGTCTTTCAGCCAGATTAAGCGTGGTTGTTGAGCAATGTCCCGAACCGGTGGATAGCGAATATCCGTATAAGCTTTTAGAAACTCGAAAAGCTTCTTTAATCGTTCGCGCACGGGTTGTGAGTTTGCCTGTTCACTCATACTGCTAACATTAAGTCTGCTATGCGCTAGAGTTATCGCGAATTCTACGTGATTCTGCGGCGGGATGACAGGTGAGATTAGAGCTGGATGTCAGACGCGTTGACAACGATATCTGCGGGTCGGCTTGGCGATTGCGCCGGCGCACCGCTTCGACGATCGTGCGTGGGTCGGTGCGCTCGTGCACGTGCAGGGAGACTGTCGGCACTTCGAACGAAGTCCGCTCCGCTTTCCCGGCCCAAACCAATTGCGGATCGAGATGAGGATCGTAGGCGTAGGTCTTCTTGCCGGTCTCCTTATCCGTCTCCGGCGTCACCAACCCCACCGGCGGATTGTTAACCCGCTTTTTCCCCTTGTGATCGTACTGCTCGATGGGCTTTTTCTTGGAATTGCTCGCCGGCTTCGTTGCCTTCGCCATCTGAACCCTCTCGAATTACATGACCTGATGACTAATTTCTGTGATCAAAAATGCCCGAATTGGCCTTAGTTTTTGCTTGTTGAAACCTTTCAGATAACAACCGATGCAAAAAGTTTTCTTGTAACAAGCAGTTACCTTGTTTAACGTTTTTGTTTTCCAGACAGTTTGGAAAACAAGGGGGTGTCCGGTGGGGTGCTTGGTTTCGTATAACTGCGGTGCTGTTTAGCCGCCTTTGCGTTTACAACGACAAGCAAGCCCTTCTGTACCCACTCTCGTAACTGCTTCGACGCGGTCAGCACGTCACCGCCGGTAATAAGCTTTCGAACTTCTTTGTTCGTGATCCTCCCATGCTGATCGATGAAATCGCTTACCTGATCCCAAACCGTTGGGCGGTGTTCGTTTAATATCACAACAAGAACTGCATCTTTATCCACCTGAGGACGTGTTAGGTAAAGCGGCAAGTACAATCGCGATTCCCACATGGTGTCGAACATCATTCTTACGCCTTCGCCAGCATCCAGATTCGGTGGATCGGGGAATTCACGCAGTGCATTGACGATCAGTGGGTTGCGGTTGAATGAACCGATTTTCCAAACATTGGATGGACTGACTGGCCCTGGCAGCAGCCCGGCGCTTTCGATCTCCACGCGATCGGCGAATATGCGGACTTGGGTGTCCGTCGGTACGTGATAATCCCGATGGATCACGGCGTTGGTCACCGCCTCCCTGAGCACCCTCACTGGGTAACGATGCACTACTTCAAAACCTAATGGTCCCATTTCCACGCCGGTGGAAAGCTCGTTCTTAAGGTAGTCCAGTGTGTCCGCGATCTGACGAATCAACGGTCCACTGATCGTTTTCGGGGGCTTAAGGAGATTCGGCGTCGGGCCGTGTTGAATCCTATCTCCCTTATAATGGAGTACGCGTATAGAGGCCTTCCCAGCTAATAGACCTGCCGGATCTTCTGCAAATAAAAGCACGGCTGCCCTAGTTGGACGAAGCACATCGGCGTGGTCGACGCGGGCCAAACCGATATGGCGAAGAGCTTCCGCCACAGGCCGGGTCAATCTACGCATCGAAGCGTATTGCCGCCAATAATTTGTTTCGAGCAATTCGAAATCAACATCGACGCATTGGGACTCCGCGGAGATGCTTCCTCGAGCAAATGAAAGTTCGTTGATTTGCTGCGCCGTGAGCTGCTGGTTGCTGCGGTCCAATCTTCTAAAGGTACCGTCATTGACAATCGAGTGGACGGAGGGGCTTTTCGGTACACGGAGAAAACAGACGCTGCCTATTTGACCCGAGCGAAGTTTACAACCGATTTCTGAGAAAATGAGGCCGTCGATCTCCGGCGTAATTCTTGATCGTACTAGACGACGAAGCTCGTCCAGAGCCAAGGGGTTTTCTTGGACGCCGTACAAGCGATCATGATTCTCTGCTTTCGTCGGGTCTTCGAAGCCGAGACCTATCGTTCCTCCATCGGCATTGGCAAACGCAACAACGGTTTCAATTACGCGGTCTAATCTGCCGAGCCTTTTGCAGTCGAAATAATAGCCTTCTGGAATATTGAGGAAACTCTCGACGAGTTCATCATCGAATGGAAGTTGAGGCGGGAGACTATTTATCTCTGGAGTGGCCATGTGCGAAAGCTTCTTAACCCGTTTCATCGCTTGCGCCGATCTTACGCGATGGGGCAGAGGTTTGACAAGGATCATGGTTGACGTGGGTGAATAGACTTCATTCTGCTCAGAAATTAAGCGCTCCGATTAATTGCTAGGCAATCAGCGCTTGGTTTGGCATCCGTCTCAATTGCCGCCTATTTAATTTTGTCCAAACTTTTCGGTGATTAACGCCGCAGATGGCGATGCCAGTCAACACTGGCATCGCAGTTGCACTAAGCGTTTCCGAACCCAAACGTTCGGGATGTTTTTATTGGCGGATAACCACAAGGAGTTTTTATGAAGATGGTCGAAGCAATCGTCAAGCCGTTCAAGCTTGACGAAGTCAAAGAGGCGCTGACGAAGGCCGGCATTCAAGGCATGACGGTTGAAGAAGTAAAAGGCTTTGGCCGGCAGAAGGGGCACACCGAACTCTATCGTGGCG